>Ga0209023_10008050_pt1 | contig 10652 bp, 10 predicted proteins | sample LakOneMetagenome_FD_187468 | JGI IMG/M metagenome (GOLD analysis project Ga0209023, IMG submission 187468) | Freshwater and sediment microbial communities from Lake Erie, Canada (SPAdes) (version 2) | ecosystem: Environmental > Aquatic > Freshwater > Lentic | place: Lake Erie, Canada...
GTCTCCGACCTGACGCTCGCGTCGGCGCCGGGTCGACCAGGACGGGAGCGTCGAGAGCGTCGGGAGCGGACGGACGAGGAAGCGAGGCCCATGGCCCCAGTCTGGCGCGCCCGGAGCTGTACCCCCTCATGGCCGGGGCGTAGCGTTGCGACCATGAGCACGACCGCCGAACCGACCAGCACGAGCACCCGATCCAGCGGTCCGGCCCTGCCGCGGAGCATCGACGACCTGTTGCGCAAGCGGCTGACTGCGCTCGTGGCGTCGTCGGGAGCGGCAGCGAGCGTCACGTCCACGTCGCCGTTCACCGGTCAGGTGATCACCGAGCTGCCGCAGTGCACCCCCGCCGACGTGCTCGCCGCCGCCGATCGCGCCCGCGCCGCGCAGGCCGGTTGGGCGACCACCACGTTCGCCGAGCGCTCGGCGATCTTCCTGCGCTTCCACGACCTGGTCCTCCAGCACCGCAACACGCTGATGGATCTGATCCAGGCCGAGAACGGCAAGGCGCGTCGCGACGCGTTCCTGGAAGTCGGCGACATCGCGAACACCGCGCGCTACTACGCCCGCACCGCCGCCAAGGCACTTGCACCGACCCGCCGAACCGGGCTGATCCCCGGACTCACCGACGTGCACGAGCTCCACCACCCGAGGGGGATCGTCACGATCATCTCGCCGTGGAACTATCCGCTCAGCCTGGGTGCCGGCGACACGATCCCTGCGCTGATGGCCGGCAACGCCGTCGTCCAGAAGGCCGACAACCAGACGGCGTTGACCGCGCTGTTCGCGCTGGACCTGGCCCGTCAGGCCGGCCTTCCCGACGATCTGTGGCAGATCGTGCTCGGCCGGGGCTCGGCCATCGGCACGCCGTTGCTCGACATCGCCGACTACGTCATGTTCACCGGTTCGACCGCGTCCGGCCGCCACATCGCCCGCGAAGCCGGCGAGCGTCTCGTCGACTGCTCGTTGGAGCTCGGCGGCAAGAACGCGATGCTGGTGCTCGACGACGCTGACCTCGGACGCACGGTCGAAGGTGCGGTGCGGGCGTGCTTCTCCTCGTCCGGCCAGCTGTGCATCTCGATCGAGCGCATGTTCGTCGCCGACGCGATCTATGACCGGTTCGTCCCGGCGTTCGTCGCCGCCGTCAACGCCATGCGCATCGGCCCGGCATTCGACTTCTCCACCCAGATGGGTTCGCTGACCTCGACCGAGCAGCTCGACGCGACGTCCGCACACGTCGACGACGCCGTCGCGAAGGGAGCCACGGTGCTGGCGGGCGGCACCGCACGGGCGGACCTCGGGCCCTACTTCTTCGAGCCGACGGTCCTCACCGACGTCACGCCGGAGATGACCTGCTTCGCAGAGGAGACGTTCGGGCCGCTGGTGTCGATCTACCGGTTCAGCACCGACGACGAGGCCATCGCCCTCGCCAACGACACCCGCTACGGCCTGAACGCCAGCGTGTGGAGCCGCTCGGCCACCCGAGGTCGCAACGTCGCAGCTCGGCTGCACTCGGGCACGGTGAACGTGAACGAGGCGTATGCCGCAGCCTGGGGATCGATCGACGCTCCGATGGGCGGCATGGGCGACTCCGGCATGGGTCGTCGCCACGGTGCGGTCGGCATCGTTAAGTACACCGAGAGCCAGACGATCGCCCGCCAGCGGTTCATGAACCTGTCGCCGCCGATCCGTCAGCTGGGCGACGACGGGTTCGCCACCGTGATGTCGGCAGCGCTCACGCTCATGAAGCGCGCCGGCTGGCGCTGAGCCGGCGAGCGCTGAGCCGGCGATCGACGACCGCCTCAGCAAGCCGTCACCATCACGGTCTACGGGCCTAGTGTCGCCGCCATGACGACGGTGGTGATCACAGGTTCGGCGAGTGGCATGGGCGCAGCACTGCGCGCACGACTCGAAGCAGACGGCCAACGGGTCATCGGCGTCGACCTCGCCGGCTCCGGCGCCGAGGTCGACGCCGACCTGTCGACGCCCGAGGGACGGTCCCTCATGGCAGATCGGGTCGCCGAGGTGTCAGGTGGAACAATCGATCGTCTCGTCGCCAACGCCGGCATCCAGTCCATGGACGGATCGCTTGCGGGTCGCATCGTGGCCACCAACTACTTCGGAGCCGTTGCCACGCTCGAGTTGCTGCGCCCGCTGCTCGCGAACGGCACCGACCCAGCTGCCGTCGCTGTCAGCTCCAACTCGACCACGACCATGCCCGGCTACCCGGCCGAGCTCGCCGATGTGCTGCTCTCCGGCGACGAAGCGGCCGCGGTCGCAGCCGTCGGCGACGACGCCCTCAATGCCTACCCGGTCTCCAAGTTGGCCCTCGGACGTTGGGTCCGTCGACACGCGACGACCGCCGAATGGATCGGCAGCGGCATCCGACTCAACGCGGTCGCGCCAGGGTTCATCTCCACGGCGATGACCGAAGGGACCTGGGAGTTCGTCGACAGCCTCGGCGAGGTCTACCCGATCCCGATCGGCCGCCCCGGCCGGGCCGAAGAGCTCGCGGCGCTCATGGCGTTCCTGCTGTCACCCGAGGCCGGCTTCATGGTCGGCTCCTTCGTCACCTGCGACGGCGGCACCGAAGCCGCGGTGCAGGCCGACACCTGGCCAGCGCCACGCCCCTGAGGCAGCAGCGCTGCCTCGAACCCATCTGTCCCGTCAGCGGGGTCCGGCGTTCGCTACTGGAACGAGACGATGTTCCATGCAGAAGTTCACCAGCTCAGTCGAGAAGCCGAACGTCGTGACGCAGGCAGAGTAACTGTCGGCTCCAGCGGAGCCTCCGGCCACGATGGTCGTCGGAGGCTCGACAGTGGCCGCGGCTCGCTCCAGCGAGATCGGAACCTGCACCACTTTGTTGCCCACCTCGACGGGGAGTGGGACAACCTGCGCCGGGCTTCCGATGAAGCGGTCCATCGTCGCCTGGCACTGCTCGGAGATCAGGGGTCCAAGGAGCTCGACGATCTTGGACGGGACCTCACCGTAGCGGTACGCCCCGATCACCTTGGCCAGCACAGTGGGTCCAAACTTGCAGAGCGCCGCCGAGGTTGGGGTCACGGTTGGAATCACGCGGTCAGTCGTCGTGGCAGGCGAGCCGCTGTCACCACCACCGCATCCTGAGACGAGCACCGATGCGACGAGGACCGCGGCGAAGGACGCCGGAACGACCCGCTGGCGTGTGCGGGCGCTGTTGACGCGGTTGCTTCCCATTTCCACGACGCTACGACCGCCGGCGCACGCCGCGGTGGATCCGTTGACCATTGGTCAGCCGCTGCCTCGCGACCGGCCGACGACGCGGGACCCGGTCGCGGTCGAGCCACTGTCACACCCCGCCGCAACACTGCGTCACAAGGTCCGTGTGGCTGACGCGGTTCGACCAGGACGACTTCTTCGTGGGAGGGAAGGCGGCCGAAGCGGGCTGGCGCCGCTGCCCGGGCCGACCGTGCGTCCGCACCCCACGCCCCGGGGCATGCGCGGCGCACACCGGGCCCGACGGAAGCCCCATCCCGTCGGGCCCGGACCTTCGCCGCCCAAGAGTCCGATCCAACCTTCCACGATCGGATCGCACCTCAACCTGGAAGAGTGTATCGATGATGCCCGCGCATCATTGGATATGATGACGTGATGCGAACGACGGTCACCCTCGATGACGACACCGCAGAGCTCGTGCGTCGGCGCATGGAGCAACGGAAGGTCTCGTTCAAGCAGGCGCTCAACGACGCCATCCGCGACGGTGTCGGCGGCTCACGACGGGTCGACTTCCACACCGACGTCGTGTCCATGGGGCACCCGAGCACCAACCTCGATCGAGCGCTGCAGATCGCCGCCCAGCTCGACGACGATGCGCTCATCCTTCGCATGCAGTCCGGCTCGTGAACCTCGTCGACGCGAACGTCCTGCTGTACGCGGTGAACGCCGACGCCCAGCACCACGAGGAATCTCGATCCTGGCTCGATGGCGCGCTGTCCGGCGATGCCACCGTGGGCTTCTCCTGGATCGTTTTGCTGGCGTTCCTGCGACTCACCACCAAGCGCGGACTCTTCCCGACGCCGATGACCATGCCCACAGCGCTCGCCCAGGTGACGGCTTGGACAACGGCGCCGTCCGCGATCATCGTCGACCCGACGACGCGCCACCTCGACATCCTCACCCGTGTCCTCGGCGACGCCCACCTCAGCGGCAACATCGCCAACGATGCACATCTGGCTGCGCTCGCGATCGAGCACAACGCCACGGTGATCACCTACGACAGCGACTTCGGTCGCTTCGACGCCGTCCGCTGGTCACCGCCGAGGCCCAGGTGACGACCGGAATGCGTCTCAACACCGCACCTCGACAGGATCACCCGACCGTTGCCAGCCCTCTCTGCTGGTGACCGACGCCGGTAGCCTCCGAACGCTGTGACCGATCCGACCAACCCGCTCATCGTCCAAGGCGACCTGACCGTCCTGCTGGAGTTGGCGTCCCCCCGAGCCGACGACGCACGAGCGGCGTTGTCTCGATTCGCCGAGTTGGAACGCGCACCCGAGCACATCCACACCTACCGGATCAGCCCGTTGACGCTGTGGAACGCGGCGGTCGCCGGCCTGTCGCCTGGCGATGTGGCGTCCACGCTGACGGGGTTCGCAAAGTACGACGTGGCGCCGTCGGTGCTCGCCGAGGTGCACGACCAGATGGGCCGCTACGGCAGGCTTCGCCTGGTCCGAGACCACGACACGGCCGCGCTCGCGCTCACGTCGTCAGAACCTGCGTTGATCGAGGAGGTCAGCCGCGACAAGTCCGTTGCGCTCTACCTCGGCGAGCGGCTCGACGGCAACCGCTTCGCCGTGCGGATGGGCGACCGTGGCGTGCTCAAGCAGGAGCTGTTGCGGCTGGGATGGCCCGTCGCCGACGAGGCCGGCTACGACGACGCCGACGACCTCGTGCCCGTGAACATGACCGCCGAACTGCGGTCCTACCAGGGCGACGCACTCCAGTCGTGGTGGGCCGACGGCGGCGAAGCGGGCGGCAACGGGGTGCTCGTGCTCCCATGCGGCGCCGGCAAGACCGTCATCGGGCTGGGCGCGCTCGTCACGACGGGTCTGCACACCCTCATCATCGCCACGTCCATCTCGTCGGCCCGCCAGTGGATCTCGGAGCTGCTCGCCAAGACCGACATCGACCCGTCCCTCGTCGGCGAGTACTCGTCGGACAAGAAGGACATCCGGCCGATCACCGTCGCGACCTACCAGATCCTGACCCACGCCAAACGGGGTGTCCCCAAGGACGCGGACATCTTCGAGCGCCACCCGCACCTGGCGCTGTTCAACGACCACAACTGGGGGCTCGTCATCTACGACGAGGTCCACCTGCTGCCCGCACCGGTGTTCCGGGTGACGGCGCGCATCCAGTCGGTGCGCCGGTTGGGCCTGACCGCCACGCTGGTCCGCGAGGACGGTCGGGAGGCTGACGTGTTCTCGCTCATCGGACCCAAGCGGTTCGACGTGCCGTGGAAGGAGCTCGAGCTCCTCGGTTGGATCGCTCCGGCCACCTGCACCGAGGTTCGAGTTCGGCTGTCCGACGACGCCCGCATGCAGTACGCGATGGCAGAGCCCGACGAGCGGCCACGCCTCGCCGCCACCGCCGCAGCCAAGTTCGACGTGCTCGACCAGCTCCTGGAACGCCACCGGGACGACATGGTGCTGATCATCGGCCAGTACGTCGGTCAGCTCGAGACGATCGCCGAGCGCCTGGGGGCGCCGCTGATCACAGGCAAGACGCCCCAGCGTGCCCGGGAAGAGCGCTTCCAGGCGTTCCGCGACGGCGACATCCCGGTGCTCGTCGTGTCGAAGGTCGCGAACTTCTCGATCGACCTGCCGCAGGCGAACGTCGCGATCCAGGTATCCGGGCAGTTCGGTTCACGCCAGGAAGAGGCACAGCGGCTGGGGCGGATCCTCCGACCGCAGGGCGGTCAGGCGAGCTTCTACACGCTCGTCGCCGCCGAGACCGTCGAGCAGAACTTCGCCCTCAACCGCCAGCGGTTCCTGGCCGAACAGGGCTACCAGTACGACATCGTGGACTCCGTCGTCTGAGCCGACCGCTCCGCCAGCGTTCTCGTGCGACACCGACCCCACAGCGGTCCACCCCACACGAGAAGCCCACCCGCCAGCGTTCTCGTGTGACACCGACCACGCCGCGGTCCACCCCACACGAGAAGCACACCCGCCAGCGTTCTCGTGCGACACCGACCCCACAGCGGTCCACACCACACAAGTTCCCCAACCCGCCGGCGTTCTCGTGCGACACCGACCCCACAGCGGTCCACCCCACACAAGAAGCCCGAACGGAACGCACCGCCATCGCAACGCTGGCCGTGCGACAGCGACGCCACCGGTATCGTTGGCGCACATCCGAAACCGGGGGGTTCGTGCATGGAGATCCAGGGCGTCAGCCATCTGGCGTTGGTGTGCCGGGACATGTCCCGCACGGTCGACTTCTACACACGGGTGCTCGGATTCCCGTTGGTGAAGACGATCGAGCTGCCCGCCGGCATGGGCCAGCACTTCTTCTTCGACATCGGCGGCACCGACAGCCTGGCGTTCTTCTGGTTCCCCGATGCCCCCGACGGCGTCCCCGGCATCTCAGCTCCAGCCGCCCGACCCGACAACGGCGACCTCGTCTCTGCCGTGGGGTCGATGAACCACATCGCGTTCCAGGTCGCGCCCGAGCGCATCGACGAATACCGCCAGGCGCTCGTCGACGAAGGCGTCGCTTGCTCCGACGTCATCAACCACGACGATTCGGAGTGGACGATCAGCGAGGACATGTACCCCGGGGTGTACGTGCGCTCGGTGTACTTCCAGGACCCCGACGGCATCTTGTTGGAGCTCGCAGCGTGGACCCGTGGGTTCACCTCCGATGACGTCGCCCACGCCCCGGCCACGGCGGCGGGCGAGCGGGCCGCCACACCCTCGACCGTCGCCGTGGCGGCGGAGGCCCTCTGATGGCACGCGTTCGATCCGTCGCCCGCGCCGAAACCGACGCGCCGATCGTGCACGCGATGTACGACCTGATCTTCGGCAAGGGCGTCGACCCGGCCGTCGACGGGGCCCGCACCACCACCGGCAGCCCCGGCGACTGGTGGACGACCCACGCGTTGTCGCCTGCGGTCCTCGAGCACTCCGTGCAGGGGTTCGTCCTGTATCGGGACCCGAACCGGGCGATCGACCCGGAGCTGCGCGAGCTCGCCCAGGCCCGGGTGGGCTGGTCGAGTGGTTCCACGTTCGTCTACTCCCAGCACGTGCAGTCGATGCGAGGAATGGGGATGGATCCCCGCAAGATCGCGGACCTGACCGCGTGGCACACCTCCGACGCCTACACCACGATCGAACGCGCCGTCATGGCCTACGCGGATGCGATCGCCCTGGACGGCGGCCGGGTCAGCGACGAGCTCTTCACCGTGCTCAAGGACCACCTCACCGACGAAGCGATCCTGGAGCTCACCTACATCACGGCCATGTACCTCCAGCACGCCGTCGTGACCAGGGCACTGCGCCTGGAGTTCGACGACGTCGAGGAGCACGTGCAGGTCGTGGAACCACCGGAGGAGTTCCGCCCCGAGGACTTCGTGGCGATCGGCCGACGCGACTGATCCCACCCGGAGACAACCGGTCAACCATCGGACCCGTCGATCAGACGCCTGGCACACTTGTGCGATGACGACGACGTTGGTCAAGGGCGGACTGGTGCTCGACGGTTCAGGACGGGAGGGCCGCGTCGCTGACGTGCTGATCGACGACGACGTCGTCACCGCGATCGGCATCGACCTGGACGCGCCGGACGACGTCGAGGTCATCGACGCCGAAGGGTGTTGGGTCACACCGGGCTTCATCGACCTGCACACCCATTACGACGCCGAGTTGGAGTTCGACCCCGCGCTCAGCGAGTCGGTCCGTCACGGCGTCACGACCGTCATGATCGGCAGCTGCGGGTTGAGCTTCGCCGTCGGCGAACCCGAGGACCTGGCCGACATGTTCTGCCGGGTCGAGGGCGTGCCCCGATCCGACGTGCTGCCGATGCTCAACAAGGTCAAGGACTGGGACACACCGGCTGCGTACCTGGAGCACCTCGCCGCCCTCCCGCTCGGTCCCAACGTGTGCTCGATGCTCGGCCACTCGGCGATGCGAGCCAACGTCATGGGCCTCGGCCGCTCGCTCGACGACGACGTGGAGCCGACCGCGGCGGAGCTCGGCCGGATGATCGTGATGCTCGACGAGGCGCTCGACGCCGGCTACCTGGGCCTGTCGATCAACACCCTGCCGTGGGACAAGATGGACGGCGATCGGTTTCGCAGCCGGCCGACCCCGTCGGTCTTCGCCTCCTGGAAGGAGTACCGGCGACTGGGAGCGGTGCTCCGCGATCGCGACGCTGTGTTCGAAGGCGTCCCCGACATCTCCGGCCGGTGGAACCTGCTGTTCTTCGCCGGCATGGCGTCGGGCATCCGGCGCAAGCCCTTGCGCACCACGATCATCTCACTGATGGACGTCCCCGCCGCTCCGGGCGCGTACAAGCTGCTCGCTGCCACGTTCGCCGGTGCTCGCCGGTGGTTCAATGCCGACGTACGCCTGCAGGCGCTGCCGCAGCCCTTCCGGCTGTGGACCGACGGCCTGGAGAACCCGGTGCTCGAAGAGATCGGCGCCGGCACCGAAGCGTTGCACCTGGCGGAGCAGGCAGCCCGGTCCGACCTGTTGCGCGACCCCGCGTATCGGGCGCGCTTCAAGCAGCAGTGGCAGAACAAGTTCAAGAGTCGGGCGTACCACCGCGACCTCGCTGAGGCGCGCATCGTCGGTTGCCCCGATGCCACGCTGGTCGGCAAGTCCTTCGCCGAGGTCGCCACGCTCCGAGGGACCGACAGGGTCGACACGTTCCTGGACCTCGCAGCGGAGTTCGGCAACGACCTGCGCTGGGAGACCACCGCCGGCAACGGCAACGAGGAAGCGGTGGCGTGGATCGTCGAGCAGCCCCAGGCGCAGATCGGCTTCTCCGACGCCGGCGCGCACCTTCGGAACATGGCGTTCTACAACTTCCCGATCCGGTTGCTCGCCTTGGTCCGCAAGCGCCAGGACGCCGGTCAGCACATCTTGACGTTGGGCCAGGCGGTGCACCGGGTGACCGCGGAGCTCGCCGACTTCCTGGGCATCGATGCAGGCCGACTGCAGGTTGGCGCTCGAGCGGACCTCGTCGTCATCGACCCGACGCTGCTCGACGACCGCGTCGCTGACGTGGTCGAGGAACCCATGCCGGGCATCGAGTCCGTTCGCCGTCTCGTCAACCGCGGCGACGACGCGATCAAGGCCGTGATGATCGGCGGCAAGGTCGCGTGGGACGACCAGGGGCGAGCGGCCGGGCTCGGCACGCAAGCTGGCTACGGGCGTTTGCTCCGCAACGCACGCAGCTGAACAGGGACGGTCTGACCCGTTCGTCGCTCCGCAAGACCACACGTCACGCCGCACCTCGATCAGCGCTCGATCGCCGTCGGATCAGCCCTGATCCGACAGCGCCAGCCGTTCGTGCGGCGACTTCCAGTGATCGCAGATCGCGAGATTCAGTGCTCGCTCACATCCCAGGCCGCATCACAGCTACGCCCAAGCTCAAGTCCGCCAGCGCGCCGACAGCCCGGCCGGGATCAACGACGAACTCCGCGACGGAGGAGTTGTCACCGCAGGAGCAGACCCGGCCGATCGATATCAAACAGGTCGGGGTCCTCGGACTCCAACATTCGCTCGAACGACTCCCAGCCCCTCTCCTCGACGACCTGCCGCTCAGGTGCTGTGATGGGCACGAGCCAGACGAAGACCGTTGGCGGATCGCTTCCTCGCCATACATGAAACTCTTCAGGAAAGAACAGTGGGATGGCGCAGTAGAGGTCGCTAATCAGGCCTGGGAGTTCGAACGACCCGGCACAGACCGATCCCCGCAGCAGTGCCTCGCCTCGACGCGCTGCATCGACGGCCACGTCATGCAAGGCGGTGACGATCGGCGCCGAATCGAACTTGTCATATACCGAAACGACGAACTCCTGGCGGACAAGCCGGCCGTCGGGGAGCGCCAAGGTCACATCGCTAAGGCCGAGCGTCGCGAACGTCGCTGCCCTCGGGATCGGAACTCCAGCGAACCGCAGCACCCTGAAGGGCAACCGCTTATCAGCCTCGGTTTTCGACCAGCCGCTCTCGATCGGGCCTAGAAACGACTCCATGTGAGCGATCACGTCGCCCGTCGCCGTTCCGCCTCTCATACCTGCCCGCATTCTCGGTCACGGTTGCAGCTCGGACCGTCGAGGCACGGCCTACGCTGGTACTCATCGATCACATTGAACCGCCCTGGGTCTGATGGAGGCTCGTTCTAGTGGTTCCGACCCGGTGGGACAGGTCTGTTTGGCGGGCGAATCACGAGCCACCCACCCGACGACCAACTGGACGCTGCGAGCAGAACCCGCTTCGACCGGCCTCCCTGTCATACAAGGCGCCTGTTCATCCAGGTGAGCGGTTCACGTCCCCATCACCGGTCCGCGTCTCATAGCGGTCTGGCTCCTCGCCCACGGTTGCAGCTCGGGCACTCAAGACGCGTCCCTCGCTGGTACTCGTCGATCACATCAGCGCGAGTTAGGTCGGGGT
>Ga0209023_10008052_pt1 | contig 10650 bp, 7 predicted proteins | sample LakOneMetagenome_FD_187468 | JGI IMG/M metagenome (GOLD analysis project Ga0209023, IMG submission 187468) | Freshwater and sediment microbial communities from Lake Erie, Canada (SPAdes) (version 2) | ecosystem: Environmental > Aquatic > Freshwater > Lentic | place: Lake Erie, Canada | collected...
GGGCGGGCCGCGCCACAACGAGCACATCGCCGAAGCCAATGCCCAGCGCCGCGAGAACGCCTTCGCGCTCGACGTCGACGCCCTGCCAGCCAGCCGATCCACGCGCGACCAGCAGGATTCGCCCGGGCCGCCGCGCTTTGGCCTGGTCGACCTCAACACCGGCGAGATCCACGACGAGTTCGAGCCAGGCGCCCAGCCGCGGACCCGTACACAGAAGGGCCCACGTGTCTGACGCACAAGAGCATCGGCGGCTGGAACGACGCGCCCCGTAAAGGGGTTTCCGGGTGAGCGGTCACCGGCATAGCGTGCGGATCTGAGAAGCACGAAGGGGAAACGTTGGTGCCTTGGCTCCTTGGGTGGTCGAGGATGTCCTTGTGCTGAGTCCCCTCGAGATCCACGAGCGCCTGCGTGATGCGGTGGCGGCCGCGTTCGGCATGGATGAGGTGCGGTTGGGGTCGGCCGCGGCGTGGCTGGAGGCCGCCAGTGCCCGGGACCTTCTCCGGATCGACGGGTTCGCCCGCCGGTACCGATATGAGGGCCCGACACTTGGCAAGTCGCAGCAGTGGTCGCGCCGGGTGCTCGAGCAGTCGGTGGCCGCTGCGGCGTTGGCCAGCATGCACCGCGATGGGTTCGTCAGGGAGCGTGCCGTCCGTCAGCTTGCCGCGTCGCAAACACAGCTCAGTGACCGCTTGCTGGCCGTGCGCTCGGGGGACTACGTCGGGGAGGTCCGGGATGCTGCGAGACGGGCCCTCATGATGCGGACCGATCTGGTGCACGCGGGCCGGATCATGCCGGTCCTTCAACGCTTCGAGTCGCGAGAGCGCGGTGGTGAGTTCGGGGTCGCGTACCTCGACGCACTTGTCTCGTTGTACGGCGAGCGAGAGACATGGGAAGTGCTTCGCGAAGCGGGGGATCGGGATCTGCGTCGCGCTGCCTTCCGCTACAGCATCGACCACCGGCTGCTCGACACCACACAGGCCGTCACTCAGCTTCCTGGCGAGCGTGACCAAGTCGTCCGGCGCTTGCTGGCCCACGTCGTGGCGGACAACGCGGACCCGCGCACCATTCGCGCCGTGCTGCTCCGGGCACGCGCCGCTGAGAGCCGCGCTCTCGGTCTGGTGAAGCTCCAGGCATCCCAGTTGGAGCCCGGCGAGGTGGGACCTTTGTTGGTCGATTCCTCCGTGCTCGTTCGCTACTGGGCTCGTCAGCGGTGGCAGGAGATGGGCCATGACGTGCTCGCCGCGTACCGGGAGGCAACTCACGCGGCGACGAAGCCCACCACCCGCTCACACGCCTATATGGGGCTCACGGAGGCAGGCGGGGTGGTCGACAGGGCCGAGGTCCTCGACCTAGTTCACAGCCCGGAGTCCGCATTGCAGAAGGCCGGCTTGCGCCTCTTGGATGGCAACGCCCAGCCCGAAGACGTGCCAGCGCTGTTCGCCTTCGTCCGGGGCGATCACTCTCGCGTTGCGCGTCTGGCCGGGGACGTACTGGCCGGCAACTCAGGTCTTTGGAGCATCAGCCAACTCGCGGAGTCCAAGAGTGATCCAAGCCCAGTCGTTCGTCGCCGTGCCTGGTGGCTTCACCGCGGTCGCCGAGGCTGGGAGTCAGTCATCGCTGACCTGGAAGTCCTGAAAGACTCCGATCCTGGATTGGCGATTCTGGGCAGACAGCCGACGGCGCCCATGTACTTCTCTCCGAGCGACGCGCAGCGCGACCTCATCGCGGACATGCTGCCCACCTCGCCCCTCAGCCGTGAGCAGAAGCTAGGAATCGCTCTCGCCGCCGGCCTCCGCGAACTCATGCCCGAGCTCAGATCCTCACCCCGCCGGCCACCGCTACAGGACACCCCGGTCCCAGAACTCAATCCGCGTAAGCCCTGGTGGCAGCGCCTGCTCAGCCACGCCCGAGACCGCTGAGTTCCAACACCGACGGCGGCATGACAGAGCGTTCCGAAGTCTGTGTGCCAGCTCAGGCAGCCTTCACCCGAGCGGCCTCGCGGTCGAAGAAGTAGATCAGACTGCTCGCGATCATCAGGCTCTGCACGGCGTTTCTCTTGGTGTACTGCTTGGCGCTGACGGTGTGTGCAGTCGCGTTGCGGCTGAACGTATGCGGGATGGGCAGGCCTTCATCAGGGAAGTACTTCTGCCAGGCCTGCCAGATCGGAGCAAGCGCAATGTACTCATGCGCGGTGAATTCGTCGTAGGCCGCGTTGGTCCGCTTACCGTGCTTGTCGGGCGTAAAGAGGTAGCGATCCTTGCCGAGGTAGGAGTTCACCATCGAGTCCAGCAGCGCCCCCGCCAGCGCCTGAGCCGCTGCCGAGTGGCCAGCGTCGAGTGCGTCGAGCGCAGCCAGGGCCATGGGGACGTCGGACGCAACCGCCTCCGTCTCACACCCCTCCAGTGCTGCACGACAGTCAGCTGAGATGGCCTTCCATCGGCGCCCAAGGATGTCTCGCCGCTTGGCTGCGCTGTCGGCGCGAATGAGTGCCTCGGCGATGGAGCTGCGTGGCACACCGTAGAGAGCGATGCCGTCGACCATCACCACAGACTCGACCTCCTCCCAGCGGAGCCCGTCGATCTTGCGCAGGTTGGGCGGGTAGAAGGAGAGCTTGAGGGACGCGAACGCGGGCCCCATGGTCTTCAGCCACGCGGATTGCTGCGTGGCCACCTGCTGGGCGAGCTTGGTGAAGGTGCCGCTTAGCCCGAAGTCCACGTTCTTCGTGAGGTGTGCCGTGATGGCGTCGAGGTTCGACTGCGCCAGCGCCGTGCGCTTGAAGATGTCACTGTCGATGACCGCGAATTGCTTCTTCCAAGCTGCCTGAGCAGCCAATGCAGGCTTGAAGGCGTCGAAGAGCTTCGACTGCTGCGAGGCGAAGGCCGACATGACCGAGATGTTCTTGAAGGTCGATTCGGGCAACTTGAACGTCGGCAGCTTTGCCATGTCTGCGGCGAGCTTGTTGAGCCGCTCGATCTGGGGGAACTTGAAGTCAATCTGCGGCGCCAGCGCTCGCCGTAGGCGCTTCATGGTCGCTTCCAGACGCTCGCGCTCGTCAGGCGTCAGTTCAATGCCGTCTTCGGCATCGTCGGGCTCCTCGATCGGCTCCTCGTCTGTCACGCCCTGCAGGCTAGCCGGGAGTCCGACGCTGCGTGTCTGAACAGGCTAGGCGCGCAGCAGAACGCTCAGTCCGCACCTTGCCGCCGGCTGAAGCCTCGCGGCGGGCGGATGGGTTTCTGGTGCCGTCATCTGCTTGCGCGGCAGCCCATCATCCGGCTATGCCGGCATTCATCGCCGCTCAGTGCGGCTACAGATGAGTGTGCGTTGTGGACCCGATTAGGTTGATCGGATGGGCTTGGAGAAGAACCCCGCAGCGCTGCACGTCCATGACGAGGCATGGGCTGTCCGTGCAGCCGCCTACCTCAAGGAAATTCGGCATGCCCTCGCTGGCCTGCCTGGAGCAACGGATGCGCATTGCGACCACATCGGTTCCACGTCGGTCCCCGGTCTCGCGGCGAAACCGTACGTCGACCTGCAAGTCCGCATGCTTCCACTACCGAGTCACGCAGAACTCGTCTCTCGACTCGGGCCGCTCGGATTCGAGCGAGCGCTCGGCGCCCGACCTGACTCACCAGGCGTCACGCGGGACATTCCCCGAGGAGATGAACCCGTGCCCGCCGAAGTCTGGGAGAAACGGCTATACGTACAGCGTCAGGAGTCCGTCATCCTGCATGTGCGACGTACGGACTCGCCCTGGGGTCGGTACACCGTCTGGTTCCGTGACTGGCTGCGTGCCCATCCAGAGGAGCGCACCCGATACGAGGAGACGAAGCGTCTGTTGTCAGAGCAAAACGCCGGGAAGCCCGACTACGACGACTACACCCGTGCCAAGAACGCCTTCTTCGACGACGTCCAAGAGACGTTGACGTCGTGGGCACGTGGGCGCAGCTAGCACAGTCGCCGTGCTTTCCACGCTGCACGCAAGTTGCGCGCTCGGCGGCAGATCAGGACGTAAGGCGCTGAGTTCGCGATGCTTCACTCCGGGGGCAGAGTCCCCTCATCGAAGAGGATCCGGTCCGCTTCCGTTGCGGCGCCGTACGAAAAGACTCGCCAGCCTCGATCGGGCTGGTACGTCAGCGTGATGATCTGGGCTTCCACCGGCATCATCTCCCCGCCCGTGGCCACCACGTGATCCGCCATCTCTTCGGGCAAGACCTTCACGTACGCCACGTGTGGCGCGGGGTATCGAACGAAACCGCCGACCCCGTAACCCGAGAGGTTGTCACAGATCTCGGCACGGGACTCGTCATCAAGGTCGTCCCACCCACTTGCCTCGGGTGCGAGTAACCCCCGAAACTCCTCGAGGTCTACCTCTGCCGAGTCGAGCGCATACAGGAACGCCAGGGCAACAGCCATCGCATTGGCTGGGTCTGCCTCCCTGCCAAGCTGTCGCTCCCCTCGCTCACGATCGGTGCTCTCCAACAGGGTGCTCGTCTGACCTGTCGTCTCGACTAGTGAGCCATCAAAGTTGCGTAGCCACCGGCGGTTGGAGGAGTCAGTGAAACCCACTTCCGCGCATGGCGATTCCGTGTCGTCGTGCGCTCTGACTGCTAGGGAGATGTCCCACGAGAGAGCGCGTCGGGCTGGAAGTACCGGGATGGGTGCCGGAACCGACAGCGGTCCGATGGACCTCGGTTCGTAGCCCACCCCAACCGAGACGGTCACACGAAAGACCGGCTCGTTGGACTCGTTCGCCAAGTGGAGTCGCAAATCACGAACATACGCAGATCCGTCTTCGTTAGGGGTGTACCTCTCTTCGACCCAAGCCGAAACGAGACCCGCGGTTGCAATCCGCTCCTTCCTCTCCAACGCCCTTCTTGCTCGCGCAGACCGGACCGTCTCAAAGATCGCAACTCCGACAGCGACGACGACGGCAAGCAAGGTGCCGGTGGCGGTTGCCGTGTCTTGCCATGTCGTCGCTGGGGGCATGAGCGAAGGCTAGGTTCTGGGCCTGACCTATCAAGAGATGCCGCGCTGAGTGGAGGGGTAACAAGCCTGTGCGATGCGAGGGCCTATTGATTTCCGGTCGGTCAGCTACCGCTGGCCGAAACCCTCACATCGGCACGAGCGAGCTGATCGCGGCAGATCAGCACGCCGCGTCCCGACAGGCTATCCGCGGCAGATCCGCGCGCCGGAAGCCAGCGTCGTGAGCCCGCGCTTGGCGCTTCTCCATGACGCAGGTGTCGCCTCAGGTGCGGCAAACAGCTCGGACCGAGTCGAGCGCTTGTAGGACCTCGCCGCGAACGTCCTCGGCGAGTTCAGCACCAACGACACTCTCCCGCATGTCTGCCAGGAACTTGTCGGCCAGTTCGGGGTAGCCCGTGGGGCACAGCCAACGGGCGTAGGTAATCCACGCTTGGAAGGCCTCGGCAGAGAACGCTCCGTAGACGCGTGCGCACTCGCAGGCGGCCTGCTCCGCCTCCCAGGTCGCTAGTCGTGCGTTGCCAGACATTCCGGTGATGTCAGGCAGACGACAGGTCGAGTTGAGGGTGGCAGGGTCGTCGTAACCAAGCACGCGTCGTCGCGTACGCAGAACCTGTCGCAGCTCGTCTGCTGCCACACTCGCATCGCCATCAGTCGCGTTGACCTCACACATCACCCAGTTGTGCCTAGCACGCAGCGTCCTGGGGTCGTCGGGTCCATAGCGTTCAGAGCGCAATGCGACGAGCTGACGGATCGTCGTTCGCGCTTGATCGCCATCGTCGACATAGACCAAGGCGTCGTAACTCATCTCTAGCAGAGGTTCGTGCAAGTGCGAGCTGTCGGGACATGCAGACACCAGCACTAGCGCCTCCGTTGCATTGACGATGACGGCCCGGCGCTCGCCAGCAACTGCAAGAGCCTGGACGTAACTGAAGACGGCCTCACACACCACCTCGCACGGCTGCTCATGTTCCCTGACCAGGGCGACGAGTTCGGCGCCCGCAGCCGTCGCTGACCCCGGTCGGGACAACAGACTCGAGATTCGACAGATGTGTTGGAGGCACAATAGGTGATCGGGTGAACCGGGGTCGACCTCAAACGTGGGCAGCTTCGACTGAGCGAACAGGAGCGCGTCAGCGAGATTCCCGGACGCCAACAGCCCGTCGAGGACAGCGTGCCAGCCCTGCGCCGGTGTCCGAGAGGGCGGCTTGGCAGTCACCGACTGCGCCCCAATCGATCCTTGTTGTTCGCGAAGCACGTGCTCGGGCAGGAAGAGTCCCCCCAGTCCATCGGCAGGCCTCTCAACCGCGAGATCTTCGTTCACGGGCACCAAGGAGCTCGCATAAAACTGCTTCGCCGACTCCTCCCATTCGACAAGTGCCTCTGCGGGAGCCTGCGCGAGCAACTGGCGATACGCGCTCGTCTGCGCAACCTCGCTGTCCCGGTAGCCCGTCAGGAACATCAGCCGCCCCACCCGTTCGAGTTCAGCACCGCACCGTAGCGCTAGGTCGCACTCGAGTGCGGCAAGGTCCCATCTAGATGTCCGTAAGAGTGCCTCGGCGTAGAGCAGGTGCGCGTTGCTGTCCTCGGGTGCCAGCGCGCATGCTCGCTCAGCGAGCTGTTCGGCGCGGGGGTAGTTGCCATCCCACAGCTCGATGCGGGCTAGCCAGAACAGGGTCGTGACGTTCTCAGGTTCGATAGCGAGCACTTGGCCCATGACGCGCCGGGCAGAGTCGTATTCACGCTTATCAACGTGTACGCCGGCGATGTTGAGCAGAGTTCGTCTGGTGTCCCACCAGGTTCGAGAGGCGTCCAACGCCTGCTGCATTGTCGACACTGCCAGTTCGAAGTCGCCCATGCGCTTGTAGACGATGCCGAGCTCGTCGAGAAGCGCATCCGCCATGCTTTCGGGGAACTTGGCATCGGCAGCGATCGCGCAGTGGAGTAGCGCGGCTGCTTCCGCGTACTCCTCGAGGTCGGTGAGGGCTCGTGCGCGTACAAGCATGACGTCCGGGTTCACATCTGACAGTCCGTCGATCCCGGCGGTTGCCTCGAGGACCTCGTGAACATGGCCTAGTTCGCGAAGCGACTCAAGGTGGTCAACGGTCGGAAAGGCTGCTCTGGTCAGTTCCGACGCCCACCGCATGGTCGAAGCCATGAACACGAGCTGGTCTCGTTCGCCGCTCGTTTCGCGGTATTCGCTCAGAGCTGGCGCGTCGAGAGCCGTCACGAGCGCGGTGAAGTCGGGGAACCGGTCGCGAGGATTATCAGCTGTAGATCGGTCGGCGATATCAATGAGCGCACGCGCGACCGTTTGAGCGGGTGACGAGGGCTCGCTGAAAGCCGTCCCGGCCGGACTGACCTTGGAGAGGATCTCGCGGAGGATCGCCCCGTACGCGTAAACGTCGCCGGCCTTCGACTCGATGCGACCGGACCTTCTCGCTTCGGGGGGCAGGTATGCCGTGGTTCCGAGTCCGGCCCGTCGGCCCTCATGCAGCGACGCGCTCCCGAAGTCGGACACATGTGGACGGACGTGGTACATCAGGTAGTTCTCTGGCTTGAGATCGCCATGAACGACGTCGATTCCCCTCGCCTCGATGCTCGCCATGCCAACCGCGCACTCCGAGGCCAAGAACAGTGCCAGATCCAGGCTGATGGGGCGCAGCATCAGTTCGCGCAGAGTGGCCGGAATGCCTACCGATGGCACGGGTAGCACCAAGGGCATGGTGATGAAGGGCCGTCCGTTGATGTCAAAGATCTGCTCGGCCGGCAAGACGTTCGGCGCGTGGCTGACTTGGAGCCAGGTAAGGCATTCGCTCCTGAACCTTTCCCTGGCTTCGCGGGAGAAGGCTCGGTCGGGACGCAGCGTTTTTGCTGCGAAGGCTGTCGGAATGGCCGTCGCGCCCGATCCGTAGCCATGGCGGACACAGAACAGGACCACGCCGTTGCCGCCAACGGCCCAGTCGAAGACGGCGACTGTGGCGTTGAGGCGGAAGCGCGGGACCGCGTGGACACTTCCGTGGCTGGTCATTGCCGTGACGTGATCGGCGTCCTCAACCGGCTCTAAGTCCAGTGCCCGGAGCGGTTCGTCGCCGAACGGGTTGGGTGTCGGTGATGTCATCGAGTCGTCCTGGTCAGTCGCGCTGGTCAGGTAGCGGAGGTCGGGCTGTCGAAGATGCCGTCCGGGGTGACCCTGATCCTGTAAGTCTTGAGCAGGCGGTGGTGCGCAGCGAGCTCCAATCGCAGGTAGCGATCTCCTAGGAGCGTCTCGAGTTGCGAGCGGGTGTTTCCTCTTGATCTCAAGAACCCCGTGAGCAGCAGGATGTCGTCAACGTAGTCAGCGCCGACCGCGACGGCTGTTGCCTGTGCGAGTTTTACGTCATCTCGGCTGTAAAGGGCGGTCTGCGGAAGATCTGGGTCCGTTGTAAGGGTTCGTGAGAGTCGCCGGCACAAGTCGTCGACCAGACCCACGCGTGCCTCCTCGAACACGTCCTGAGAGTTGCTGGCCGGACCCGTAAGAAGGGCGTACAGGAGCGCTGGCGTGCTGATCGCATCGAGGGCGTTTGTCGACCCGCCAAACTTGAGTCGTTGGTAGAGCGATGCTTCGATCTGCGGACGCGCCGCTGGCGGCGTCGCGTTGATGCCCGAGATTTCGAGGAGCTCGGCGAGGTCGATGAGCGACTGCACGACGTGTGCCTGGAAGATCGCGCTCCCAGGCAGCGACGCCTGGCGCGCAACTTCAACCGGGATCTGGCGGTAGAGGCCTTCGACTATCCGCTCGAGCGGCGCCGGCAAGGTCGCGGGTTCCAGGTCTAGTCGCCTGGCCGCCTCTATCCACGCCTCCGCGGTCACGAGTCCTGCGATTAGGTCCGTTCCCTCGCCGCCCTGTTCCGCGATGACGCGTTCCATGAGGTCGACGCAATGAGCAAGCTCGAGTTCGGAGACGCCCTGGTTCGCCAGGGCGCCCACGACGGTCTGTGCGGCAGCGTGGCATGCGTTGGTGATTTGGCGATCGAATGCCGACCCCAACAGGGTCGTGGACAATTTCGACACGAGGGGTTTCGCCGCGACAACAGATAGGCGGGCGCCTGCTAGAACTAGTGCGGACATGGCGGCTCCCCTGGCGACGGTCAGCGCGTGTAGACAGTTGCCCCTACGCTAGGACATTCTGCGAGCCTGACGGCGGCTTGGCGATGTCTGGGGGCAAACGATGTGCGGCGGACACGGTCTGGCATCCACGCGTCGAGTGGATTGGTGAGTCGGCCCAGCAACGACCGTGAGGACCTTGCCTTCAGTAGGCCTCCATCTTGAGTCACCGGCATGGCGAGCCTCAGAACAACGCCCGACCTAGATTAGCGCCGGCCAGTGCACCCGGATCTCGGCAATCGGCATGACAGCGCGGTTCCATGCGGCGCAGACTAGGACGAGGATGGCGCCTTCGAACCCCAGGCGGTGGCGGGATCGGATCCAGTGGTTCGTCGGCTGTGGGGGTGCCTAGTGGGCGGCTTCGAATGCTTCGCGGATGGGCGCGGGTACTCGGCCTCGGTCGGCGACGGTGTATCCGTTGCTGCGGGCCCAAGCCTTGACTTCGGCGGGGGAGTGGCCAAGCTGGACCCGAGCTACTGACTTCCCGGTCGATCGGCCCACGCGCCGTGCACTTGCGATGTAGTCGGCCAGGGCACTTCGCAGTTGCGAGGCGTGCTTGTTAGAGAGGTCGATTTCGTAGTTGCGTCCGTCCAGGCTGAAGCTGACGGTCTCGCCTTTGCCGCTCTTGATTTCGACGCCGGAGATGTCGTCGATGAGTTGGGTGATGATCCTCTGGGCCATGAGGGCAACCTTACCTATTGTTCGGGATCCGCAGATGTGGGCCCGCCTGTCACCCGTGTAGGCGCCGGGTCGTTGATTGCGTCGAGGGACGGGCGACGGAATGCACGGCCGCGTCGACCCGGGACGGTGCGCGGCAGAACGCAGGACTGCCGACTCATTGCCCCACCGGGGCCCTCCAGACTCGGGGCCATCGGGCCGGTCGTCGACCGCTGCGAGAGCCGCATGTGACAGGGCCGCACGCCAACTGAGGATTGGCGGCGTGGTCGGCGATAGCCGTCATGCGACGGGCATCGTGACGTACCGCACATCGCTAGTGTTCCGCCCGGCGGTCCCGTCCCTGGCGACATTCGGTGCCCTCCTTCCGATCCGTGCCAGAGGACCGCTTCCGCCGACCCGAGACGGTGTGGGGCGGTCCTCGCTGGGCGGGTGGCGCATCAACCGCGCAGGCGCCCAAGTCGCGGCGGTAGGACACATCTCCCTAGATGGGCACGTCTCGGCCGACCCGGCGCTTCATCGACCCCTATGGGCAGCGGCGCTAAACCGTCCATTGGCTTGACACGTCTGAGGGCCAGAGTGCCGCTGCCGAAAGCGCGGTGTTGGGCGAACTTGGATGCGTACCCCCGTCTTCAGCAGGCCCGTCACCTCCCGGATCTGGCCGGGGCATCAATACGCCGCGGTCTCCGATGGGAAGTGCGGGTGCGTGTCGGCGGCTGCGGCTAGTGTGTCGCATCCGCGGCACCGCGACCTGAAGTGCCGTTTCAGTGACTGCCTGGTGGGTCGACTGAGGCACGGTGCGGCTGGCAGTCGCGCATGCGCTTGAAGGAGACACGGTGACGGGGAGTT
>Ga0209023_10008053_pt1 | contig 10649 bp, 6 predicted proteins | sample LakOneMetagenome_FD_187468 | JGI IMG/M metagenome (GOLD analysis project Ga0209023, IMG submission 187468) | Freshwater and sediment microbial communities from Lake Erie, Canada (SPAdes) (version 2) | ecosystem: Environmental > Aquatic > Freshwater > Lentic | place: Lake Erie, Canada | collected...
CTTTTGTTTCTGGCATGAGGGTTGGTTTTGCGAAAGGTGTCGCGCAGACAGGGGCGGGCTTCCACAGGACCGCAGATGAGACTATTGCTACAATGCGGTCATCTGTAACGGATAGCCTTGCTGAAACAAAAGCAACCAATGATAAGGCCATAGATGGCATTAAGAAATTGCAGAGCTCTGCTGTTACTGCATTGCAGGGTATTCTGAACAACAATAAGAAGACAATAACCACAACAGCTTCTAAGTGTGTAACAGACATTCAGAAGGTAAAGACTGATTTTGACGCTGCGCTGAGTAAGATATCTTCAGACCTGGATAGTGGCATGAAGGCCGGGTCACTGGAATTTAAGAACGGCTTACTGAATGCAGTGAATAATGGTGCCGGTGAAACGCCGAGCATGCTCAACTATTCAAAGAAAGAAGAAGATGCAGCTGCTGCCAAGGTAGAGCCTCGCTGGAAGAGCGCGCTGAAGATACTGCTCGTCATAGTCGTCACGCTGGTAATTGCGCTTGTAGTCGGTCCTGCGGTGATAGGCTTCATTGGTGCAGCCGTAGGAGGTGGCGCATTCGGTACGGTTGTAGGGGCTGTAGTCGGCGGTGCCATACTTGGTGCACTGAGTAGTGGTGTCATTACGGTGGGTAACAATTTAATAGATGGCAAGAAATGGCATGACGGGGTAGGCGAGGCTATGCTGGAAGGTGCCATTACCGGAGCCATAGGCGGCGCATTCGGCGCTGCAGGAGGTGGTATAGCTGGCAAGATATTCGGCGAGGCCGCAAAGGGCATAGGGCCGGCATTAGGCAGGTTCGCTATCCAGCAATCGCTTGATTTTGCTGGCAATATAGCCGTAGAATTGTATAGCAGCAGGAACAGTAAGGAAGGATTCTCATGGAGTAATGTGGCCAAAGCACAGGCTATGGGTGCTGCCATGCACGTGAGTATGAACGGACTGGATGCATTGAAGAACGTAAAAGGCTTCAAGACAGCCAGCAAAGTAATGGAGACCAGTGGCAAGTTTGGTGAGCATCTCGGTGGGTCTGTAAATACAAAGCTGGGAGGTACGCCAAAAGTAGAGACACACCCGGGAGGCAGCAAGCCCGCGGTTGAAGAGCCACAGAATAAAGGTCCTACTGCGCCTAAGGAGGAGCCGCATACACCTGCTAAACCTACCGAGGAGCCAGCCCCTGCGCCAAAGACGAAGGAAGAGCCTGTGAACACAGCGCCTAAGGAGGAACCGCATGCGCCTGCTAAACCTGTGGAGGAAAAAGCGCCTGCAGCAAAACCAAAGGAAGAGCCGGCTGCAGCCAAGGCTAAAGAGGAGCCTGCACCTAGGTCGCAGGAAGAACCGAAGAAGAAGACACCTGAGGAGAAAAAGGCTTCAGGATTGACACAGGAAGAAATAGATGGAGGCGTAGCAGCAAAACATCCAACCGAAGACGGCCACAATATGAAGGTGACCGAGAGCGGGCGTATTGTGAAATGTTCGACTTGTGAGATGGTAGATTTCCATAGCAACCCGTACAAAGAAGAGCTTGCACCTACAAAACAAAAGGAACTTGGTAAAGAATGGGATGCTATTCAAAAGGAAACCGATCCGGATATTAAGGCGAAGAAAGCAGCAGACTTTGATGCCAAGGTAAATGCGGCGCTCGAAGCCAAATTGAGTGATGGTGCTAATGCAGCACGCAAGCAAGGCCTGCCACCAGCAGAGGAAGGATTCCACTGGAAGAGCAATGGGGACGGCGAACCTATCTACTCTAACAACCCTAATAATGACGGTAATGCAAGGGTATTTAACAAAGAAAAAGGGGTGTTTGAAGATGCGGGGCCGAAAACAAGCCGGAAGCCGGATGTAGAAGCAGAACATGTAAAAAATGCCGACGGCGAAGTCGTAAAGGAGAGCTTTGATACGCAGAAAGAGCCAACGGCCAAAGAAGCGGCTGACGTAAAGAAAGCACATGAAGAAAGGGCTAAGGCAAAAGAGGAAAAAGACAAAATGAGCAAGGGTACTGATGAGTACAATGACAAGAATAAGGAGATGATAGACCATAGTGAAAAGATGGGGGAGGCTGCAGCAGATGCATACATGAAATCAAAAGGTATGACACCCGAGTATACCGGTTCAGGTAGCCGCACAGTCGATAAAGTATATGTAGACACGGAGGGTAAAGTGTATGTTGTGGAGGCAAAAGGCGGCAGTTCAGATCTTGGCACGAAAGTTAGTACAGAAGGATCAACGAAGGGTAAGATACTGGAGCAGGGCAGCAGGGAATACCTGGAACAAACAATCAAAGAAATGAAAGCCAGTGGTGTTAAGGAAAAGATAGACGCCGCTGAGAAAATTGAAACGGCATTGAAATCAGAGGATCCTAGTAAATTTGAATATATTCACGTATCGCAGAAGGTAGGGCCAAACGGGGAATTACTTCCTGCTACGATCAAAAAATTTGACATATTCTAACACAGACGTTTATGCATATTCCACATCATAGTTTCGACAGGCAAAAACTGGAAACTTACTACGAATCAGAACTGAGAAGCATTGAAAGCTCAAAAAAAATGTTTGACGAGGGGAGCTACTTCGTATTAAAGGATACTTACAATAATGCGCTGGCTGCCGCCTATTGTGCTGTTATACTTGAAAAGCCAAAGGATGAGATAAAGAACAATTTTTACCTGTTTCTTGATATAGCCATCGCCAAATACAAAATGGGTACCCATGTTGGGGAAGAAATATCTTTTTCTTTCCTTGGCAAGGAATACAAATACACACCGGAAGCAAAGAGGTATTCACTAACAGACCAGGGCTGGATAACCGCTTTCTTTGCAGCCCTGTTGTTCATGGACATCAATAAAATATCCGAGCTCAACAAGATTGATCTGGAAAAAGTAATGGCCGTTACTAAGGTGAAAGGGGATGAATACACCTTGCTGTTTGCTCATTTTCTACAGCATGTTTTTAAAGGTGACCAGAACAACTTCGATAATCTTAAAAAGGCATCGAAAAAAATAGCACCTGAGCTCTTATCAAAAGATGTTTTTGATTTTGCGCAGGAGATCACTGGTGCGCAGATAGACCTGTTTGGTGCTGTATTGCTCAAGGAAACACCCTATTTCAATGAGGTGTACCTGAAAGCAGTGCAATGGTACAAAGACTATTATGCCAAACATAACCCTGAAAGTGAGACGGCATTATTTGCCATGGAGCTCACGGCTATTTGCGTGCTGGCAAAGCACTACAAAATAGAGTTTGAGCACTCTTCAGACTATACGCCCAAGATGTTCCTGGACGGATTTTAATCAGGATGTTCCTAAAACAGAAACACCCCGGATGAACCGGGGTGTTTCTGTTTGTATCAAGACGTATTAGGTGTGCGAATACTTAAAAGACATAGTAACCTCATCACCGTTTATTGTTAAGGTACTTTGGCTGCTTGGGTCTATTTTAGCATTCGGGAGTAAATTCAATGGTGTAAATACAGCTCCTGTAAGTGGGAACTCTCCCTCAAATTGATAAGTAGTAATGCTTGGATTGATCAACGGAGCCTGTTGCGGTTGCTTTTGGTTTACAGCCAGAAGGCTGAACACCATAAACAACGTATTCCTATCCGGAGAAACTTTAAATGTCACTTGTATTGCTGTAGCAGAAACCGGAACGGTATTATCTCCCGAAGCTACAGGGGCAACCGAGCAAATACCTCTCCCAGAACAAGCACCTCCGCCCTTGGGTGGGTTGCCAAAATCAACTGAGGCCATAACGCTTACCGGTCGCGAGCAACCTGCAAGAATAAGGATAGCGGCAAATGCGCAGAGTGCTAGAATAGGTAGTATTCTGATCTTCATAATTTTTTAAATTAAATTTTTGTACTTTGCCACAAGATATAATAAATTTCGTCTTTTCTTTTTCATTGCAAAATAATTTTTCAAAATAGCATGTTTTCTGTTTATCAAAATAAGGTTCATTATACCCTATGTCTTTTATTGCTCCCATTTAGTTTCACGTCATTTGGCAAAACCAATACCGTTGTTGTTGATTCATTAAAATCATCGCTTAGTAAAGCGCAGGCGGATACGCAGAGAGTACGTATTCTATTGGCGTTGGCCAAAGAAGGGACTTGCGACGACACCGCAAGTAAGTTGTACTATCTTAATAGAGCACTGACTATTTCACAAAATTCACGTTGGGGAAAAGGAATATTACAATACAATTTAGCCCTTGGCAACATATACTTTAATTGCATGGGCAACCCTGCAAAGGCAATAACCTATGTTCTGATCGCCGATTCTTTAGCTCGGGAAAATAACGATAACAATAGCAGGGTGTCTGCTCTAAATAGTGTTGCATTTTTTTACAAAAAAACAGGGGGATACGCGATAGCCATCGATAATTACAGAAAAATACTTGAATTAAATCCAAATCTTGACGAAGAGATAGGGGTATGGGGTAATATAGGGGCGGCGTTCAATAGTATTGGGGATTATAATAAAGCTATAAATGCCTATTATAGCTCGCTAAAGGCATTAGGACGGTTTCAAACTGAAAAGAAAGGGAGTGATTTACAGGATACAATTCAGATGGCGGGATTACTGCTGAATATTGGAGACATTTACCTCTCCATGGCCCAGCCCGATAAAGCGTTTTATAATTATGATAGTGTTTATAGGACTGCTATGTCAATTGGCAATATTAGAATTGAAATTTTAGGACTCATCGGTATTGGCAAAACGTATCAGCTAAAAGGTAACTTGGAAAATGCAATTGAAACCTATCTTTTAGCCTTACAAAAATGCAAAGCCATCTACGAACCAGATGATGAAGTGAAAATATTGACTGAACTGGCGAATTCATATTTGGTTACTAACGACCAGTCAAAAGCCATGGAATATGCCCAGAGTGCACTAAAGCTAGCCCAGGCACATAATTATGAAGAACTGCTTCCAAAGGTCTACATAACACTTGGTAAGGTGAACATGATGCAGAAGGAATATAGTAGTGCTGTCAGCTACCTGCAGCAGGCATTGACTATATCGCAAAAGACTGGTGCGGCAGAAGATGAAAAAGATACATGGGATGCCCTCAGTAAAACTTATGGGCAGATGAAGGACCCTGCAAAGGCTTATGATGCGTTCAGGCACTACATAACCATCAGGGATAGTGTATACAACATAGCCAAGGCAAATGAGTTCACCCGCCAGGAGCTGGACTTCGGCTACAAAAGCAAACAAATGGCCGAGAAGCTGGACTACGATAAAAAGATAGCACGCCAGCAAATGCTTACCTATAGCGGTTTTGCCGGGCTGGTGCTGGTATTATTGCTTTCTTTTTTTATCTACCGCAACTACCACACCCAAAAGAAATATAACGAGCTGCTTTCCCACGAAAAGCAGGGTCACCTGGATCACATAGAAGCGCAGGATACAGTGCTTATGGATATTGCCCATATACAGTCGCACAAGGTTCGTGGGCCTATCTCCACTATTTTAGGCCTCGTTCAGTTGTTCAATCATGAGGACCCTGAAGATCCTGTAAACAAGGAAGTCATTGATAGCCTTACCGAGGTTACCGGCCGGCTGGATGTAGTAGTTAAGGAAGTAGTGCAAATGGAAAACAGGCTAAGGGCAACACAGAACAATAAAAAGAAAGAAGGGTAGTGTGCTGCGGTGTTTTATAGATTATAGGTCCTGTACTTTCTTAGCCTTTTTATATTGATGAAGTGCGTAGCTATCAGCCCGGCAGATGCTACATAGGCCATCCAGTGTAGCGTTGCTTCAAATATGATGGATACGGATAATATAACCCAGAATATCCATAGGGACGCTTTTATGCTCCGCAACTTTGTATGGCCCGCAGAATGATATACTGCCCAGAAACTGATCAGCAGAAACACATAGTCCAACTGATGCCACCATGTTGGCAATGCAGTAAACCAGTCCTTAGTTAAGTAGAATACCGGCACAGCAAGGCAGTGCACCATACACAATACCGCGCTGGCAATACCCGCCCTGTCACTTTGAATTGAAACTGTTTCCTCGCTCATTATAATGATGCAAAGATAAGGTAAAATAAATTAAACGCAACATTGTTGCATTTAGATTATCTTTGTGCAGAGTTTATATTGCAAATGGATGTTTTACAGCAAATAAGAGATAAGGGATTAAAAGTGACACCGTCAAGGCTCAATGTCATAAATGAGCTGGCGGGTAGCCATATGGCATATTCCCACGCCGAACTGGAAGCCCTGTTCAGTAAGATGGACCGTGTTACCCTGTACCGTATCCTGAAGGATTTTGAAGACGCTGGCTTGGTGCATAAGATAGTAGATGTACAGGGTGTTACCCGTTACGCGCTTTGCAAGCATAGCTGCCCGGATGAGCATCATGCCGATGAGCATGTACATTTCAATTGCAGCGGATGCCATAAAATGTTTTGCCTGGAAAAAGTGCATGTACCCGAACTGAAAATGCCCGTTGGCTTTAAGATGGTGGGTTTACAGACGTTGATATACGGGCTTTGTAAAAAATGTAATGCAGCATAATTGTTAGGTTTAGTTTAGTGTGAGCAAAAAGATCATAAAATATGTAGCCGTCATATGGCTGTCGTTTTTATTACTCCTTGGCAATACCCCCATGGAGTTTGTACATCTTTTTGCCGATCATGATGATACAGTTCATAAAGATCATCATGGGCTGGTCATAGAAAAGAAGCACCATCACTGCGCATATCTCTCGCTTACTCTTACCGCTTTTGTAAATGATTATCATGTCCCTGTAGTCATTTTCTCCCATTTACAACATTATGCAAACTATGCCTCGCTCACCTCTGGCTATGTGCAGCGCAGCATCATTCGTTCCACGCTTCGTGGCCCTCCGCAGGTTTAATTCACACGACATTTCTAAATGGACGGTTATCAGTTACAGCATCGTATGATCGCTTTATACTGGTGTCGTGAATTATTCATTGTTCAACAATTTATTTATGCGCAGGCAAATTATATTTTCTCTGTTCTTTGTTTTATTAAGTATCGCGGGTTATTCCCAAAAGTCAACTGGCAATATACTTACCGGCTTTGTAAAAGATAAGAATGGTGCACCTCTTGAGGGGGTAATAGTAGAGCTGCCGGATCTTAAAACCGGTACAGTTACCGATAGTTCAGGAGCATATGCGGTTACTGACTTACCAAAAGGAAAGTTCATTGTTGTAGCCAGCCTTATCAGCTTTGCAAAGTCTGTTGTAACGGTAACAATAGATGGAAATATCAATCAAAATTTTACGCTCAATGAAAGTGTGATAGAAAGTAAGGAAGTGGTCATTACGGGGCAGTCAAAAGCCACGGAGATAAACCGTAGCCCAATACCCGTCGTCGCGATCAATAATAAATATCTGCAGGAAAACATCAGTTCAAATATCATCGATGCTATTGCTAAAGTACCTGGCGTTACTCAGGTCACTACCGGGCCAAATGTATCCAAGCCATTTATTCGTGGTCTTGGGTACAACCGCATACTTACGTTATACAATGGTATGCGGCAGGAGGGTCAGCAGTGGGGCGATGAGCATGGAATAGAGGTCGATGAGTTTAGTATAGACAGGATAGAGCTCGTAAAAGGCCCGGCAAGCCTGGTGTATGGATCTGATGCGCTGGCAGGGGTAGTCAACCTGATACCCACACCGCCGGCTCCCGACGGAAGGATTGTAGGCAGTTTCACCAGTGAATACCAAAGCAACAATGGCGAGGGTGCTGCGTCCGGCATGTTATCAGGAAATAAGAATGGGTTTTACTGGCAGGGCAGGGTATCGCACAAGCAGGCCACTAATTATTCCACACCTGTAGACGGTCGTGTATATGGAACAAGTTACAACGAAACTGATGCAAATGCCTCGTTGGGCCTGAATAAAAAATGGGGTTTTACTCATCTTGACTTTAGCCTGTTCGACGATCTGCAGTCTATACCCGATGGAAGCAGGGACTCCATTTCCCGCAAGTTCACCCGGCAGATCGATGAGGCGGATACGTCAAGAGCAATTGTCAGTGACAAAGAATTAAGTTCTTATAAAATACCCGTGTTGCATCAGCATATTCAGCATTATCGCATCATGTCGTCCAATAACTTCCATGTTTTAAGCGGCTTGCTTGCACTGAATCTTGGTCTGGAGCGAAGTGTAAGAAGAGAATATAGCCATCCGGAATATGCTAATACGCCTGGATTATTCCTGCAACTCAATTCATACACCTACGATGCAAAGTACTACTTCCATAATCTCAAAGGATGGGACCTGACAACCGGTATTAACGGTATGTATCAGACCAACGATGTGACAAAAGGTACTGAGTTTGTAGTGCCTTCCTATCACCAGTTCGACATTGGTCCTTTTGCTACAATTAAAAAGAACATCGGTAAGCTGGATATTGCAGGTGGCGTGCGTTTCGATAGCCGTACTTTTCATAATAGTGCGCTCTATACTGCCTCTGATCCTGCTACTGGTTTTGATAAGTCTGTTTCAGGCAGCAGTTTGGCTTCCGCGCAGCCATTCTATGATTACTCACATTCGTTTACCGGTATGACATACAGCCTGGGGCTTACTTATATTTTGTCTAAGCGTTTTGCCTTCAAAGTGAATGCTGCCCGCGGTTTCCGTGCGCCTAACATTGCAGAGATATCGGCCAACGGAATACATCCGGGCACAAATATTTACCAGCTCGGTAATACCAATTTTAAACCGGAATTCAGTTTGCAGCAAGACCTCGGCATAGAGTACACCTCTCCGCACTTGTCGGTAAATATTTCTGTGTTTAATAATGATATACAGAACTATATATACAACCAGAAGCTGGTTACCCTGTCGGGCCAGGATTCGGTAATTGTTCCCGGCAACCGTACTTTTCAGTTTCAGGCCTCCCATGCAAGGCTGTACGGCGGAGAGCTATCGCTCGATATTCACCCGCACCCGCTCGATTGGCTGCATTTCGAAAATAGCTTGTCCGTTGTTTATGCAGTAAATAGGGGCGTGAACGGAATAGCACCTAATGACAGCGAGCATTATCTGCCTTTTATTCCTCCTGTTCACGGCACATCAGAACTCAGAGCCGATTTTAAACAGGTCTTGCCGCACTTAAAGAACAGTTTTGTGAAAATACAGATGGTGGCCTATGCAAAGCAGGATCGTGTTTATCTCGCCTACGGCACTGAGACGGTCACTCCAGGCTATACATTATTCAATGCTGGTATAGGTACTGATGTTACTGGCCACACAGGTAAGATACTGTTCAATATTGCAGCATTCGGAAACAACATCTTGAATACCGCTTATCAGGATCACTTAAACCGGTTGAAATACTTTGAAGAATACCCCGGTGATCCAAGAGGGAGGTCCGGCATTTATAACATGGGAAGAAATATGGGTATAAAGCTGTCCATACCGTTCAATGTAAAATAGTTGATTATTTTATATGCGGCATTTTTGTAAATAATTTTATAAAATACCCAAGATTTGTTCTCAATTACACGTCAATATGTTAGGCAGGTCTTATTTGGGGAAAATAAAACAAACCTAACCTTGTAATTGTTGTTATATTTTTTTTAACTTTGGAACTTTATAATTTAAACAGCAAATGAAAAAAAACATCTATTTATTATTGTTCGCAGTAATAGCATTCTCTGGTAAAAGCATCGGGCAGTCAGTTGTTCCATGCAGAAGCTCTGAAGTGCGTGAAAAATATTTGCAGACGAATCCTGAAATTATTGCAGCAGAAAAGCAATTGGACAAGGATATTGCTAATTATATCAGTCACCATGACATGGGCAAATTGGCAAGAAAGACTGCAGGTGAGCATGCTGATACTGATTGGTACGATATCCCTGTTGTGGTGCACGTAATGCATGATTACGGTCCTGAGTTATTGCAGGACAATAAGATATATAATCTTATTGCAGAGATGAATAGGTTTTATGCTTTGGAAAACAATGTAGCTCCTGTAGTTGCAGCATTTAAGCCTTATATCGGTAAAGCTAAGATCAGATTCCATTTGGCTACAAAGGATCCTCAGGGTCAGCCTACCAAGGGCATCACGCACCGCAGTACTTACCTTACTTATGGAGGCGATGATTATGCAAAGATGGATCAGTGGAATCCTGCAAACTATATTAATATTTGGTTTGAAAGCCTGATAGGTTCAAAATTAGCTGGCGGGGCTGTGGTTGTAGCTTATGCCGTTTTGCCTCCTACTGCTAATTCATTACCATATAAAGATGGTATCATCAGCAACTATTCTTTTATTGATGATGGAGATCGTAGCCCTGGTACATCATCAGGCGGAAGTATTGACCATGAAATGGGTCATATACTCAATTTGTCGCACACATTTGGTACAACTAACGGTGTGCATACAAATAAACCAGGTTCCTGCACAGATGATGATGGTGTTGATGACACCCCGCCAACAGAAGGTAATCTCGGTGGTTGCAAATTAGATGATACTGTTTGTTCCGGCAACTATTTCAAAATGTATACCTCTTATTTCGGTGGAGATTCCCTGGTTAACTACCCTGATACTTCCAACGAACAGAATATCATGAACTATGCTGATTGTAAATACATGTTTACAAAAGGGCAGATTACTCGTATGCGCGCTACTTCGAATAGTGATGT
>Ga0209023_10008054_pt1 | contig 10649 bp, 7 predicted proteins | sample LakOneMetagenome_FD_187468 | JGI IMG/M metagenome (GOLD analysis project Ga0209023, IMG submission 187468) | Freshwater and sediment microbial communities from Lake Erie, Canada (SPAdes) (version 2) | ecosystem: Environmental > Aquatic > Freshwater > Lentic | place: Lake Erie, Canada | collected...
ATTCGAACCAGCGTACTCAGAGAGGGCAGATTTACAGTCTGCTGCCTTTAACCACTCGGCCACCCCACCGCGAAGAACCGCAGAGTATGAAGCAAGCTCAACGTACTGTCAACTATTTTTACCATCACTACGAACCTGGCTCAATAGCAGCGTTGCTTCGGGGCGTGATTGTAACCGTAGCATCGGCAAACCTGCAAGGGTCTTTTTGAAGTGAATGCGCAAGCGGTGCGCTGCACCCATCCGGCCTGCGGTACTGTACGCCTCAGGGGAACGTCAATACGGATGACATGGACATCAAGAAGCCTGCTTACCCCCGCTGGCGTTGGCGGCCGCTGCTGCTGGCCAACCTGGCGATCGTCGCGGCCTACCTGGCCACGCGGCTGGCTGCCGACGCCCTGGCGCTGCCGGCCGGCTATGCCCTGCCCCTGTTCCCGCCTGCCGGCGTGGCCCTGGCCCTGGCCACCGCCGCGGGTGCGCGCGTGCTGCCCGGTATCGCGCTCGGCATCCTGCTGGCGATCCTGCCGCGCCACCTCGACAATCCGGCCCTGCCGCTGGCGCACGCCCTGCTGGCCACGCTGGCGGAGATCGCCGGCGCCACGCTCCAGGCCTGGCTCGGCGCGCGCCAGTTCCGGCGCCGCATGCATCCGGCCATCGGTTCCGGGCGCGACGTGTTCGCCTTCCTGCTGCTCACGCCCCTGATCTGCCTGGTCAGCGCCAGCGTGGCGGTGCCCTCCCTCTACCTGCTCGGCGCGATCACCGAACCCGAGCGCGTGCTCAACTGGCTGGGCTGGTGGGCCGGCGACACCATCGGCGTGCTGCTCGCCGCGCCGCTGTGCTGGATCGTCTGCGGCGCGCCGCGCCAGCTGTGGCGCCAGCGCGCGACCATCGTCGGCCTGCCGTTGCTGCTGGCCAGCGCGGCGGTGGTGACGATCTACCGCCTCACGCTCGGCTGGGAGCACGAGCAGCATCTGCAGCCCTACCGCCTGAAGGCCCAGCAGACCGCCGACGTGCTGCAGGCCGAGTTCAACGAGCACGTGCGCTTCGTCGGCACCTTTGCGCGCACCCTCGCCGACACCGAACACATCCTGGCGCGCGACAAGTTCCTGCGCGTGGCCAGCGGCTATGTCGACGGGCGCCCCGAGATCCAGGGCGTGAACTGGGCGGTGCCGGTGAAAGGGAGCGAGCGCGCCGGTTTCGAGGACTGGGTGCGCACCACCCTCGACGCTTCCTTTACCGGCATCCTGGACGTCACGCCCGCCCTGCGCCTGGAGCCGGCGCCCCTGCGCGAACGCTACCTGCCGGTGCTCTATGCCTGGCCGCCCTCGAACACGGCGCTGCGCGGCGTCGATTTCCTCACCGCGCCCGGACGCGCGGAGACGGCGGCGCGCGCACTCCTGTTGCGCACGCCGCTGGCGACCGAACCCTTCCGCCTGGTGATGAGCGGCGACATGGGGATCGGTTTGTTCCGCTCGGTGGGCGAATCGAACGCGCCGGCCTCCGGTGCGGTGATGTTCGTGCTGAACGCCGAGGTCCTGCTGGAGCAGGCGGTGGCGCGTGCCGGCTTCGACGGCTTCCAGGCCGCGCTGGTCGACGTCACCGGCGGCGTCGTGCTGCCGCTGGTCGGGAATATCGACCGGGTCCATCCCGACGAATACCGGGTCGGCCTGTCGTTCGCCGGACGCAGCTACGTGGTCGCCTTCCATCCCACCGCCGCCTACGCCGCCAGCGAGCGCGGCGTGGCCAGCTGGACCGTGCTGTCGTCGGGCCTGCTGCTCACCGGCCTGCTGGGCGCCCTGCTGCTGCTGGTGAGCGGCGAGCGCGCCGCCGTCGAAGCGCAAGTACTGGACCGCACCGCGCGCCTGCGCGACCGCGAGGCGCGCCTCGAGGCCATCCTCGACAACGCCGCCGACGCCATCCTCACCGTCGATGCGCACGGCCTGGTGGTCTCGGCGAATGCCGCCACCGCGCGCCTGTTCGGCTACCCGGCCCAGCACCTGGTCGGACTGCCCTTCGGCTCCCTGGTGCCGGCCGGTGTCGACGGCGACGCCGCCGACCAGCTGACGCGCCTGTCGCAGTCGACGCCCGACGAGTGCGTGCTGGAGGGCCGCAACGCGCAGGCCGGGATCTTCCCGCTGTCGATCTCGGTGGCGCCGGTGCAGATGGCCAACAAAGGCCGCCAGGAGCAGTTCTTTGTCTGCATCCTGCGCGACCTGACCGAGCAGCAGCGCTCGCAGGAACACATCTACCGCCTGGCCCACCACGACGTGCTCACCGGCCTGGAAAACCGCGTGGCCCTGAACGTGCGCCTGGAGCAGCAGCTAGCCAGCGCGCGCCGCCACAACGAGCCGGCCGCGGTGCTGTTCATCGACCTCGATCACTTCAAGAAGATCAACGATTCGCTCGGCCACGCCGCCGGCGACAAGCTGCTGGTGGGCGCGGCCGAGCGCATGAAGGACCTGCTGCGCGACGTCGACACCCTGGCGCGCCTGGGCGGCGACGAATTCATCATCGTGCTGGCCGGCCCGCTGACCCCCGACAGCGTCACCGGGGTGGCGGTGCGGCTGGTCGAATCGCTGTCGCAGCCCTACCAGCTGGCCGGGCACACCGCGCACAGCGGCGCCAGCGTCGGCGTCGCCCTCTTCCCCGACGACGGCGAGGATGCGGCGACCCTGATCCGCCACGCCGACATGGCGATGTACGCGGCCAAGCGCGAGGGCCGCAACAACTTCCAGTTCTTCTCGCCGGCGATGAACGCCGCCACCCACGAGCATCTGCTGCTGGAAAACCGCATGTGGGGAGCCCTGCACGCCGAAGGCTTCAGCCTGCACCTGCAGGCCCAGGTGGCGCTCGACACCGGCCGCGTGATCGGCGCCGAGGTGCTGCTGCGCTGGCACGACAGCGAACTGGGGAGCGTGGAGCCGAGCCGCTTCATACCGGTGGCCGAGGAAAGCGGCATGATCGTGCCGCTGGGCGACTGGGTGCTGGCCCAGGCCATGGCCTTGCTGGCCGAATGGCAGCGCGACGGCCTGGACCACCTGCGCCTGGCGGTGAACCTATCGGCGCGCCAGTTCTCGGGCGGCGCCCTGCTCGAACGCCTGGACGAACTGGTGGCGCGCTACGGCATCGATCCGGCCCGGCTCGAACTCGAGATCACCGAAACGGCCGCCATGCGCGACCCGGAAAACACGCGCGAGCTGCTGCGCGAACTGCGCACACGCGGCTTCAAGCTGGCGATCGACGACTTCGGCACCGGCTATTCGTCGCTCGCCTACCTGAAGCTGTTCGCGATCGACCGCATCAAGATCGACCGCGGCTTCGTGAAAGACATCGAGCACAATCCGAACGACGCTGTGATCGTCGCCGCCACCATCGGCCTGGCCCACGCGCTGGGCCTGGCCGTGGTGGCCGAGGGAGTGGAAACCCAGGCGCAATGGGGCTTCCTGCGCGAGAAGCTGGGCGACGAAGCCCAGGGCTACCTGTTCGCGCGGCCGATGCCGGCAGGAGAATTCCGCGAATTCATCCGGCGGCAAGCGCAGCCAGTACCTGGCGCTTGAGGGCGCGGATCAGCGCCGTTTCGTCGGGCGGCACGCCTTCCGGCGCCACCGTCGTGCGGTCGGCATAGAAGAAGCCGAGTTGCGCCTTGCCCACCACCAGCGGCAGCACGATGAAGCTCTTCGCATCCGGCAGCAGGGTACGGTGCCAGGCGGGCAGCAGTTCGCGGATTTTTGGTGCCGCGGCATCCGAGATCATCAGGTCGGCATCGTTTTCCAGCGCCAGCAAGAACAGGTCGCGCCCCGGATTGGCCACCGCCGCCGGGAAACTGAAGCCGGCCTGCAGGCGCGTGCTCTCCTCGCCGAAGGAGACGCGTGCGCGGTACAGGTTCTGGCGCGCGTCCTTCAGGCAGACGGTGGCGAAGCGGAAGCCCAGCGCGCTGTAGAGCGTTTCCAGCACGGCCAGGATCACGTCGTTCAGGCGCGCGTTGCCGGCGGCGCGCAATTGCGTCACGTCCTGCACCCCGGCCAGCAGCAGCTCGCGCGCATTCTTCGGCTTGCCGCTCGGATGGGTGCCTTCGTCTTCCTCGCCGGCGTCGAGGGTGGCCAGCAGCAGCACGTTCGGCAGGCCATCGGCTTCTTCCGGTTCGGCCCGCGCCAGCGGCTGCAGGTTCATGCTTTCCATCAGCCCGCGCATGCCTTCGGCGACGTTCACGAACAGCTTGTCCAGCGCCGCCGCGTCGAGCTCGAAGGCGGCGCCGTAGCGCGCCAGCAGCGCGCGTGCTTCCGCCGAACCGCTGGGGTCCGGCAGCTTGGCCAGCAGGCGCGCCACGTCGAGGCTGAAGGACGCCACCTGGCGCATCCACTCGCCGCGGTTCGCCGCCACCTTCAGGGTGCCGGCCGGCAGCGCCGCCTGGGCGCGCACGATCACGTCGGGGATCTTCCATTCGGCCAGCACGGCGGCCGACAGGGTGTCGTAGGTGCAGCCCAGGATCAGCTGCGAGGCCTGGGCCGGCGTGTGCTTGCCGGCGCCGACAATCTGGCGGATCTCGCGGTAGCGTTCGTGCTCGTGCGAGGCCACCAGCAGCGCGCCCAGGTTCTTGAACAGGGCGCCGATGGCCGCCTCTTCCGCGCCCTGGTAGAACGACAGGCGCGCCATCTCGCGCCCGACCAGGCTGGCGCACAGCGAGGCTTCCAGCTCGACGCGCACGGCGCCGGCGTGGGCGCCGTTGTCGAGGGTGTCGACGAGGAGCATGGCCAGCGCGGTGGTCTTCACGTTGTCGAAGCCGAGCAGCGCGATCGCGCGCGAGACCGTGGTGACCACGGTGCCGGCCACGGTGCGGTACTGCACGGTGTTCGACAGGCGCAGGATACGCTGGGTCAGCGCCAGGTCGGACAGCACGAAGTAGGCCAGGTCGTGGGTGCCCTGGTCGTCCGAGGACGCCAGTTCGACCACGCGCGCCACCGCGCTGCCGAGGGCGAACATCTCTTCTTCGCCGTTCACCTTCTGCATCAGGGCCGCGCGCACGCGGCGCGTCGCCTGCTCGTCCTGCGGCGCAGGGGTGGAGGGAGTGACTGCGTCTGCCATGCCGTGTTACCCGTTCTTCTTGGCGCGTGCGCCCTTGTCGTATTTCTTGAGGACCGCCTGGTGCAGCGCGCCCAGGGCGCCCAGCTTGGGGTTGCGCGGATCGAGCCGGCGCACCGCCGCCAGCTGGGCCAGCGCCTGCTGCGCCAGCTTGTCGTCCCAGCCGGTATGTTCCAGGCAGCGCAGCAGCGCCAGCGCGGCATTGAAGGCCACCTGCGGATTGCCCGGCATGCGCGTGGCCGCTTCCTGCATCAGCGTCACGGCGCCCTGATAGTCGCCGCTCTTGGCGCGCTCGGCGCCGCCGGCGACCAGGTCGACCACGTGCTGGCGCGCTTCCTGGGCCAGGCTGGCGCCGAGTTCCGCCTGGCCGGCCTGGGCCATCACGCTCATCGCGCGGTCCATGGCGGTGGCGTCGCTGGCGTTGCGCATCACGTCGCGCACGATGCTGGCGGCGCCGTCGGCCATGTTGTGGTCGAGGCAGCTGCGCGCCAGCTCCAGCTTCAGGTCCGAGGACATGGCGGGAATGTCCTGGCTGGCCGCCACCGCGGCCGTCAGGGCTTGCGCCAGGCGTTCCTCGTTGCCGGTGTATTCGTGCAGCAGGGCCGAGGAAATCGCGCTGCAGGCGTCGGCGTGCTGGCGCCCGCCCATCGAGCGGTCGAGTTCGCGGATGACGGAAGCGGCGGCCACCGGGTCGCCCTTTTTCACCAGGGTGCGTACCAGCTTGACGTGGTCTTCGGGGTCGCGGAACTCCGAGTACTTCGCTTTCTGCACTACCTGCTTGAGCACCTTTTCGGCGGTGTCGTTGTCGCCCGCCTCGAAGGCGACTTCGCCCAGCGTGCGCAGGCGCCGCACCGCATGCGGCGACACCGCGACAGCCTTGGTCAGCACCTGCTGCGATTTCTCCAGTTCGCCCATGGCGGAATGGGTGCGCGCCAGCCAGTCGTAGGCGTCGACGAAATTCGTGTTGGTCTGGACCAGTTCGGTGAGCAGGCTGCCGGCTTCCTCGTATTCCTCGCGCAGGTACAGGGTCTTGGCCAGGCCGAGGCGCGCCCAGGCGATCGCGCGGCTTTCGGCCAGGCGCCGGTAGATCGGCTCGGCCTGCGCGGCTTCGCCCAGGAACAGGTGCAGTTCGGCGCGCAGGCGCAGGAAGTCGACGGCGTAGCGCGGCCAGGCGGTCTCGCCCTCGATGCAGGCCTCGATGGCTTCGTGCTGGGCGCCCGCTTCCATCAGGCGGTAGACCGGCAGCAGCACGTTGCGCCGCTCCAGGGCGCGCGCGATGCGGTCGAGCAGGCGGTCGGCCGTAAACGGTTTCAGGATGTAGTCGGTGGGCGCCAGCTCGGCGGCGCTGACCACCTTGCCGTAGTCGCCCTCGGCGGTGACCATGAAGAACATGGTCGACAGCGAGATCAGCTTGTGGTGGCGCAGGTCTTCCAGCAGCTGCTGGCCATCCTGGCCACCTTCCAGGTCGTATTCGCACAGCACCAGGTCGAAGTTCTTCAGGCCGAGCTGCTTGACGGCCAGGTTGGCGCTGCTGGCGTGGTCGATGCGGGTCAGGCCGCACATGGCGAGCATGCTGTGGATGTTCGCGCGCATCCCGGCGTGGGGCTCGATCAGGAGTGCGGTGAGGCCGTCTAGTTCGTTCATGTCTTTGTTTTCCGCTCGGCCCGGAGGCGGCTACGTTGGCCGCTGGTGGTCCAGTATATTACGGCGCGGAAAAAAATTAGTGAAATCGGGTCGACGATGCGGTGTAAAAACAGGGCGCCGATGGGGAAATGCGACAGAAGCCTCTGTTACAGGCCGGTTGCGGCCTGGCGTAGCGGCGCGGCGGCCGCGCAGGCGGCGTGCGCCGCTTCGGTCACCACGTTCTGGTAGCGCACTTCGTAGCGGCCGGCGGCCAGGCCGTCGACCGTGAACGTGGCATGCGATTCGACATAGGCGTGGCGCACGTTCGAGCGGCGGTCGAGGTCGTGGATCTTGACGAACACCGGCGCCTCGTTGGCGCTGTTGTCGACCACGACCGACATTTCCTTGCCTTGGTTGCCGACCGGGTAGCCCGCGATGTAGCCGGAGTCGGCCGGCCAGGGTTCGCCGTTCGGCGCGCCCGGCGTGGCGAGATCGGTGGCGCAGTCGGGCTGGCGCGGCGGCACCACCAGCTGGGTCACGGCCAGGGCTTTCACCTGGCTGGCCGGCAGGCGCGCGCCGTCCAGGCCGGCCCAGACGTCGGGTTCGGCTTCGGAAACCGGCGCGGGAGCCGGCGTCAAACCCGGCGCGGGCGCCGTGCCCTCGGTCCTCGGCGCGGCGGCCGGCCTGGCGTTGAAGGCGAGGGCCGAAGGCAGCACGCCCGGCGGCTGCAGCAGCAGGAAGACGGCGCCGGCGCCGGCCGTCACGCCGCCCAGGATGCCCAGCCACCATTTCGGGTCGCGCCACAGGCTGGGACGCGGCAGGGCCGGCGGCGGCTTCCCGCCCACGTCCCAGTTGCCCTCGCGCGTACGGCCGCCCTCTTCGCCGCTGCTTTCCAGCCACTCGACTTCCCACTCCTCGGCCGCGATCCATTCGTCGTGCTCCTTGCGGCGCACCGGATCGGACAGGGTGTTGTAGGCGGTGTTGACGATCGCCATGATGCGGGCGGCCTTTTCGTCGCCCGGATTCTTGTCGGGATGGTATTTCTGGCTCAGCGCCTTGTAGGCCGCACGCACGACTTCCCCCGGCGCACCGCGCGCCACCTTCAGGTTATCGTAGTGGGTGTGGATCTTGGCCATGGGTCTGTTGGAGGAAAGGCGTCTGTTCTGTTCCGATGATAGCCGAAGTCACCGCCAGTTCAGCAGTACAGCATAGCCGGATTTGTGTCCACAAAGCAAGATATCTGTATTACAACTTATGGGTCACGTATGGGTCACGACCAAGGGATTACAACCTGTGGCTGCGGTCCGCCTGCAGGATCGCCCCCGGCAGTTCGACATCGGCGCCCACCGCCAGCACCTTGAACAACTCGCCCATCTCGGCCGGGGACACCAGCTTTTGCACCGCCTTCGACTGCGGCAGGTAGCGCACCGCGTCTTCCGGATCGGTTTGCAACAGCAGCTCGCCGATGCCGCAGCCGAGCAGGAAACCGGCCTGGCTGGTATAGCCCAGCACTTCCAGGCCCGCGTCCTGGGCGGCCAGCGCCATTGCCGTGAAGTCGACGTGGGCGGTGATGTCCTGCAGGCCCGGCAAATAAAACGGTTCCGGGTGCGCATGGTGGCGGTAATGGCACATCAGGGTGCCGCCGCTGCGCTGGTCGACATAGTATTCATGGGCCGGGAAGCCGTAGTCGAACAGCAGCGCCGCCCCTTTCCCGTTCCTGAACATCTGCGCCAGCGACGCCATGAAGCCGCAGGCGACCGGGTGGATCTCGGTCAGGTAGCCTTGCGGCAGCGCGTCGGCATCCGGGATCTGGCGCGCCAGCTGCCCGGCCAGCGCCGCGTCGGGTTCCTGCTGGACCCAGGCGAAGCGCCCTGCCTCGACGGTGACCATCTGGCGCCGCCAGCCGTCCGCCGTTTTCACGACCAGCTCGACCGGCATGGCGTCGAGCACCTCGTTGGCCAGCACCACGCCGCTGAACGCATCCGGGAAACCATCGATCCAGCGCACCTGCGGGAAATCCTGCAAGGCTTCCTGCTGGCGCGCGCGCAGTTCGCCCGACAGTTCGATGATGGTGTAGCTGTCGACCCGCACCCCATCGGCCGCCAGCGCGGTGAGCACGTCGCGCGCCAGCTTGCCGGTGCCGGCGCCGAATTCGATGATGTTGGGCGCGCTTTGGGCGATAATAGCGGCTGCCGTGCGCGCCAGCGCCGCCCCGAACAGGGGCGTGATCTCGGGCGCGGTGGTGAAATCGCCATCGGCGCCCAGCTTGGCCGCGCCGCCGCTGTAGTAGCCGAGCCGGGGCGCATACAGCGCCAGCTCCATGAAACGCGAAAAGGCGATCGCGCCGTCCTGCTGTGCGATTTCAGCGGCAATCAGTTGCTGCAAGGCGTGGGACGCGGCCAGCGCGTCGCTGTCGGGAAGGGGTAGGGACATCCCGGCATTGTAGCCAGATCGGCAGGGATCAACAATTTCAGTCAAGCCACATTCTGTTATGACGCAAGACACTTCGCCGCATGCTGCTCCGCGCGTTGCGCTCGTCACCGGCGCCGGCCGCCGCATCGGCCGCGCGATCGCGCTCGGCCTGGCCGCGGCCGGCTGGGACATCGCCGTCCATTATCGCCATTCCGCCCGCGAGGCCGAGGACGTCGCCGAGGCGATCCGGGCGCTCGGCCGCCGCGCCGCGACCCTGGCATGCGACCTGGCCGACGAAGCGGCGGTGCGCGCCCTGCCCGGCCGCGCGGCCGAAGCCCTGGGCCCGCTGACTTGCATCGTCAACAATGCTTCGTTGTTCGAATACGACAACGCCACCAGTTTTTCGCCGGCGTTACTAAGCGCCCACATGAGCGCCAACCTGGCCGCGCCCCTGCTGCTGGCCCAGGCCCTGCACGCGGCCACGCCGGAAAACGTCCAGGCGGTGGTGGTCAACCTGCTCGACCAGAAACTGTACAATCTCAACCCGGATTTTTTATCGTACACGCTGTCGAAAGCCGCGCTCGATACCGCGACCCGGATGCTGGCCCAGGCGCTGGCGCCGCGGCTGCGCATCGTCGGCGTGGCGCCCGGCATCACCATGGTCTCGGGCGACCAGAGCGAAGACGGTTTCGCCCAGGCGCACACGGCGACGCCGCTGGGCCGTTCCTCGACCCCGCAGGATATCGCCGACGCCGTGGTGTACGCGGCCTCGGCGCGCGCGCTCACCGGCACCACCCTGGTGGTCGACGGCGGCCAGCACTTGGTGCCTTTGGTGCGCGACGTGATGTTCCTGACCAAATAACGCAACTAGCAACGCAACTAGCAACGCAACTAGCAATTTAACCAGCACTCTCACAAGGCTTCTTATGCTGTCCGCCCTGACCCACCCGAGCTTGCGCGATTGCCGCCGGCTGTTCCTGCGCAATTACGAAGTGATGATCAACATCGGCGTCCACGACTTCGAGAAAAAGGGCGAGCAGCGCGTGCTGATCAACGTCGACCTGTACATCCCGCTGGCCGAATCGACGCCCAAGGCGGACCAGCTCGACGAAGTCGTCGACTACGACTTCATGCGCGAGACCGTCTCGAAGCGCATGGCGCAGGGCCACGTGCACCTGCAGGAAACCCTGGTCGATGACCTGGTGGACGCCCTGCTGGCCCACCCGCGCGTGCGCGCCGTGGCGCTGTCGACGATGAAGCCGGACGTGTATCCCGACTGCGAAGGCGTCGGCGTGGAAGTGTTCAAGATCAAGGATGAAGCATGAATGCAGCAGTAATGAACGAAACGTTGGCCCAAGACGCCGTCAGCGACCCGAAACTCGACAAGGTCGCGCGCGAAAACAACAAGCTCCACAAGCGCCTGTGCCGCCTGGTCGGCCAGGCCATCGGCGACTTCAACATGATCGAGGACGGCGACAAGGTGATGGTCTGCCTGTCCGGCGGCAAGGACAGCTACGCCCTGCTCGACATCCTGATGA
>Ga0209023_10008055_pt1 | contig 10648 bp, 11 predicted proteins | sample LakOneMetagenome_FD_187468 | JGI IMG/M metagenome (GOLD analysis project Ga0209023, IMG submission 187468) | Freshwater and sediment microbial communities from Lake Erie, Canada (SPAdes) (version 2) | ecosystem: Environmental > Aquatic > Freshwater > Lentic | place: Lake Erie, Canada...
CGAGTGAGTCGAGTGGAAGCGCGTCGGCGCGACTGTCGCGCCGTGGTGCTTCCACTCGGGTCAACCGCGGCGCGACTCCGACATCGACCTGAGCGGCCGCACCGTCCGCCTCAGCGGCGCCAGGGTGCCGAGGGCGAGACGGAGCCGGGCGCGGTCAGCACCTCGACGCCGTCGTCGGTCACCAGGCAGGTGTGCTCGAACTGGGCCGTCCACTTGCCATCGGCGGTGGCCGCGGTCCAGTCGTCGTCGAACACCATCCGGTGCTGCCAGCCGCCGAGCGTGATCATCGGCTCGATCGTGAACGTCATGCCCGGCCGCATGATCATCGAGGCCCGCTCGTCGTAGTAGTGCAGGACCTGGATGTCGGTGTGGAACTGCTCGCCGATGCCGTGACCGATGAACGCCTTGACCACACCCATCTTGTGCTTCTTGGCATGGTTCTCGATCGCGCGACCGATGTCGCTGAGCGGGCGGCCAGGTACGACGGCCTCGATGCCGTGCCACATGCACTCCTCGGTGACCTTCACCAGGTTGCGGTTGACCGGGGCGACGTTGCCGACGAAGAACGTCGCGTTCGTGTCGCCGTGGACCCCGCCGACGTAGCAGGTCACGTCGAGGTTGATGATGTCGCCGTCCTGCAGCACGCGGCTGTCGGGGATGCCGTGGCAGATGATCTCGTTGGCGCTGGTGCAGACGCTCTTCGGGTACCCGTGGTAGTTCAGCGGGCTCGGGTAGGCGCCACGCTCGATGGTGGCATCGTGCACGAACACGTCGATCTCGTCGGTGGTGATGCCCGGGCGGACCATCTCGCCGGCCAGCCGCAGGATCTCGCTGGCCATCTCGCACGCCACGCGCATGCGGGCGATGATGTCGGGCGACTTCACACGGTCCTCCGACCAGCGGGTGACCTGGCCGGTGGCGGCGTACGACGGCTTCTCGATGTGGTCCGGCACGCTGCGCATGGGCGTGATGTCACCCTGCAGCACCCGGCCCTCCAGCGGCTTGTGGCAGCGCTTGTACTTGCGGCCGCTGCCGCACCAGCAGTTGTCGTTCGCCTGGGGCAGGACGGGGGGCGGTTGGGTCTGCAGCACACGGAGATTCTACGGTGGGACTGAACGCTTGTGAGAATGTGACCAAGGTCCCAGGACAGGTACGCTGCGGCTGTGATGACATCGACACCCATGGAGCAGCCCCCGCAAGTCATCCAGGTCTTCCTGCTGGACGACCACGAGATCGTTCGGCGGGGCGTGCGCGAGCTGCTGGAGAGCGAACCCGACATCGAGGTCGTCGGCGAGGCCTCCACCGCGGCGGAAGCCCTGCAGCGCATCCCTGCGGTGCGCCCGCGTGTTGCCGTGCTGGACGTGCGTCTGCCTGATGGCAGTGGTGTCGAGGTCTGCCGCGAGGTGCGCAGCCAGCTGCCGTCGCTGGCCTGCCTGATGCTCACGTCGTTCAGCGATGACGATGCCCTGTTCGAGGCGATCATGGCCGGCGCCTCCGGCTACGTGCTGAAGCAGATCCGTGGCAACGAGCTGATCACGGCCATCCGTCGCGTCGCCCGCGGCGAGAGCCTGCTCGACCCGACCGTCACCGCCAAGGTGCTGCACCGACTGCGCCACCCCAGCGAGGAGGACGAGCGGCTGGCCAAGCTGACCCCGCAGGAGCGTCGCATCCTCGACCTCATCGCCGAAGGTGCCACCAACCGCCAGATCGGCGCCGAGCTGCACCTGGCCGAGAAGACCGTGAAGAACTATGTGTCCAACATGCTGATGAAGCTGGGCATGAGCCGCCGCACGGAGGCCGCTGTCTTCGCGGTCAAGGCCGGCGTCGGCCGCACGGCCTGATCGGTCGGCCGCAGGCCCGCCCGATACGTCGGCTCAGTCGCCGACAGGAACCTGCCAGCGCACGATCGTGCCGGCACCCTCGCCGGACGTGACCGTGCACGTACCGCCCAGCCGGGCCGCCCGGTCGTGCATGTTCAGCAGACCGCTGCCCAACCGGTGGCTGCTGGGGATGCCGGCGCCGTCGTCGCTGATCATCACGGCCAGCTTCTCGCCGATGTGGCTCAGCGAGACCTCCACCTTGTTCGCCCGTGCATGACGGGCCACGTTCGACAGGGCCTCGCGCACCACAGCGGCCACCTCGTCGGTGACGGTCTGATCGATGCTGTCCAGCACCCCGTTGAAGTGCAGCGTCGGCCGGAAGCCGAGGACCCGGGACGCATCGTCGACGAGTTGGTTGACGACGACGCGGATCGTGCGACCGGCGCTGCGCTTGCTGCTGAGGCCGAAGATGGCCGTGCGCAGCTCGCGGATCGCATCGTCCTGGTCGTCGATGATCCGTTCGATCTTGACCTTGGCCGCTTCCGGCACCACCGGCAGGACGCTCTGCAGCGAGAGCCCGGCGGCGAACAGCCGCTGGATGACCGTGTCGTGCAGGTCGCGGGCGATGCGCTCGTGGTCCTCGGCCAGCATGACTCGTTGCCGGGCGGCCTCCAGTTCGGCGTCGGCCTGGCGGGTGGTGGTGACGTCGCGCACGCTGGCGATGACGACCGGGTCGCCGGCTACCTGGGCCGGCGCGAGTGCGATCTCGACGGGGAAGGTGGTGCCGTCTGCGCGTCGGGCGGCCAGCTCCAGGCCGTGGCCCATCGAGCGCCGTCGGGGCGCGCTCTGGTAGCCGGTCCGGTGTGCGGAGTGGCCTGCGCGCAACCCATCGGGCAGCAACATGTCCACGTTCTGACCGAGCATCTCGTCGCGTGAATACCCGAGCAGGCGCTCCATCTCGCGGTTGACCAGGACCATCAGCCCGGCGTCGTTCACGATGACGACGCCATCGGGCATCGCCTCCACGACTTCCAGCAGCCAGTGCTCCTCGTTCATCTCTCGAACATCCTCACATGTTGCCGGGCTGCGCGCCCAACCTTTGGAATCGGTCAGGTCACCATTCGCCGTTGCTTGTGGGCGAACAATTCGGCGTCCGCGACCTCCAGTGCGGCCTCCACGGTGGCGGCAGGTGGGGTGGTCGCGAAGCCGATCGAGGCCAGCACGGGCACATGTTCCAGTGCATCCGAGCCGGTCATGGCGCCGGTCAGGGTCGCCACGAAGTCGAACGCCTCGTACTCCTCGCGGGTGGTCACCCACAGCACGCCGAACTCGTCGCCGCCGAGCCGGGCAATGGTCGCGCCCTCCGGCGCGTCGCGCAGGAGCGATGACGCGGTGGCGGCGATGAGTGCGTCGCCGACGGAGTGGCCGAGCGTGTCGTTGACCCGCTTGAGGCGGTCGACGTCGGCGACTGCGATCGCGGCGATGCGGGTGCCCCACGAGGCGTCGACCTCGGTCTGCGCGGCGGCCATCGCTTCCTCCCACGCGCGGCGGTTGGCGACACCGGTCAGCGGGTCCAGCCGCGCTTCGTCCCGGGCTTCCATGACGGCCTTGCCGAGGCTGAGCGAGCGTTCGACCTGCTGGCGGCGGTCGCTGGCCAGCAACCAGATCAGCCCGACGGGCGCCACGAGGAAGGGAATCATTGCGAACGAGCCGTTGGTGGCGACCACGGCGCTGAGGCCGACGGTCGCCAACACACCGTCGATGCACCAGGTCCACCCGAGCGGCCGCACGACGCTGCGCAGCGGCATGCCCAGTGAACGGGTGCGGATGGCGGCCATCAGGATGTCGAGCGCGAACTGGGCGAGCAGGGCACCCACGTACAGCGGCCACTGCGACAGCCGGGCGCTGCCGTCGCCGAAGTGGTAGAGCACGAGCGCCGGGCCCATCGTCTGCCAGGCGGACGCTGCGCGCAGCAGGAACGAGTAGCCGCGGTACGGCCGCAGCATCCACGACGGCTTCACCCAGATCAGTGCGGCGAGCGCGATCACCGGCGGCATGGTCGGTGGCAGCACGAGGAACATGGCGACCAGGACCTGCTCCGATGGCACGGTGACACCGACGGCGGCTTCGAACTCGACCTGCCCTGCGGCCAGGTAGAGCACGCCGAGCACGCCGGCCAACACCCACTGCCGGGCGGTGATGTGCGGGCTGAAGGCTGCCAGCGTTCCCGCCGCGATCAGGAACGGCACCCCCATGGCGACGGCGCCGATGCGCGACGCCCGGTCAGGCCGGTGCGTCCGTTCGCGGCGGCGCGCCAGTTCAAGGGTGTCGTCGAGTGCCTGACTCGCCGGCGAGGTGTCGTCGGTCAGACCAACCTCCATGGATCGAGCATCACGTCGTCGATCGTCCAGGTCGCCGCGGTGCCGCGGGTGGAGAAGCTGACCGTGACCAGTTGCTGGCCGCTGGCGTCGCGGATGTCGGGCAGCATGATCCGCTGGGTCGGCGCCCAACCGGTGCCACCGCCGCTGATGTCGTAGTCGTTCGTCGCACGGTTGACGCCGCTCACCACGTCGATGTGGACGTGCAGCAATGCGGTGGAGACACCGGGCAGCTTGACGAACAGGCGCAGCGCGTCTTCGGCCGAGCCGACACAGAACTGCGGGCCGGCCGCGGTACCACCGGCGCGCACCTGCAGCGACTTGAGGTGGGTGCTGCTGACCACCTTCCACGGTTCGTTCGGGGTCACCACGGAGGCGCCATTGAGGCTCCAGCCGCTGGTCGACTCGAACGTGCCGTTCGGGATGGCGAAGTAGGCGTTCTGGTCACCCCAGTTGGCGAATGCCTTGGTGGTGGTGCGGGTCGTGCACGCGATGGCGGCATCTGCGTGCCCGCCAGCGGTCACAATGCCCAGACCAGCGGTGAACAGCGCGGCGGCCAACAATGTGCCCAGCCGCGTCCTGGGGGTACGAGAAAAACCCGACATGGACGTGCTCCTTCAGAAAAGCCATCTTGCACGCCACCTGCAAGATTGCGTTGAGGCGCCCACCCAGCGTAGTTCGGACTCTGAGTGTTCGCGCCAAGCAGAGGGACTGCTCAGGGAACTGCCACGATGTGCCAATGGAATCGGTGCGAGTGGATCTGTGGCTCTGGTCGGTGCGGCTCACCCCGACACGCTCGGTGGCGACCGATCTGTGCCGCGCCGGACGCGTGACGATCAACGGTGCGGCGGCGAAGGCGGCGACCACGGTGAAGGTCGGTGACCGCGTCGAAGCCCGCATTGCGCAGCGTCAACGCGTCGTGGAAGTGGTGCAGGTGATCAACAAGCGCGTCGGCGCTGCGGTTGCCGCCGAGTGCCTGGTGGACCACAGCCCGCCGGTCGCGCGCGAGGCGGACGCCCCGGTCCTGCAGCGTGACCGCGGTACCGGCCGACCGACCAAGCGCGACCGACGGCAGATCGATCGGTTGCGCGGGGGTTGAACGTCGCGCTCGGCGGTGCGGTGCGGCCCTCGGCTCACTCGCGGTGCATCGAGCCGATCAGCTCGGTGACCGACAGGGTCGCGATTGCGATCGACTGGTCGGCGATGCCGTAGGGCAGCACCAACGTGTCGCCGTGGGTGAAGCCGCCGCAGGAGTAGACGACGTTGGGGACGTAGCCGTCGCGCAGGTCGCGGCCAGGTGTGAGGAGCGGTTCCAGTGAGCGGGCCAGGACCCGCTCCGGGTGGTGCAGATCCAGCAGCAGCGCGCCCATCGAATAGGTGCGCATCGCACCCACGCCGTGGGTGAGGACCAGCCACCCGTGCTCGGTCTCGATCGGCGAACCACAGTTGCCCAGTTGCAGCAGCTCCCATGGCTGCGTGGGCGTCTGCAGTGGGAGGGCTTCCTGCCAGCAGAGCATGTCGTCGGAGAACGCGACCGTGTTGCTCTCCCGGTCGGAGCGGGAGAGGGCCACATATCGGCCACCGACCTTGCGCGGGAAGAGTGCCAACCCCTTGCCAACAGCGGCAGGCCCGGCCAACGGTGCGGCGCGGAACGTGCGGAAGTCGTCCGTGTGCAGCAGGTGCTGCGCGATGTTGAAGCCGTCGAACGCGGTGTAGGTCGCGTAGTAGGTGACGGCTCCGTCGTCGCCGACGAAGCGCACGAATCGGGCGTCCTCCATCCCGTGCTGTTCGGCCGGCGCCTGCGGCCACAGCACGCGCTCGGAGATGAAGCTGGCGGCAGGGAACTCGACCGCGTAGGAGGAGGCGGCGATCTCGCGCAGGTGGCGCACGGTCGTCTCGGTGTTGCGCCGGGTGGCGGCGTCGGCTTCGAGGGCAGTGATCCGGTCGGCCAACTGCGTGTCGTCGAACTGCTCCTGCAGCGTGTCGAGCACGAAGGCGGCGTTCTCACGGTCGTCATCGATCTCGGCCAGCTTGGCGTGGAAGACGGCACGGTCGTGTGGCGCCGGCGTCCCGACACCCATCATCGGGAACGGTGCGGGCCGGTCGAGGCGGACGGTGCCATCGGCGCTGACGGCGCCGGTGCGGAAGCCGATCGACGAGCGGTGACCTTCGCCCACGCCACGCACACTGAGCACGAACGTGGCGGAGCCATCGGCGTCGGTGGCGCCGAAGGGAACGGCCGACGGGTTGCACAGTGCGGCACCCTCGATCGAGTACTCGTGCGTGAAGGCAGCGCCGAGCAGCAGCCGGCGCGCTGCGGACAACAGATCCGCCTGCCCGTCGAGCCGGCCGATGACCATGTCGGCGTGCTGGCGGAACGTGTCGTGCAATCGGCGGTGGCGGAAGGCGAAGCGTTCGTCGAGGTCCGCCAAGCTCTGCTCGACCTCCAGTTCGGTCAGGTCGAGGACGCGCTGGATGACGGAACTCGCGCGTGAGTCGCCGGGCCCGACCTCCTCGCGTCCCGCCACGAACAGACGGGTGATGACCCGTGCATGGTCCGGCTGCAGTCGGATCCCGGTGTCGGTCACGGTGGTGGTTGCCTTGGCCTTGGTGTGCGCGCTCATGGTGCGGTCGCGAACATCTCGGCGCGCTGCATGGTCGCGATCAAGGCGAGCGTGGATTCCGCACCCTCGTTGAGATTCGGCCCGCCGGGGTGCAGCCCGTCGTACCCGCCGTGTGAGACCTTGTCCATCATCGTTGCTCCCGAATCGTTGTCGCCGTAGAACCACGCGGCCGCGGCGGTGACGCCGTGGATCCACGAAGCATCGCCGGTGATCATGTGTGCGCGCCAGCATGCGTCGGCCATTGCGGCCACCTCGATCGGCTGCTGGTCGAACTGCTGTGCCCGGTCGTGGATGTCGCGACCACCGACACCGGTGACCGACAGGTGCCCGTCGCGGGTCTCCAGCGTCAGCAGCCACGCGAGCATGCGCAGCCCGCGGTCGACCTCCAGCGGTCGGCCGAGTGCCATGCCGGCGGCCATCACTGCTTCGGCCACGGACGCGTTTGCGTACTGCAGTCGCGGCTCGGGCCAGATGGCACCGTCCGTCGGCAATGGCCCGATCATCGTCAGCATGTCGTTGAGCAGCGCCCGCGCCTGGGTGTGGTCCGGTGCGACCGCCGCGACCTCCACGGCGCCGAGGGCGGCGAACACCATCGCACGCGTCCAGCGCGAACGCTGGCGCACACCCTTGTCGAACGAACGCTGCGCCCAGCGACGAACGGCAGGGTTGGAGTGCAGCGCGGCGGCCACGCCGAAGCCCCACAGGCTGCGCCCCCAGCAGTCCTCGGTGCCGGCGACATCGGTCCACTGACCGTTCTGGTCCATGCGGTTGCGGCAGCGTCCGTCGTTGTCCTGTGCGCTGCGCACGAAGTGCAGGGCCAGGCGTGACAGCTGGTGCGCGCTGCCGCTGTCGGGCGCGCGCGATGTCACCACCAGGAGCCGCGCGTTGTCGTCGGTGCAGTAGCCGTGCTCCAGGCGCGGCGTGGTGTGGTCGGCATGTTCGAACAGGCCGCGCTGGTCACTCATCGCCATCAGGTGGGCGAAGGTCCGGTCCTCGGTGGTGGTCATATCGCCACCGACGATCCGGCGGGGTCGAGTTCGCTGCACAACCGCAGGTACCCGTTGGCGATCGCCGCCCAACTGAACGACGGCGCCAGCGCTCGGGCGGCGGCGGTCATGCGGGCCAGTTCGTCGGGGTCGTTGATGATCGCATCGATGCCGTCGGCGAGCGCGCGCGGGTCGGCGTGCGGCACCACCCGCACGGCGCCGGTCGGGGCCAACTCCACGGCGTGCGGGAAGGCAGTGGCGAGCACGGGACGACCGGCCGCGATCGCGTCGACCAGGACACCGGACGTCACCTGATCTCGCGAGTCGTAGGGCAGGACGACGAGCTCGGACGAGGCCACGAAGGACGTCAACTGTTCGACATTGCGGTAGGTGTCGTCGAAGCTGACCGAGCCGGCAATGCCGTTCGCCCAGGTACGACGCATGAGCGAATGACGGTAGGCATCGCCTACGCGGGCGAACACCTTCGGATGGGTGACGCCGGCGACCGTGTAGCGGAGCGGGTCCGGCAACATGCCCAGTGCGTCGATGACGTGTTCGATGCCTTTGCCGGGCCCGAGCAGCCCCCAGGTGAGCAGCTGCGGAGGGTGCGGGTTCCGGGTGGGCTCGGTCGGTGCGAGTGCCGCGCCGTGAGGGATGACGTCGACGCGGTCAGCGTCCACGTCGTACAGCGAGAGGAGCCGATCATTGGCGGCGACGGTCATGACGACGACTCGTGCGGCGCGGGCGCAGACCGCTTCGAGCACGCTGCGCTGATGATCGGTCGGGCAGAGGGGCACGGTGTGCAGCACCACGATGGCCGGCACGGTGAGTGCATCCAGCAGGTCCAACACCTCCTCGCCGTCGTCGCCGCCGAAGATGCCGTACTCGTGTTGCACGATCACGCTGTCGCAGCGGGAGAGCACGACGGCCGCATGACGGACGGAGACGGCGGAGCCGTTGACCAACTCGCCCGCGACCTGCTGGCCGACGGTCGGCAGCTCCAGTCCGTCGTTCACGCGGACCACATCGACGAGGTGGCCGGCTGCACGCAACGACGACGTCAGGGCAGCTGCGAACGTGGCCAGCCCGCAGAGCTTCGGCGGGTAGGTGCTGAGCATCCCGATCCTGTGCACGGGCGCGCCTTGGAACCGTCGTGTCGGCGTGAGAGTGGGCATGGAGCTCCTCCGGCAGGGGAGGAGACGTCGAGCCTGACGGGGCGACAGCGCTACTGGCCGTCCTGCCCAAACGAGGCGACTCTTCCTGTGAGGGGTCACCCTACCCCGTCGGCCCAGGAAGCTTCGCGGGGCCGTTCCGGCACGGGTGCGTCGGGGTATGGTGACGGCATGGAAGAGAATACCCCCAGCAGTATGGAGTTCTTCTTCGACCCGGGCTGCCCGTGGACGTGGGCCACCTCGCGGTGGCTGGTCGATGCCACCGCGGAGCGCGGCCTGGAACTGGTCTGGCGCAACCTCAGCCTCGGTGTGCTGAACGAGGGCCGCGAGCTGTCGGAACACCTGCGGCTCACGTTGCCGGCCAGCACGGCCGCCCATCGGGTGATCGCGGCGTTGATCGCCGACGGGCGGAACGATCTGGTGGGCTCGCTCTACACGGAGTACGGCCGCCGCGTCCACCACGACAAGGTGGCGCCGACGGTGGACCTCGTGCGCGAGGTTGTCGTTGCGTCGGGTGCCGGCGACTGGGTCGCCGCGATCGACGATGTCTCGTGGGACGGGCCGGTTGCGGAGTCCACCCGGTTGGCGATGTCGCTGGCTGGGCCCGACGTGGGCTCGCCGATCATCGCGTTCGGCGAACCGCGCGTCGGGGTCTTCGGACCGATCGTGTCGCCGCCGCCGACGGGTGCACAGGCACAGCGCCTGCTGGACGTGGTGCTGTTGGTGACTCAGTGCCCTGGGTTCTTCGAGATCAAGCGCGGGCGCAGCGGTCCGGTGCAGTTGGGTCCGCGGCCGTAGCGGACCGCCCGTTCAGGTGCGCTCGCCCGCACCCTGTTCGATGAGCGCGATCACGTCGCGGGTTGCGCGGACATCACCGAAGCTGCGGTAGATCGTGTGCAGCGTGGCGTTGAGGTCCTGGTCGCGCATCGCCGCGTTCGCGTCGGCCACCATGATCACGCGGTAGCCGAGGGTGCTGGCGTCGCGTGCGGTCGATTCGCAGCAGACGTTGGCCACCGTGCCGGTGATGAGGACCGTGTCCACCTCGCGGCGCTGCAGCAGTTCGGGCAGCACGCAGCGGCCGGGGAAGAACGCACCGGCGGAGGTCTTCTCGACGATGATGTCGGCGGGCGAGACCTCGAACTCGTGCCACAGTCGCTCGGCCAGCGGCCCGTCGCCACCCGTGCGGCTGTAGCGGTCCGCGATCTCCGGACCGTAGAACTCGACGGAGACCGTCGACGGGGTGCCGGCGCCGGGCAGCACCCATGCGACTGAACCGCCGGCGGTGCGCATTGCAGCTGCCAGCGCGGAGATGTTGGGGACGATGCCGCGCGCGTAGGGGTTCTCCGTCAGGAAGAACGGCACCATGTCCACGACGACCAGCGCGGTGCGGGCCGGGTCGAGCTGCTCGTACGCATGACGTCGCCCGCGTCGGGCGACGTGTCGTTCGTACTCCCGCGGCTCGATTCGCCACTCGTGCAACATCCACCCAGCCTCGCGCGCCCCAGCTCGCGGCCAGCCGTCAGCTGACCAGAGGGAGCACGACGGTGAAGCAGGCGCCGCCGGTCGGCGTGTTGTCCGCCGTCACGGTGCCACCGTGCGCTTCCACCAACGCCGCGACGATCGCCAGGCCGAGACCGGCGCCGCCGGTGGCACGGGTGCGTGAAGATC
>Ga0209023_10008056_pt1 | contig 10647 bp, 13 predicted proteins | sample LakOneMetagenome_FD_187468 | JGI IMG/M metagenome (GOLD analysis project Ga0209023, IMG submission 187468) | Freshwater and sediment microbial communities from Lake Erie, Canada (SPAdes) (version 2) | ecosystem: Environmental > Aquatic > Freshwater > Lentic | place: Lake Erie, Canada...
ATCTAAACGGTTGTCCATACTGGAATGTGTGCGCAAACGGCCCGACGCGGTTTGATCTACATCAAGCTCGGCGCATGGCGTTGCGAGAAACATTGGCGCGGCTTGTCTGGGTCGACCAAATTTCCGCGTCGGAAGGAGTGATCACGTCGCCCCCGCGCGGCGCATGATTGTCGATGAGGGGATCAGGTTTGGCGAGCGCACTCAATGCCGCCGCGTTAGCGATCGTGACCACCGAGCCATCGACCGTGACGTCCCATTTCCGAAGCGCGGCAAAGGCGCGCGACAGGTTTTCCGGCGTCATGCCGAGCAGCGAGGCTAAAAGCCGTTTCTCGTGGCGCAGGACCACCTTTCCGCAGGCGCCGGTCTCGCTCGCCTGCAACATCACAAGATAATTCGCCAAGCGCTCAATGCCGCTTCGCAGTTTCTGGTTCTTGACCGCGCGCACCATGGTGCGAAAGCCGCCGGCCAGATCGCGCGACACGGCTAAGCCGAACTGGACGTCGTTGGCCATGGCCGTTCGTATGGCGTCACCCGGGATCATCAGGATTTCGCTGCGGTCGATGGTTCGCGCGGACATCAGCGCATCGGCGTCGAGCACGACAGCCGCGAGGATGAACGTCGAAACCGGCTGCAGCACCGCAAGCACCGTTTCCTGGTCGTTCCAGGTGCCGTGCAATTCAACTTGGCCTTCAAGCAGGACGTAGAGGAAGTCGACCGCGTCGCCTTCCAAAAGCAACATGGTGCCTGCGGGGAAGTGTTGCACATGCGCGCCCGCCGTGAGATCGCGCAAGGCGTGCGCATCCATGTTCGCGAACAGGGGCAGCGACCGGCACCGATCAAGATCATGCGCGCGCACGCGAAATCCTCCTTGAGCCCGGGTACTCTGACGCGGTTCGGCAAGCGCGAATTGATGCAGATCAATCGGCTTGATATTTGGCAATGCGCTCCGCGCTTTTTACCGGCACATTCGTCTCTGTGACGGAGATCGGTATGAGACGAAGTCTGTCGACAGGCGACGCACGTGCGCCAGCCCCGGAACAGGCGCTGGACTTCATCTTGTACGAGCACTTGCGTCATCGTGAGATGTGCAATGCGCTCGATCGATTGGCGGAAGCATCAACCTTCAACGTCGACGAGACGACCAAGCTGGCGGCCTTCATCCGCACTGAACTGACGCTGCATGTGGCCGATGAGGAGGAATTGTTCTTCCCGTTGCTGCGCGAGCGATGTTTGCCCGAAGACGAAATTGGCGGCGCGCTTGATCGGCTCAATCGCGAGCATGCCGAAGACCGCGACCTTTCGGCCCTGGTTCGCGTCCTGCTGTTACAGGCTGTCACCGAGGAAAAGGCGCCCGCGGCGATCGAGGGCGCGTCCAACGCTTTGCGCGCCTTCGCGCAAAGCCAGCGGCGTCACATGATGCTGGAGAATGCGGTGCTCATTCCGCTGGCGCGGCGTCGCCTAACCCCAGACGATTTGACTTCGCTCGGCAAACGATTGGCGGCTCGAGGACAAACAGAAGCGTCGATGTTGTACGCGCCTCAAGAGCGCCAGGTATGATCATGCCTGGCGGCTTTCGCGAATGGGCTGTTCAGAATCGGGTCGAGCACACGGGTTGGAGCCTGCCGATGGGTCACGTATCCGCCTTTGCCTTCAGCGCCGCTATTCTACTTGCAAGCTGCGCCAGCACGCCGGTCGCCACGCAACAGAATGCGCAGGCCGCAGGATACTCGCAGCTGCGTCTGGATAATGAACATTGGCTGGTTCGCTATGCCGGCCGGGAAGGCGAGTCGCGCGCGATTGTTGAGCGCAACTTGTTGTTTCACTCTGCCGAGCTGACGCTGCAAAGCGGATACAATTGGTTTTCAACTGCCGAACACGCAACGGATGTGGAGACCGTCGTGTATCCGCCGCCGCATCGAATGTCCGGCATCGACACGGCACATTCCCGAGAACAGGCGTCAAACGCCGAATCGCCACAACCGACAACGTTCGACCGGTTTGTGTCACATGAGGTCATCACGATGGGCCTAGGCAAAGGAGCGCCAGATTCGTTCCACGCTGCCGCGGTGTGGGCGTTGTTGTCGCCGGCCGTGCTAGGGGAGCCGCAACAGAGCGATCCCGCGTCGCCTTGAGACCAAGCGCACTCGCCTACTGATTGGGCGGGCGCTCGGACGGGCGATCTTCCTGGATAGATTGCAGGTAGCTCACGAGAGCGTGCACATCATCGGGTGCAAATTGAAATTGCGGCATGGCGGGGTGGCCGACGCTTATGCCCTCTGCGAACGCCTCCTCAAGCGTATCTACGGGGTAGCGTTGAGACAGGCGACGGAACGCAGGCGCTTCGGGCGCCGCGCTTTCACCGCTGCGCCCGACGGCGTGGCACGAAGCGCAATGAGATTCCACAATCTCATAGCCGCGGGCTATGCTGGCGTGCTGTTGGGCTTGTTCTTGCGACGCGGCGCATGCGCCGAGTAGAGCGGCAGCGCAAGCAACGGATAAGAACTTGGCCACGTGGCCCTCCCGCATTTCGATCAGAGTGCGCCCAGACCGGCGGGCGCGGATTGAGCGAGATCAAGACCATGATCCCGAAGCCCGGTCACCCTCACAATGTCTGCATGGAGTTAGTCGGATGCGGCCATCGTCAATCGGTGGCCTAGCGCGGCCGTCACAGCGTCTTTGTCTGCGTCGCGCCCCAATGTCGGGCGCAACATGGGCGCTCAAAAACCAGACTTGAGGGGGGCGGATGTCTTTCAAAGACAATTTGGGCTTTATTTTTTCGACGGAAAGCGATGAGCCGGTGATGCAAGCGCTGGAAGCGCTAGGCGGCGGCGAGAATCGAGCCACGGCTGTGCTTTTTGAGTTGCAGCCCGAACCAACTTTCCTTCCGGAAGGAGTGTTTGCGACGGCCGCTTGGACAGAGGCCGGAGAGCGGTTGCGAGAAAGCTTCGCCGACGACTGGGGTCAGCTGGAAACACGATGCAAGACTGCATTGTTTCCAGTTGCCGCGCGCTCGTTGCGGACGCCGACAAGCTTGGCCGTTACGGAAGCGGCGGCCTGCGCACGCCATGCGTCTCTCTCCGTGATGTTGCGCCCCGGTGGAACCTGGCCCGAAGATTTCCGGAATGAAATTTTCGAGGCGGTGTTGTTTGAATCAGGCCGTCCGCTCATGTTGGTGCCACCGGAATGGAAGCCGCAGACTCTGGGCCGCCGCGTGGCGATTGGGTGGAACGGAAAACGTGAAGCCGCGCGCGCGTTAAATGACGCAATGCCGATGCTGCGCAACGCCGATGAAGTGACGGTGATGACTGTTGATGCCCGCCCTGAACTCGGTGGTTGTGGCAAGGCACCGGGCGAAGACATTGCCGCCCATCTCGCGCGCATGGGAATACGAGCTGCACTTCGCAGTATCGACGGCTCCGGTCGCGATGCTGGCTCCGCGCTCCTAGCAGAGGCGAAAGAGATAGAAGCAGATATCATCGTTGTCGGCGGGTATGGCACGCCCCGCCTACGCGAATATGTCTTTGGTGGTGTCACTCGGAAGCTCAGCCGAAGCGCCGACATTCCCGTCCTGCTGTCGCATTGAGCGTTAAGCGCCGCGAACGCAATTGCCGCGGCAGACGTCTTGCAACGACGAAGCGTGCGTGGTCACGTTCGATCCTTCGGCAAAGCCATGCGCAACAAGAGATTTGACACGTTGCGAATGAAGGGGAGCGAGCTCCAGCCCTCCAGCGTTCTTTCCAATGGCGGATAGACCGAGCGGCATAGGTAACGAGGCTAGCGCGTGAAGCCTAGCGGCGCGGCCTGATCCGAAACGAGCAATTCACCACTGTCGCGCAGATCAAGAGCGCATGAGCGCGCGTTTCCCGTGTGACGATATCAGCGCCCCGAGCGAGGAGGCATCAAGGTGCCCGTCATGACGACTGACGCCTCTCAACGCATGGAGCTTGAGGAGTATTCTGGCGTCGAACGCGCGGCGATCGTCATGCTGTGCTTGGGTGATCAAGCCTCAACGCTTCTGCAGCAGCTCCACGAAGACGAAATCCGCGAGGTCTCGGCGGTCATGTCGTCGATCGGTGTCGTTCCGCGCGTCGTCGTGGAGGCAGTGGTAAGCGACTTCTTCAAGCGGCTGTCCGGCTCGGGCTTTCTCATGGGTTCGATCGAACAGACGCAACGCATGCTGCTAGACGTGCTGCCGCCGGAGCGCGTGGCCGTGATTATGGAGGAGTTGCGCGGTCCCGCTGGCCGCAGCGTCTGGGACAAATTGGGCAACGTGAACCAGGGCGTGCTCGCCACATATCTCGCCAACGAATATCCGCAGACCGCCGCGGTGGTTCTCAGCAAAGTGCCTCCAGACGTGGCGGCAAAGGTGCTTGCCGCGCTTCCGCATGATTTCGCCGTGAACACAATTGAGCGCATGCTGGTTATGGAGCCGGTGCAGCGCGATATTCTTCAAAACGTTGAGACAACGCTGCGATCCGAGTTCATCAGCACGCTCAACAATGCTTCTAAACGCGATAACCATGAAGCCCTGGCGGAAATATTCAACAATCTCGATCGCTCCAAGGAGTCGAATCTAATAACGGCGCTGAGCGGTAAAGCGCAGGACAGTGCCGATCGAATCAAACAATTGATGTTTGTCTTTGACGACCTGAGCAAATTGGATCCGTCGGGCGCGCAAACACTGCTGCGAAGCGTCGACAAGCGCGATCTCGCTTTCGCACTCAAGGGCGCGTCGGCGGCGATGAGCCAGCTGTTCTTCAGTAACATGTCCGAGCGTGGCTCCAAGTTGCTGCGTGAGGAGATCGCCGCACTCGGTCCAGTGCGTGTGAAAGAGGTGGAGGCGGCTCAGGCGCGTATCGTAGCGACAGCGAAAGACCTGTCTTCGCGCGGCGAAATCATGTTGGCGTCGAGCGCGGCCGAGGATGAGTTGATCTACTAGGGTAGGCTAGCATCCCGCGGAATGCGCAACGTCAGCGTATCGCCAGCGCCGGGCGACGACTCAAATACGATGTATCCACCGAGCGCATCTGCAAGTCGCCGGGCGACGGCGAACCCGGAGGAGTCGGCGCTGTTCGTGCGATCCGCGGTGTCGAACATGGCGTCAAATGTCCCGGCGCGTTCGCGCTCTTCAAGCGTTGCGCCATGACCGTCGCCCCGGATGACGAATGCGATATCATGCTCGGCCCGCACGTCGCACAGCACGCGGTGAACACCGGGCGACACGATGGAACTCAAGAGGATGTAGTTAAGCGTGCGGTTGAGCAACTGCGCGTTCGTACTGGTGACGATGCGTGCATCTCGCTTTTTCTGTTCAACGACAACGCCAGCGTCGTGCGCGACGTAGGTGAGATGTGCGGCCACGGCATCCATGGCGGCGCCGCAGTCGGTTGGCGAATACGACGCCTGCAGCATCAGGCCGCGCAGCGACGAGAGATCATTCAGCTCATTGGCGTAGTGATACGCCAGTCTAAGCGCAGCCGCAGATTCCGAAGCGGCGCGTTGCACCTCGGCATTTGCGGAGATTTCCGCGATCTCTTCACTGCATCCCAAGGCGACGTCGATTGACGTGCGTATTCTGTGCATGGCGTGCACGAGAGCGCTCACTGCCACGTCCGGCGTTGTCTTGATCCGAATTGCCTCATCCAAGACAGCCTGGCGAATGCCGATCTCCGACAAAGCCAACTGCAGCAGCTGAGGGCCCTGCTCGCGCCAGTCCTCCGCCTGCGACGCCACTGCTCTCAGTGTGTCGGCGTCGAGCCCGCTCTTGGGAATGGGTTGACCAAGAGCAGCCAGAGCCACGCGCTGGCGCGCGAGGACGTCGCCGGCGTCTGAAAGGGCAGAGCGGAGAGCTGCGCTGCCGCTCAATCGACTGCTCTTGATGTCAGGGAGGAGACGGCGCTGACAAGTTCTTCGAAATCCATCGGTTTAGTGACGAAGGCGTTGAACCCAGCGGCCAGACACTTTTCGCGCATTGAATCCATCGCGTGTGCGGTGATCGCCACCGCAGGTACGGTCTTGCCGGCGGCGGAACGGCGAATGGCGGCGAGCGCCTCCATGCCGCTCATGTTCGGCATGGAGAGGTCCAACAGGACGCAATCGGCTGGCGACTCGTTGAAAGCGTCGACGGCCTCGACGCCGTCCCGCGCCTCAGCAACGATAAACCCGCGACGTTCGAGACGGCGGCGAATGACTTGTCGATTGGCGTCGTGATCTTCCGCCAAGAGCAAAGTGATTGGCATCAAGCTGCTTTCTCAATGAGTGCGGGGGCCGCGGTGGTCGCGTTAGTCGGGCGACGGCTTTGCGGAATCCAGAGTGAGAAGGTGGAGCCGACACCTGGCTCGCTCGTCACGCTCAATGTTCCGCCGAGGCGCTGCGCGAGCTGCTTGGTGATGGCTAGGCCAAGACCGGTGCCGCCGTAGCGGCGCGTGATCGTTTCGTCGGCTTGGGTAAATGGGTCAAAGAGGCGTTTAAGGGAGTCCGCTGGGATGCCGATGCCGGTGTCGATGACATCAAAGCGCACGCCCACAGCGCCGCCACGCTCTTCGAGGTACGTCTCCAAAGAGACTGCGCCGTCGTGCGTGAATTTCGCAGCATTGGAGACGAGGTTCAGCAAGCACTGCCGCAATCGCATTTGATCGGTCTCAATCGTGCCGATCGAATCTTCGATACGGCAAGCGAACGTATTGCGGTTTGACGAGAAGAGGGGCGCCGACGTCTGCTTGAGTGCGCCGACAAGGCAGCGCACGTCGACTTTGCTGAATTCCAGGGTGACCGCCCCCGCTTCGAGCTTGGAGAAATCCAGAATCTCCGAGATTAGTGCGAGCAAATGGCGTGATGCGTCCAGGATGACCACGGCATCCGCCTGGTCCTGTGCGCGCGCATCATCGTTGGCGTTTTCGGCAATCATCTCCGCATATGAAATAATGCTGGTAAGCGGCGTCCGGAGTTCGTGACTCATCGACGCCAAGAATTGTGACTTGGCCCAGCTGCGCGCTTCAGCCGAGCTGATGCGATTGTCGGATACGACCAAGATTACAACAACCGCCAGGCAGACACTGACGGTCAACGACACGATGGTTGCCAGCTCCATCGGCTCAAGTTGCGAAACGGGTGGCGCGATGGTTGGATCCGGCAAGAGCGTAAGTGCGCCCATGCCAGTGAAATGCAATGACACCACTGACAGCGCCAGCATCGCGCAAGCGGCGATGTGACCTCGCAATGAATGCGCTTTAATGCCAATCTTCATGGCGAATGTTGCGGCCACCGCGCACACGACAAACGAAGAGAAGACGAGGTCGATCGCCCAAAGCTTACGCGCGGGCGCTTCAATCGCAGCCATACCGATGTAGTGGACGCTCATGACGCCGATCGCGAAGGCGATGCCTGCCGGGATGGCCAAGCGCTTCCTGAACTTGAGGAAGAAGGAGGCAGTCGAGAAGGCGATCCCCACGACAAGCGAGAGCATCGTGGAGCCGAGGCCAAAATTGATTGGGAATGCCGGGCGGTAGGCGAGCATCGAGATGAAGTGCGTTGCCCAAACACCGCCGCCGGCGACCATGCCGACTCCCACTAGCCAAATCGTCTGACGTTTTGCTGGTGCGTTGCGAACGTGCGGCCATAGCAACGCCGTAACCGCAAACGCCGCCGAGCAAATTCCCGCCGCCAGAAGCAGAAGTGGAAGGTTATGCTCGAAGAGCGTGCAGTAGATGACGCGATACATCGCATGATTGGTGACGTGGAAGGTTGAAATCTTGGTTGTCGCGATCGTCTGCCTTACGGCCTATGCCACTTGTGCGGTGGCGGCACGGCTCGGTCGAACGGCGTAGGCGATGAGAGCTACGGCATGATCAACGCGAGTTTAACTGGCGTCGAGAGAGAAGCGTAGCGTTCCGGGGCTTCTCAATGACAAAGACAATTCTGGCAATCGACGACTCTCTAACAGTGCGCGAGCTGGTGTCGTTCGTGTTGAGCAACGCTGGCTACACTGTCGTGTTGGCCCAAGACGGCGTTGAAGGCCTTGAGCAACTTGGGCGTTGTACCCCAGACGTGGTGATCACCGATATCAACATGCCCCGGCTGGATGGGTTCGGTTTCATCGAGAAGGCGCGCGGAGAGACTAAGTGCGCGGCGCCAATCCTGGTGCTGACGACCGAGGCAGACGCCGAAAAGAAGGCTCGCGCGCGCAATGCCGGCGCCACGGGCTGGATCGTAAAGCCCTTCAATCCTACACAATTGATCGAGGCGGTGAGACGCGTCTCGCCCTGAAGCCCATGCAAGATTTCAAGCAGGCGCTCACGTTCAACTTCGACAACGCGTCGGTCGCGATGGTCGACGCGAGCCCGCTGAGCTTGGAAGTGATGACCAATATTCTCTCAGGCTATGGCTTCCGCCGCATGTATCGCTGCGCGGATCTGGAATCCGGCACAGAGGTCATGAAGGCTCATCCGATTGATTTGTTGCTCATCGATCCGGCGTCGTTCGGTGAAGAGGGATATGATCTCATTACCTTCATCCGCAACGACAAGCGCGGCCCCAACGCCGCGACGCCCATCGTCATTGTCACAGCACATACGCCTGTCAGCCAGGTGACCGCCATGCGCCGCTGCGGCGCCGACTATATGGTCGCCAAGCCATTTTCGACTGAGGGCCTCCTAAGCCGCATTCTTTGGGTCGCGTCGAGCGAAGGGCGGCGTGGCGATCTCGTGGGGCCCGCTGAACTGGTGACGTCGGCCGGCAGCGGCCTGGAAATGTGGTGAGGCGATGAGCGGAGCCAATCGTCTTGCACGCTTTCTGAATGCGCCCGGCGGCATGACCGTCGAGCAGGCGGAGAAGCGTGCAAAGGAGTGTCTAGGCAAGCTGAACGACATTGCTCAGCACGATCTCGCTAACACGGTCAATTGTCTGAGGGGCTATCTCGCTCTGCTGAAAGGCGCACCGCCAAAAGCTGTGAGAGGCGAGTTGCATCGCCTGGCCTATTCGCTGGCCGGCACCGCCGGCACCTTCGAGCGGCCTGGGCTCAGCGATGCTGGATTGGCGATGTGCAAGGTGCTTGATGCGCTTGAACATCGCGGCGCCTGGGACCGCGCGGCTGTCGACGTGGTTTTTGAAGCGATTCATCTCTTGGCGGCCGAGCAAGCGGGCGCCGAAAGCCATCAACTCACCGACGGTTTGCGCCGCGTTGTCGCGCATGTGGAGCATTCGTGATGAATTTCGCCGCCACCGCCGCCGCAGTTCAGCCGACTGAAAACCGCGCGCCGTCAACGGAGCTTCTTCTTGCCGTTGCGCAAGAGCTCTCCGATCTCGGCCGCACTGGCGCAATGTTGCAAGATCTGATCGCGGGCAAGGTCCGCTCCGGCGCGCTGTCAGGCATGGCGTTGCTTGATGCGCAGGCCGCAGACTTGTTGGTGCAGCATCTGACTGAGCTTGCCAAATTTCTCCGCGCATATGCTGATGGCATGCAATCGTCTGCGTCGGACCCCCTAGGTCTCGCGCTCGATAGCATCCTGCTAAGCGCGCTCAGCCGTCGTCTCGCGCCCCATCGCGCTGAAGAGCCGGAAATCGCTGTGTCCGACGCTGGCGATCTCGAAATGTTTTGAGCCGCGCTCGCGCTGTCCTGCGAAACTCGCATTTCGCGCGACGATAATACGAATGGCATAGGTCGTCGTTTAGGTCGCGAGAGCTACTGTACAGCTTTCTGTTTGCAACCCGCCGTTTACGCGGAAAGCCGCAAATGCTCTTGCATGAACAAGCAAGCGCCCCTCGCGAGAACGCCGCTCGACAAGCGTGTATTGGCGATCGCAGCTCTGCTCGTCCAAGCGTCGGCGAATTCGGCTTTTGCGCAAGATGGTGTCGGCGTTGACGTCGAGTACGTCGCTGACGTCATCCGGCCGATCGCTGGTGTCTCGCACGATAGGGCGTCGTTTCTCGACAACCTCGATATCTCGGCCACGTTCGATATGCAGCGCCTCGCGGGTTGGCGCGGCGTAACCATCTTTGCGCATGTCCTCAACAATGCCGGCGACTTGCCAAATTCAGATATCGGCACAGCGCAGGGCGTCGACAGCATCGAAGTGTCGCGTCATCGCGCACGTCTCTACGAGTTCTGGGCCGAAGCGCCCATCGGCGCCGGCGCAAGCGTGCGCGCTGGGCTCTACGACTTGAACAGCGAGTTCTATGCCAATGAGTCTGCCGGCCTGCTACTTAGTCCGGCGTTCGGAATCGGCTCCGAGTTGGCGGCGACGGGCCCGAACGGGCCATCCATCTTTCCATCCACCGCGCTGGCCGTGCGCGTGGCGATGCCGCTGGGCGAAGGGCAAAGTCTGCGCTTCGCAGCGCTCAATGCGAATGCCGGTGTGCTGGGCGATCCCGGTGGCGTGGATTTCAGTTTCGATCGTGGCGCGCTGTTGATTGGCCAGTGGAGCAAAGACGGCGCCTGGCGCACCGGCGTGGGCGCGTGGATGTACACCGACGCTCAAGATGACATTCGCTCACTGACCGGATTGGGCGAGCCGCGGCGCCGCCGCGCCGTCGGCGCGTACGTCACGCTTGAGCGCGACCTCTCGCAATGGACAACCGCCTTTGCACGCGTCGGTGTGTCCGATGGCGACACAACGCCTTATGGAGGCGGCTGGCAGGCCGGCGTTTTGC
>Ga0209023_10008057_pt1 | contig 10647 bp, 13 predicted proteins | sample LakOneMetagenome_FD_187468 | JGI IMG/M metagenome (GOLD analysis project Ga0209023, IMG submission 187468) | Freshwater and sediment microbial communities from Lake Erie, Canada (SPAdes) (version 2) | ecosystem: Environmental > Aquatic > Freshwater > Lentic | place: Lake Erie, Canada...
GCCGGAACCGAGCCGCGGATCGGCGCCAAGTGACCGATCCGTTCGCCACGGAAAATAGTGGAATCCGATCGGTCGCGGGGTATGACTTGTCGAGCGAAAAGCGGAACGGGGCGCGAGGCTAGTGGACATGAGGTTCGGGGAAGCGGTCGGTTCGGCCTTGACCAAATATGCCACCTTTTCGGGACGGGCGCGGCGGGCGGAATATTGGTGGTTTGCGCTATTCAATATTCTGGTGAAGCTCGCGGCGGGGATTGCAGATCACCTGTTCATTCAGAGTCATGCCTTTGGCGCGGGGGGAAGTGGGCCGATCAGCCTGCTCACCTCGCTCGCCCTGCTGCTGCCGGGGCTTGCGCTCGGGTTCCGGCGCCTTCATGACGTCGGACGATCGGGGTGGTGGTGGCTTCTGGTCCTGATCCCGATCATCGGCTGGATCGTTCTGTTCTACTGGTCGGTGAGCCGTGGCGATGCAGGACCGAACGCCTATGGACCCGATCCGATCGGCGACTGGCCGAGCGCCGGGTCCTCGCCGATACCCCGGGTCACGCGACGCTAAAGGGCGGCGTCGGCGTAGATACCGGTCAGATCGCCCCGCCAGGCACCCTGCAAGCGGTCCAGCCACCGGTCGGCCTGGACCTTGCCGGTATCGAGGCTTTCCATCAGGGGTGCAAGGTGGCGCTGTTCGTCGGCGCCCCGCGCGGCCAGGCCGGCGTGCGAAAGGCCGACCGCGGCGCGGGCGAGGTCGATCAGCCGGGTGCCGCCGGCTTCGCCTTGGAGCGCCGAGACCGCGGCTGCGACGCGCAGGCCTTCGCGGGTTTCGGTGTCGAACCCCTTGACCAGATCCCACGCGGCATCGAGCGCGGTCTGATCGTACATCAGCCCCGTCCAGAAGGCCGGAAGGGCGACGATATGGGCCGCGTCACCGACATCGGCTCCGCGCATTTCGATATATTTCTTCACCCGCGCCTCGGGGAACACCGTCGTCATATGGTCGGCCCAGTCCGAAAGCGTGGGCTTTTCACCCGGAAGTGCTGGCAGTGTGCCCTTGAGAAAATCGCGGAAAGACTGGCCCAAGGCATTGATATATTTTCCATTCCGGTAAACGAAATACATCGGCGCATCGAGCACCCAATCGACATAAGCCTGAAAGCCCATGCCATCGTCGAACGCGAAGGGCAACATGCCGGTGCGGCTGTCGTCAAGCCCGCGCCAGATGCGCGAGCGCCAGGACTTGTGGCCGTTCGGCTTGCCCTCGAAAAACGGCGACGAAGCGAAGAGTGCTGTTGCCACCGGCTGAAGCGCCAGCGCCACGCGCAGCTTCTTCACCATGTCGGTCTCGGAAGCGAAATCGAGGTTCACCTGCACCGTACAGGTTCTGTACATCATCTGTGTGCCATGCGTACCGACACGGCCCATGTAATCGGTCATCAGCCGATAGCGGCCCTTGGGCATCATCGGCATGTCTTCGTGGCGCCAGATCGGCGCGGCGCCCACCCCGAAATGGCGGATGCCGAGGGGTTCCGCCACCGCCCTGACCTCGGCCAGATGGGCGTCAAGCTCGGCGCGAACCTCGTGCACCGTGGCCAGGGGCGCGCCGGACAGTTCGAACTGGCCGCCGGGCTCGAGGCTGACATTGGCGCCGTCGCGGGTCAGGCCGATGATGTTTTCCTGCTCCATCACCGGGGTCCAGCCGAACCGGTCGCGCAAACCTTCCAGCAGGGCGCGAATCGAGCGGGGGCCATCGTAGGGCACCGGGGCAAGCGTATCGGTCAGATAGCCGAACTTTTCATGCTCGGTGCCGATGCGCCAGTCAGCCTTGGGCTTGCAGCCGCTTTCCATGAATTCGGCCAGTTGTTCGAACCGCTCGATCGGGCCGCCACCGGACTGTGGAATAGACATCTGGAGGCTCCGATCAGGGTTGGGGTCTGGAAGGCAACAGGTGGCGTGGCGGCGCGGTCAAGTCAAGGCCGCCCGCGCCGGCCGGCGCCAGACCAGCAGCGTATCGGCGGACGACGTGAAAGCGGCGGTCACGGCCGCCATGTCCACCCCCGGCAGGGCGGCGAAGGCATCGAACAATTGCTCGGCCCCGGTGGCGCTGGCCGGGATCAGAAGCGCCTGCCCGTCGGCCTGTTTCAGCCGCCAATGGCGCCGGCCATGCAGGACGATCATCCTGACCTCGACCAGTTCACGCACCGCGACATAGCCACCGAAAGTGGGGCCAAGATAGCCGATCTGGCCTTCGTCGATCTCGACCATGCCGGGGGCGGCGACCGGCTGAAGAAAGCGCAGCCGGCGCCGCGCGATCAGGCCCCAGCCGGTGGCCAGGCCAAGCGTCAGAAGCGCCAGGGGCGCAAAGAAATACCCCCCGAGCGACAGGAACCACAGGCCGATCAGCCCCAGCCCCACGGCGGCCAGAATTTCGCGCCAACGGCGCAACAGGGCGGTGGCTTCGGGGCGCAAAAGGGTCATGCGGCTGTCACCAATCGCCCTTCCGGGCCTGCCACAGGGCCAGAAGGGCCACGGCCGCCGTTTCGGCGCGCAGGATGCGCGGGCCAAGCGCGACCGGGTGGACAAAGGGCAAGGATCGCAGCCGGTCGCGCTCTTTTTCGGAAAAGCCGCCCTCGGGGCCGATGAGGATGGCAGCCGGCGCGGCGGGCAAGACGGCGTCGCGCAGCGGCGCGGCGCGGGACAACGCCTCGTCCGCCCAGAGAATCGGGCGGGCGGGGTTCCAGCCGTCGAGCAACCGGCCGAATGGGACAAGGGCCGCCACGTCGGGCAGATGCGTGGCGCCGCACTGTTCGGCCGCCTCGCGCACATGGGCGGCGGCCTTGTCGGGGCGCAGACGGTCGGCATTGGTGAAATCGGTCTGCACCGGCACAAGGCGGGCGGCACCGAGTTCGACAGCCTTTTCGACGATGAAATCGGTGCGGGCCTTCTTGACCGGCGCGAAGATGAGCCACAGGTCAGGTGGCGCCATTTGCAGGCGGGTCTGCGACTCGCAGCGCAGGATTCCGCCACGCTTGCCCGTCTGCTCGACCCGCGCCAGCCATTCTCCATCGCGCCCGTTAAAGACCAGAAGCGCTGCCCCCACGCCTTCGCGCATCACCGAAAAAAGATAGTGGGCCTGCACATCGGTCAAGGGCAGCGATTGCCCCGGCCCGAGCGGATGGTCTACACACAGCCTGATCCTTGCCATCGCCGCTGCCCCCTGAACGAGGCCGAACTTATGACCGACAGACCGCGAATGCCAGAGGCCGGGGGACAGGTTGCCGATGCCGTCACGGGCAACTGGGTCGACCGTCTGGCGCCGGAATTCGTCCGCCCCTATCTGCGCCTGTCGCGTGCCGACCGGCCGATCGGCACCTGGCTCTTGCTTTTGCCCTGCTGGTGGGGGGTGGCGCTGGCCGCCGGCCGCGACGGTTGGCGGGGGGCGGATATCTGGATCATCGTCGGCTGCGGCCTTGGCGCCTGGCTGATGCGCGGGGCGGGCTGCACCTGGAACGACATCACCGACCGCGAGTATGATGCCGCCGTCGCCCGCACCCGGTCGCGCCCGATACCGTCGGGGCAGGTGACGGTTAAGGGCGCGGCGCTGTGGATGTTCGCGCAGATGGCCCTGGCGGGGGCGGTGCTGGTCACCTTCAACTGGGTTGCGGTGCTGCTGGGCCTGTCGTCGCTGGGTCTTGTCGCCATCTATCCCTACGCCAAGCGCTTTACCTGGTGGCCGCAGCTTTTCCTGGGCCTTGCATTCAACTGGGGGGCGGTTCTGGCCTATGCCGCCCATGCAGGGGGCCTGGGGTGGCCGGCGCTGGCGCTCTACGCATCAGGCATCGCCTGGACGCTGTTCTACGACACGATCTATGCCCACCAGGACAAGGAAGACGATGTGCTGATCGGGGTGAAATCCACCGCGCGGCTGTTCGGGGCGGCGACGGGCAAATGGCTGGCGGTCTTCATGGCGGCGACGGTTGCGCTGATGGCGGCGGCGATCCTTGCCGCCCTTCTGCCAGGGGCAGGCAATCTCAAGTTGATGCTGGCGCTTGCCGGGCCCTGGCTGATGGGCTGGCATCTTCTGTGGCAGATGAACCGGCTCGACATCGACAACCCCGAAACCTGCCTGACGCTTTTCCGCAAGAACCGCGACAGCGGCCTGATCGCTGCGCTGTTTCTTGCCGCCGCGGCGTTCCTTTGATTGATCCCGTGCGGGGCTGGCCGTAAGGAGGGCGACGTGGGTCGCGAGGGACGGGGCGGGTGAGACTGCACAGACCGGCGGATTTCGGGAAGCGGGCAATCATTCCGGGCATTTTTGCCGGGGCGGGCCTTTTGTGCTTTGTGCTGTCGGTCTGGGCCGCCAAGGGGATCGAGCGGTTTTCCCGGCTGGATGTGCATCGGGCACTGGCCGACGCGGGCTATGCCTGGGCCGATGTGCAGACCGACGGCCTTCAGGTGATCCTGACCGGCACCGCGCCGACCGAAGCGATGCGGTTTCGCGCCCTTTCGGTGGCGGGCAACGTGGTCGACGCGGCCCGTCTGCGCGACGAGATGGCGGTGGCCGATGCGGCACAGATCGCCCCCCCGCAATTCTCGATCGAGATCCTGCGCAACGGTGATGGCGTTTCGTTGATCGGGCTGGCCCCGGCGACCACCGACCGCAAGCAGCTGGTCGACAGCCTCAGGGCAGCGGCCGCCGATGCGCCGGTGACCGATATGCTGGAATCGTCGGATCACGAGGTGCCGAAGGGCTGGGACAAGGCCGTGGCCTTTGCGGTGACCGCGCTGAAATCGCTGCCGCGGTCGAAGATTTCGATCGCGGCAAACCATGTGTCGATCACCGCCATCAGCGACACGCCAGAGCAAAAGGCCGCCCTTGAAGCCGAGATGCGCCGCAAGGCGCCGTCGGGGCTGCAACTGACGCTGCACATCTCGGCCCCCCATCCGGTGATCGCGCCCTTTACCCTGCGGTTCCTCATCGACCCGGCAGGCGCCCGGTTCGACGCCTGCTCGGCAGACAGCGACGAGGCGCGGGCGCGCATTCTGGCCGCAGGCACGGCGGCGGGCGCCAGCGCGCAATCGGCCTGTACGGTCGGGCTTGGGGTGCCGACCCCTGCCTGGGCCGACGCGGTGGCCCTGAGCCTGAAGGTGATGAAATCCATCGGCCACGGATCGATCACCTTCAAGGATGCAGACATCGCGCTGATCGCCGAGGCGGATGTGAAGCAGGCGGTGTTCGACGCGGCGGTGGGGGAACTGGAATCGAACCTGCCCCCGGTCTTTTCGCTGCATGCGACGCTGACGCCCAAATCCGCCGGTGGCGTGGTTTCCGGACCGGTGGAATTCACCGCGACGCTGTCGACAGACGGCCAACTGGCGCTGAGCGGGCGGCTTGCCGACGAGCTGAGCCGCAAGGCAATCGACAGTTTCGCGCAATCGCGCTTTGCCGGCAAAACCATCCATGCCGCAATCCGGCAAGACAGCAACCTGCCCGAGGGCTGGTCGGCACGGGTACTTGTGGCGCTCGAGGCGCTTGGCACGCTCAACGACGGCAGCCTGACCGTGCGCGCCGACAAGATCGCCCTGCATGGCACCACCGGATCAGCGGACGCGTCGGGCACGGTGTCGCGCATCCTGTCGTCCGGGCTTGGCGCGGGGGGGAACTATGAGCTGGCGATCCGGTATGACAAGAAGCTGGACCCCGAAGCCGGGCTGCCAACCGACAAGGAATGTATCGCCCAGATCGACGCAGCACTTGCCGCGCAGAAGATCTCGTTCGAGCCGGCTTCGGCGGTGATCTCGCCGGAATCGAACGTGACGCTGGATGCGATCGCCAAGACCCTGAAGGTCTGCTCCGATTTCCCGATCGAGATCGGCGGCCATACCGACAGTCAGGGGCGCGAGGAAATGAACCTGGCACTCAGTGAACAGAGGGCGCGGGCGGTCCTGGTGGCCCTTCAGACGCGCCGGGTCCTGACCGGCAACCTGACGGCGGTCGGCTATGGCGAGACCCAGCCGATCGAGGCGAACAACACCGAGGCCGGCCGCGAAAAGAACCGGCGAATCGAATTTCGCCTGCTGACGGCTGACGCGGGGCCGGGGGCGACTGTGCCGGTGACCGCGGGTGGCGCATCCGCGGGTGATATTCCGGTGCAGACCCCGGACGCCAGCACGGTGCACCCGAAGCTCCGGCCTGATTCCACTACGCCCGATGCCAGTACGCCCGATGCCAGTACGCCCGATGCGACGACCCCCGATACCACCGTGCCCGACGCGACCGCGCCGGATACGTCGGGCGATGCGTCGGGCGGGCCGATCAACAATGACTGACCGAAGAGGCAGAGCGCACCCATGACCCACACTCAATTCATCGCGGCGATGACCATCGTGCTTTTCATCGCTTTCGGGCTGGGCTGGTTCGCCGCCTGGCTGACCCACCGGCTGACCCGTGTAAGCCAGGCCGATGTGGGCGATCTGGAACAGATGGCGCACGACCTGCATGAGGCAGAAGAGACGCGCGATCAGGCGCTGGTGTATCTCGACCAGCGCGAGGGCCTGCTGACCCGGCAGTTGAATGAATCCGAAGCGGAACTGCGTGCCGCGATGGAAGGGTTGCGCGACGCCCGTGCCGAAGCGGAAGAACTGCGCGCCTATATCGAGCGGGTCAGCAACCGCCCCTGATGGGCCTGCAACGCCGGTCCGAATTACTTTGGATGCCGTGCCCTTCGGCGCTAACATTGAGCGCAACCGCGGGTTTGGGCTGTCGTTGTCTTTTGCTTCGCCCCACGGTGATCGCAAATCGTACAGGGGGAACCAAAATGAACATCGCGGCCAGAGGTTTTTGTGCCCGTACACCCAACCGAATTAGAAATGGTCTGGCGATTCTGTCGCTCATCGTCGGGATTTGTCCGGCACTTGCGTCGGCGAAGGTATTCATGACCCAAGAAGAGCTGCTACAAACCATCCCGGGATCGGTGATCAGTGCCAAAAGCGACAACGGAACGCCGTGGACCCAAACCTACAGCGCTTACAAGGGTGGAAAGAAGAAGGGCACAATCAGCGTCAATTTCGGGGGCCTGGCCATGAAGTCCAAATGGTTTGTCAAAGACAACCAGTGGTGCGAAAACTGGGGCAGCGGTCAGGCGTGCTGGGATATCGAACGCGTGGGTACGAAATCGCTTCAACTGTACGAGAACGGCGAGCCCAAGAAGAACCTGTGGAACCTGAACTGAGGCACGACACGGCGAAATCCTGAACCCTACCAGCGTTTCAGTGCCCGCTCGTCATCGTCCTGTGCGACAACCCATTCGGCCCCGTCGGCACCAAATTCCTTTTTCCAGAAGGGTGCGCGGGATTTGAGGTAGTCCATCAAATAGTCAGCCGCCTCGAACGCGGCCGCGCGATGGCGGGCGGCGGTGGCAACCATCATGATCGCTTCGCCGGGCCGCAGGGCACCGTGGCGGTGGATGACAAGCACCGCATCCAGCCCCCAGCGCGCGGCTGCCTGGTCGGCGATGGCGGCCAGCGCCTTTTCGGTCATGCCCGGATAATGTTCGATCTCCATGCCGGTCAGGCGCCCGCCATCGTCGCGCACCAGACCCAGAAAGGACACCACCGCCCCTGCCCCGCGGGCCGTCGCCGCGAAGGCCGCGCATTCAGCGCCATAGTCGAAAGGATCGGCCTGAACGCGGACCACCATCGGCCTAGCCCCCGGTCATCGGCGGGAAGAACGCCACCTCGCGGACGCCGGCGAGGGGTGCGGTGAAATCGGCAAGGTTCTGATCGAGCGCCACGCGAAGCGCGCGCAGGTCGGAAAAGGCTGCGGCATAGCGGTCTTCGCGGGCGCAAAGCTCGGCGACCAGATCGGCCACCGTGGCCGCGCGCGTATCGACCCGCTCCTTCGGCAGGCCGATCCGTTCGCGCACCCAGGCAAAGTAAAGCACGTCGATCATGTGTCGTCCTTGAGGTAGGGCAAAGCCTTGCGGAAATAATCCCAGCCGGTCAGGAGGGTCAACCCGGCGGCAAGCCAGATCAACACCAGCCCGGCATCCTTGGCGACCGAGGCGCAATCGCGCCGGCCGCAGGCGCGGATGGGGTCGGCCAGACCGGCGGCGACCGCGTCGGCATATTGATCGGGGGTCATGTTCTGCATCGCCACACCGTTCAGATATTCAAAGCCGGTGCCGAGAAACAGGACGGCGATCGCTACCATCTGCGCCGAGGTTTTCCACTTGGCGAGCTTGGTGACCTTGAGGTTGCCCGCCTTGCCACCGAGATATTCGCGCAGACCCGACACGAAGACCTCGCGGAACAGGATCGCCGTGGATGGCAGGATGAGCCAGGGGTTCATGCCGGAATAGCCGGTGATGACCATGATCGCGATTACCACCATCGCCTTGTCGGCGATCGGGTCGAGCATGGCGCCGAACTTGGATTCCTGCTTCCAGAGCCGGGCGAGATAGCCGTCGAAATAATCGGTAATCGCCGCGCTGATGAAGAGACTGAGCGCGAACCAGTCGGCCCAGGGGCGGCGGAAGTAGAGAAACATCACCGCCACGCCGGGGGCGGCCAGAAGACGCAGGAAGGTGAGCGTATTGGGGATCGTCCATTTCATGACCGATGAGTAGCCGATGAACAGGCACGGGGGGAAGGGCCTTCGCGGGAACCCGGCCTGTCACATATTGGCCGATGGCCACGCTTTATTCGCCTACCCCCTTGCGCAAACCCGTCGCAGGGGCCATGTGCGAGGGGCGAAAACGTTATCTGTCGATCTGTCTGTCTCCTTGCGGCTTCAGCCTCGATTTTTATCGGACGGAGCCGGGCCACCGCACGACGCGGGTGGCATATCAAAAGGAGTTCTCACGATGGCCAATGGCACCGTGAAATGGTTCAACGCAACTAAAGGTTTCGGCTTCATCGCCCCGGCCAACGGAAACAAGGACGTGTTCGTCCATGTGTCGGCCATGGAGCGCGCTGGCATCCAGCGTCTCGATGACGGTCAGGCCGTGACCTTCGACATCGAATCCGGCCGCGACGGCCGCGAATCGGCGATCAACCTCGCGCTCGCCTGAGCGCGATCCGGGCCGGAGCATTCCGGCCCCCGGAAAGCTGAAACGGGGATGGCCGAGGCTGTCCCCGTTTTTTTGTTGATCGACCGGATGTATCGGCGGGAAAGTTCCGATTCCGGCGCCTGATCAGGCTTCACGCAAGGCCGCTGTTGCCACCCGCCATAGGCGCCCGCTAAGTCATCGCCAGCGCCCCCATGCCGGTGCCGGCGCCAAGGACCAGTTCAATGAAGCGTGCCGATATCGCCAAGACCGCCTTTTCGATGCCGTTGACCAACCCCTCTTATCCCAAGGGGCCGTATCGGTTCATCAACCGCGAGTTTCTGGTCATCACCTACCGCACCGACATGGAGGCGTTGCGCGCCGTGGTGCCAGAGCCGCTGGAGGTGACCGACCCGATCGTCAAGTACGAGTTCATCCGCATGCCGGATTCGACCGGTTTTGGCGACTATACCGAATCTGGCCAGGTCATTCCGGTCAGCTTTCAGGGGCAGAAGGGCGGCTATGTCCATGCGATGTATCTGAACGACGATGCGCCGATTGCCGGGGGCCGCGAGATCTGGGGCTTTCCGAAAAAGCTCGCCGACCCGGCGCTGCGGGTGGAAAAGGACACGCTGGTCGGCACGCTCGACGTGGGCTCGGTCCGGGTTGCGACAGGAACCATGGGCTACAAGCACAAGGCGCTTGATATCGAGAAGGTGCGCGCATCGCTCGAAGCACCGAGCTTTCTGCTCAAGATCATCCCGCACGTCGATTGCAGCCCGCGGGTTTGCGAGCTTGTGCGGTATTACCTGACCGACCTGACCGTCAAGGGCGCCTGGGAGGGCCCGGCGGGGCTGGAACTGCACGACCATGCACTTGCCCCGGTGGCCGAGCTGCCGGTGCGCGAAGTGCTGTCGGCAGTGCATGTCCTGACCGACCTGACGCTTGGCCTCGGCGAGGTGGTGCATGATTATCTGGGGCCAGACGGCCGGTAAGCCTCCCATCGGCGCTGCCAAACCTGCGCGGTGCCAGGCGATTGCGCAGACCGCGCCAACAGGCGCAGATGGCCAATGGACTCCTGTCGCGGTTGGCGGAGGGCCCGGCGGCAGGTCAATCAGTGCAGTCGCCAGCCGCCCCGCACACCGGGCATTTTCCCCCTGCCGCTGCGACAAACCGGCAACCGGATTTCAGCCGCCGCTGTGGAAGAAATCATAGACGGTCTGAGCCATCGTCTCGGAAATCCCGTCGACCGCCTTCAGATCGGCCAACCCGGCGCGCGACACGGCCTTGGCGCTGCCGAAATGGGCCAGAAGCGCGCGTTTGCGGGCGGCACCGATGCCCGGCACTTCGTCAAGGGGCGTCGCCCCCATCGCCTTGGCGCGCTTGGCGCGGTGGGCGCCAATCGCCCAGCGGTGGGCTTCGTCGCGCAGGCGCTGGACGAAGTAGAGGACCGGCGCATTGTGCGGCAGCGCCAGAACCGGCTTGCCGGGGCGGTGGAATTCCTCTTTGCCGGCGTCACGGTCGATGCCCTTGGCCACGCCGATGATCGGCACGTCCTCGACCCCGAGGTCTTCCAGAATCCGCTCGACCGCGCCGACCTGGCCAAGAGGAA
>Ga0209023_10008058_pt1 | contig 10645 bp, 6 predicted proteins | sample LakOneMetagenome_FD_187468 | JGI IMG/M metagenome (GOLD analysis project Ga0209023, IMG submission 187468) | Freshwater and sediment microbial communities from Lake Erie, Canada (SPAdes) (version 2) | ecosystem: Environmental > Aquatic > Freshwater > Lentic | place: Lake Erie, Canada | collected...
CATGGCAAGCGTTAATCTTGCATTGTCTCCTGAAGGCAATGGCTCAAAAGTTGTTCCGCCTGTAAATGAAACGTCACCAAAAGCATTCAGTGTTGAGAACGGGCTCGGGGCGCCGTTGAAATTAATAACGTTGTTTACAGTAAATGCACCACGTACCGTAGTGGTTCCGCTTGATAATATTTTTATACCATCCTGCAATACGAGGTTATAATAAGTAAGTGATGGGACCTTAATCGTATCATCAATTGATAAACCGGTTTGTGCAAATTGAATGGTAGAACCTGTTGCAATATTATTGAGAAAAGGCCTTCGGTTGTTTTGAATGATAAGATTGGCATTGTTCAAAACATCAACCCTTGTTGCGGTCGTAAGCGAATCAAATCCCGGTGAGATGGTAAAGCTGATCGGGTTGCTGCCATCACCCACAACAACACGGGATGTATTGCCGGCACCTGTAACATTCCAGACACCCGTATAAGTTGCATTGGCCTGGTTGATGATATTGAACAATTGATATGCAGTGGTAAAGTCGCCCGGGGAAGTTCCTGCACCATTGGTCGTGCTGCTCCAGGTACCCGTATTTGTCAATCCAAGATTTGCTTTTGTATTGTAATAGTTTTGATAAACACTGCCGTTAACCGGAACAACTGCATTACTAACGGCACCGCCCCCACTATTTGTGATGGTGCCGGCTACAGCACCTTGTGGCGCCGTTGAAGCGATGCGGACATATACAACGGTTGCTGCAAGTGTTGCAGCGCTATAAGGTACATTGATGGAAGCAGCATATCCCGATCCGCTGCTCAATGATACCTGCAGGTTTGCAGAAGCAGTAACAGTTATGTTGCCTGGGAAACCAGTAAGGTTTGATCCGGATAAATTATAAGATTGCGGCGCAGATGCAATGCCTACGCTGGTAGTAAGGTTTGTTATGGCCGGCCCCGCAGAAAGTATCGGCCCTGTTGCCCCGCAAATATTAACCGCTGCTGATGCATTTCTTGGAACGGGATTGCTGACAATATCAAAATCGCCCAGGTTATTGTCTGTATCCTGGCAACCATTTGTTTTCCTGACTGCACCCGTTGTGATGGAAAGTGTACCTACGGTTGCGCCGCCTTCTGCATTATTGGATGTGCCCCATGCTACCAGGTCAATAATGTTTGCTGAAGGCAGGGTACATGGGGAAGCTGTTGCACCGCATGCCAGCCCGGCACTGATATTGCATAAAGCAACTTTGCCACCGGCCCCGCCCAAGTTCAGGTTGGCAGATACCAGGTCGGGGGTTACGGGAAGGTCGGCACCCATGCCGCCTGCTGCACCCAATTGCATTAAAAGATAGCCGCCGGCCGGGATGGAAGTGTTTGCCTGGAACCCATAGATCTGGGTTGATGAGGCGCCGATATTACCCGTAGCGGATCCATATTGAAGGGAGAAATTACTGATGTCCTGTGTAACTGCACTTATATTATGTAATTCTACATAATCGTATTTGTAGGTTACTCCAACAGTACTGGTACCGCCACCGGCATAAACCTGGCTTATCACAACGGTGGTTGACTGGCTGTACACAACCATATTGGTTAGCAGGAACAGGAGGGTAAAGATCTTCTTCATATCTGGAAATTTGTGTGTTGCTAATATTCCCTGACAGGGAGGGGCGTAATGAAACGCCTGTAAAAGTTATTCTACGGTATCGGATAGAAGAAAATATCCCCGGAAGGGATACTAAAAGTATTGAAAAGCGGGTGATTTTACAATAAGAATATTATGATAAAATGATTATTTTTTTGCAGGCCCAAAAACTTCGTTGAGTACTGCAGCGAGGCGGATGCCTCCTATAACAAGTTGCTTTTTGATCACTTCGGCATTCCTGTCAATATATTTCTGGTCGAGGAAATTATTCTGAAAAGCATACACGGTATCAAGCAGGGAGCGTGACTGGTACATCCATTTCAGTTCATTTATCTTTTGCAGTTCACTTATTTCAGCGGTATCAAGTTTACCATAAACCTGCATACAGGAATCCAGGGTGATATTCTTTGCATCTATGATCTGTGTATCCCAGACACTATGGAGGTTGCCGGATACGGCAGGTGAACTTATCTCAATGGTATTGCCACCCTTGTCAATGGCATAACCGGTGTGCAATGGCTGGTGAAGATCGCCGATCAGGTGAAAGATCAGCAGCAGGTCACGCTTGGTTTCCTTTCTTTTGATTGATTTATATTGCCTCAGTTCAACAATGGCAGAGTGTAGTACGGTTATGATATTCCTTTCTGAAGAGGGAGTATAGGTCTGGCCCTTGTCAATATCAAGATAATGCCAGGTCCTCATATAATTATAATAGCTGTTGCCACGCTCATCGTCCATCCAGTTGGCCGCTTCTTCAATACTAAGGTTACCCAGGTAACCCTTTACGATCTTTTTGGTAGAATCGTCTAAAAACTTAAAAGCGATCTGTGCTACCAGTTCGTGCCCTTTTTTACCCCAGGCCAATGACCTTTCAGCTATACCAATTAAGATTATTGAGCATATAACAACCGGCAGTACTTTTTTCATGAAGCTAACAATTTGGGCAAAGCTAATGTTTAATTTATTTCTCACGTGCTTAAAGTGTATTATTTACATGATATTATTGTAATGATTATATGATATTTTGGTAACAACATTTAGCATTTTACCCAAAAAAATCCCCTACCTTGCAGCCTTTTAATAAAACTAATTATGCTAAAACACAAAACTGCCCTGGGGGTCATGCTGCTTGCAATGGCTTTTACGCTACCGGCCCTGGCACAGGAGAAAGGGAAAAAGGACGCAAAGAATCAGGCTGTAATTGATACTACGATCAGTGAAGAGATAAAAGATGCTGTACTGGATAATATCCCGGTGGTTTCTCTTGAAGAAAATGATAACCTGGATGGAAGTGCACAAAATATTTCCGGCCAGTTGAATTCAGGAAGGAACCCGTTCATCAATGCGGCTACTTTTAATTTCAGCGCTGTTCGTTTTCGTATCCGTGGTTATGATTCTGACCTTTTCGGTACAAACATGAATGGTGTTCCCATGGAGAACCTGGATAACGGGTTTACGCCTTATGGCTTATGGGGCGGTTTGAATGATGTATTGCGCAACAGGCAATATACAGCCGGGCTGCAATCCAACAAGTATGCATTCGGCGGAATGGGCGGCTCTAATTTTATAGATACGAGGGCATCCAAACAACGCAGGCAAACAAGCGTCGGTTATGCACTTTCCAACAGGAATTATGTACACCGTTTCAGTATTACACATTCCACCGGCTTTAATAAAAAAGGATGGGCATTCAGTGTTGCAGGCTCACGCCGCTGGGCTGATGAAGGATTTACCGATGGTACCTTTTATGACGGATGGTCTGCATATATAGGTGTTGATAAACGCCTGGGCACACGCCACCTGCTTTCATTTGTTGCTTTTGCAACACCTACAAAAAATGGCCGCCAGGGCGCTTCCGTAAAGGAAATGCTTGATATCGCCGGAACGAACTATTACAATCCTTACTGGGGTTATCAAAACGGGAAGAAAAGAAATGCAAGTGTTGCAAAATCTTTCCAGCCGATCGGCATCCTTACAGATGAGTGGAAGATCACTCCAAAAACAACTTTATTGACGGCCGCTTCTTTTTCATCAGGAAAACGCAGCACAACTGGGCTTGACTGGTACAATGCTGCCGACCCAAGGCCTGATTACTACCGTTATCTTCCAAGCTGGCAGTTAGACCCTGTGTATGCACAACAGGTACTGGAAGCTTTAAAAGCTGATGTGAACAAACGCCAGATCAACTGGGATGCATTATACAATGCCAACTACGGCAATACAGAAACCATTCACAATGCGAATGGCGTTAATGGTAATGATGTTACCGGCCACCGCTCTGTATATATTGTAGAAGACAGGATCATCCATACAAACAGGTTCAATTTTAATACAACATTGAACACTACTATTAATAAGCATATTGATCTTACTGCAGGAGCTACCTACGAAAGCCAGCGCAATCATTACTACAAACAAGTAGATGACCTGCTGGGCGGTGATTTTTATGTGGATCTGAACCAGTTTGCAGAAAGGGATTTTCCAAACAACCCATATGCCGGCCAGAATGACCTGAACCATCCAAACCGTATCCTGTATAAAGGAGATGAATTCGGCTACAATTACAATATGAATATCCAGAAAGCATCTGCATGGGTACAAACGAATGTAAAACTACATGCGCTTGATTTCTTTGTAAGTGCCGAGCATTCTTATACAAGGTTCCAAAGAGTAGGAAATGTAAAAGTGGGCATCTTCCCTGATCATTCTTACGGAAGGTCTGATGCACATGAATTCTATAACTATGCTGTAAAAGCAGGATTCAGTTACAAAGTATTGGGCGGGCATTATGTATTTGTGAATGCAGCTTATGAAACAAAAGCACCCTTCTTTGAAAATGCTTACCTGGCACCAAGAACAAGGGATTTTGTACAGGACAACCTGCGTTCAGAAAAAATATCTTCTATTGAAGGAGGATATGTGCTGATAGCGCCAACAGTTAAATTCAGGGCTACCGGTTATTATACTAAATTCCAGAATGGTACAAATGTGCTTACTTTCTATAATGATGAAGCAAGAACTTTTGTGAACTATGCACTCAGCAATATTGGTAAAGAACACATGGGTGTTGAATTGGGTGGAGAAGTTATCCTGATCAAAAGGTTAACACTGAATGCAGCTGCTGCCATCGGAAGGTACAGGTATAATACCACGCAATATGCCACTACAACGGCAGATAACAATTCGGCGATCATATCAAGGGATGTTCCGGTCTATTCAAACAATTACAATGTTCCTACACCACAGGAAGCTTATACAGTTGGTTTGAATTACAGGTCACGCCAATACTGGTATATCAATGTTAATTATAATTACTTCAGGGAAATGTGGCTTGATTTTAATCCCGTTCGCAGAACCGAAGCAGCAGTAAGCGGTGTTGATCCGTCTTCTCCTTTATGGAACGAGATACTGGACCAGGAAAAACTGAAGCCCCAACATACGGTGGATATTTTTGCCGGCTACTCCTGGTTAATGAACAACAAATTCAAATCTTTGAAGAAAAGGACTTTCCTGCTGTTCAACCTGGGTGTTAATAATATTCTTGATAACAGGGAGATCGTTTCAGGCGGATATGAGCAACTTCGTTTTGATTTTGCAGAAAAAAATGTTGACAAGTTCCCGGCCAAGAAATTTTATGCTTATGGTGTGAACTTTTTTGCCAGCATCGGTTTGAGGTTTTAATTAATAACTAATAATAAATTCTTTTAAAATAAACATTATGAATAAGATCACTAAATTATTGACCGCGGTAATAATGATGGTTGCTGCCTTTGGAACGTTGAGTTCATGTAAGAAAACTTTTGACAATCCTCCCGGTTCATCTGATCCGAATATTGTTGCCAACACTTCCATCAAGGACCTGAAGGCAATGCATACATCTAATGGTGCGTATGACATCATCACTTCAGACCTGATCATTTCAGGTGTTGTGGTTGCAGATGATAAAAGCGGTAACCTGTACAAGCAATTATTTATACAGGATTCTACAGGCGGCCTGCAAATATTATTGGATGCAAACAGCTTATACGGCACTTACCCTGTAGGCCGTAAAATATATATTAAATGTAACGGCCTTTGCATCAGTGATTATAACGGGCTGATGGAATTGGGTGTGAAAGCATTGGTTGCGGGCCTTCCTTCTTTAGAAGGCATCCCTGCAAATGTTATCAGCAATTATGTTATTGGCGGTTCATTGAATAACCCTGTTGTACCAACCGTGGTTACATTATCACAGCTCACTACAAACATGCAGGATAAATACCTGGGCACGTTGGTCCAGCTGGATGGTTATGAATTTACAGATACTACAACCACTTATGCAGATACATCTGTTTATAAGAGCACGGTTAACCTGAATATCAAGACCTGTACCGGTACAACTACGATTGTACGTAACAGCGCTTATGCAGATTTTGCTGCAACAAAAGTTCCTGCCGGAAATGGCAGTATCGTTGCGATCTACACTGTATTCGGAACAACGAAACAATTTTTGTTACGCAATGACGAAGATGTAAAATTCACTGATCCACGTTGTGCAATTTTTGAAGAACACTTTTCATCCCTTACAGTTAACAATGCAACCTTCAATTTCCCGGGCTGGAAAAATATTGGTGAAGTGGGCGGCGTAACTTACCAGAACGGTGTATTCGGGTCTACCGGAAGGGTTGTAAAGATCAGCGGTTTCGGTTCAACACAGAATGTAGTTACAAGCTGGTTGATCACACCTGGTATTGCACTTCCTGCAGGAAGTACACCCAAGTTAACTTTTACCACTTCAGATGCTTTTGATAACGGGGCTACTTTGAAAGCTTTTGTTTCTACAGACTATAACGGAAGCAACACGCCTTCAACTGCTACCTGGACACAATTGCCGGCAACGATCAGCAGTGGTCATACCACCAGCACTTTTGGTCCATTCGTTAGTTCGGGTGTATTACCGCTGACTTCATACGCAGGCCAGACAATTTATATCGGCTTCAGGTATGATGGTGCAGATCCAACAGGAACTGTAAATGATAAAACAACTACCATCGAAATTGATGATATCACCGTATTGAGATAATAACAAACAGAACTTACTAAATAAGCGCCATGCTTTTGAACATGGCGCTTATTTTTCTTTTAGAAGAAAACTTTTTAAAAACGCTATTATGAAAAAAATATTTACACTTCTTTTTGTTCTGTGTTCGCTGCTTTCTTTTTCACAATCCACTACGGTTGTAATAAGCCAGGTGGATGGTGGCGGAGGTGGCGCTACAGGAACTTATATCTTCGATTACATTGAACTGCATAATGTAAGCGGTACCACGCAATCTTTAACAGGGTTCTCTGTACAGTATGGTTCTGCAACCGGCAATTTCGGTTCTGTTGCAACCAATGTTTTTGCATTTCCCGCAGGAACTTCTATGCCTGCAGGTTCTTACTTACTGATCCAGTGTGGTGGCGCAGGTTCTGCCGGTTTGCCTTTACCCGTAACACCTGATTTTATAACTACGGGACTTACAATGAGTGCATCAAACGGCAAAGTGGTTCTTTCAAACCAGGCAATAGCGCTTGGTTGCGGGGCTACTGCTACTGCATGTACATTGCCGGCTTCAGCAATCGTAGACCTGGTGGCTTATGGTACTTCAAACAATGCTGAAGGTGGTGCTGCTGTAAATGGCGGTTCTGCATTAACGAGCGCACAGGGTGCGGTAAGAAACAACAATGGCTGTACAGATACAGATAATAACAATGCCGATTTTACGGTTGTAACCGCACCGGTACCGCATAACAGTACATCACCCATTTTTGCATGTGGGGTGATACCTCCAACTTTAACTGCTACCGGTAGCATCGCAGATTTCGGAAACGTATTTGTTGGTTCAACATCTACATCACAATCTTATAATTTATCGGGTGCAAACCTTACAGGTGCACCGGGCAATATAACTGTAACAGCTCCTTCAACAGATTTCCAGGTTTCAAATGACAACAGTACCTGGGGTGCTTCTACAACCATTGCATATACTTCGGCTACATTGGCTCCTACGCCTGTTTGGGTGAGGTTCGCACCACAATCAGCCGGCTTTAAATCAGGTAACGTTTCAAATGCAGGTGGCGGAGCGGCCGTTGCAGTAACGATCGCAGTAAGCGGTACAGGTGTAACACCTGCAACACCGGTATTAACAGCCGGTACACTGACTCCTTTTGGAAATGTTTGTGTGAATTCAACTGCAGGCCCTTCAAATTTTACGATCAATGGTTCTAACCTTACAGCAGCAGATATCACTGTTGGCCCTTTAGCAGGCTTCAGTTTTTCTACCACTGCCGGCGGAACTTATACAGCATCATTAACATTGACCCAGCCGGGTGGCACTTTTTCACAGCAGGTATTTGTGAACTTCACACCGGTTGCCATTCAATCCTATAATGGCAATATTGATATTGCCGGTGCCGGTGCTACAACCATCAGTGTTGCAGCTTCAGGTGCAGGCGCCAACAATCCTCCTGCGGTTACCACAGGTGCAGCAAGCGCTATCACAACCACCGGAGCCACACTTGCAGGAACGATCACTGACATTGGCTGTACAACTGTTTCAGGATATGGTATTGAGTACAGCACAACCATCGGATTTCCGAATGGCAGCGGTACACCCGTTCCTGCTTCCAATCTTGCAGCAGGAATTTTTTCAGCAGCAGTTACAGGCTTAACTCCAACAACAGTTTATTATTACCATGCTTATGCAACCAATGCAGGTGGTACAGTTTATGGAGCACAGCAGACATTTACAACAGCTACGCCGGTACTGGCTGCTACTTCACTGGCTGCTTTTGGAAGCGTTTGTATCAATACACAACCTGCTCCGAATTCATTTACGATCAGCAGCGCAGATCTTACGGCCGCCAATGTAACGATAGGTCCTAAAACTGCTTACGGGTTTTCAACCTCTGCTGCAGGCCCGTTCACACCGGCATTAAGTTTAACACACCCTGCGGGTCCTTACTCACAGGTTATTTATGTACAATTTTACCCGGTTGCTGTTCAGTCTTACAACGGTAGTATACCGGTAGGCGGCGGCGGTGCCAATACCATCAACGTTGCTGTAAGCGGAAGTGGCAACAATGCAACTGCAACAGTTACTACCGGCACAGCAGAGCTGTTAACGCCGAACAGTGTTATCCTGAATGGTTCATTGACTGCTTATGGTTGCACACCTCCTTATGATTTTGGTATCGTATACAGTGGTATCGACGGATTTACTCCTGGTTACGGAACAAGGGTTCGTAAATTTGATGTACCTGGAACAGATTATGCTGTTACTTTAAATTCACTCGTACAGGGAAGTAAATATTATTACAGGGCTTATGCGATCAATGATGGCGGTATCGCTTATGGCGCACAGGAAACATTCACTACGGATTCAATTCCTTCAGGACTGGTTATTTACTCTTCACCTATTACACGTGGTGGAAATGTACACTATACTTTAACCGGTATGAAGCCGGGTCATTACCAGACCAAGATATTCAACAGTGTTGGACAATTGGTATTTCAAAGGGAAGTGATCCTGCAGTTGAATTTCATTGATGATAATTTCACCTTGCCGGGTAATATCGGAAGGGGTTTATATACCTTGCAGGTATTCAACCATGAATTTAAAATGAATAAACTTTTCATGATCCAGTAAGAAAGATCATCTGAAATAAAAAAAGAGGCTCGTTACTGGGCCTCTTTTTTATTGTTCTGAAAACCTGCAAACATAGTTTTAGGCTGATTTGGATGATTTAAATAAAAAGGCCCACCAGCATTGTGGCGGGCCTTCATCATTCCATCAAAGATGCTTATTTGCTTCCGCAACCTGGCATGATCGGGCAGGTTGTTTTATTGCAATCAGCAGTCATGGTACACTTGCTTTTTTTGCAGCATTCGGTTCTTGCAGGCTTTTTCGATTTCGCCTTTTTCCCTTTGCCGGCATAAGCTGAGAAGCTTGTCATGATCGCAGTCGCGATCACGCTCAAAAATATTTTTTTCATTTTAAGTCATTTAATTTTAAAAAAAATTGTTTGTAAAAAATTAAATGAACCGGGGAGGATGCCAGGCGCTTGAAGAATATCCGGATATAAAATTATCGGTATGGTAACCGTTCCTGGCTGCGATGATCAAGGGATTGTCTATGACCAGTTCTGCTTTTTCAAAAACAACATAAGCGCAACCTGAACAGGCCATAAATGGATTGCAGTAATCTTTGCACCCGCTTCCTGCTTCTTTCTTTTCGGGTCGCTTACAACCGCTGCGCTTTGAGCAACAGGAATGTGTTCTTGCCGGTGATGCTTTCTTTTCCATGAAGGAAGGGTCAACCAGGCATTGAGTGGAAAGAAACAGGATCAATAAAGCAAGTATGGATGCTGCTATTTTCATTGGGTTTAAAGATAATGGCATTGCATAATATTTGCAAGATCACTTTATGAGCGGTATATTCATGGGTTGCGGAAAGTTTTAAAAATGCAAAAAGGTTGCTATAAGCAACCCTTTATCCCACTTGCCGCATTTCAATTAATCAGGCCTTTCCTTTAAAGATCATGTTCAACAGGGCTAAGATGACGACTGCACCTATAGCGCCTGTTAAAATACTACTTAATATTCCGTTACCAAAGCTTACTCCTAATTTGCCCAATAGCCAAAAGCCTACAAAACTTCCAATGATGCCAACAATAATATTTCCGACGAGACCCAGGCTGCTGCCTTTAAAAATCAATGCGCCAAGCCAGCCGGCAACTGCGCCAATAATAATTGTTACGATCCATTCCATGCTTATAAAATTTATGGGGCTATCAAACCCTTAGTGTATAGAATAAATTATAGCAAAAAGGGTTGCATGCATTTAAAAAATATGCTGTATTACTTTTAAATCAAATGATATGTAGTTTGAAGAAACCCGGAGTTAAGATAAAAGCCCGGTACAGATCAGGTTATTCTTAATTCGTGTAATCAGTATTTGAATTCGTGTAACCTGCCTGCCGGCAGGCAGGT
>Ga0209023_10008059_pt1 | contig 10644 bp, 8 predicted proteins | sample LakOneMetagenome_FD_187468 | JGI IMG/M metagenome (GOLD analysis project Ga0209023, IMG submission 187468) | Freshwater and sediment microbial communities from Lake Erie, Canada (SPAdes) (version 2) | ecosystem: Environmental > Aquatic > Freshwater > Lentic | place: Lake Erie, Canada | collected...
TTCCATAAAGATTAACAACGACAAAGAACTGTCAGAAGTGATTTCCAAGTCTAAAATTGGTGACAAATTAGTTTTAAAAAACTTGAATTTTTATGATAGAACCGATATTTTATATCCAGAATCCTATAAAACTAGAGAAGAATTGTTAAAAGTTTTAAAAGAGAATCAAAAACTAAAAATTGAAATTCAAGGTCATATTTGTTGCTTTTCAGAAAAAGATGAAGAAGAAATTGCTTTAAAACGTTGTGTAGGAACTGTAGAGTATTTAGTGATTAACGGCATTGATAAATCCAGATTAAGTTATAGAAGCTTTGATGCAACACAACCTATTTATAAAATTCCAGAAAAAAATGAAGAGGAACGAAAAGCCAATCGACGCGTAGAAATTTTAATTGTTGATAAATAAAATACTTTAAACCAAATTCAATTCGATACCATTATGAAAGCTATTTTTTGTATTCTTTTTTCATTTTTCACTGCAAGTTTCTATGCACAAAAAACGTTTACGGTATATTTTGATACCGATTCTCATCAATTGAGTTTATCGGAATTAAACAGATTAGATAAAAATTTCAAAAATAAACATATTCTTATTATTTCGGTTGCAGGTTTTTGCGATTCTAGAGCGTCAACTGAGTATAATAATAGTTTAGCTGAAAATCGTGCAAAATTTGTGGGAAATCTTTTGAAAAAGATCGTTAATGCTTCTGATTTTAAAATAATTAGTAAAGGCGAAGATTTTAAACAAAGTGAAGATTTATCTAAAAATAGAAAAGTTGAAATTATTTACGATGATGAATTTGCTTATGATATTTCTGTTGAAACTCTAAAAGCAAGTGATTTGACACTTAAAATTAATGCTTCTAAAATTGGTGACAAATTAGTGTTGAAAAATATGAATTTTTACGACAGAACTGATGTTTTATATCCAGAATCCAAACCTATACGAGAAGATTTGTTAGAAGCGTTAATTGACAATCCGAAATTAAAAATTGAAATTCAAGGTCATATTTGTTGTTCTCATCAAGTTGATAAAGAAGAAATTGCCCTGAAAAGATGCCTAGTAATATATAATTATTTACTTTCTAATGGTATTGATACATCTAGATTAAGCTATAAAAGTTATGATGCAACTCAACCAATTTATAAAATTCCAGAAAAAAATGAAGAGGAACGAAAAGCCAATCGACGCGTAGAAATTTTAATTGTTGATAAATAATTGGCATGGTTTTAGGCAATTTTAATAGTAAGCGTCAGTTCGAGTGTTCCGATTTTTCATCGGAATGTATCGAGAACAGCTTTTATTCATCAATTTTAGTCCTATATTTGTAAACCTCAAATCATAAAACATTTATATAATGAAAATTCTACTTGCTTTTGCCTTTTTACTTTTACCTTTTACTTTTTTTGGACAAGAAAGCGTTTCGTTTTATTTTGAAAATAATAAATCTGCTTTAAATCAAGTAGAATTAGCTAAACTAAATAAGTGGATTTCTCTAAATAAAAAATCAAAAATTCTATCTATCACAGGATCTACAGATGAAGTAGGTTCTTCAGGTTATAACGATACATTATCTCAAAAACGTGTGGATTTTATTTTTAATAAAGTTAAAGTTTCAGTAAAAATTCGAGAAGATTTTAAATCAATTTCTCTTGGAGAAAAAGGTGCAAAATCGAAATTAAAAGCCGAAAATAGAAAAGCAATTATTGTTTTCTTACAAGAAAAAGATTTAGCCAAAGAAACCGAATTAATTAAGCCAAAAGTTGTGGTGGAAGTTCCAAAAGATATTCCTACAAACGGATTAACGCCAATTGAAGAAGTGGATATGCATTTTCCTGAAGGCGCAAGTTTAGCAGAAAAAATTGAACTATCACGACCAGGAACGCTAATCGTTTTACCAGAAATTCAGTTTTACAAAAATTCATTCGGAATTATGCCATCTTCACAAAGAGAAGTTTTCGAATTGATCCGAATTATGACAGAAAACCCAAGATTACATATCGAAATTCAAGGTCATATTTGCTGTACAGATAACGATGTTAGAAATTTATCTTTAGATCGTGCGAAACAAGTACGCCGCGTCTTACAATCGAACTATATTTTAGAGCGCCGCGTAAAAGTAAAAGGTTTTGGCGTAACGAAACCAAAATTTCCAATACCAGAAGCTACAGAAGAACAAGCTGCTGCGAATAGAAGAGTGGAAATTATGATTTTGGAAAAATAGGTCAATAAGACAATACGACAATTCATCAATGTGCCGATTGAAAATTGACATATTGGCACATTGATAAATTGGCTAATTATTCTTTCTCTTCACAACACTTCCTCTTGGTTCATTCCCTTCATGAAGTGCTATTTCAGAATGCAAAAACTTTGCAGCATCAGCTGAATCTTTAACTTTAACTGTGCTTCGTGCTAACATTTCCGATTCAAAATCAGTTAAAACACTTTTTCTAATTCCAATTTCTCGCCAATTTGATGCAGGTTTGCATTTTTTTGTGATTTCTCGAGCCAGTGATAAAGCATCCAATAATGCCTGATTCGCACCTTGCCCTTTAAACGGACTCATAGGATGTGCCGCATCTCCAATTAATGTTGTGTTTTTTCCTGTTTCTAATAATTCGGAAGTTAGTAATTTTCTATCATAAACGGGATAACCAGAAATTTGTGCTTCCAAAGTTGCCGTTAATATTTGTGGAATAGGAGCGTGCCATTGCGTTCTTCTACACGCTTCTTCTTTTAGAGCTTTTGGACCTTTAGCACTTAATTCTTTAGCCTCATCTTCTGAAATGGGAAAACTAAGTTGCCACATTATCGAATCAGAATCATAAGGCATCATGTAAATTCGTTCATTGCCATTTGCCGTTTGAAATACAGTTGCCGAATCGAGTAAAGGAGAATCGGTATTTTCAATTGCACTCAAAGGACAAATTCCTAATATCACCATACAATCTAAGTAACGTAAAGGCGTTTTGTCTTCACCAATCAGTAATTTTCGCACCGAACTACGAATGCCATCGGCTCCAACCAAAATATCAGCTTTAGCTTTTTTAATCTCTCCATTTACTTGAAAACTCAAATCAACACCACTATTTTCACTATCCTTAAAATCTAATAATTGATGTCCCCATTGGACATTATTGTTTTCTACAAGTTGTTCCAATAAAGCTAAACGCAAAGATTGTCTTGAAATATGCATATTGGTTTTCTTAGAAGAAGTTTTCGATCCTGATGGCAGCCATTTTCTCATTCCCCATTCTCCAACCACTTTTCCTTCCATATTATGAACTACATGTTTTGTAGAAACGACGCCTTCTTTTAAAGAAATAATCCCGAAACTTTTTATGGCTTTACTAGCTTGTTGTAATGTCAATCCGTAACCTTGAGATCTATCTGAAAAACTGTTATCGCGTTCATAAAGCGTAAATGGAATTCCACGATGCAAGCAAGCTATTGCCAGCGCCACTCCGCCAATACCAGCACCAATTATGGCAACATGTGGATAGTTTTCCTTGTCAGGAATTGGAAAATTTTCAGAAGAAATTAATCCAGATCCAGCACAATTTGTACAAGAATTTTGTTCCGCTTTAGGTTGAATTGGAGTACTTCCTTCTTTTTTTGTTTTTTCAAATTCATCGCATGCTATTTGGTATCGAAGAAGCGCTTTCTTACTGAGCTTCCGATTTTTTTTACCCTGACCTTTGCAAGTTTCACAAATAGTCCAACTTGCAGATGAATTTTCTAATTTTTTCAAAAATAATTTTTTATAAATTCGATATAAAACATATCTGCAAAGGTTGTGAAATTTTCTTTGGTTCCAAACATATTTTATCACTTGCTAAATTGTCTCAATATCTTATTGGCACATTCCTTAAATATTTATATCTTTGCCGCACACAACAAAAACTGATTTAAATTCAGTTCAAGCAACACAACAAACATGAGTTCTGAAACGAGCCAACGCTACAATCTTAGAGGAGTTTCTGCTTCTAAAGAAGACGTGCATAATGCTATTAAAAACATCGACAAAGGATTGTTTCCTCAAGCATTTTGCAAAATTATCCCTGACTATTTAACAAACGACGAAAACTATTGTATCATCATGCATGCTGATGGTGCGGGTACAAAATCGGCTTTAGCCTATATGTATTGGAAGGAAACTGGCGATATTTCAGTTTGGAAAGGCATTGCTCAAGATGCATTAATCATGAATATTGACGATTTATTATGTGTGGGTGCCACCGATAATATTTTGTTGTCATCTACGATTGGAAGAAATAAAAACTTAATTCCTGCTGAAGTTATTTCAGCCATCATCAACGGAACAGAAGAATTAATCGCTGAATTAAAGAAACACGGAGTAACTATTCATTCAACGGGTGGAGAAACGGCTGATGTGGGCGATTTAGTTCGAACGATTATTGTAGATTCTACAGTAACCGCTCGTATGGAAAGAAATAAAGTCATCAATAATGCCAATATTCAAGCTGGCGATGTGATTGTTGGTTTAGCTTCTTTCGGACAAGCCACTTACGAAACAGAATACAACGGCGGAATGGGAAGTAACGGTTTAACTTCTGCACGTCATGATGTTTTTGCTAAATATTTAGCTACTAAATATCCTGAAAGTTTTGATGCTGCTGTTCCTAACGAATTGGTGTATTCTGGACAAACTAAATTAACTGATGCTGTAGAAAATAGTCCAATTGATGCCGGGAAATTAGTACTTTCTCCAACTAGAACTTATGCTCCAGTTATTAAGAAATTATTAGATACTTATACACCAAATCAAATTCACGGAATGGTGCATTGTAGTGGTGGTGCACAAACTAAAGTGTTACATTTTGTAAAAGATGTACATGTTATTAAAGATAATTTATTTCCAGTACCACCATTATTCAAATTAATTCAAGAAAATTCTAAAACGGATTGGAAAGAAATGTATCAAGTTTTCAATTGTGGTCACCGTATGGAAATTTATGTTCCAGCAGAAATCGCTAATGAAATCATCGAGATTTCTAAGTCATTCAATATCGATGCACAAATTGTTGGTCGAGTTGAAGCTTCTAAAAACACAAAATTAACGATCAATTCCGAATACGGAACTTTTGAATATTAATAAAATTTAGTTTCAAGTTTCAGGTTTCATGTTCTATTAGTTCTTAGTAAAGTAACCTGAAACTTTAAACCTGAAACAAATAAAAATAAAACAACAACTCAACATAATGAACAACGTATTAATTTTAGATTTCGGTTCGCAATACACACAATTAATTGCCCGTAGAGTAAGAGAATTAAATATTTTCTGCGAAATTTTTCCTTTCGATAAAATCCCAACTGATTTATCTTCATACAAAGCTGTAATTTTGGGTGGAAGTCCTGCTTCTGTTCGTTCAGAAGAAGCGTTACATCCAGATTTATCTGAAATTAGAGGAAAAAAACCTTTATTAGCAGTTTGTTATGGTGCACAATATTTAGCCCATTTTTCTGGTGGAGAAGTTGCGGCTTCTAATACAAGAGAGTATGGTAGAGCTAATTTAGCTTACATAAAAGAAAACGAAACATTTTTAGAAGGTGTTTCTGAAAATAGTCAAGTTTGGATGTCGCATTCAGATTCTATTAAAAAATTACCTACTAATGGTGTTAAAATTGCTAGTACTAAAGATGTAGAAAACGCCGCTTATAAAATAGAAGGCGAAACAACATATGCCATTCAGTTTCACCCAGAAGTGTACCATTCTACAGATGGAAAACAAATGTTAGAAAACTTTTTGGTTAAAATTGCCAAAGTAGAACAAACATTCACACCAAATGCTTTTGTAGAAGAAGTTATTGCTGATATGAAAGCTAAAATCGGAAATGATAAAGTAGTTTTAGGTTTATCTGGAGGTGTAGATTCTACAGTTGCGGCAGTTATCTTAAACAAAGCTATCGGAGATAATTTATATTGTATTTTCGTAAATAACGGATTGTTACGTAAAAACGAATTCCAAGGTGTATTAGATCAATACAAAGGAATGGGATTGAACGTAAAAGGTGTTGATGCTTCGCAAAGATTCTATGATGCTTTAGCTGGATTAGATGATCCGGAAGCTAAACGTAAAGCAATTGGAAATGCTTTTATTGAAGTTTTCGATGCTGAAGCACATTTGTTAACGGATGTAAAATTCTTAGGACAAGGTACAATTTATCCAGATGTTATCGAATCAGTTTCTGCAACTGGCGGTCCATCTGCAACTATAAAATCACATCATAATGTGGGTGGTTTACCAGATTTCATGAAATTACAAATTGTAGAACCTTTACGTATGTTGTTTAAAGACGAAGTGCGTAGAGTAGGAGCAACTTTAGGAATCGATCCAGAATTATTAGGACGTCATCCTTTTCCTGGTCCAGGTTTAGCGATTCGTATTTTAGGTGATATCACGCCTGAAAAAGTAGCGATTTTACAAGAAGTTGACGCCGTTTTTATCAATGGATTAAAAGAACACGGTTTGTACGATAAAGTTTGGCAAGCAGGTGCGATTTTATTACCAGTAAATAGTGTTGGTGTAATGGGAGATGAGCGTACTTACGAAAAAGTAGTGGCCTTAAGAGCTGTTGAGTCTACAGACGGAATGACAGCAGATTGGGTACATTTACCTTATGAGTTTTTGCAAAAAATTTCAAATGATATTATTAACAATGTTCGTGGTGTAAATCGTGTGGTATACGATATTAGTTCAAAACCACCAGCAACTATCGAATGGGAATAAAAAAATAACAATTTCAAAAAGCAATGGCAATGTCACTATTTTATCTAAAATTTGACATTGCTTTTTTTATTTTGAAATGTTGTAATTGAAATTATTATGCTTATTTTTGAAAATTGATATTGAAATTGATTTTTGCCATTAAGAATCTTGGCATTAAAATTGTTTCTTATTTGAACATCAATTAAAAAGTAATAAATAGTTACATATGAAAAAGGCACACATATATATCATTTTATTTTTAGTAAGTTTTGCAGGATATGCGCAAAGCAAACATACTGTAGTAAAAGGAGAAACGTTATATAGTATTTCAAAAAAATACAATGTAAAACCAGATGATATCTTAAAACTAAATCCAGATGCAAAAGATGGAGTGAAAGAAAATTCGATTTTAACTTTGCCATCAAGTGTGAAAGTAGTTGCGCCAAAATCGGCTTTAAATAAGTACGAATATCAAGTACAACAAGGGGAAACTTTATATGCTATTTCTAAAAAATTAGGAATTTCCGTTGATGAAATGATTAAAAACAATCCAACTTCAAAGGAAGGTGTTTCGACGGGTCAATTGTTAACTTATTTTGCAACTAAAAAATATTTTTCAACTCAACAAACAGTAAAAACGGAAGTAGTTGTTAAGAAAGAAATTCCAAATCTTCATACGATTCAAGCAGAAGAAACAAAATATAGTGTGTCTAAAAAATACGGAATTTCTATTCCAGAATTAGAAGAATTAAATCCACATATCAAAAACGTTTTCGAAATTGGTATGCAAATCCGATTAAATAAAAACACGGTTTTGCCAAAAGTTGCAGTTGCTGAAGTTAAACAGGTTTCAACAAAAACCATGTTTTATACTGTTCAACAAGGTGAAACATTATTCTCTATTTCAAGAAAATTTGGTATTTCTGTTGATGAAATAACTAAAAAGAATCCTGCGGTTTCGAGCGGATTAACCGTCGGTATGGAACTGCTACTCCCTGAAAAAAAGGAAATTGATTCAACCATCCAGAGTGATTCTGCAGATGGGCTAAAAAAAAAAGTGAACTTATTAGAGACCGCGAATAAAACAAAACAAAGAAACCTTGTTTTATTAATGCCCTTTAATATTAACAGAATTGAAAAAGATTCTGCTAAAACCAAAATCGAATATTTAAAAACTGATAAATTCTTAAACATTACACTTGATTTTTATCAAGGTGCGTTAAAAGCCATTGATTCAGCAAAAGTATTGGGTTTGCCAATTAATGCAAAGGTTTACGATGCAGAAACATCCAAATATTCTTCAAACGTTGCGTCAATTATCAAAAATAATAACTTCTCTAATGTGGATGTGGTTATCGGACCATTTACCAATTCATTTGTTGAAACTGCCGGTATTTTATTAGATAAAAACACTGCTGTAATTTCTCCATTAACGAATGAATCTGGAAAAGGTGGAAGCAATGTGTTTTACGCCATGCCAAACGAAAACATTCAAAAACAACAGCTACTGTCGTATTTGAAATCGAAATCAGATGCTATTTTTGCGATTCATTCTACTTCAAAAACTAGTTTGAGTTCGTATTTAGCAGCTAATTATCCAGAAGTACAATCGTCAAGTTTCAATGATAAAGGACTTTTTGACTACACCATTTTCAAAACCCAATTACAAAAAGGAAAAAAGAATTTCGTAATTCTAGATTCCGATAAAATTATGCAAGTGATTTCTGTAGTCAATAATTTATTGAAATTGAAGAAAGAATTTGATATTCAATTAGTAGTTGTAGAAAGAAACGATGCCTTAGATTTTGAAGAAATTCCATCTAAAAATTTAGCAACATTGCAATTGTTGTATCCTTCTGCGATTCGTGAAAATGAATCTATTGAAGCTATGAATTTCGCGAAAGCATACAAAAAAGACAATAAAGTACAACCTAATCAATACGCTACTCGAGGTTTTGATGTAACGTTTGATGCGATTTTAAGAATGTGTCAGGAAGAAGGTTTTATCAAATCTACGGAAAGTCAAATTTCTGAACAAATTGAAAGTCAGTTCAACTATTCAAATAACAACAATTACGGAGTGTATATGATGTATTATAATTCCGATTTAACTATTAAACAAGCACAATAATGGCAACATCTAAAGTAACTTATTTAGGCGATTTAAGAACATCATCGATACATTTAGCTTCTGGTTCAGAAATTATTTCTGATGCGCCAATTGACAATAACGGAAAAGGAGAAGCTTTTTCACCAACTGATACGGTAGCAAATGCATTAGCAAGTTGTATGTTTACTGTGATGGGAATAAAAGCGCGTGATTTAGAAGTTGATTTTTCGAATTCAACGGCTGAGGTTACCAAAGTAATGGGAACAGAACCACGTCGAATTACAGAAATTCACGTAACTTTCACAATGAATGTTTCGGTTTCTGATAAAGAAAAAACTATTCTTGAAAAAACAGCTATGACTTGCCCAGTTTTCAATAGTTTACATCCAGATATTAAAAAAGAAGTAGTTTTTAATTGGAAGTAAACTTTAAAAATGAACAACCAAGAAGAACTCATCAAACTAGCACACACCATAATGCCTTTTGGGAAATTCAAAGGGCGTTATCTGATCAACTTACCCGAGCATTATGTCGTTTGGTATAAAAGCAAGGGTTTTCCTGCCGGAACTTTAGGCAAACAACTTGAATTAGTTTACGAATTAAAACTAAATGGATTAGAAGAATTAATTCATAACATTCAAAAAAAATATCCAAAACCGCAATGATAGAAGAAATCTTAAATAGCCAAAAGGAGTTTTTTAAAACGAATGAAACTAAATCAATTTCTTTTAGAATTGCTATTTTAAAAAAGTTGAAACGTGTTTTGCAACAAAATGAAAAGTTGTTGTCTGATGCTATTTATTTAGATTTTAATAAATCGGAATTTGAAACGTATGTAACAGAATTCGGTTTTTTGTACATAGAAATCGATGAAGCTGTTAAGAAGTTAAAGAAATGGTCTGCTAAAAAAAGTGTTTCCTCTAGTTTAATAAATTTTCCTTCTAAAAATTATATTGTACCAGAACCATTAGGTGTAACTCTAATAATTAGCGCCTGGAATTATCCGTATCAATTGGCTTTAGCTCCAGCTATTGCAAGTTTAGCTGCTGGAAACACAGTTGTTGTTAAACCCAGCGAAGTTGCGATTTATTCAAGTATTGCCTTAAAAAAGATAATTTCTGAAAACTTTAATTCTACTATTTTAGCTGTTATTGAAGGCGGAGTTGAAGAAACAACTCAGTTAATTCATTCGAAATTTGACAAAATATTTTTCACAGGTTCTACACAAGTTGGGAAAATTGTTTATAAAGCCGCCGCAGAAAATTTAATTCCTGTCACTTTAGAATTAGGTGGAAAATCACCAGCAATTTTAACAGAAGATTGTCATTTGAAAAGAAGTATTCAGCGTTTAGTTTGGGGAAAATTTTTAAATGCGGGTCAAACTTGTGTCGCACCAGATTATGTACTAGTGCATCAATCTCTAAAAAGCGAATTTTTAAAAGGAATTGAAGAAGAAATTAAATTGCGAAAGTATTCCGTTGAAAATCAGAATTTCACAAAAATAGTTTCTGTAAAACATACCCAACGATTAGTGAATTTACTTGAAAAGCAAGAGGTGATTTTTGGTGGAAATTACAACATAGAAGATAGAGATTTTGAACCTACTTTAGTTTTAAATCCAAGTTGGGAAAGCGCAATCATGCAAGAGGAAATTTTCGGACCTATTTTACCTATTTTATTTTACGACAATTTCAACGACCTTATTCAGCAAATAAAAGCTAAAGAAAAACCATTAGCCGCTTATTTATTTACGGAGAATTCAAAATATAAAACCCAATTTTTAAAGGAGTTTTCATTTG
>Ga0209023_10008060_pt1 | contig 10643 bp, 5 predicted proteins | sample LakOneMetagenome_FD_187468 | JGI IMG/M metagenome (GOLD analysis project Ga0209023, IMG submission 187468) | Freshwater and sediment microbial communities from Lake Erie, Canada (SPAdes) (version 2) | ecosystem: Environmental > Aquatic > Freshwater > Lentic | place: Lake Erie, Canada | collected...
CGACAGCACGTCCCGCACAAAGCTCTGGTCGATCTTGACCTGGTCCAGCGGCAGCCGCTTGAGGTAGGACAGGGATGAATACCCGGTGCCAAAGTCATCCAGCGCAAAGCCCACGCCTTCGCTCTTGAGCTGCACCATGCGGGCTATGGTGTCTTCGATATCGCCCAGCAGCAAGCTTTCTGTGAGCTCGAGCTTGAGTTTCTTCGGGTCGGCGCCCTGTTGCTTCAGGGTTTGCAGCACTTCGGCCACGAAGCCGGGCTGCCTGAACTGGCGCGCGCTCACGTTCACCGAGATGGACAAATGGGCCGTCTCGGTGTGCTGGCCCCAGCGCTGCAGCTGGGCGCAGGCGGTCTGCAGCACGTACTGGCCCAGCGGCAGGATGAGTCCGGTCTGCTCGGCCAGCGGGATGAAGTCGCCCGGGCTGATCATGCCGCGCTGGGGGTGGCGCCAGCGCACCAGGGCTTCGGCGCCCAGCAGGGTGGCCTGGTGGTCGACCACGGGCTGGTAGTGCACCAGCAGTTCGCCCCGCGCCAGGCCCTGGCGCAGGTCGGCTTCCAGGTTGGAGCGGGCATTCACCGCGGCCTGCATGTCGGGGTCGAAGAAGCGCTGGGTGTTGCGCCCCGCGGCCTTGGCCTGGTACATGGCCAGGTCGGCGCGTTTGAGGAGTTCGTCCACCGACAGGCGTTCGTCGCCAAAGAGGGTGATGCCGATGCTGGGGGTGCTGTAGTGCTGGCCACCGTCGAGCTCGAACGGCTGGTTCAGGTGGGCCAGCAGTTTCTCGGCCACGGTCTCGGCCTGGGCGGCGGCTTCGGCCAGGTCCGGGGACAGGGCTTCGAGCATGACGACGAATTCATCGCCACCGAAGCGGGCCACGGTGTCGGCCTCGCGCACGCTGCCCACCAGGCGGGCGGCCACCTGGGACAAGAGCTGGTCGCCCATGTCGTGGCCCAGGGTGTCGTTCAGGTCCTTGAAGTTGTCCAGGTCGATGAACAGCAGGGCCCCGAGGTTCTTGGTGCGCTGGCAGGCGGCGATGGAGCGCTGCAGGCGGTCCAGCAGCAGGCGGCGGTTGGGCAGGCCGGTGAGCGCGTCGTAGAAGGCCAGGCGCTCGATCTCTTGCTCTGCGCGCTTGCGGTCGGTGATGTCCATGGTGAAGCCATGGGAGACCACCGTGCCATCCGGCTCGCGGTGCGGAATGGCGTTGGTCATGTGCCAGCGGATGCTGCCGTCAGGCATGCGCACACGGTATTCGCACTGCCAGGGCACCAGCTTGCGCACCGACGTGATGGCCGACCTCTGCACATGGGGCAGGTCTTCGGGCAACACGCGCAGCATCAGCACTTCGTGGTCGGCCGTCACCTCGTGCGGCTCCACCCCCATGAACTCGCGCACCGCGTCGCTGATGTACTGCACGCTGGTGCTGCCGTCGGCATGCAGGCGGTACTCGTAGATGAAGCCCGGAATGCGGCTGGCGATGCGCTGGATGAACAGCAACTGTTCGCGCAGCTGTTCGGCCGCGCGGTGCTCGTCCGTCACGTCCTGCACCACGCCCATCACCACCTGCACGCCGTCGCGCGGCAGCGTGCGCTGTACGCGCGAGCGCATCCAGCGCACCTCGCCGTCGGGTCGGCGCCAGCGGTACTCCACATCCAGGCCCTGGCCGCGCTCGCGCACCTTGTCGAACACGCCGCGGTCTTCGGGCAGGATGCCGCTCACGGCGCGCTCCGGGTCCACCCATTCCTGCTGCTCGAAGCCGGCGATGTTGCACAGGCCGGGCGACCACAGCAGCACGGTCTCGCCCGGGTCCTCGATGCGGCGCCAGTGGCCTGCACGGGCCAGGCTTTCCATGGTGTTGAAGACGTCGGTCTGCTCGCGCAACTCGCGGCGCACTTCTTCCAGCGCGTGCTCGGCGTTGGCCAGCGCGGCACGCAGGGTTTCGGCCTCGGTCGCGTCGCGCACCGTGACGACGATGCAATCATTGGTCACGCGGCGTGCGGACAAGTCCCACGCCAGCAGCAGCCGGCCGGCTTCGCGCACCACCTGGCGGCACTCCAGCGGCGCCCCCACCCGCACCACGCCCTGCAGCTGGTCCAGCAGCTGGGTGCCGGCCAGCAGGTCGAACACCTCGCTCGCGTCAGCGCCGGCGTGGCGCACCGCGCCCAGCCCCGGCATGCGCCGCGCCGCTGCGTTGGCGGCCAGCAGCAGCAGGCGGCCGCCCTGCAGCCGGAACTCCATCAACGCCACCGGCACCGCATCCACCAGGGCCTGCAGGCGCGCCTGCGCCATGGGCTCGATGGCCCCTTCGCCGGCGGGAGCAAGAAGGTCGGTCAGCAGTTCGGACGAAATCACGGTCGGTCGAAACCTCTGAGAGAAGGGGAGTCTGCGCGCGCAAAACGGCACGGAGCAACGCCCTGGCGGCCACTGCGCCAGGCCATGTCACAGCATACAGGCAAGAGTATGTCAAAACGTAACGCCAGGGCAAACAGACGTGTAACCGCGTGAGGGGAAACCCCAGGGGCGAACTGCTAAAGTCCACGCCTCATTTCACGAGCACGCCCCCTGCATGTCCGACACGTTCGAGCACCACACACCGATGATGCAGCAGTACCTCACGCTCAAGGCGGGGTACCCCGACACGCTGCTGCTCTACCGCATGGGCGACTTCTACGAAGTCTTCTGGCAGGACGCCGAGAAGGCGTCGCGCCTGCTCGACATCACGCTCACGCAGCGTGGCCAGTCGGGCGGGCAGCCGGTGCTGATGGCGGGTGTGCCGTTTCATGCGCTGGAGAACTACCTGGCGCGCCTGATCAAGATGGGCGAGTCGGTGGCCATTGCCGAGCAGGTGGGCGAGGTCGGTGCGAGCAAGGGCCCGGTGGAGCGCAAGGTAGTGCGCGTGGTCACGCCCGGCACGCTGACCGACACTGAGTTGCTGCCCGACAAATCCGAATCGCTGCTCATGGCCGTGCACCAGGCGCCGCGCGCGCGCTGCGGCCTGGCCTGGCTGAGCGTGACGCAGGGCCGCGTGTACTTGGCCGAATGCGCGCACGACGAGCTGGGCGGCTGGCTGGCGCGTGTGGCGCCCAGCGAGCTGATCTACAGCGCTGGCGTGACCGAGCGCTTCGAGCAGCAGCTGCAGGTGCTGCGCCACGGCGGCGCCTTCACCTGCCCCATGAGCCCGCGGCCCGACTGGCAGTTCGACAGTGCCCTGGGCGAGCGCAAGCTGCTGGAGAACCTGGGTGCGGCCAGCCTGCAAGCCTGGGGCGCCCAGGACCTGGGCGAGGCCCACGCCGCCGCTGCCGGGCTGCTGGCGTACGCCGAACACACCCAGGGCCGAACGCTCACCCACGTGCACAGCGTGCAGGTGCAGCGCGGCGACGATCTGATCGACCTGCCCGCCACCACACGCCGCAACCTCGAACTGGTCAAGACCCTGCGAGGCGACGATGCGCCCACCCTCTTCTCGCTGCTCGATACCTGCATGACCGGCATGGGCAGCCGCCTGCTCAAGACCTGGCTGCTGGAGCCCCAGCGCGACCGCGACCAGGCGCGCCAGCGGCTGTCGGCCACCACGGCATTGCGCGGCGATGCGCAGGGTGCCGGCGGGGGCAGCGGCCCATGGTCGCTGCTGCGCGGCGAACTGAAGGGCGTGAGCGATGTGGAGCGCATCACCGCCCGCATCGCGCTGCGCCAGGTGCGCCCGCGCGAGCTGGTCGCCCTGTGCAAGACGCTACAAAAATCAGAGCACCTTGCGCTTTCCGGGCAAGCGCCAGAGCCTTATTTGATTCAAATCTTCAGCCACCTGCACCCGCCTGAAGGCTGCACGGCACTGCTGTGCGCGGCCATCGACGAGGAGCCCGCGGCCCTGGTGCGCGACGGCGGTGTGATCGCCAGCGGCTTCGACACCGAACTCGATGAGCTGCGCGCCATACAGACCAATTGCGATGCCTTTTTGCTGGACCTGGAAACCCGCGAAAAAGCCCGCACCGGCATCCCCAACCTGCGCGTGCAGTTCAACAAGGTGCATGGCTTCTACATCGAGGTGACCAGCAGCCATGTGGACAAGGTGCCCCATGATTACCGCCGCCGCCAGACGCTGAAGAACGCCGAGCGCTTTATCACGCCCGAGCTCAAGACTTTCGAGGACAAGGCGCTGTCGGCCAACGAGCGCGCCTTGTCGCGCGAAAAATGGCTGTACGAGCAGATCCTGGACCAGCTGCAGCCCCACGTGCCCGCCCTCACCCGACTGGCCCAAGCACTGGCCGCGCTGGACGTGCTGTGCACCCTGGCCGAGCGCTCGCTCACGCTCAACTGGAGCGCACCCCAGTTCGTGCCCGAGCCCTGCATCGAGATCGAAAACGGCCGCCACCCGGTGGTCGAGGCGCGCCTGGCCGAAACATCGAGCGGCAGCTTCATCGCCAACCACACGCGCCTGAACGCCAACACGCGCATGCAGATCATCACCGGCCCCAACATGGGCGGTAAGAGCACCTACATGCGGCAGGTGGCGCTCATCGTGCTGCTGGCCTGCATCGGCAGCCATGTGCCAGCGTCGCACTGCCGCCTGGGGCCCATCGACGCCATCCACACCCGCATCGGCGCGGCGGACGACCTGGCCAACGCGCAGTCCACCTTCATGCTGGAGATGACCGAGGCCGCGCAGATCCTGCACGCCGCCACGCCGCACAGCCTGGTGCTGATGGACGAGATCGGCCGCGGCACCAGCACCTTCGACGGCCTGGCGCTGGCCAGCGGCATCGCCACGCACCTGCACGACAAGACGCGCGCGTTCGCCCTTTTCGCCACGCACTACTTCGAGCTGACCGAGCTGCCCGCCAAGGCGCGCCACGCCATCAACATGCATGTGAGCGCCACCGAGTCTGGTGCGGACATCGTCTTCCTGCACGAGATCCAGCCCGGCCCGGCCAGCCGCAGCTACGGGATCCAGGTGGCCAAACTGGCGGGCATGCCGTCGCCCGTGCTGCACCACGCCCGCCATGCCCTGGCCGCGCTGGAAGAACGTGCGGGCGAGAACGACCTGCAGGTGGATTTGTTCGCCACGCCGGAGGCACCCGAAGGCGCAGGCGCGAGCCCGCTGGAGGCCGCGCTGGCCGGTATCAACCCCGATCAGCTCAGCCCGCGCGAAGCGCTGGACGCGCTCTACCAGCTCAAGAAGATGCTGGCTGTTTGAATGTAAATGCCACCTGGCGCCTGCCTGGCATGCGCCAGCAGCTATTAATTCAATAGCAAATCATTGAAATCTGCGCCAGCGGTGTGCGCTGCGCAGGGCCTTCCACGGGCCATGCACCAACCTGGAGCGCAAGCCGGACTAAACTTGCGGGTTCCCACACCATAGATCCCCCATCTGCTCCATGACGTATTGCGTCGCCATCAAACTCAACGCCGGGCTGGTTTTCCTGTCCGATTCCCGTACCAACGCCGGCCTGGACCAGATCAGTTCTTTTCGCAAGATGATGGTCTATGAGAAAGCGGGCGACCGCTTCATGGTGCTGCTGTCGGCGGGCAACCTGTCCATCTCCCAATCGGTGCGCGAGATCTTGCAGACCGAGCAGCTCAAGGACGGCGACTCGGGCGAAACCATCTCCATCTGGAACGCCAAGAGCATGTTCGACGCCGCCCGCGTGTTGGGCGCCGCGGTGCGCCACGTGCACGAGCGCGACGGCCTGGCGCTCAAGCGCTCGGGCGTCGACTTCAACGTGTCCATGGTGTTCGGCGGCCAGATCAAGGGAGAGGGCATGCGCCTGTTCCAGGTGTACTCGGCCGGCAACTTCATCGAGGCCACGTCCGAGACGCCGTACTTCCAGGTCGGCGAGTCCAAGTACGGCAAGCCCGTGCTCGACCGCGTGCTCACCCCAGAAACCCCGCTGGACGAAGCCGCCAAGTGCGCGCTGGTGTCCATGGACAGCACGCTCAAGTCGAACCTGTCCGTCGGGCTGCCGCTGGACCTGGTGGTGTACGAGGTGGACAGTTTTTCGACCTCCAAGGTGGTCTGCATCGACGAGCACAACCCGTACTTCCGCATGCTGCACGACAGCTGGGGCCAGAAGCTGCGCGAAGTGTTCGACAGCATCGAAGACCCGGCCTGGGGCGGCGGCGCGACCAGCGTGCCCATCATGGTGACACCGTCGCGCAGCAAACCGCTCAAGAAGATCACCACCCACCTGGACAAGCTCATTTGATGACCCAGCGGCACGTTGTGAGCCGCTGCGCGTTCGCCCCCCTGACCGCCCCCCTTACCGCTCACCTGACCGCCCACCTTACCGCTGCGCGCAAGGGGAACGTGCCCGGTGGCCGGGCAATGCCGGTCTCACGGGTGAAAGGGCGTGAGCCGCGCCTCTCTCCAGGGCGTCCACTGCGTCCTCTCTCCATTGGCTTTGCCCTTCCTGCCTGATGCTCCCCATTGTTTTCTCGCACGCCAACAGCTTCCCGGCGAGCACCTACCGCGTCCTGTTCAAGCACCTCAGGGCCCGCGGGTTCGAGGTGAATGCCGTGGAGCGCTACGGCCACGACGCACAGTACCCCGTCACCAACAACTGGCCGCACCTGGTGCAGCAGCTGGCCGACTTCGCCACGCCCCACGTGCAGCGCCTGGGCCAGCCGGTGTTCCTGGTGGGCCACTCCCTGGGCGGGTTCCTCAGCGTGATGGCGGCCGCGCGCCACCCTGAGCTGGTGCGGGGCGTGCTGCTGATCGACTCGCCCCTGCTGGGCGGCTGGAAGGCCAACGCCGTGGGCGTGGCCAAACGCACGCAGGTGGTGGGCTCGATATCGCCCGGCAAGATCAGCCGGCAGCGGCGCTTCAGCTGGGCCAGCAGCGACGAAGCGCTGGAGCACTTTCGCAAGAAGAAGGCGTTTGCGCGCTGGGACCCGGAGGTGTTGCACGATTACGTCACCCACGGCCTGGTGGACCACGATGGAAAGCGCGTGCTGGGATTTGACCGCGCCGTGGAGACCGCCATCTACAACACGCTGCCGCACAACCTGGGCCGGCTGCTCAGCGCCCACCCGCTGATGTGCCCGGCGGCCTTCATCGGCGGACGCGACTCGGACGAGATGAAGCAGGTCGGCATGGCCATGACCCTGCGCATCACCGAAGGCCGCACGATGATGCTGGACGGCAGCCACCTGTTCCCCATGGAGCAGCCGGTGGCCACGGCGGCCGCCATCGAGGCGGCGCTGCTGAACCTGGCCTCGCTGAATCAGTGAAGCGCGAACTGTGAACTGTGAAGTGACGGCGATATAACACCAAAACAGCGGGTAAAAGCACAGAAAAGGCCCTCGAGTCTCTGTAAAAACAGGGGGCGCGAATAACCGGCGCATCCCCTACACTGGGGGTTTGTTACAGCGTGATACAGACAACATGCCTGCACCGAACCCTCTGGTGGCCCGACTGCCAGCATTGACCTTCGCCCTGCTGGCTGCCTTTCTGGTGGCCACGGCGGTACGTACGCACAACGACACGACCATTGCCATCGTCACGGCATCGGTGCTCATGTTCGCGTGCTGCTGGGCCAGCGCCACCCACTTGCTGGGCGCCCGGCCCGCGCTGCAGTTCATGCTGATCGCCGTGTGCCTGGGCTGGTTCGCTGAGCAGATGGGCACCACGCACGGCTGGTTCTTCGGGCACTACACGTACACCGAGGTGCTGGGCCCACGGTTTGTGGCTGTGCCCATCGTGATCCCCATGATGTGGTTCGCGCTGACGTACGCGGGCTACGTGATCAGCAACCTGATCGTCTGGCAGTCGCCGGTGGACGGCGCGCCCGGGCTCGGCCATGCCGCCATGCTGTCGTTTCTGGCGGCGATGATCGTCACCGCGTTCGACCTGGGCGCGGACCCCTACCTCGTCTACACCCTGAAGGCCTGGATCATGGCCAAGACCGATGGCGCCTGGTTCGGCGAAACCGTGCAGGGCTTTTTCGGCTGGGTGTTCGTCGCGTTCTGCATCATCTTCAGCTTTCGCCTGTCGGTGCGCAAACTTCCCCTGCAGCCCAGCAGCCCCTTTCTGCGGCGCCACGCGCTGGTGCCGCTGGCCATCTACGCGTCCGGCATGGTGTTTCAGATGATTCTCGGCAACCCGGTGGAGATCCGCTCGATCGCCCCGTTTGCCATGGGCATACCGCTGCTGTGCGCGATCGCCGGCTTTCAGCGCTGGCGCGCACCTTCAGGACCTGCAGCATGAACACTGCCACCACCCCCACCCATCCAACCACCCCCACCACAGGCACCAAGGGCACCACAGGCGCCCGCACGCCCCCCCTTCCCGACGCGGAGCTGGCCGGCATGCAGCACCACGCCGACCCGCTCGCAGACCAGACCGTCGCCGACATGCTCGGCCCGTGGCCGCCGGGCACCGTGGATGCCGACGCCGTGCAATGGAAGCGCCTGGACACGGTGAACATCCTGCTGGGCCAGTGGGCCGACAACGCGGGCATTGGGCAGTGGACGGTCGCCGTGGGCCCCGTGCACGGCACCGTGGGCGGCAAGCCTGTGGAAGGCTATGTGGACCAGGCCATGGCCGACGCGCTGAACCACTACGTGCGCACCGCCCGGGCCCTGCCCGACTGGGCCGACGCCCACCAGATCGAACGCTCCGAAAAACTGTTCATGGAGCACGGCGCGCTGTCGTGCATCCTGCTGTTTTGCGCCAGCCTGCCCGAGTGCTACGTGATTCCGGATTTGTCGGCCGTGCTGCACACCGCAGGGCAGTTGGAGCAGAACACCGAGTACCGCATCCGCTCCACCGCCGCGATGATCTTCCCGGTCATGCTGCACGGCGGCATGAGCGAGCGCGGCGCGGGCGTCGCCCAGATTCTCAAGGTGCGGCTCATCCATGCCACCATCCGCAACCTCATCCTGCACGGCAGCCCGCAGCGCGCCGTGGCCAACCTGCGTGCAGGCCACGATAGCGTGGTGCCCCCTACCGCGCTGCCGCCCGGGGCCCGCGTGACCATGTTCCAGATGCTGCACGCGCGCGGCTGGGACGTGGCCGACGACGGCCTGCCCTGCAACCAGGAAGAGCTGGCCTACACGCTGCTGACCTTCGGCTACGTCTTCCTGCGAAGCCTGCACAAGCTGGGCATCGGCATGCGCCGCCACGAAGAAGAGGCCTATCTGCACACCTGGAACGTGGTGGGCCATGTGCTGGGTATCGAGCGCTCGCTGATGGTCGACACCATGGAGCAAGGCAAGCTGTTGATGGCGCAGATGCAGGCGCGCGGGCGCGCCGACCCCATCGCACCCGACCCGCGCCCGGCCCTGGGCCAGGCGCTCATGGAGACCATGGCCAAATACCTGCCATGGAACATCGTCAAACCCTTCCCCTGGCTCATGACCCGCTACCTGTGCGGGCGCGCCACGGCCAGCGACCTGGGGCTGACGAAACCCGTGCCCTGGTCGTCCGCGCTGCTCTTTTGGGTGGTGCTGACGGTGGCCCGCATGCTCGATGCGGTGGCGCGCCTGGTGATGCCACGGTTTTCGCTGGTCCGCGCGCTCACCCGGGTGCTGGGCTACCACTTCATGAGCCATGTGCTGATGAGCCAGACACGGCCCCTGCAGTTGCCCACCGAGCTGCTCAACCAGGTCGACGATGTCGTCCACGCGTGGAGCGACGACCCCCAGGCGCCCCGTTGGCTCAACCGCCTGGAAGACCGCCTCACCACACGCGGCAGCTGGAGCCCGGGCCTGGCCCGCAAGGCCCAGGCCGCGCAACCCCCACAGGCGCAGCAACCCGCGTGACCATGGCCCCCACGCCGACGCACCCGCCCACCCGCGCCCACCGGGTGCTGGGGGGGCTTTGGCGCGTGCCGGGCGGCGTGGGAAGCGTCGGTAACAGGAGTAACAGGGGCAGGGACGGCGTGGTGCGCACCTGGCTGTGGCTGCAGGCACTTCTGGCACTGCTGGTGCTACTGGCACTACCCCTGGGGGCGCAGGCCGGCGCTCCGCTGGTGCTGACGCAGGCGAGGCCGCAGGTCAACGCATGGGAGGCCATCACGCTCCAGGCCGACCCCACGTACGCACTCACGGTGCAGGACATGCTGGGCCGCCTGGCTGAGTTCGAGGAGCCTCCCCAGCGCGGCGGGTCGCTGGGCGTGCACAAGGCCGCCATGTGGCTGCACATCCCCGTCATCGCGCCCGAGGCGCTGCGCACCCCCTGGGTGGTCGATGTGGGCTACAGCTCGCTGCAGGCCGATATCTACCTGGCCAGCGCAGGCCAGGTGGTCCAGCAAGTCCTCTCGCGCCGCCAGGGCGAGACGACGCAGCTGTCCAGCCGCACACCCGCAATGGCTTTCGACCTCCAGCCCGGGCAGCCCTATGACCTGCTGATCCGGGTGCAGGCCACCGGCCCGCTGATCCTGCCCATCACCGTGGGTGAAATGCCCTACCAGTTGCACCAGGCGCTGAGCGAACAGATGCTGCAGGGCCTGCTCAACGGGCTGGCGCTGTGCCTGGTGATGTACAGCCTGGTGCAGTGGGTCACGCAGCGCGACCCCATGTTCGGCTTCTATGCGCTGGTGGTGCTGGGCAGCGCGGCCTTCTCGCTGCAGTTCTTCGGCCTGGGCGCCCAGTTCTTGTGGCCGGGCAGCTTGTGGATGGGCCGGTACGCAGGCCTGGCAGCGGGGCTGATGGCG
>Ga0209023_10008061_pt1 | contig 10643 bp, 5 predicted proteins | sample LakOneMetagenome_FD_187468 | JGI IMG/M metagenome (GOLD analysis project Ga0209023, IMG submission 187468) | Freshwater and sediment microbial communities from Lake Erie, Canada (SPAdes) (version 2) | ecosystem: Environmental > Aquatic > Freshwater > Lentic | place: Lake Erie, Canada | collected...
TACAGGTACCTGCAACCGCAACTACCGGGCTGACCCGTATGAGATTAAGAGTAAGATTCAATACTGCCCTTACTGGTGCAGATGCATGTATCGCTTATACTTATGGTGAAACAGAAGATTATGCGATCAATATCACTCCTTGTATTGTGGGAGCTATTTCTGCACAGCCTTCTAACCAGACTTCATATTGCTCGGGCAATGCTTCATTTACCGTGGGTGCTTCCGGAACAGGACTTACTTACCAATGGCAGGAAAGAGTGAATGCAACTTCACCATGGACGATCGTGAACAATGGTGGTATTTATTCAGGTGCAACCACTGCAACACTTACCCTTTCAAACCTTTTGACAACTTCTAACGGCCATCAATTCCAGGTTGCTATTGGAGGATCTTGTACACCGCTATTCCTATCAAGTGTTGCTACACTTACAGTAGGGCCACTGGTTGCAAATGTGAACCCTGCTTCAGCTACTATATGTAATGGTTCGTCACAGGCGTTGTCAATCATAACAACTGCACCGCCTACTACGCAAACCTTCTCTTCAGGGCCAATATCGGTAACTGTGCCTGATAACAACCTTGCCGGGGCAAGCCATACAATAGCTGTATCAGGAATTCCGTCGGGTGCGATCATCACTGGTATAAAAGTGAAATATACAATGCCACATACATATCCGGGAGATATTGATGTTGTATTAAAAGCACCGAATGGCAACATTCTTAATCTTGATTATTTCCTTACTGCTACAGGCGCTGGCCCGGGTACAGGGTTTTTAAATACAGTATTTAGTTCTCAAACTACCCCGGCGCTCCCTTTCATCGGAAGTGATGTTAATCCTTATTCAGGCACTTATCAGCCTGATGCAGTTACAACAATCATCCCGGGTAATCCTCCTTCAGGACCTACGGCCTTCCCGCCAAACGTTTCCTCATTCTCAGGCCTGTACTCAGTTGGAAATGGCAACTGGACATTGGCTTCTTATGATGCATTTGCAGGCGACGAGGGTATCATTACATCATGGTCTATTGATATTACTTATGGTGCTCCATTCTCTGGTATATGGACAGGTACAGACATTTTCAATGACCCTGCTCTTACCAGCCCTTATGTTACCGGTACTCTGGCCAATACAGTATATGTTGCACCAACTGCAACCACAAATTATACTGTATCGATCAGTACTGCAAACTGTACTTCTAACCCTACAACCATCCCGGTTACAGTTACAAATCCTGTAGGCACTGTTACAAACCCTGCAGATAAGAATGTTTGTGTGAATGGTACTACTTCATTTACAGTTTCTGCTACCGGCGGACCGTTTACCTACCAATGGCAGGTAAGTTCTGATGGCGGCGCTACATGGACCAACGTTACAAATGGCGGGGTTTACAGCGGTGCTACTACCGGAACACTGACACTTACAAATGTTCCTCCTATCGGATATGATAACAATCAATACAGGGCTATGCTTACAGTTGCTTCTTGCTCCAGTACCGCAACTTCTACTGCTGCTACCTTAACAGTTAACCCACTACCGGTTGTTGTTATCAATGCGGCTCCGTATACTGCATTACACCCCGGTATCACTACTACCATTACCGCTGCGGTATCTCCTAATGCTGCCGCAACTTATCAATGGTATTTGGATGGGGTTGCTGTTCCAGGTGCAACAAATGCTACTATCGTAGTGGATGTAGATCATGTTGGTGATTACAGTGTAACAGTTAATGATGTGAATGGCTGCAGCAGCACTTCTTCTTCATTGACCATTTCAAATGATCCAAGCGATATCATGTTCATCTATCCCAGCCCTAACAGCGGACAATTCCAGGTTAGGTATTTCAATACACAGGGCAACAGTATAAACCCACGCATTTTGACCATCTTTGATTCTAAAGGCGCAAGGGTTTACTCTAAAACTTATGATATTACTTCGCCTTATACCAAAATGGATGTAGATATGACCAATTACAGCAAGGGTATTTACCATGTTGAACTCGGTGACAGGAACGGTAAACGTATCAAAACCGGTTCTGTGATCATTCTTTAAGTTTCGGTCTTATACAATTTTTTATAAAAAAAGCCCCTGTTTAGGGGCTTTTTTTATAAATGGATTAAGCACTGTTCATACAAGTGGGCAATGACTCCTCAAACTTATTCATCCTGAATCCATTTGAAGTGCTGCCATTAACAAATAAGCCCCCGGATAATATTAGATTTTATTTCAAAGAAGTTTTATATTTGATAATCTTTCTTTATTAATCTAAATAAAAAATTATGAAAAAAATCTTACTCATGACAATCTGCTTTCTTGGTATCGGGGTAGTTGTTATGGCTCAGGAGAGAAAAACTTCGAAGCCTGCAACAACAGCTGCTGCTAAAAAAACAAAAGCCCAAAGCCAGGAGGCTAAATATGCAAGGCTTACAGCGCTGAAAAAAGAGAGGGCTGCTGCTCAGCAAAAAAATCAGCAACCAGCACAAGGTTCTCAACCTGAACAGAGCATTCCGCAAAAAACTGCTGCTCCTGCTGAAAGATCAAAACAATAAGATCGGTTTTTTCTCACGGTTTTACAATGTTATTTCCGAACCGGCAGGAATATTTCCGATCTGATATTGCAAGAGTCTATTCACATTTTACAATTAATTAAAAAAATCACTATGCATTTCAAATCTACTCTACAAAAAATGAGAGGCTATTTTACAAGATCCTTTATCATTTTTTTAATGGCTGTTTGTGCAATGAGCACAGAGGCTCAAACAACTATCTCCACGGAATCAGGTACGGGTTACACTGGTAACCTTGGAATAGTGGGCGGTAACGCCTGTGTCACATTTGGTATACAAAATTCTAACCCCACTGTAAGAACTTTGACAGAGATAGACATGACCTGGGATCCGTTTTTTACAACCCCCTCAGCAAATGCTACTTTGTGGTATACCACAACATCTTTATCAGGTCCGCCAACCATCACAACTCCTACATGGACACAGTTGGCAACTGCTAATATAACAGTAGCTGCAGGTGGTATTGTACCAACATTTACAGGCTTGTCTTTCACATTGGCTGGAAACACTGAATACCGTTTTGCAGTTTCTACGGATAATGGCGTGGGATATAGCCCTGCAGCAGCAACGCCGAATTTTTTCAGCGGAGATGGCGTCACCCTCAGGACAAGCAACTTCCAGGTTGCTGGATTGAATACAGGATATGCGGGTGCTTTCCCAAGCCCTTTAAATAATCCAAGAGCTTTCACCGGCAGGATCATTTTCGTAAACCCTGCTCCTCCATGTTCAGGAACACCTGACCCGGGAAATACCATTTCTTCTGTAACAAGTATCTGCCCCGGACTTGGAATTAATTTATCATTCCAGAACCCAATTCCAGGCTCTGGTGTATTATACAAATGGCAAAGGTCTACCACTGGTGTTGGCGGCCCTTATCTTGATATTCCTGGTGCTACCAGTACCACGCTTACCACTTCACAAACTGTAGCTACGCATTATCGCATTGCAGTTAGCTGTGGTATTTTTACAGGGAACTCTGTACCTGTTTTTGTTGATATGGCACCTGCTTCCAATTGTTATTGCCTGGCAGCTTCTACTGATGTAGATCCGCTGTTTGAAAAAATAGACAACGTTACATTTGGAACATTGAATAATTCTTCAAGCTCATTTGTCGGATACGAAGATTTCACTTCAGTACCGCCTCCATCTTTTGCTGCAGGTGTTACAGCTCCTATCACCGTCACTGGTAATGCAAATACTTATCCCGGGGATATAGTAAAAGTTTGGATCGATTTCAACCAAAATGGAAACTTCAATGATGCTGGTGAAATGGTGTACGCTTCTCCGGAAAGTGCAGGACCTTATACCGGTAACATAACTATACCCGCAACTGCTACTGTTGGAACTACCAGAATGAGGATCCGGATGTATGATGATATTTTTGGAAATGGTAATTCTACAGCATGCGGTGACAACACTTATGGACAGGTAGAGGATTATACCATAAATATTACCCCATGTATACCTGGTACTATTTCTTCACAGCCTGTTAGCGGCACTACAAACTGTGGTGGCACGAAAACATTCTCTGTTACAGCGAATGGTACTGCAATCACATATCAATGGCAGGAAAGAGTGAATGCAACTTCACCATGGACGATCGTTAACAATGGCGGTATATACTCAGGAGCAACTACAGCTACACTAACATTAACCAATGTTTCATCTGCTTCAAACGGGCACCAGTTCCAGGTGGCTGTTGGCGGACCTTGTACCCCTGTTTTCCTTTCTTCTGTGGCTACACTAACGGTTAACCCGCTGGTGGCTACGGTAAATGCTTTACCTGTTGACAGGTGTGCAGGAGATGCTCCTTCGGCAATAACAGTAACCAATGCATCAGGTGCCACATCAACGTTAAGCGTTGCTTCTGGTCCATTAGCACTTGCTATACCTGAAACCACCCAGGATGGAGTTAATAATGTCATAAATGTTACTACCGTGCCTGCTGGCGTAAACGTAGTAGGACTGAGTGTTACATTAAATGTTACACATACCTGGGCCGGTGATCTTGTTGCTGTGTTACAGGGGCCAAATGGTCAACGAATCAACCTTGTTGCACTTTTAGATGGAACTGGCGGTGCAGGACCAACAACAGGTTTTACAAATACGGTGATCAGCTCTGCAGGAGTTACAGCATTGGATGATGCAGCTACAGCACCCTTTACAGGAACGTATGCCGCAAATCTTTACTTAAATCCGATCATTGGATTAGGAGCTGGCTACTATGACCCAATGCCTGTAGGACCAACTGGTTTCTTACCGACTACAGCAAACTGGAACGACCTTTTCAGTACAGCAAACGGAAACTGGACACTGGCTATATTTGACGGGTATGATGATAGCGGTGCACCGGGTCAGCCTGTAAATACATTGAATAACTGGTCTATCAACATCACTTATGGCACACCAGCCACCGGTGTATTCACTCCTTCTACAGGATTGTTCACAGATCCGGCAGGCCTCATCCCTTATACAGGTACGGCAATTAACACAGTATACGCTGCACCGGCAGCCAGCACGAACTATTCACTGGTTGTAACTACACCTACATGCGTTTCAGCTCCATTAACGGTGCCTGTTAACGTAAACAACCCGATCACCGGAACTTCCAGTACAACAAATGTTTCAGGATGTATCGGCGGATCTACTTCTTTTGTAGCTTCTGCTCCTACCAGTGGCAATAACATTGCACACCAATGGAAAGTAAGTACCGACGGTGGTGTTACTTATACGAATGTTTCAAATAATGCAACCTATAGTGGTGCAAATACTGCAACATTAACGATCTCTGGTCTTACAAGTGGACTTAACGGAAACCTGTATAAAGACTCATTGTATGTAACTTCATGTAACTCATCTATTGTTACCAATGCCGGTACTTTAACAGTGAACCCGATACCTACAGTTACACTTACTGTCAACAACAATGGCCAATTATACCCTGGCCTTACTACCACTATTACAGCTGCATCAAACCCTAATGCCGCTACTTACCAGTGGTACAACAACGGGGTATTGGTTCCAGGTGCTACCGGAAGCACAATTGTGGTTGATATAGATGGAGCAGGTGATTATACAGTAGCTGTAACAGACGTAAATGGCTGTAGCGCTACTTCTTCAGCAACAAGTATCACCCTGGTTCCAAACAATATATTGTTTATCTATCCTAGTCCAAACACAGGGCAATTCCAGGTTAGGTATTACAATACAGAAGGTAATTCTTCAAATGTTCGTAACCTGAGCATCTTTGATTCAAAAGGAGCAAGGGTTTACTCAAGAGCATATGATATTACACTTCCTTATACCAAAATGGATGTTGATATGAGCAACTATAGTAAAGGAATTTACCATGTTGAATTGACAGACAGGAATGGTAAGCGTATTAAAACAGGATCGGTTATTATCCTGTAATACTGATCTTAATATTTATCTGAAAAGGGCCATCTTAATGATGGCCCTTTTTGTTTCCCATTAAAACGCAATCCCGCCACCCTAAAGCCCACCTATTTTACCTAACCAGGATATATAAAAGAATGCATATTTATGCCCGAAATCCGGCATAAATACTTAACTTTGCCACCCCGTTCAAAAAACCGCGGGGATTTTAATTATGTCTTTTAATATTAACAAACAACTAAACGCAGAAGAACAGGAGCCGATAGCATCCAATGCTGAAGCTACTGCGACAACAAATGAACCTGTTGAAACACCCGCTGAAACAATAACAGCGAAGGTTGCAGAACCAAAAATTGAAACAGCTCATGATGACTTTGACTGGTCTCGTGACAAACGTAATGTTGCAGCTTATTCTGCCGAAGAAAAAGCTAAATATGACAACGTTTACGACAACACTTTCAAACAGATCAATGATGGTGAAATGATACAGGCAACTGTAGAATCATTGACCAAAACAGATGCTGTTGTGAACATCGGATTCAAAAGTGATGGCCTGATCTCTCTGAACGAATTCAGGGATATCCCGGGTGGTGTAAAAGTTGGTGATATCATCGAAGTGATGGTAGTGGAAAAAGAAGACAGGGACGGTAACCTGAACCTGAGCCGCAAATCTGCACGTATCACCAGGGCTTGGGAAAGGATCGTTGAAGTGAACAAAACCGGCGAGATCGTAACAGGGCTTGTTACCAGCAAAACCAAAGGTGGTTTGATCGTTGACGTTTTTGGAATGGAAACCTTCTTACCAGGATCACAAATAGATGTGAAGCCTGTAACTGATTACGATCAGTTCGTTGGTAAAACAATGGAATTTAAAGTAGTTAAGATCAACGAAGCGATCAAGAATGCGGTTGTTTCTCACAAAGCACTTATTGAAAGCGATATCGAAGCTCAAAGGGCCGAGATCATCGGTAAACTGGAAAAAGGCCAGGTACTGGAAGGAACGATCAAGAACATCACTGATTTTGGTGCATTCCTTGACCTTGGCGGCTTAGATGGTTTATTATATATCACAGATATTTCATGGGGACGTATCAACCACCCGGGCGAAGTATTGAAAATGGATCAGAAACTGAATGTGGTTGTTCTTGACTTTGATGATGACAAAAAACGTATCAGCTTAGGCTTGAAACAATTGACCCCACATCCATGGGATACATTGGCAGAGAACCTGAAAGAAGGTGAGATCGTTAAGGGTAAAGTAGTGAACATCGAAGATTACGGTGCTTTCCTTGAGATCATGCCTGGTGTTGAAGGTTTGGTTCACGTGAGTGAAATTACATGGGCTAATACCCCGATCAATGCTAAAGAATTCTTCAAGCTTGGTGACGAATACGAAGCTAAAGTGGTTACACTTGATAAAGAAACACGCAAAATGAGCCTTTCTATCAAACAAATGACAGAAGACCCATGGAGCACTATCGAAAACAGTTTCCCTGAACATAGCCGTCACATGGGTACTGTAAAGAACATCACTCCTTATGGCGTGTTCGTTGAATTGTCAACCGGTATCGGCGGGATGATCCATATCAGCGACCTGAGCTGGTTAAAGCGTTTCAACAACCCGAATGAATATACAAAGGTTGGAAACCAGATCGAAGTGATCATTTTGAATATAGATAAAGAAGGACGCAAGCTCCAGTTAGGACATAAGCAAATTGAAGAAGATCCATGGAATTCACTGGAATCTGTATTTGCTGAAGGTTCTATTCATGAAGGAACTGTTGTAAAGAAAGACGATAAAGGTGCTGTTGTTCAATTGCCTTATGGCCTCGAAGGTTTCGCACCTGCACGCCACCTGGTAAAAGAAGATGGTAAAACGATCGTTGCAGATGAACTTGCAAATTTCATGGTGATCGAATTCGACCGTAACGACAAACGCATCGTTCTAAGCCATACCCGTTTGTGGGAGCAGGAAAAAGAAGAAGAGAAACAGGTTATCATGAAGGAGAAAAAAGCGGAAGCTGAAACTACCAAGAAAGCTGTGAAGACCATTCAGAGCAAGGTAGAAAAAGCAACCCTTGGCGACCTTGGTGTACTTGCAGGATTGAAAGCAAAAATGGATAGTGATGCTGCTTCTGGCGAAAGCAAAGAAGTTGAAGCTGCCCCGGTTGCTGAAACCAAACCTGCAGAAACTGAAGCGAAAGCTGAAGGCGATGCAGATGCAACAGCTGAATAATCATTCAACAACTGAAAATAAAAATCCCCTGGTAATACCGGGGGATTTTTTTATGGCTGGATATTTTTAGAGTTTACCTTTTAGAAAGTTGTAAACTCTAAAAATATCAATCAAATGATTCTTCATTCAAATGCACTTTCGTCATCTCTAAAAAATGATTCTGCAGGTTATGTACGCTAATGGCGTGGGCCATATGCCTTGTTTCATCCCTGTACCATATTTCCATTCTTGAAAAATCGCCTTCCTTAGGAATAAGCACCCGGAAAGCCCCTTTCATATATTTCACTGTTCCGTCTTCATTCACATGCTTGTGGAATTTAAGATTCGTCATTTCTGCATCGTTTAGCGGCAATGCATGCAACTGGTTCATCTCGTACCAGAACTCCTGCCCGGTATCTACGCAAACCTGCTTTTCATCTCCATTCAGGTTGGTCACTTCTCCCCTCTTTTTATCTCCGTCATTATCGGCGATCAAGTAATCACCTATTTTTACTTCATGAAATTTTATCATAGCTGATCGTTTTTTTTGTTTAGACAATTTAAGAAAATTTATTCAGAGTAATTATCAAATCTCAAATCATTAAATTTTCAAATTATTACTCTGCCCAACTCATCACATAGCCCTGGTTCTCTATTTCAATAGCTGTTTCGGTTAATTGCAATGGCCTGAAAGTGTCTACCATTACTGCCAGTTCCTTTGTTTCCTTTGCACCAATACTTTTTTCTGCAAGCCCCGGGTGAGGCCCATGCGGTATGCCTGCAGGATGCAACGTGATCATGCCACGGGTAACATGTTTGCGGCTCATGAAATCACCATCCACATAATACAACAATTCATCACTGTCGATATTACTATGATTATAGGGCGCCGGGATCGCCAGCGGGTGGTAATCAAATAACCTGGGAACAAATGAACAGATAACAAATGCATCTGTTTCAAATGTCTGGTGCACCGGCGGTGGCTGATGAACCCTTCCTGTTATCGGTTCAAAATCATGTATGCTGAAAGCATAAGGATAACAGCAGCCGTCCCAGCCGATCACATCGAATGGATGTGTGCCATAATGTATGCCATATAAAAATCCCTGTTTCTTTGTCTTGATAATGAAATCGCCTTTCTCATCAAAGGTTTGAAGGTTCTCCGGCACCCGTATATCCCTTTCGCAATAAGGCGCATGTTCCATCAGCTGGCCATACTTACTTAAATATCTTTTTGGATAACGTATGGGCGAATGCGATTCAACAATGAACAAACGGTTGTCTGCTGTATCAAAATGGATCTGGTAGATACAGCCTCGTGGAATAACAAGATAATCGCCATAACCGAATTTCAGTTCGCCATAACAGGTTTTTAATACACCTGTTCCTTCATGAATAAAAATAACTTCATCTGAATCTGCATTCTTGTAAAAATATTCCGTCATGCTTTTTTGCGGTGATGCTAATACGATATGGCAATCACTGTTTACCAATACGGCTTTCCTGCTTTGCAAAAAATCTGCTTCGGGTTTTACCTTAAACCCTTCCAGGCTGCGGTGTTTCAGCATTTTTTCTTCGGCGATCCTGGGCGCTACATTTACAGGCTCATCGCAGCTGACTATAAGGGTGGGTGCATACGTATGATAGAGCAATGAATAATCATTGGAAAAACCTTCGGTAGAAAAAAGCTGTTCTGCATACAAGCTGCCATCAGGTTTGCGGAATTGCGTGTGACGTTTATGGGGAATGGTCCCTAGTTTATGATAATGGGGCATAATGAATGAATTAAAAATTAATGATTAAAAAAAATGATAAGGATCATTCATTCATAACCTTTGCATAGGGCAAGCATGAGGAAATAATATTTCCAGTTGCGTTTGTCGATATGATATGTAAAATTTCTGAAAAATATCATCGCTGTAAATTGTGATATGCTATCTTCAATTCAAATTTACCATTTTAATTCGATTAAACTTTGACAAGGATCGGCCTTATATCAGATACTCACAATTACCTGGATGAAGCTGTTTTTGAACACTTCAAAAATTGCCGGGAAATATGGCATGCCGGGGATTTTGGTAATATGGAATTAGCTGAACGCCTGGCCCAACAAAGCGGCCTGCCGGTTAGAGGGGTTTATGGGAATATTGATGGAAAGGATATCAGGAGTGTCTATCCTGAGAAATTACATTTCAGTTGCGAAGGGGTAAAAGTCTTTATGCAGCATATCGGCGGCTATCCTGGCCGGTATGCCCCCGGTGTAAAGCAGGAGATCATCGAACAGCAGTCGAAACTTTTCATCAGCGGCCACTCACATATTTTAAAGATCATGTATGATGATAAACTGGGCTGCCTGCACATGAATCCCGGCGCCGCCGGCAAACAAGGCTGGCATAAAGTGAGAACAATCATCCGCTTCGTGATCGATGGCGAGGATATGAAAGATTGTGAAGTGATTGAACTGTA
>Ga0209023_10008062_pt1 | contig 10643 bp, 10 predicted proteins | sample LakOneMetagenome_FD_187468 | JGI IMG/M metagenome (GOLD analysis project Ga0209023, IMG submission 187468) | Freshwater and sediment microbial communities from Lake Erie, Canada (SPAdes) (version 2) | ecosystem: Environmental > Aquatic > Freshwater > Lentic | place: Lake Erie, Canada...
CGGAATCTTCCGGTCGCCGGACAACACCAGGGTCGGGTAGCTCAGTTGGCAGAGCGACCGCCTGAAAAGCGGTAGGTCACCGGATCGACGCCGGTTCCGACCACCAGGTGATCGCCAGGTCAGCGCCCCAGCGGTGCTGGCCTGGTGTCGTTTTCACCCCAGTCCCGAGGTGGGAGGACTGCGGGGATTCCCAGGGTGCTCGGCGGGATCGTCCAGCTGACGGGCACACGATCTACCCATGGACCTCACCGCAACCCCCAGCCCACTCCCGCACGACGACCGCGACGATGAGCACGACCTGGGCCTCCAGCACGACCTCCAGACGCTCGGTGAGCGCACCGCGCCGCCTGGAGGCGCCGCAGGGCCGGGCCTGGCCTCGATGAGCGCCGGGATCGACGAGCTGGCCCGCAAGCGCATGGACCGGCGCAAGATGCTGACCATGGTCGGCGGGGGCGGCGCAGCGGCGCTGATCCTGGCCGGCTGTCGGATCCCGGTCACCGGCGGCGGCTACGCCCGAATCCCCGAGGAGACCGCCGGCCCGTTCCCGGGCGACGGCACCAACGGGCCCAACGTGCTGACCACCAGCGGGGTGGTCCGACACAACATCCGGTCCAGCTTCGGCGGCCTGACCGGTACGGCCACCGGCGTCCCCCTCACCGTCAGGCTGCGCGTCACCGACGTCAGCGCCGGCAACGTGGTCAAGCCCGGGGCCGCCGTCTACCTGTGGCACTGCGACGCCCTGGGCCGGTACTCCCTCTACGCCTCAGGCGTGACCGACAAGAACTACCTGCGGGGCATCCAGGTGGCCGACAAGAAGGGTGAGCTCACCTTCACCAGCATCTTCCCAGCGTGCTACGACGGCCGCTGGCCCCACATCCACTTCGAGGTGTACCCGAGCCTGGCCAAGGCCAACAACGCAGCCAACAAGGTGGCGACGTCGCAGATGGCGCTGCCCGCCGCGGCTTGCAAGGCCGTCTACGCCACCACGGGCTACACGGGCAGCGCGGCCAACCTGGCGAAGACCTCACTGAGCCGTGACATGGTGTTCAGCGATGGGTACAGCCACGAGCTGGCCAGCGTCACGGGCAGCACGTCCAAGGGCTTCACCGCCGCGCTCACTGTCGCTGTCCCGTAGAGCCGAGCCCGGGTTGGGGGCGGGCGCCGCGCACCCCGGTCAGAGCAGCGCGGGCTGCGCGTGCGCCTGCTTGGCCTCGGTGGGCGAGGGGACTCGGGATGGGTCCGCGACACCGGCGCCATCGGTCGACGTGCGCGGCCGCTTCCCGGACGGTGATGCCGGCCTCGGCTCCCAACCAGTCCGCCGCCGATCGATGCCCTTGCCCCGCCACGCATCGGTTTGAGCCACCCGCAAGGCGGCGAACATCCGCCCGGTGGCCGCCGCCTTCTCGATGATGGCCAGATCGCTCACCACCCGGGCGGGCTGCTCGCCCGACAGCTGCTCCGGCGCGAGGTCACGCACAAGCTGCAGACAGCCGTCCGGAGCTCGGCCGTGGTGGACATGCATCCAGCCCAGACCGAACACCCGTACGGCGCAATGAAACCACCGAAGGTCCCCGAAATGTCCGAAAGAGATCTCGTTCGCGCCAGGCACGACGTCAGACGGGTCAGAGGAACGCGGCCGTGGTGCCCCCCAGCTCGATGGGGTCCATGCCCAGCTTGCGGTGGTCCCACGAGCGGGTGCGCTCGACGTCGATGCGCACCGCCACCCGCTTGTGGAGCATGAACTCCACCAGCGGCTTCATCTCGTCGGTGTAGGGGCCGTTGTAGCGCTCCCAGATGTTGACGCCGACCTTCCACAGCGCGTCGGCATCGTCGACCACCACGCCCTGGCCCTCGAACGACACCCCGCGCAGCGTGTCGTAGGTGTGCCCGTCCTCGATGAGGACGGTGACCCGTGGGTCGCGCTTGAGGTTGACCGCCTTCTGGGACCGGGCCTTGGTCTCGATCCAGATCTGCCCGTCCAGCACCGCGAACCACATGGCCACCAGGTGGGGAACACCGGTGGCGCCGATGGTGGCCAGCGTGGCGGTGCGACTGCGTTCGACGTAGGTGGCGATCTCCTCGTCGGACATGGTGATCTGCGAGCGCTGGTTGGTACCCATGGGTCGGCCTCTCTGGTTCCCGTTCGGTGGGGCGACGCTACCGCCGCCCCGATGCAACCGACATCGGCGCGACACTGGTGGGCCTATGACCGACGCCTCCACCGCCGAGCCGATCCAGTCCATCGTCACCCTCGATCTGGAGGGCGTGCTGGTCCCTGAGATCTGGATCGCAGTCGCCGAGCGCACCGGGATCGAAGCGCTGCGACGAACCACCCGCGACGAGCCCGACTACGACGTGTTGATGCGCTACCGACTGGACCTCCTGGCCGAGCACGGGCTGACCCTGTCGGTGATCGACGACGTGATCGGGGGGCTCGAGCCGCTACCCGGTGCGGCCGGGTTCCTGGCCGAGCTGCGCACCCGCACCCAGGTGGTCATCCTGTCGGACACGTTCGAGCAGTTCGCCGCACCGCTCATGCGCCAACTCGGGTGGCCGGCGATCCTGTGCCATCGACTGGTGGTGGAGGACGACCGCATCGTCGACTACCGGCTCCGCATGGCCGACCCCAAGCGCAAGGCGGTGCAAGCCCTCCATGGCCTCAACTACCGAGTGATCGCCGCTGGCGACTCGTACAACGACACCACCATGCTGCTCGAGGCCGACCACGGGTTCCTGTTCCACTCGCCCCCCAACGTGCAGGCCGAGTTCCCCCAGCTGCCTGCGTTGGAGACCTACGACGAGCTGCTGGACCAGATCACCGCGGTGCTCACCTGAGCCCACCTGCTCGGCTCCGTTGACCCCTTCAGCGCGACGTAGTTAACTGCGTTCACCTGTTGCGACGCATGGTCCGACAGCATGAGGGGGACACCATGTCGAAGCTGATCCGCACCAGTGCGCTGGCGCTGAGCCTGGCCCTGGGCCTGGCCGTCGCCACGGCCTGCGAGCCCGCCACCACCGGCCAGGCCACCAACACCGTCGACGTGAAGTGCGCAGGATCGACCAAGGCCATCCCCACCGACTGGTACTTCCCGGTCGGCACCCCCAAGGCGCTGGTGTGGCTCCAGCACGGCTTCACCGAGTCCAAGGACGATTGGGTGGAGACCGGGCGCAAGGCAGCCGACGCCGGCTTCGTGGTGATGGCCACCACGCTCCCGAGCGCCGACCTCTTCGGGTGCACGGTGCAGAACATCGGGAACAACACCGACTTCCTCAACAACGTTGCCACCATGTTCAGCGGCATGGGTACGGCCAACACCGCGATCACCAAGAGCTACGCCGACGCAGCCTCCAAGGCCGGCCGGTCCGGGTTGGCCATGCCGGCCAAGCTCGAGTTCAGCGGCCACTCGGCCGGCGGCGAGGCCGTGCTCTACGTGGCCAACCGCCTGCGGACCGCCAGCCCCACCACCTTCGCCAAGCTCAAGGGCCTGGTGCTCCAGGACAGCGTGAAGTCGTTCATCGGTGACAACACCGATGCGTCGCTCACCGGCCTCGCAACCACCACGCTCCCGATCTACGCCCTGGCCTCCCCGAAAGGGTCCTGCAACGCCGATCAGAGCGGCACCCAGGCAGTGGTGAGCAAGCTCGCCGGTCGGGCCTTCCACGGCACGGTGATCACCACGGGCGTCCACGGCGACATCTTCGGCACCTCGGCCAACGGACTGGGCACGGCCACCTGCGGCACGCCCCAGCCGACCAACACCGCAGCCGTGCGCACGCTCACCTTCGGCTGGCTCACCGACCAGGCCGCCGGCACCACCACGGCGGCGTTCTACCCCGGCGGATCCACCTACGACGGCTTGGTCGCCGCCGGAACGATCTCGACGCTCCCCTAGGGGTCGAGCCGGACCCACAAGCGATCTCGGGACCGTGCGATCGCCGCGTGGCTAGCGTCTGACCGCGGCGCGGCGTTCGATCACGCCAAAGGGGTTAGATCATGAGGTTGACGCGGCGGACACGACTTCTTGGGGCGGTGGCATCCATCGGGATCATCGCCGCCACGGTGATGGCTGGTGGCGGGGCCGCTGCCACGGCCGACACCGACCAGGGCCCCATGGCGATCGGCTACACGCCGGTGACCCTACGGGTGTCGACATCCCCTGCGGTCCCGGCGCAGATCACGATCGACGACCACATCGCCGACACCTGGGGGCTGCAGTGGGTCAAGCTCTCGCCGATCTACCACAAGCTCTGCTTCGGTGACGTGCCCGGCTACACGACCCCATCCCCGAAGTGTCGCACGGTCGTGTTCCCTGACGGGACGGCGACGGTCGTGGGCACCTACACGCCGCGCGGCTACCTCCACGTGACGACCTCCCCTCCGGTCGCCTCCCAGATCAGCGTCGACGGCATCCCGCGCAACGACTGGGGGATGTGGACCGACCTCGACACCGGCTCGCACGAGGTCTGCTTCGGTGCCGTCACCGGCTACACCGCCCCCGGCTGCCAGACCGTGGCCGTGACCGCCGGAGCGACCACCGACGTCACCGGGTCGTTCACCCTCTCGGACGCAACCGGCCTCGCCGACGTCGGTCTACTCCGAGTCACGACGTCTCCCGCCCTTCCGTCCCAGGTGCTGGTGGATGGCACCCTCCGCGACACCTGGGGGCTGAACTGGCTCGAGATCCCGGCGGGGTCCCACAGCGTCTGCTTCACCCGCGTCGAGGGATGGACTGAGCCGGCGTGCAAGACCGTGACCGTCACCTCCGGTGCAACGACGACCGTCGTGGGCACCTTCGAGCAACGCGGGTACCTCCAGGTGACCACTGCCCCAGCGGTACCGGGAACGGTCTTCCTCGATGGCTACCCGGCCGACGACTGGGGGATCTTCACCGATGTCCCCATCGGCACCCACCAGGTCTGCTTCCAGGACGCCCCCGGCTACGACACCCCCGGATGCAAGTCGGTGGTTGTCCTCCCGGGGCAGACGGCCTCGGTCGTCGGCACCTATCGCTGACCGTCGGACCACGGCCCGTCACCCGAGGTCGATCTCGGCCTCAGTGCCATCCGGGTCCTCGGCGTGGCGGGCCACCGTCACCCGGTGGACCCCGTGCGGAGCCACCCACTCGTGGGCTGAGGGATCGCGTCGGGCCAACCGGTCCAACGGGATCCGGATGTCGACGTCGGCCGACGAGCCAGGGTCGAGCTCGATCCGAGCGAGCCCCACCAGTCGGCTGATGCCATCGACCGGGCCGGCGTAGACCTGCACCACCTCGGTGCCGGGGCGACCTCCCTCGTTGGTGACGGTCGCCGCGACCGCGATCTCACCCGCCGACGCAACGACCCGCACGTCGACGATCGCCAGGTCGGTGTAGCTGAGGCCGAAGCCGAACGGATACGCGGCTCGATGGCCGTCTCGGGTCAATCGCCAGTAGCCGTGCCACTGGTCGTACGTCGTCCGCGTGGCATCGGGATCGAAGTGCGGGAGGTGGGACTCGTCGGCCGGCACCGTGAACGGGAGCCGACCACTGGGCTCAGCCCGACCGAGCAGCAGGTCGGCCAGGGCATGGCCTCCCTCCATGCCGGCGTACCAGGACTGCACCACCGCCGGCACCTGATCGACCCACTCGTCGATCAGCACCGCGCTGCCGGCCACCACGGCGACCACCGTGCGGGGGTTGGCCGCCGCTACGGAGCGGATGAGGGCGACGTCGCCATCTCGCAATTGCAACGAGGCCCGATCGCCACCCTTCGAGAAGCCCAGCTGGTCGCCGCCCGCGCCGTTGGGGTTGGCGAAGGGCTCGGTGTCGGCGGCCAGGACCGCTCGGAAGGCTGATTCGAGATCGGGATCGTCGGGGCCGGGCATGAGGTCGACCAGGTGCGCGGTGCCGCTCCCGCCGATGAACTCGCCCTCGTCGGCCTTGGTGTACCCGACCACCACGATCGCCACGTCGACCTGACCAGCCAGCCGGCTCGCCGCTTCAAGGTCCGATCCTGGATCGGTGACCACCTCGGCCTGTCCGGCGAGGGCCTCTCGGATCCCGGCGAACGGCGTCACCACCGCAGGGGCCCACACGTCGCTGGAGCCGCCGTCGCCGAGGTTGCGGACGTCAGCCAGCCTGCCGAGCACCGCCACCCGGGTCAGTTCGGTGCCCACCAGCGGCAGGAGGGATCGACCGTCCACCGCTTCGTTGCGGAGGAGAACGGCGGCCTTGGTGGCCGCCTCGCGAGCGAGCGCTCGGTGCTCGGGCGAGGCCAGCGACCCGATCCCTGGGGATGGCGCAGCCAGGACATCAGCGAAGCGCAGCAACGTGGTCACCGTGTTGGTGACCGCGGCGGTGATGTCGTGGTCGGTGCACTCCCCTGCGGCCAGCGCCGCATCGAGCCCAGCGTGGCGGATCATGCGGTACGGCATCTCCACGTCGAGCCCGGCGGCCACCGACGGCCCGGCGTCGCGGAGCCCGAAGATCCAGTCCGAGATCACCATGCCGTCGAAGCCCCACTCGTCGCGGAGGATGTCGGTGAGCAGGGACGGCGACTGACCGCACCACTCGCCGTTGACGGCGTTGTAGGCACTCATGACCGAGGCCACGCCCTCGTCGACGATGCGCTTGAAGTGCGGGAGGTACACCTCGTGCAGGGCGACCTCGTCGACGGTCACGTCGACGCTGAACCGGGCGTTCTCCATGGAGTTGGCCGCGAAGTGCTTCACGCAAGCCATGGCGTGGCGCTGCACGCCTCGGGTGAGCGCCGCCCCCAGCTCACCGACGTGGAAGGGATCCTCGCCGTAGGTCTCCTGGGCCCGACCCCACGCGGGGTGGCGCAAGACGTTGACGCACACCCCGCCGTAGAGGGTGGCGCCCACGGCACGAAGCTCAGCGCCGATCGCCTCTCCGACGCGCTCCTCCAGGTCCAGGTCCCAGGTGGCCCCACGAGCCATGCTCACCGGGAACGCGGTGGCCGGGCCGATCACCACGCCTCGGGGACCGTCGGAGAACGCGAACCCCGGGATGCCGAGCCGGTCCACCCGAGCAGCGGGGAACGGCCGTCGGTGGTAGCCACCGACACCGAGATCCTCGAGACCGGTCCAGAACGGTAGGTCCCCGTCGAGGCACCAGCGGCGCTCGTCCTCGGTCATCAGGGAGACGAGCGCCGTTGCCTCGCTCCGCGGATCGGCGCCGGCCGCCACCCGGCGAGCCGCGGCGTCGAACTCGGTCTCGGCCTGCTGCAGCGCCACGTGGACCGGTCCGGTCAGGCCTGCGCCGGACGCAGCACGTCGGCCTCGAGGGCGTCGAGCTGGCTGCGCAAGATGTCGACGTCGAACGCCAGGCACAGCACGATCAACCGGTCGACGCCGGCCGCGGCGTACTGCTCCACCATCTCGGGCGTGGTCTGGTTGAAGTACGGGCAGACCGACAACACGATGTCGTCGCGGGTCCGGCCCTCGGCGGCCAATGCCGCGTCCAGACGAACGAGCGGCTCGGCCAGATCGCCCGGCAGGCGGTTGAACGAGAACCACCCCTGGGCGTGGCGCGCCACCCGAGCCATGGCAGCATCGCTCTCGCCGCCCACGTGGATCGGCGGGTGCGGGGTCTGGACCGGCTTCGGGTACATGCGGCACGGGTTCAGGTCGTAGAGCTCGCCGTGGTACTCGGAGATCTCGTCGCACCACAGGCTCTTCATCACCTGGAGGTGCTCGTCGGTGCGCTGGCCCCGCTTCTCGAACGGCATGCCCACGGCCTCGAACTCCTCGCGGAGCCACCCGACGCCGATCCCGAAGTCCACCCGGCCACCCGACAGCGAGTCCAGGTCGGTGACAGCCTTGGCGGTGTACACCGGGTTGCGCTGAGGCACGAGGCAGATGCCGGTGCCGAGCCGGATGCGGTCGGTCACCGCGGCCAGGTACGTGAGGGCGGTGAGCGGTTCGAGCATCCCGCTGTCTGCCCCGCCGGGGAACTTGCCGTCGGCGGCGTAGGGGTAGGCCGACTCGTACTCGTCGAAGAGCACCACGTGTTCCGGGACCCAGACGGACTCGAAGCCACGGTCCTCGATCTCGCGCCCGACGGCCCGCAGGATCTCCGGTGAGGCATTGCCGTTGCCCAGCGGTACGAACACTCCAACGTCCATGAGAACTCCTCTGCCGTGGCTCGAAGGAAGGGCGACCGCAGCGCGAACGCTGCTCGCCTCCAGTAGAACCTGTTCTAGTTCAATCCATCGATCAGGGGACCGGCCATGACCATCCGAGTGATCCAGTGGGCCACCGGCACGGTGGGCATCCACGCCGTGCCCGCCATCGTCGCCCATCCCGACCTCGAATTGGCCGGTCTGTGGGTGCACAGCGACGCCAAGGCCGGCCGCGACGCCGGCGAGCTGTGCGGCGGTCCGGCGGTGGGGGTGCTGGCCACGCAGGACGCCGAGGCCCTGCTGGCGCTTGACGCCGAGGTGGTCTGCTACACGGCCAGCTCCGACATCCGGCCCGACGGCGTGGTCGACGATCTCTGCCACATGCTGGCCTCGGGCAAGAACGTGGTGAGCACCTCGTTCGTGCCGCTCCTGTTCCCCAAGGCCGCAGGCGAGGGCGTCTACGACCGGCTGCAGGCGGCTTGTCTGGAGGGCGGTACCAGCCTCTATACGTCGGGCATCGACCCGGGCTTCGGCAACGCCGGCATCACCATCCACGCCCTGGCGCTGTGCAAGGAGATCCGCACCGTCCGGATGCTCGAGATCGTCAACTACGCCACCTGGGACAACCCCTTCACCATGTTCGAGATCATGGGGTTCGGGAAGGCCGACGCCTCCGAATCGCTGCTGCTCTCCCCCGGTTCCATCACCCTCGGCTGGGGTCCGGTCGTGGAACTGGTGGCGGCCGCCATCGGCCTGGAGCTCGACGAGATCACGGAACGAACCGAGGTGATCCTGGCCGACGAGGACATCACCATCGCCTCGGGCACCGTGGCGGCCGGCACCATCTCAGGGATGCGGTTCGAGATCATCGGCGTGGTGGGCGGCGAGGAGCGCATCATCGTGGAGCACGTCACGCGCCTGCGCGACACCGACGCTCCCCAATGGCCCGAGGGCCACGGCTACCGCATCCAGATCGAGGGAGAACCGCACGTTCAGGTGGAGCTGTCGCTCAGCTCGGACCGGGGCGATCACAACCACGCCGGCTGCCTGGCCACCGCCATGCACGTGATCAACGCCATCCCTGCGGTGGTGGCCGCCGAACCGGGCGTGCACACCATGTTGGAGCTCCCGGTGTACTCCGCTCACGCCTGATCCGGGCCGATCTCGCCGCACTCCTAACCTGAGCGTCCATGTCGACCACCACCCATCTGCCCGCAGCGCCCGACGTGCTCCGCCCGGACTTCTGGGTGGACCTGCCGGCCATGCACGACACGTTCCGCACCCTGCGCCAGCAGGGTCCGGTGGCACGGGATGAAGCCAACGACCTCTGGGTGGTCCTGGGCCACCCAGAGGTGGTGGCCGTCGAGCGCCAGAGCGAGCTCTTCGTCAGCGGTCAGGGCTACCGATCCTTCTTCGCTCCGGGCGAGGACAACATGATCTCGCTGGACGACCCGCGCCACCACGAGCAGCGAGCGCTGGTCTCGCGCCGATTCACCCCCAAGGCCGTGCGCGGCCTGGAGGCCTACCTCACCGACCTCATCGCCGACCTGGTCGACGGGTTCCTCGGCGAGGGCTGCCTCGAGGTGGTGTCGCAGCTCGCAGCTCCCTTGCCCGCTCGCCTCACCGCCCACCTGCTCGGGTTCGACGAAGCCCAGTGGCCGGAGATCCAGACCTGGTCCGAACGGCTGATGCGCTACGACGCCGCCCTGTTCGACCCCGACGCCCAGCTGGGCTTCATCGAGGCCATCGCCGAGTTCAGCCCACCGCTCTTCGCCCTGTTCGACGCTCGTCGCACCGAGCCCGCCGATGACCTGATCTCGGTGTGGGCCCAGGCCGAGATCGGGGGCTGCCCGGTGGGCAAGGAGACCCTGGTCAACGAGACCGGCCTGGTGATCTCCGGAGGGGCCGAGACCACCCGAACGGTGATCGCCCGAGGCCTGGCCACCTTGGCCGAGCACCCGGACCAGTGGGAGGCCATGGCTCAGGACCCGGAGCTTGTCCCCGGCGCGGTGGAGGAGCTCATCCGGTGGGTCACGCCGTTGAACAACTTCTTCCGGGTGGCCACGGCCGACACCACCCTGGGCGACGCCCAGATCTCCGCCGGCGATCGCTTGATGCTGGCCTACCCGTCGGCGAACCGAGACGAGCGAGTGTTCACCGACCCCGACAGCTTCGACATCACCCGGCATCCGAACCCGCACGTGGCGTTCGGGTTCGGCACGCACTTCTGCCTCGGGGCGTCGCTCGCCCGGTACGAGCTCACCCTGCTGTTCACCCGGCTGGCTGCCGCGGTCACCGACCTGACCGTGCTTCGCCCGCCCGACCTGGAGGCCAACATCTTCGTGACCGCGGTGCGTTCCTTCGAGCTCGGGTTCACCCGACGGTGAGCAGCCATCGGATCCCGTCGGTCACGCTCGCGGCGGCGCTGGCGCTGGCCGTGGTGCTCACCGGTTGCAGCCACGACAAGGGCAGCGATGGCGGCGATGCGGTGGGCACCTCCACGACGACCACGCAGGTTGTTT
>Ga0209023_10008063_pt1 | contig 10641 bp, 6 predicted proteins | sample LakOneMetagenome_FD_187468 | JGI IMG/M metagenome (GOLD analysis project Ga0209023, IMG submission 187468) | Freshwater and sediment microbial communities from Lake Erie, Canada (SPAdes) (version 2) | ecosystem: Environmental > Aquatic > Freshwater > Lentic | place: Lake Erie, Canada | collected...
ACCGCCTAGTAATTGATCTTTTGGCACTTTAACATTGTCAAAAAATAATTCAGATGTATCTTGGCTATGTAAACCAATCTTGTCGAGATTTGTACCTTTTTTGAAGCCTTCCAAGCTAGTATCAACCAAGAGCAAAGACACGCCTTTTGCACGAGCTGCTGGATCTGTTTTTGCTGCAATAATCACAAGCCCAGCGTGCTGACCATTTGAAATAAAGGTCTTAGAACCATTAAGCACATAATGATCACCGTTTAAAATTGCTGTAGAGCGAAGCGCTTGCAAATCAGAACCCGCGCCTGGTTCAGTCATACCAATCGCACCAACAACTTCACCGCTGACTAACTTAGGAATCCAGTATTTTTTTTGTTCTTCAGTACCGATATGCAATACGTAAGGTGCGGTAATTTCAGAGTGTACAGAAATTGCAGTGGACAATGAGCCATAACCAGCACGAGCAGACTCTTCGACCAACATCAATGAGTAATTTACTGGAACGCCGTAACCACCGTATTCTTCAGGCATATCTACGCAGAGATAGCCATTTTCACCCAACTTATTCCACACTTCACGCGGCATAATGCCTTCTTTTTCCCATGTCGCGTAATAAGGCTCGATGTTATCCACCATAAAACGACGGAAATTATCACGAAATAGTTCCAAATCTGCATCATGAGCCAGCATAGAAAATCCTTAAGAGTTTATGTGGATGAAATAATGAATAAAAAAACCAACAGCGTCTAACGATTGTGCTGATTATAAACCAATCCCGCGTTATGATGGACTGATAAATTAATTCAGAATCTTTGAATCAAAAAGCAAGGGGCTATTTTACAATATGCGTAGCCCCTGATCTGTATTGACCTTGAATTGGATGAATGCGCCATGAGTACAATGACCCGTCCACGCCCACAAACCAATCAATACAAAGATGTTGAACATCCATTTGCAAAATACGTGCGAATTTTAGGCAAAGGTAAGCGTGGTAGTCGCTCCCTCACGTTTGAAGAAGCACTCGATGCTTTCGGGCAAATTTTGGATGACCAAGTTTTAGATGTACAACTTGGTGCATTTTTGATGCTTTTACGGGTCAAAGAAGAATCCGTCGATGAGTTAGCAGGTTTTGTCACTGCCACACGAGAACGTTTAAATTTCCCTGAGATTCAAGTCGATTTAGATTGGTCAAGCTATGCAGGTAAGCGTCGCCATTATCCTTGGTTTTTGCTTGCTGCCTTGACGCTGGCTAAATCTGGCGTGCGCGTATTCATGCATGGTGCGGCAGGTCATACAATCAATCGACTCTATACAGAAGATGTTTTGCCTGTGCTTGGATTTACACCTTGTCAATCTACTGATGAAGTTGAAAAAGCTTTAGATGAGCATAATTTTGCGTTTCTTCCCCTATCCGTTTTGTCACCAAAACTGAGTGAAATGATTGATTTGCGTAATGTTATGGGGTTACGTTCACCTGTGCATACGCTTGCACGTCTGATTAATCCCTTTAATGCCACTGTGACCTTGCAAGCGATCTTTCATCCTGCATATCGCACATCACATCAGCAAACCGCAATTCGCTTGGGTTATCAAAATGCCGCTGTTATCAAAGGTGAAGGTGGTGAATTTGAGCGTAATCCTGATGCGCGGACACTTGTACTCGGTATCAAGGATGGTGTCGGTTATGAAACTGAGTGGGATATGCTCAATGAATCTCGTAGTGATGTTGAGGAATCTTTTGACTTAGATGAATTTGTAGCAGTTTGGCAAGGAAAAACTCGGCATACGTATGGTGAAAAAGCTGTTGTCGGTACGCTTGCACTGACGCTGGTTGCATTGAAAAAAGCTGAGTCGATGGATGATGCGATGGCTTTGGCGCAAGAGATGTGGGATGGGAGATTGAGTTAAGAATACTTGAGTAGGGGCTCCCCTTGTGGGTGCCCGCTTTTTATTTTTAGGGCGACCACAAGGGTACACCCCTACATATCATGCGTTCCCCGCCAACAACTTCAATCCCGACCAATGCCTTGCAAACTGAGCCGCAGCCCGACCCGAACGTTGACCACGAGTCAGTGACCATTTCAATGCCTCTTTGCGCGCGTCATCATCCAATGGAATATTTTGCTTAGACAACCAATGCGCCACGATATCTAAGTAAGTCTCTTGATCCATCGGATGAAATGCCAGCCAAAGACCGAAGCGATCAGATAAAGACACCTTTTCTTCTACCGACTCTTGCGGATGAATTTCGCCTTGAAATGCCGCATCTGTACGCGTCACAGGTAAATTCTCATGCATAAACTCAGGCAACAGATGACGGCGATTACTTGTTGCATAAATCAAGATATTACCTGCACTCGACTGCACAGAACCATCTAGCGCACTTTTAAGTGCACGATAATTTTCATCTTCTGCGTTAAACGCCAAATCATCGCAATAGACGATAAATTTTTCAGGGCGATCAGCAATCAATGCACGAATTTGAGGCAGATGCACCAAATCATCGCGAGCTACTTCGATGACGCGCAATCCTTGTTGCTGAAAATCATTGAGCAGTGCGCGAATCAGTGAAGATTTTCCTGTTCCGCGTGCACCTGTTAAAAGCACATCATTTGCTGGAAAGCCAGCCAGAAACTGCTTGGTATTTTGGGTCACACGCTCTTTTTGTCGATCAATACCTAATAAATCCACCAAACTGACTGGTTGCTTCGCAAATACTGGGATAAGACTACGATTCTGCCAAATAAACGCTGGTGCGTTGAAATCTGGGCTTTTGGGTACTGGCGGTAAGACATTGTGCGCTTGCTCTACCAACTGTTCTAGTCGAAATAAAAATGATTCAGAAAGGTTCATAGCATATCTACAAATCAAAAATGGATAGTTCAAATTAGTTTTAACTGTTATATCACAGTCACAAAAAATGGAGGTGTCTTATTTTTTACTTCAACAAATTTTGCGCTGTAGGTTATTCATAAATATATCATTTTATGATTAATAATTCGCCAAGTGACTGAAACTTTGCAATTATATTTTTGCCAATTGCTTTTTTTGGTGTGATTTTTGCTTAATTCATCATGTGCAATTGATGAATTAGGAATCAGGCGAATTTAGACTCGCTGACGAAATGATGACAAGCCAAAATATTAAATCCGTCTGTCCTTATTGTGGGGTGGGTTGCGGCATGATCCTCCACGTTGAAGATGGTCAAGTGATCAAAGTTTCTGGTGACAAAGATCATCCGACTAACTTTGGTCGTTTATGCACCAAGGGTTCATCATCACATCTGGCTTTAAGAAAATCAGGTCGATTAGAGAGCGCTTTTATTCGCCCAGCGCGCAATCTAGAGGCAGTTCAAGCTCCAATGACTGCTGCAATTAAAGAAACCGCAACTCGGCTACGTCATATTTTGGATAATCATGGTGCAGATGCTCTGTCATTTTATGTTTCTGGGCAAATGTCGATTGAAGCACAATACCTCATCAATAAACTCGCAAAAGGCTTTGTTGGTACTAATAATATCGAATCAAATTCTCGCTTATGCATGGCAAGTGCAGGAAGTGGTTACAAATTATCATTAGGAGCTGATGGTCCACCAGGCTCATATCAAGACTTTGATCATACCGATTTATTCTTTGTGATTGGCAGCAATATGGCGGACTGCCATCCTATTTTGTTTTTGCGCATGATGGATCGAGTTAAAGCAGGTGCCAAACTCATCGTTGTTGATCCACGTAGAAGTGCTACTGCTGATAAAGCGCATCTTTTTATGCAAATTAAAGCAGGAACCGACTTGGCTTTGCTGAATGGTTTATTGCATTTGTTATATAAAAATGGACATATCGATTCTGAATTCATTGAAGATTTTACCGAAGGTTGGGATGCTTTACCTGCATTTCTAGATGATTATACTCCCGAAAAAGTTGCTGAAATCACAGGAATTCCTGAAGTAGATATTCATAAAGCAGCACAAATGATTGGCGAAGCTCCTGAGTTCATGAGTTGCTGGACGATGGGATTGAACCAAAGTACACACGGCACATGGAACACCAATGCCATTTGCAATTTACATCTTGCCACTGGGAAAATTTGTCGTTTAGGAAGTGGGCCTTTTTCATTGACAGGTCAACCCAATGCCATGGGCGGGCGTGAAATGGGCTATATGGGTGCGGGTCTACCAGGTCAACGCTCTGTTCTGGTTGATGATGATCGTGCATTTATTGAAAACCTCTGGAAAATTCCACAAGGTAGATTGACCACAAAACTCGGCGGCGGCACCATCGACATGTTTGAACGGATGTCTACAGGTGAAATCAAAGCCTGCTGGATTATCTGCACTAATCCAGTTGCTACTGTTGCCAACCGTCAAAATGTGATCAATGGATTAGAGTCTGCCGAGTTAGTGATTTGCCAAGATGCGTTTTTAGATACCGAAACAAATCATTATGCTGACATTCTGCTACCTGGTGCACTCTGGGCAGAAGCGGAAGGCGTGATGGTCAACTCCGAACGCAATATGACCCTGATGCAAAAAGCCATTGAGCCAGCGGGAGCTGCACTACCCGATTGGCAAATTATTGCACTTGTGGCTTGTGAAATGGGATTTGCTGATGCTTTTACTTATGCCTCAGCTGCAGAAGTTTTTGCTGAAATCAGCACAACAACGAATTTAAAAACAGGTTATGACTTGCGTGGTATTAGCCATGCGAAACTCTATGAAACCCCCATTCAATGGCCCTGTTCTGCTGAAAATCTTGATATAAAATCAGAAAATCGTCATCCAATTCGTTACATCAATGACGGAATTAGTCAAACATCATATGAAAAACCCGATGGCAAACGCCCTCGCCTGATTTTTCCAACTCCAAAAAAGAAAGGCGTTTTCTTTGCTCGCCCACATGTTGATCCGCATGAAATGCCCGATGCAGATTTTCCGCTTGTATTAAATACAGGTCGTTTGCAACATCAATGGCACACGATGACCAAGACGGGCAAAATTCCCATGCTGAATAAGCTAAATCCTAGCTCGTTTGTGGAAATTCATCCTGAAGATGCAACTCTACTTGGAATTAAAGAAAAAGATACCGTCGAATTACGTTCACGTCGTGGTTTTGCACGTTTGCCAGCCGTGGTGACAACTAGAGTACGCGTGGGTAATTGCTTCGTGCCTATGCACTGGAATGATAATTTTGGCAAAAATTTGTGTATCAACGCCGTGACTAATGATGCGATTGATCCTATCTCCCAACAACCCGAATTTAAGTTCTGTGCGATTCAACTCAAAAAAGTAGAAACTCCACAAGAATCAACTCAACCTGAACATCACACAACACATAGATCTACAGAAAATCTTCATGCGACAGAGGAACTTGATATGTCAAATATCGACGCACTGAGCGGTTTGCTCAATCTTCCAGCGATTGAACCACCTCAACTGAATGAAGCAGAACAAGCCTACATGGCAGGATTTATTAGTGCGCTACGCACCACTGAAGGTCGTCAAGCTGGCGGGGTTCCAACGATTCCTGATATTGCACCACTCTCAGCGCATACACGACTGTGGATGGATGGCGTACTCGCTGGATTATTTAGCCGCTCAAGCGTGACGCCTGCGCTTGTAAGCCTCGATACAGTGGAAACACGCAATGTCCGCTTACGTCCCAAAGTCGCCCTACTCTGGGCATCTCAAACTGGAAATATCGAATCATTAAGCGAACGTTATGCAACAAAACTGATGGAAGCTGGTTTTGATATTCGTCTTTCCTGTATGTCTGATTACCAAGTTTCTAATCTTGAAAAATCTCAATACGTGCTAATCATGACCAGCACTTTTGGTGATGGTGACTCTCCTGATAACGGTCAAACCTTTTGGTCTGCGCTGAGTGCTGATCATGCACCTAAACTTGTTGGAGTGCGTTATGCAGTTCTCGCGTTCGGCGATAGTAATTACGATGATTTTTGCGGTCATGGACGCAAGCTCAATGCGCGCATGGCAGAATTAGGTGCTATTGCACTTACCGACCGTATTGATTGTGATACTGAGTACCAACCGACCGCAGACTCATGGCTTGAACGTGTGATTACACGGATTAAAGAAGAAGATGATCTGATTCACTCGACACCTGCTGGAGAAGTCACGGCTGTTCCTGCTCGAACATTACCCACTAAAGCTAATCCAGCACCAACGCGTCTAATAAAAAACATACGCCTCAATGCAACAGGTGCAACCAAAGACACACGTTATTTCTCATTTGATCTTGGAGATTCTGGCTTGGAATACGAAGCTGGTGACTCATTAGGTGTATGGCCAAGCAATTGTCCCGAGCTGGTGAATGAAATCATTGGACTCGTTGGTCTGACACCAGACTGTAAAGTCAATATTACAAAAGTCGGCGAAGTTGATCTTGCAGAAGCACTCACCAAACATTTTGAAATAGCTCGTCCGAGCTATGATGCACTCAATTTTATTGCTTCTCGTGCAGCTAGCGATGAACTCAGCCAAATGCTCAAAGATGACCGTAAAGAAGAATTTAAAACATGGATCTGGAATCGCCAATTAGTCGATGTCCTTCATCAATTCCCAGTCAAAATGTCTGCTGGTGAATTACTCAGCGTTCTAAAACGTATGCAACCTCGTTTATATTCTATTGCGTCGAGCCCTAAAGCTCATCCAGGTGAAGTACATCTCACCGTCTCTGCTGTACGCTATGAACACGAACAACGCATGCGTAAAGGCGTCTCATCAACTTTTTTGGCTGAACGTGCGGACACAATTACGATACCTGTTTTCGTACAGCAATCTGCCCACTTCCGTCCACCGCATCAAGGCAATACACCCATGATTATGGTCGGTCCAGGTACAGGCATCGCACCATTTCGTGGTTTCCTACATGAACGCCGTGCACGTGGAGATAAAGGACGTAATTGGCTCTTCTTTGGCGACCAATACTCAGCCACTGACTTTTACTATCGTGAAGAATTAGAGGAAATGCAAAAGGATGGCTTGCTCACTCACCTTGACCTTGCCTTTTCACGCGATCAACCAGAGAAAGTCTATGTACAAGATCGCATGCGTGAAAAAGGTAGGGAGCTATGGTCTTGGCTCGAAGATGGCGCTCATTTCTATGTCTGTGGCGATGCCAGTCGTATGGCAAAAGATGTAGATGCCACTTTAAAAATGATTATTGCCACACATGGAGGAATGTCTGAAGATGAAGCTCAAGAATATATCAACCGCTTATCTAAAGAAAAACGCTATGTGAGAGATGTATATTAATCACGTAACTCGCTTTCATTTTAATCCAATAAAAAGACCCATCAATTAGATGGGTCTTTTTTAAATCTAAGCAAACCAATCGACTTAAAGTTAAGAAGCCGTTTTAGTCGCGCTCAGTTTCTCAATTTTAGCCTGACTCTTGAGATATTCAACATAATCTTCAAGTTCCTGCTGACCATGTAATGAACTCAAAGAATTTTGAATTTGCTTACGTTGTTCAGGAGTAATTACAGGGACTTCATCTGTGACTTTGCTTACAGCCAAAACAACGACACCACTCGCAACGCTAACTGATTTAGCATTCGTACGTCCTGCTGCTGGTGCAGTAATACTAAATGCTGCATTCGATAGTGTTGCTGACGGCAAGCCTTTATCACGTGTTACTTCCCCCATATTTTGGAAAGTTACACCCAACGCAGTTGCTGTTTGCTCAACGGTTTTACCCGAATTTAAGGATGCTACCACTTCTTGAGCTTTCGTTTTTGCCAACGCAAGTGCGCCTTGCATCTGCAAAATAGCACGAATTTTCGGCGTCGCTTCAGCTAAGGTTAAAGGCTTAACAGGCAAATATTGCGTGACCTGAATCCACATTGTCCGTGTCGGAGAAATCGTTAGACCACTGGAGACTTTACGATCTTTTGTAGACTCATCACTAAATGCAGTAGTCAACAGATCTTTATTACTGAAGTCACCTGTAATACCTGAACGACCCATCAGACCAGAGTGCGAAATTGACAGATTGTTTGTCTTAGCCAAATCAACAAGTGAATCTGAGCTTGCAGCTTGTTCATTAATTTGACTTTGAGCATCAGCATAAGCCGCATCAAGTTTGGCTTGATTCGCTTCAACCATCAATTGTGCTTTAACACTATCAAATGAAGGTACATCAGCTTTTTTGATATCCAACAATTTGATAAGATCATAACCTGAAGGAGTTTTAATTGGTTCTGAAACTTGATTAGGAACTAATGCGTCAAGTGCTTTATCAAACTCAGTCCCATAAATACCCGTGGTCACGAGACCTAAATCACCATTATTGATCGCCGAACCCTGGTCATCAGAATTTGCTTTAGCAAGTGCACCAAAATCCGCACCCGCTTTGATTTGCGCGGCTAAACCATCAATTTTCTTCTTAGCTGCTGCATCACCAATTTTATCGGTAGCAATCAGAATATGTTGAACATGACGTTGGGCATTACCTGCCGCTGTTTGAATCATGGCTTGATAACGAGCTTGTAAATCCGCATCAGTCACTTTGATCTGATTTGCCAAAGAGCTACTATCTAAAGTGACATAGTCCAAATTGACTTGTTCTAAGCTATTCAGATGAGCTTTATTAGCATTATAGTAATTACTAATCTGTGCATCAGTCACATTCACTTGTGCTAAATATGGCGAAGCAAGAATTGTAGCAAGTTGTACATCTCTTTTTTCTGATTGAAGCTTCATAACGCGGTCAATTTCCGTACCACCAGACACGCTTGTAGCAGAAATACCCTGAGCCATTAAACTCAATGATGTCTCATCGCGAACCATCTTAAATAACGTAAATCGATCTTGACCGCTATTTTTGAGATAAGCCTGAAATAAATCATCAGAAAATTTTCCATCTTTCTGAAAAGAAGGCTCTTTATGCAGCATTGCAACGATCTGGTTATCTGTCATGGTCAAACCAAGTCGATTAGCTTGACTCAATATAACGTTCTGAGCGATCAGATTGTCTAACACTTGCTGATGGAGCACACCATCATCAATTAAGTCAGCATTCCCACCAACTTTTGGCAATAGTGCTTTACGCTGCTCATCAACCTTCTGATCTAGCTCACGACGAGAAATATTGCTTTTATCTACAGTTGCCGCAATCTCACTATGACTACTACCACTAAAGTAACTTTCGACCCCAAATAATACAAACGGCAACGTTAGAATTGCCATGAGCACTTTGCCAAGCCAACTTCGTACCAGTGTTCTAAAGCCTTCCATAAATCATCTTTCCAGTTCAAGCAGGCAGTTTTAAATGAAAAACGCGCCATAGGGCGCGCCTCTTGAAACATCACAATCAAAATATTATTTCAAATTATGATGTTTCACAACAATCGCTATTAAGCAACAGTATCTTTTAGACCTTTACCAGCTTTAAAGCCAGGTACTTTGCTCGCTGGAATCTGAATTGCAGCACCAGTCTTTGGATTACGACCTGTACGTGCAGCACGTTCTTTGACGCTGAATGTACCAAAGCCAACAAGAGTCACGCTATCACCGCTTTTTAATGCTTCACCAACAGAAGCAATCAGCGCATCCAATGCGTCACCCGCAGCAGTTTTAGAAAGAGAGGCTTTAGAAGCAATCGCATCAATAAGCTCAGATTTGTTCATAACGGAAATATCCTATAGGTTGTTAAAAATGTGTCCGACAAAAGACGTGCGACCTTTATATCAATGAGTTCAAGGCTTGGCAAGCAATACATACGAAGAATACTAAAAATAATCATAATAAAAAAACATTAAGTTTTTAGAGTTTGATTGATTTTACTTTTCTTTTTTTACGATATGATCCTGTAAAACCTTGATATCTTTGGTTAATTTATCAACTTGCGTAGTAAGATGATGTACTAAAGTCGTTAATTCACCAATTTCACGATGCGATGCGATGCCTAAACGACCAATCGCCTGATTAATACTTTCATCTAAAGCTTTTTCAACCTTATTGCGAGTACCAGTCACGCGCTCATTCACTTTTTCACGAACTTCTTCAACTGCACCTGATGTCGTGTCGACAATTTCAGTGGTTTTTGACTCCAACTCTTCGCCAACTTTCACTAAGGAATCAAAAAGTCGAGTACCCTCTTCTTCTGCACGAGAAAAAGCACCTAATCCAGCAAGCCAAATTTGCTGAGTATACTTGCGAAAATCTAACCCTCCCTTACGGCGAGGTTCTTCTGGATTGGATTGGTCGGATGATGTCATATTCGCCTCGAGCTCGATATGCTTACTTGCGGTGGTTTCAGAAGTGCGATGCTTCATTACAATCGTTCCTTCATATAAATCATCAATTAAAGTTGATTTATATATTATGTACTTGAATTAGGGCGTGTGATCAATGAATGACGGACTCGACATTCTATTACGTCTGAGACGTAATGACTTGTGTATCATTGTATCATACAGAATCTCATTAAAAGCATGGCTGACATCTTCAGTCATTGAATGAAACACTCTACTGTGACAAATTGATTGCAAATTCCAAAACTCAGATTGTTTCAAAAATGCAATCTTTATGTTAAGTTCCACGAACGCCTAAAGATTAGAGGGCTAATTTATTATTCGTATTTATTTCATCAAATAAATATTCGGTCGCAAAGAAAACGTACAATTGGT
>Ga0209023_10008064_pt1 | contig 10641 bp, 5 predicted proteins | sample LakOneMetagenome_FD_187468 | JGI IMG/M metagenome (GOLD analysis project Ga0209023, IMG submission 187468) | Freshwater and sediment microbial communities from Lake Erie, Canada (SPAdes) (version 2) | ecosystem: Environmental > Aquatic > Freshwater > Lentic | place: Lake Erie, Canada | collected...
GGCTGCCCAGCGATGTGATCGCGGCCGACTTCGGCGGCGCGGTCCGCTCGTCGGTCGCCGCCCTCCGCGCCGCACTCGCCGGAGGGCCCACCGCCCTGGTGGTCACCGCTGATGTCCGCACCGGCCTCCCCGGCAGCGCCGACGAAGCCGCCGGAGGCGACGCCGCCGCCGCCCTGGTGATCGGCGACGACTCCGCCGGCGACGTGCTGGCCGAGTTGGTCGGCACCGGCACCGCCACCGACGAGTTCCTGGATCGCTGGCGGACGCCCGGCGACGTCCGCTCCAAGCAGTGGGAGGAGAAGTTCGGCGAGACCCGCTACCTCCCGCTCGCCCACGCCGCCTTCGCCGCCGCCCTGGCCGATGCCGGCATCGAGGCCGACCGGGTGGACCACCTCGTGGTCAGCGGCACCCACGGCCGGGCCAACAAGGCCGTCCTCAAGAAGCTCGGTGTGCCGGGAGATCGGGTGATCGACGACCTGGCCGCCACCGTCGGCAGCACCGGCGCAGCGCAGGCCGGCCTCCTCCTCGGCTCGGCCATGGATCGGGCCACTCCTGGCCAGGTGATCGTGCTCCTGTCGCTGGCCGACGGTGCCGACGCCCTGGTGTTCCGCACCACCGAGGCCATCGCCTCGTTCCAGCCCACCGACACCGTGGCCGACCAGGTGGCCGCAGGCGCACCGCTCCCCTACGGCAAGTTCCTCGCCTGGCGCGGGTTCATCACCCCTGAGCCTCCCCGTCGCCCCGAGCCCGCTCGCCCGTCGGCCTCGGCCGCCGCCCGCAGCGAGGACTGGAAGTACGGCTTCGTCGGGAGCAAGGACCACACCTCAGGGGCCATCCACCTGCCGCCATCGCGGGTGTCCATGGACGGCGGTGCCATCGACGACATGGAGCCCGTGCCCATGGCCGACGTGCCCGGCACGGTGGTCACCTACACCATCGACAAGCTCGTCTACTCCCCCAGCCCGCCCGTGGTGTTCGCCGTGGTCGACTTCGACGGTGGCGGTCGCGCCCCGGTGGAGCTCACCGACGTCGACCCCGCCGACGTCGGCATCGGCGACCGGGTGGAGATGACCTTCCGCCGCCTGTTCACCGCCGACGGCATCCACAACTACTTCTGGAAGGCTCGTCCCCTCACCGGAGGCGCGTCGGCCACGTCCACACCCGCTTCGAGCACGGAGGCCTGACCATGGCCAGTCACGGCATCAAGGACCGCGTTGCCATCGTCGGCATGGGGTGCACCCCGTTCCGCGAGCACTGGGACAAGGGGGTCGACGACCTGGCCCTCGAGGCCTCCAACGAGGCGTTCGCCGCTGCCGGCGTGAACAAGGACGACATCGACGCCTACTGGCTGGGCACCGCCCAGTCCGGCATGAGCGGCATCACCCTCGCCCGGGCCCTCCAGCTCCAGGGCAAGCCGGTCACCCGGGTGGAGAACTACTGCGCCACCGGGTCCGAGGCCCTGCGCCAGGCCGCCTACGCCGTCGCCTCTGGTGCCTACGACGTGGCCATGGCCGTGGGCGTCGAGAAGGTCAAGGACTCCGGGTACCAGGGACTCAACGCCTTCCCCGTACCCAACGACGGCACCACCCGCACGCTCACCGCGGCGGGCTCGTTCTCCATGGTGGCCCCCGCCTACGCCTCCAAGTACGGCGTACCCATGGCCGACCTCAAGCGCACGCTGGCCCGCATCGCGTCGAAGAACCACTACAACGGCGCTCGCAACCCCCGGGCCCAGTTCCGGCGGGAGATGAGCGTCGACCAGATCTGCGCCATGCCCAACGTGGCCGGCGACCTGAGCGTGTTCGACTGCGCCGGCGTGGCCGACGGATCGGCCGCCGCCATCGTGGTGCGGGCCGAGGACGCCCACCGCTACACCGACACGCCGATCTTCATCAAGGCGCTGAGCTTCGTGGCCGGCAACGGCTCCGGCCTGGTGGATCCCGACTACGACTACACCTGGTTCCCCGAGATCGCGGCCTGCGCCGCCGATGCCTACGCCCAGGCCGGCATCGACGATCCCAACGAGCGCATCGCCATGGCCGAGGTGCACGACTGCTTCACCCCGACCGAGCTGGTGCTCATGGAGGACCTCGGGTTCTCCGAGCGGGGCACCGCCTGGAAGGACATCGAGGCCGGCCGCTTCGACCTCGGCGGCGAGCTGCCCGTCAACCCCGACGGTGGGCTCAAGAGCTTCGGCCACCCGGTGGGCGCCAGCGGCCTACGGATGATGTTCGAGGCCTGGCTCCAGCTGCGGGGTGAGGCCCCGGAGGAACGGGCCATCTCGTCCATCAGCGGGCGACGCAACCTGGCCTTGACCCACAACCTGGGCGGCTACCCGGGCGAGATGGTCAGCTTCGTGGGCATCGTCGGCGCCGAACAGGACTGACGTGGAGTCGCCCCGCTACGGGATCGACGCCCCCTACGTACCGGCCGCCCTCGGAGGCGCCGGGGTGCTGGCCCTCGTGGCGTTCGCCTTCACCGGCCTCGGCACCTGGCTCGTGATCGCCGTGCTCTTCCTGGTCCAGGCCGGGCTGTTCCTGCACACCACCCTGCGAGGGAAGTTCGTGGTGTGGGAAGGATTGCTCGACGAGCTCCACCTCGCGGGTGGCGAGGAGATCGTCGACCTCGGCTGCGGTCGGGGCGCGGTGCTGCTGGCTGCGGCCAAGCGACTGCCCGAGGGCCGGGCCCACGGCGTGGACCTCTGGCGGAGCATGGACCAGAGCGGCAACGCCGAATCGGTCACCGAGCACAACGCCGAGCTGCTGGGCGTGGCCGATCGCATCACGCTCCACACCGGCGACCTCGTCGCCCTGCCCCTGCCCGACGGCACGCTCGACGTCGTGGTCAGCTCGCTGGCGATCCACAACATCTCGTCGGCCGAGGGTCGGGCCACCGCGCTCGATGAAGCGCTCCGCGTCCTCAAGCCCGGCGGTCGGCTGGTGATCGCCGACATCAAGTACGCCAAGCGCTACGCCAGCCACCTCGAGACCACCGACGCGGTCGATGTGTCCCGCCGATCGCTCGGCCCATCGTTCTGGTTCGGCGGTCCGTGGCAGGCCGCCAACCTGGTCACCGCCACCAAGCCCGACGACGCAGCCTGACGCCGCGGTCAGTGGCCGTTCTTGGCCGCGGGTGACGTGGACCAGGCCGGGTAGTCGGGCGTCCGGTCCTCCTTGGGCACCTTGTCGAGGAGGGTGACGGCGGCCTTCTTGTCGCCCAGGATGCTGTTGACGTCGACCTCGGGGACCTGGCCCAGGTCGAGCCGTTGGCCTCCGGCCACGTAGCGCCACATGCCCGTTCCGTCGGTGTCCTGCTCGTCGGGTCCCTTGGCCTTGGGGTCCCACCAGACGTTGGTGAAGTCGTCGACGCCCACGTAGTCGGCGGTGGGGAACAGCCCGTGGAACCCGAAGCTGACCCGTGGCGTGGTAGGCCCGCCACCTGAGGGTGGGTACGAGAACATGGCGCCGGCGAAGGTGCGGGCGTTCAGCGTCGGCCCGGCACCCTGGATGCCCATGAACAGCTGCTGGATCACCGGACCCATCAGGGGCAGCGTCTTCTTGGCCTCGGGGTCCTTGCCGAACCACCACCGGTAGAGGCGCCACGGCTCGGACAGCTCGGGCTTGGTGCGGGCCGGCAGGCTGGACGACCCGAAGGCGTGGGCCCACTGCTGCTGGTCGTAGAGCCTCCCGGCCGCGGTGGAGTCGGTGAACACCGTGCCGGTGATGATCCACTCTGGGTGGTAGTCCTGCTTGGTGGCCTGCTCGGTGAGGTACTTGGGCATGATCGGGTCGCCCAGGAACACCACCGACGTGACGCCCTTGCGCTTGAGCCGGCCGACGATGGCCTGGGCCTGGCTCGGCAGGCTGTTGAGGTCGAGCAGGTAGGTCTCGATGTCGGCGGCCTCGTAGCCCTGCTTGCCGTAGCGGGCCTTGGCCTGGCGCGTGAGCGGGCCGTACACCGGTGGGTCCTGCTCGTAGTGCACGATGCCGAAGGTCCGCGTCTTCCTGCGCAGCTGAGGGTCGCCGGCGAACACCGCCTTCTTGCCGAACAGGTTCTTCACGCCGAAGTCGAACACGCCGAACAGCAGCTGGTCGGGAGTGGCCAGCTGGGCCCACTGGTACGGGGCGTTGCGCTGGAACGATGACTCGGGGGTGGCGTACCCGCACGCGATGCAGAGCACGTGGCGACGGGCCAGCTCATCGGAGTAGGCACCCGTCTGGGTGGGGCCGCCGATCGAGGCGAAGGCGCCCATGTCCTCGGCCACCTTGCGGGCGTCGGCGCGGGCCATGGACGGGTTCTTGCCGTCGCCCGATGCCTGGAACGTCTTGACCACCACCTTGCGGCCGTACATCTCGTACATGCCGTTGCCGGCCTCGATCAGCTCAGCGATCCCCTGCTTGGCGACCTCCGGCGAGTCGAGCACGCCGAACGCCTGGAGCGCAGCCGAGATGTCCTGGGGCGATGGCTGGTAGACGACCACGGTGATGGTGTCGGCACTGACGCCTGGGGCGGTGGACCCGCCGTTGCTCGTGACGGTCTTGCCACCCTTGTCCACCCACGGCTCGGTCCCGTTCCAGACGGGGACGCAGGGAGGGGCGTAGACGCTGGGGATGGCCATGCGCCCGGTCTTGGGGTCGCAGTGCTCGCCCCAGTCGAACGACGCCGTGGTTCCCGCCCGCTTGGCGTCGGCGTAGGTGACGGGCAAGAGCGGGCTCTTGGCGTAGCCGCGCGCCGCGTCGACCTTGGCTGGTTGGCTCACGTCGGTCGCGGTGGCAGAGCTCCTTCCCCTGACGGTTGCCACAACGCCCAGCCCCGCCACCAGGGCGACCACGAGGATGATCGGGCCGAGGCGTCGGAACGGGCTGATGGTCGGCCACGGTCGGGCGCTCTCCTCGGTCATGCGGGGCCTCCCGTGATCGGGTCGGAGCGATGGAGGGCCTCGGTCGACCCGCCGAGGTAGGAGGCAACCACGTCGGGGTGATCGAGGACGTCGCCCGGCGGCCCCGAGGTGACCACGGCTCCCTGATCCAGAGCCACCAGACGATCCGAGACCGACGAGATGAGCGAGATGTCGTGCTCCACGATCAGCAGGCTCGCGCCCAGGCGGTGCCGAAGTCCGAGCAGCACGGGTGCGAGGGCTTCGGCCTCGCGCTGGGCGATCCCGGAGGTGGGCTCGTCGAGCAGGAGGACGGTAGGACCGTGGGCCACCGCGCAGGCCAGGTCGACCATGCGCCGCGAGCCGGTGGAGAGCTCGCCGACTCGCTTGGCGCGGAACGCGCCCAGCCCGAACACGTCGACCAGCTCCGCGACCCGCTCCTCCACCGCCGCCTCGGTGAGCTGGCGGGCGGGCAGCCGGAACGCCGCGCTCACGGGGTCGCCGGCCTGGATCCATCGTTCGAGGGCCAAGGCGATCGTCTCGGTCACGGTGAGCCCTGGGAACAGGCGAGCATCCTGGAACGACCGACCCAACCCGGCCCGAGCCCGCGAGGAGGGGGGCTGGGAGGACACGTCGTGGCCGTGGATCCTCACCCGCCCGGCATCGGCGGCCGTGAACCCGGAGATCAGGTCGAACACCGTGGACTTGCCGGCGCCGTTGGGACCGATCAGCCCGACGATCTCCCCCGGTCGCACGGTGAGGTGCACGTCGGCCACCGCGGTGATCCCGCCGAAGGACACCGAGAGGCCGACCGCCTCCAGGGCGGGGACGGCGGTCGCAACATCGGTGTCGGTGTGGCCCGCCGAGGTGCGGGAGTGGGTTCGGAGGGCGTCGCTGGCACCCTGCAGGAACACCGCCCGAACCAGGTCGGGCACCTCCAAGAGGTCGGCCGCCGATCCCGAGAACCGCACCTCGCCCTTCTCCATGAAGAAGGCATGGTCGGCCACGGTGAGCGCAACGTTCACCGACTGCTCCACCACCACGATGGTGGTCCCCAGGTCGCGCAGGGTGCGCAGCTCACCGAGCAGCTGCTCCACCACGAGCGGCGCCAGGCCCAGCGAGAGCTCGTCCACCAGGAGCAGCTCCGGCCGACCCAGCAACGCCATGGCCAGGGCGAGCTGCTGCTGCTGGCCGCCCGACAGATCCCCGGCCTCGTCCGCCCGGCGGCGGTCGAGCACCTCGAAGCGACCGCGCACCTCGGCGATGCGCGCCGCAGCGGCGGCGCGATCGGACCGCATCAGCCAGGCCGCGACCCGGAGGTTCTCATCGACGGTGAGCGACGGGAACACCCCTTGCCCGCCGGGCATCTGGGCGATCCCGGCGGCCGCCACCTCCTCCGGCCGCAGCGCGACCAGGTCGACACCGTCGAGCTCGATGGTCCCGGCCGTCACCGGAGCGACGCCCCCGATGGCGCGCAACAGGGTGGACTTGCCGGCGCCGTTGGTGCCGAGAAGGGCGGTGATCGTGCCTCGCTCGACGTCGAGGTCCACGCCGAACAGCACCTGCACCCGGTCGTAGGCCACGTCGAGGCCGCGCACCGACAGGTAGCCCGGCTCGGCCGGCAGGCGGGGCGGAGCCGGGCGCTCCGGTGCACCGGCATCGGACGTGGTCGACAGCAGCGGCACGCCCTCGGGCACATCACCGACGGCCGCTCGGCCGGCCACCCGTCGGTCGGCCACCAGGCTCGGGACCTCGATCCCCCGCTCCTCGGCGAACCGCCGGAGCACCCCGTCGCGAGCGCGGAACACCAGCTCGGCCAAACCGCCGGGAAGCACCATGAGCACGACGAGGACACCGACCGCCGACGGCAGCAGCACCCAGTAGCCGGTGAGGAACGATCGGCTGCCGTCGAGCACCACCGCTCCCAGCAGGGCACCGAGCGGACTGGCCACCCCGCCCACCACCGCGGAGATGAAGACGTTGACGCCCTGGTCGGCGGCGAAGGTGGCGACGTCGTAGCCCTCGTTGACGTACACGAGCAACGCGCCGGCGACCCCCGCCAGGAATCCCGACAGGCAGAAGGCGCTGAGCCGAGCGAGCGGTACCCGAACGCCGCAGGACTGAGCCGCCGGGCCGTTGTCTCGGACGGCGAGCAGGACCCGCCCGAGCCGGCTCCGACGGATGCCGGCCAGTGCCACCAGAGCCACGACCAGCACGCCCAGGGTGACCTCGTACATGGTGCCGTCGCCGTGCAGGTCCCACACCCCGAGCAAGGGCCGCCGATACACCGCGTCGGTGGGGATCCAGTGCGCTTCGGTGGGGTTGAGGACGTACCCGGTGACCGCCAGCGACACCGCCAGGGTGGTGACGGCGAGGAAGATCCCCTGCCACCGCAACGAGGGGATGCCGACCACCACAGCGAAGAGGGCACCCACCACCCCCGCCAGGAGCAGGGTCAGGGTGAGATCGAAGTGCCAGGTGGCGGTGGCCACCGCCGCCACCGCCGCGCCCGAGGCGGCGAACGCCATCTGCCCCAGCGACACCTGGCCGGTCCAGCCGGTGAGCACCACCACCGAGAGGGCGAGCACGGCCAGCGACACCACGGTGGCGGCCCGGAAGTCCTGGCTCGGTGTGAGCACCACCGGAACCGCCACGGCGATCGCCACCGCCGATGCGTAGCCGAGCCGACGAGCGGTGACGATGGCGCGGAGTCGGGCCAGCTCGGGCGGCACGGCGCGAGGCTCCACGCTGGCCTGCCAGCTCGAGACGCCATCGCGGTCGGCCCGCCGACCCGACGGCCGTCGCAGCAGCAGGCCGAGCAGCACCACCACGGCGAGCACGGTGTCGGTGGTGGTGAGCGAGTGGCCACCCGCCGGGCCGGTGGCCTCGGCCAGGATGCCGATGGCCACCGCCGACACCAGCGTCGAGGGGAGCGTCGAGAACCCGCCCAGGGCCATGGCGGCCAGCGCGGCCACCATGATCCGCAGCCCGACGCCCGGTGTGAGCTCGAGCCCGAGGATGGCGGCCTGCAGGAACGTGCCGAGGAACGCCAGCACCGACGCCACCACCCACACCCCGGCTTCCAGTCGGGGGACGGGCACGCCGAGCATGGCGGCCCGGTCCGACCGGTCGGCCGCCGCTCGCACCGCGATCCCCACGTCGGTCCGTCGCAAGCACTGGGCCACCACGACCATCACCACGACGGTGACCACCACGGCCAGGACCTCGTCGCCGTGGAACACGGTCTGGCCCACGGTGAAGCTCAGGTTCCCGGGCACCCCGAACGCGGTGTGGGCGCCGTCGGACAGCTGGAACCGGTGCCACATCTGCGGCACGAGCAGGGCCCACACCGCGAAGAACTGGGCCAACCCGATGGTGGCGACGGTGAGCACGAGGCGGGGCGAGGTGCGAAACCGTCGGACGACCACGGCATCGATGCCGGCCCCGGTGAGCATGGCGATGACCAGCCCGATGCCGAGCCCGCCGAAGTACCCCAGGTGGCTGGCGGCCACCGTGGCCAGGCCCAGCGCGGCTGCCCCGACCAGTCCGGCCACGAGGGCGCGGCTGACGTCGAGCCGGAAGATGGCGACCGCCGCCACCGCCACGGCGATGCCGGCGCTGCCGGTGAGCATCGCCATCCCTCGCCCATCGGGAGCACCGAGGAGGATCACGCCGATGGCCACGGCCGACGGGAAGGTGCCGATGGACGCCTGGGCCAGGTTGATGACCCGGTTGGCCCGGTACACCAGCATCATCCCCAGCACCACCAGGGCGTTGAGCAGGCCGATCACCAGGCCCTGCAGCCACACCCCCGCCGGTACCGGGAACGCCACCAGCTGCAGCGCCACCACGGCCGCGGCAGGGCCGAACGCCACCAACCTCCGCCGGTCCGCCATCAGCGCTCGCATGTGGTCGGTCGACCGCCCTCGGTGGTGGTCAGGGTCGGTAGGTCGACACGACGCCGTTCACGAGTAGATGGCGTCGATCTCGCTGGCGAAGTGCGAGTTCACGCCGCGGCGCTTGAGCTTCGACGTGGGGGTGAGCAACTCGGAGTCCGGGAGCCACTCCTCGCCCAGCACCTTCACCTTCTTGACCCGCTCGGCGTTGTTGAACGGCTCCATCACCTCGAGGAGCTGGCGATCGATCTCGGCGATGACCACCGGATCCTCGGCCAGCTCGGCCAGCGAACCGGTGAGGCCGTGCTGCTCGGCCCAGACCGGCACCGTGTCGGGGTCCAGCACCACCAGGGCCGAGACGAACGGACGCTGGTCCCCGATGGCCGCAGCCTGGCCGACGAGCGTGATGTTCTTGAGGGCCGCCTCCAGGTTGGCCGGGCTGATGTTCTTGCCGCCGGCGGTGATGATGAGCTCCTTCTTGCGGTCGACGATCTTGAGGTAGCCGTCCTCGTCGAGGACGCCGATGTCGCCGGTGTGGAGCCACCCGTCGTCCGACAACGCCTCGGCGGTCTTCTCGGGATCGTCCAGGTAGCCGGCGAACACGTGCGGCCCTCGGCAGATCACCTCGCCGTCGTCGGCGATGGCCACCTCGGTGCCGGGCACGGCTGGGCCCACGGTGCCGGGCTTGATGCGCTCGGCGGTCCAGGTCATGAGGCCGGTGTTCTCCGACATGCCGTACACCTCGGACATGGGCACGCCGATGGCGCGGAACCAACCCAGGAGCTCGGCGGGGATGGGGGCGGCGCCGGTGACCGCTGCCACCAGCTCGTCCAGCCCCAGCAGCTGGCGGATGGGCCGGAAGGCGACATCGTCGAGGAAGTCCCAGGTGACGTCGTCCTCGGCGGTTGCGGTGCCCCACGAGCGGCGCATGGCGATCTCTCGGCTGGCAGCCACCGCTTCTTCGAACTGCTTCGCCTTCTCCGGGTCCGCGGCCAGGGCGCCCATCAGGCCGCCGTAGATCTTCTCCCACACGCGGGGCACGCCGAAGAGCACGTGGGGCCGGACGTCGCCGCAGAAGGCGGCGATCTTGCCCGGTTCGGGGCAGCAGCTGACCTCGTAGCCCATGACGATCTGGCCGTAGTGGCTGACTGCTCGCTCGGCGATGTGGGCCATGGGCAGGTACGACACCACCCGCTTGCCCGTGGCGTCGTCGAAGGGCAAGAGGCCACGGGTGGTCTCGGCCACGAACATCACGTTGCCGTTGGTGATCATCACGCCCTTGGGCGGCCCGGTGGTGCCCGAGGTGTAGATCACCGTGGCCAGGTCGTCGGGCGACGATGCAGCGACCGCGGCCTCCAGGTCGATGGGCTCAGCCGACAAGAGGTCGTCGAGGGTGAAGTCGGCGGCCCGGGTGCCGGGCTTCACCACGCCGAGGGACTTCAGGGCCGGCAGGTTCCCGCGCACGGTCTCGAAGCGGGCGAGGAAGCTGTCGTCCTCCACGATGCCGAGCACCGCGCCGGAGTGACCCACCAGGTACTCCACCTGATCGGGGGCGCTGGAGTTGTAGATCGAGATGGGCGTGGCCCCCACCATGAGCGCGGCCACGTCCAAGACGTGGAACTCGGGCACGTTGCGGAGCATGAGCACGATCCGGTCGCCCCGAGCGACGCCGTGAGCCAGCAGCCCACCCGCAGCGCGGGCCACGCGATCGGCGTACTCGCCGAAGGTCCACTCCAGCCACGCGTCGCCCTCCTTCCACCGCAGCGCCACCTCGTCTCGGCGGGAGCTGCTGGTGCGGAGGAACGCGCTGGCGATCGTGTCTGCGGGGAGAGGCGCGAGGTCGCTGGTCATGTCGGCACCCTAGGAAAA
>Ga0209023_10008065_pt1 | contig 10641 bp, 11 predicted proteins | sample LakOneMetagenome_FD_187468 | JGI IMG/M metagenome (GOLD analysis project Ga0209023, IMG submission 187468) | Freshwater and sediment microbial communities from Lake Erie, Canada (SPAdes) (version 2) | ecosystem: Environmental > Aquatic > Freshwater > Lentic | place: Lake Erie, Canada...
CCATCCGCCCGACAGATCCTGATCGAAGGCGTCAGGCGACAGGGCCAGCATGGCCTCGCGGTCATAGGCGCAGGCGTCGGGTGCGGCCGGCGCGGGTGCTGCGGGCATGGGCGCCGCCGTCTGAAGGGCCAGGGCGAACGCGAGGGCGGTCAGCATGCGCGAAACTCCGGTGGGTATGGCCAAGGCTAAGCTGGCGATTGCGGCGCCCGTGCGGCCTTCCAATCCCTGCCTCCATCCTTGTGAATCCGGTCGTAGCCCGCTAGTCACCGCCCCTTGCACTTTGACTATCGGAGGGCCGCATGGCCATCGACGCCGCGACGGTGCGCAAGGTCGCCCACCTCGCCCGCATCAAGACCGCTGAAGACCGGCTGGAGCCTTTGGCCGCCGAGTTGAACGGCATCATGGCCTGGATCGACCAGCTCAATGAGGTCGATGTCGCGGGCGTCGAGCCCATGACCTCCAACGTGGCCCAGCCGCTCCGTCTGCGCGACGACGTCGTCACCGATGGCGACAAGGTCGCCGATATCCTGTCGAACGCCCCCAAGTCGGCGGACGGCTTCTATGTCGTGCCCAAGGTGGTCGAATAGTCATGAGCGACCTGACCAAACTGACCCTCAAGGGCGCCGTCGACGGCCTGAAGTCGAAGGCCTTCACCTCCGAAGAGATCACCCGCGCCTTCCTGTCCAGCATCGAGGCCGCCAATCCGACCCTGAACGCCTATGTCGAGGTCACCGCCGACAAGGCGATCGATATGGCGAAAGCCTCCGACGCGAAACTGGCGGCGGGGCAGGGCGGGGTGCTGGAAGGCGCGCCGCTGGGCATCAAGGACCTGTTCTGCACCGACGGCGTCCAGACGACCGCCGGCTCCAACATGCTGCGCGGCTTCGTTCCCCCCTATGAATCGACCGTCACCGCCAATCTGTGGCGCGACGGGGCGGTCATGCTGGGCAAGCTGAACATGGACGAGTTCGCCATGGGCTCGTCGAACGAGACCAGCGCGTTCGGTCCCGTGGTCAATCCGTGGAAATCGAAGGCGTCGAACGCCGACCTGACCCCGGGCGGTTCGTCGGGCGGTTCGGCCTCGGCCGTCGCCGCCGACCTGTGCCTGGCCGCCACCGCGTCCGACACCGGCGGTTCAATCCGCCAGCCCGCCGCCTTCACCGGCACCGTCGGGATCAAGCCCACCTATGGCCGCGCCAGCCGCTACGGCATGGTGGCCTTCGCCTCGTCGCTGGATCAGGCCGGGCCGATCGCGAAAAACGTCGAGGACGCGGCCCTGCTGCTGCAGTCGATGTGCTCGTTCGACGTCAAGGATTCGACCAGCCTCGACATCCCGACGCCCGACTGGTCCGCCTCGGTCGGCAAGTCGGTCAAGGGCCTGCGCATCGGCGTTCCCGCCGAATATGTCGTCGACGGCATGCCCGCCGAGATCCAGGCCCTGTGGGACCAGGGCATCGCCTGGCTGAAGGACGCCGGTTGCGAGATCGTGCCGATCAGCCTGCCGCACACGAAATACGCCCTGCCGACCTACTACATCGTCGCCCCGGCCGAGGCCTCCTCGAACCTGGCGCGCTATGACGGCATGCGGTTCGGCCACCGCGCCGCCAACACCACCAGCCTGACCGACCTGTACGAGACCAGCCGCGCCGAGGGCTTCGGCAAGGAGGTCCAGCGTCGTCTGGTCATCGGCGCCTATGTGCTGTCGGCCGGATTCTACGACGCCTACTACGTCCGGGCCCTGAAGGTGCGCCGTCGCATTGCCGAGGATTTCGACAAGGTCTGGGGTCAGGTCGACGCCATCCTGACGCCGTCCACGCCGTCCGCCGCCTTCGCCATAGGCGACAAGGAGGTCGATCCGGTGACCATGTACCTGAACGACATCTTCACGGTGACCGCCAACCTGGCCGGCCTGCCGGGCATTTCGGTGCCCGCAGGGGTCGACGCGAACGGCCTGCCGCTCGGCCTTCAGGTCATCGGCAAGGCCCTCGATGAGGCCACCGTCTTCCAGGTCGGCGCCGCGCTCGAGAAGGCCGCGGGCTTCACCGCCAAGGCGGAGAAGTGGTGGTAGGCGTTCGCCCCTTCCCCGACAGGGAAGGCGAGCGCGTCAATTCAGCCGCGTCCTGACGACGCATTCGCTTGGCGCGCCGCCATCTGGCGGCCTATATGGCGCATCATATTGGATGCGGGCTCCGGGTGAGTCCGTTTGAGGAGTCTTCGCCGTGGGCAGCATGAGCATCTGGCATTGGGCCATCGTCGCGGTCGTCGTGCTGCTGGTTTTCGGCGGACGCGGCAAACTGTCCAACATCATGGGCGACGCCGCCAAGGGCATCAAAGCCTTCCGCGAAGGCCTGAAGGATGACGACAAGGCCGACGGTCCGAAGGATGGCGTGTCCAGCCTGCCGCGAACCGACGCTGAAAAAGAAGAGCTGAAGCGCTAGTCGCTACAGACCGGAAAGAGCCTGCAGCATGGGCGGTCTGGGTCCCGGTATCGGGGGTCTCGAGTGGGTGGTGATCGGCGTGGTGGCGCTCGTGGTCGTGGGACCCGAACGCCTGCCGGGCCTGTTGCGCCAATTGGGCAAGATGGTCGCCAAGGCGCGCGGCATGGCCAATGAATTCCGCGCCAGTTTCGACGAGATGGCGCGCCAGTCCGAGCTGGACGAGCTCCGCAAGGAGGTCGAGGCGCTGCGCACCGGCCAGAACAGCCCCGTGCGTCTCGGCGCCGATGCGACCGAGGCCTTCAAGGGCATCAAGGACGAGTTCGACAAGCCGCTGTTCGCAGAGGCGCCCGCAACGGTGGTTCCGGAGACGGTCGCCGAGCCGGAAATGACGCCCGCCGCCTCGGAATGGCCTGATGGCGAGCCCGTGATGATGCCGATCGCCACGCCGTCCCTGACCGAGCCCGAGCCGGTCCCAACGCCGGCGAAGACGGCCGCGAGGCGCAAGGCTCCTGCCAGGGCTGCCGCCGCGCCCGCCAAAGCCGCGACAAAGGCGGCCGCCAGGACCCCGGCCGCCAAGACTCCGGCCGCCAAGACTCCGGCCGCGAAGCCGGCTTCCGCCAGAACGACGGCCAAGGCCCCCGCCGCAAAGGCGCCGGCCAAGGCCCGTGCGCCGCGTAACAGCAAGCTCGACCTATGACCTACGACCGTAACGAGGCGGAGATCGAGGCCTCGCGCGCCCCGCTGATGGATCACCTGATCGAGCTGCGCGGGCGGCTGATCGTCTGCGTCGTGGCGTTTTTACTCGGCTTTCTGATCTGTTTCTATTTCGCGTCGCCGCTCCAGATCTTCCTGATCAAACCATACCAGGCCGCCACCGCCATCCACGCCGCGGCTGAGGCCAGGCATGTGCACGCCAATCCGATCGAGCTGCTGGAGGTCACCTCCGGTCTGAAACCCATTCCCAGGGACGGCCAGTCTGCGGTGGAGCTGATCGCCACGGCGCCGCTTGAACAGCTGTTCAGCAAAATGAAGATCGCCGGCTTCGGGGCCATCGTCCTGGCCTTCCCCGTGATCGCCTGGCAGCTCTACCGGTTCGTGGCGCCCGGCCTGTATCGCAATGAGCGCGGGGCCTTCCTGCCGTTCCTGCTCGCATCTCCGGTCCTGTTCATCATGGGCGGAGCGTTGGTCTATTTCGTCATGCTGCCGTTCGTGATGCTGTTCACCTTGAGCCAGCAGGTCGCCGCGGAGGGCATCGCGGTGGTCCAGACCACCAAGATCTCGGAATATCTGAGCCTGGTGACCTCCCTGCTGCTGGCCTTCGGCCTGTGCTTCCAGCTGCCGGTGGTGACGACGCTGCTGGGGCTGGCGGGATTGCTGAGCTCGAAACTGATGGTCGCCAGCCGCCGTTACGCCATCGTCGGCGTGGTGGTGATCGCCGCCGTGGTCACGCCGCCGGACCCGATCAGCCAGCTGATGCTGGCCGTGCCTCTGGTGCTGCTCTACGAGATTTCGATCTGGTGCGTGCGTATCATCGAGCTGCGCAAGCGCAAGGACGACGCGGCCGAGGGCCTGATCGCCTAGGCTGTGGTCCGGGCTGTTTACGCGATACCAAGGATTGTGCGGCACCCTGACGCTTCCCTGTCAGGATCCGCCGTGAGCCCTGTTCCGCCCCGCCAGCCGCTGGATATCCTCAGCACGGCCGCCGCCCTGTCGATCATGGCGTTGATGGTCGTTCTTCTGGTCATCGCGACGGGGGATCCGGCGGACCGCATCCTGGTCACGACGGTCGCCATCGGTCTGGGCGCCGCAGGACTGATTCTGTTTCGCCAGCTGCGCAAGAACGAGGGCGGACTGAAGATGAGCGAGGCGCGGGCCCACTATTCCGCGACCCACGATCCGGTGACGCAGTTGCCGACGAAGTCCCTGTTTCTGGACCGTATGGGCGACCTGCCGGATGATGTGCGCGCCGGGGTGTTTTGCATCGGTCTGGACCAGTTCGAGGAGCTGTACGACTTCCTGGGCCATGATGTCGGCGACCGGGTCATCGCCGAGCTGTCGCTGCGGCTGGCGACCATCTGCCCCGAGACCGATACCGTGGCGCGGATCGCCGACGGCGTCTTCGCCCTCTACTGGCGCGACCTGACCCCGGCCAAGGCCGAGGGCGTCGCCGGCCATCTGAATCGTCTTCTGGCGGCGCCGTGCGAGGCGGCGTCGAAAGACACCGTCATTTCAGCCTCCATCGGGGTCGCATTCTGGACCGCCCGGGACGGCAGACCTGAGGAAGGGCTGCGTCGGGCCCGTCTGGCCATGGCCGGCGCACGCAAACACGGCGGCGCCGCCTGGCGCGCCTTTGATCCGGCCATGGACAGCGAACTGCGCGAGCGGAAGGCGCTGGAGGCCGATCTGCGCACCGCCCTCGCCCAGAACGGCCTGACCCTGTCCTATCAGCCCCAGGTCAACGCCAGGGGGGCCATGACCGGGGTTGAGGCCCTGATGCGCTGGAACCACCCGGTGCGGGGCGTGATCTCGCCGACCGTCTTCGTGCCGCTGGCGGAGAACTGCGGGTTGTCGGAAGCCGTCGACCGGTTCGCCTTGCGTCAGGCCTTCATCGACAGCCGCAGATGGCCGACGATCCGCACCGCCATCAATATCTCCGCCACCCAGGTCCAGGCCGGCGATCTCGTCAGGCTGCTGCAGGAACTGCTGTCCGAGACGGGCGCCTCTGCGAAGTCGCTGGAGATCGAGATCACCGAAAGCGTCCTTCTGTCCGATGATCCGGAGACCTATGAGACGCTGAAGGCCGTGCGCAAGATGGGCTTCAGCCTGGCCATCGATGATTTCGGCACCGGCTATTCGAGCCTCGGCTATCTGAGGCGGTTCCCCATCGACAAGATCAAGATCGACCGGTCGTTCGTCACCCATCTGGGGATGCAGCCCGAGAGCGACGCGATCGTGCGCGCCATCGTCGAAATGGCCGGGGCCCTCGATCTCAAGGTGCTGGCCGAGGGGGTCGAGACCCGGGCCCAGGTCGAGCGTCTGGCCATCGCCGGCTGCGGCGACATCCAAGGCTTCTATTTCAGCCGGCCGGTCGAGGCCGAGGCGATCGACCGGATGCTGGCCCGCGACGGCGTCAAGGTCGCCTGATCGGCTTCAGGGCTCGAAGAACAGCATCCAGTCGTCCACCCGGCGGGTGTCCAGCAGCCGGGATCGCTCGGCCGCGGTGGACCGGCTGTCGCGCCCGATGACCTGGATCCGCCCGTAGACCCCCTCCAGCCGGTCCAGAAGGCCGGCCGGATCGGCACAGCGCAGGGCGTTGAACTCCAGCACCAAAATCGGCCGATCGCGCACAAGGACGGGCCATGCGCCCTCGATGAACGCTTCTTCGTGCCCTTCGACGTCCACCTTCATGAAATCGACGCGCGGCCAGTCGGCCAGCAGGGTGTCGAGGCGGCCGCCCTTGACCTCGACCGTCCCTGCCACGGCTTCGGGGACCAGATGGGCGTTCTTGGGTTCGTGATCGGGCGCCTGCAGGTGCATGGTGACGCCGTCCTCGGCGCCGGCCGCGACCTCGAACAGATCGACCCGGCCCTGGAAGCCGTTGGCGTAGAGCGAACGCCGCAGAAGGGCGGCGGTGCGGGGATGGGGCTCAATCGCCGCAACCCGACCCTGCGGGCCCGTCAGATGGGCGAACAGCAGGGTGTAATAGCCGTGGTTGGCGCCGGCATCGACGATCCGCATCCCCGGCGTGATCCGGCGCGCCATGAAGGCCGTCAACCAGCCTTCCCAAAGCCCGTCCAGCATGACGTGGACGCCGAAGCCGACGTCGTCCGACGCGACATAGAGGCGGTATCGGCTGAGCACCCGGCACAGGACCGTGCGGTCGCCGACATAGACGGCGCTCGCCATGGCCCGGCTGCGCCGCAACAGGCCGGCGGCGTCCATCCGGCGCAGGGCCTTCAGCGGAACCGGCCGGGGGGCGGGCAGGGCGTTCCGAATCCAGTTCAGGACTTTCACGCTTGTATTCTCTTCCAGGACTGAGCGGACAGAAACGCACGGGCAGAAACGCACGGGCAGAAACGAACCGGCCGGGAGCGACAGATGTCGTCCCGGCCGGAAGCTGTCAGAATATCAGGCCGGACCGGAGCCCGGCCGTCGAGTCATCAGCAGCTGTAGTACATGTCGAACTCGACCGGGTGCGGGTGCAGTTGCAGACGCATCACCTCTTCCATCTTCAGCTCGATGTAGCTGTCGATGAAGTCGTCATCCATGACGCCGCCCTTCTTGAGGAAGGCGCGGTCCTTGTCGAGGTTCTCGAGCGCTTCCTTCAGCGAGCCGCAGACTTCGGGGATCGAGCCGCGCTCTTCGGGCGGCAGGTCGTAGAGGTTCTTGTCGGCGGGCGCGCCCGGATCGATCTGGTTCTCGATCCCGTCCAGACCGGCCATCAGCAGGGCGGTGAAGGTCAGGTAGGGGTTGCCCATCGGATCGGGGAAGCGGGCTTCCAGACGCTTGCCCTTCGGCGACGAGACCCACGGAATACGGATCGAGGCCGAGCGGTTGCGCGACGAATAGGCCAGCTTGACCGGCGCTTCGTAGCCCGGGACCAGACGCTTGTAGGAGTTGGTCGTCGAGTTCGAGAAGGCGTTGATGGCCTTGGCGTGCTTGATGATGCCGCCAATGTACCAGAGGCATTCCTGCGACAGACCGGCGTATTTGTCGCCGGCGAACTGGGGCTTGCCGTCCTTCCAGATCGACATGTGCACGTGCATGCCCGAGCCGTTGTCCTTGAACATCGGCTTGGCCATGAAGGTCGCCGACTTGCCGTAGGCGGCGGCGACGTTGTGGATGATGTATTTGTACAGCTGCAGGCGGTCGGCCATGGTCAGCATGTCCGAGAATTTCAGGCCGAGCTCATGCTGGGCCGGCGCCACCTCGTGGTGGTGCTTCTCGGGCTGCATGCCCATGTCGCGCATCACGCCCAGCATCTCGGCGCGCAGGTCCTGGCCGGAGTCGACCGGGTTGACGGGGAAATAGCCGCCCTTGGGTCCAGGGCGGTGGCCCATGTTGCCCTCGGTGTATTCCGAGCCCGTGTTGGCCGGCAGTTCGATCGAGTCGTACGAATAGCTGGTGTGGCCCGGCTCGGTCGTCCAGCGGACGTCGTCGAAGATGAAGAACTCGGCTTCCGGGCCGAAATAGACCACGTCGCCCACGCCCGCCGACTGGATGTACTGCAGGGCCTTCTTGGCCATGGAGCGGCTGTCGCGGTTGTAGGGTTCGCCGGTGTCCGGGTTCATGACGTCGCAGAACAGGAACATCGTCGTCGCCTGGTAGAACGGATCGATGTAGGCCGTCGTCAGGTCAGGCTTCAGCAGCATGTCCGACTCGTTGATGGCCTTCCAGCCCGCGATCGACGAGCCGTCGAACATCGTGCCTTCGTTCAGGAAGTCCTCGTCGACCAGGTCGATGTCGAAGGTGACGTGCTGCAGCTTGCCCTTGGTGTCGGTGAACCGGACGTCGACGTATTTGACGTCCTTGTCCTTGATCTCCTTGAGGATCTTGTCGGCCGTGCTCATTTCTCGATGGGTCCTGTTTCTTCTGGGGAGAGAGAGAGAAGGCCGTCCCTTTGACAGGAACGACCGGTACGCATGGAACGCTAGACGGCCTGGGCTCCGGTTTCGCCCGTACGGATACGGATGACATCGGTCACCTCGGTGACGAAAATCTTCCCGTCGCCGATCTTGCCGGTGCGGGCGGCCGTCTGGATCGCCTCGACCACGGCGGGGTAAAGGTCGTCGGCGACCACCACCTCGATCTTGATCTTCGGCAGGAAGTCGATGACGTATTCGGCGCCGCGATAGAGTTCGGAATGCCCCTTCTGGCGACCATATCCCTTGGCCTCCAGCACAGTCATACCTTGCACTCCGATGTCCTGGAGCGCCTCTTTCACATCGTCCAGCTTGAAAGGCTTGATGACGGCTTCGATCTTTTTCATCGCAATCCCGAGGCGGCTCTTGATTGGCCAGACGCTCAGGGACGAAAGGGACATCGCATTGCACCATAAGGCAAGCCCCATTTGTATTTTCCGTGTCAGAGGACGGACCGATAGATGACGGAATCCAATACCCCGGCCCTGTGGCGCAATATTCTGCCGTGGCCCGGTCCGGATGCGCACAAACATCAAAGGGGCCGGCTGGGCGTGGTCTCCGGGCCGGCGAACAACACCGGCGCGGCGCGGTTGGCGGCGCGCGCGGGTCTGAGGATCGGCGCGGGCCTGGTCCGCATCCTCTGCCCCCTCGGCGCGGCGCCGGTCATCGCCCCGACGGTGACGGCGATCATGCTGGACGAGTTCCTGTCGCCCGAAGCCCTGGGCCGGCTGGCCGACCCGCTGGACGTCGTGGTCATCGGCCCTGCGGCGGGCGTGGATGAGGAGACCGGCTACAATCTTGCCGCGCTGGGACGGACCGGGGCGGCTCTGGTGGTCGACGCCGACGCCCTGACGGTGTTCCGGGACCGGCCCAAGGCCCTGTTCGCCTGTCTGGACCGCGACGACGTCCTGACCCCGCACGAAGGAGAGTTCGAGCGGGTCTTCCCCAATCTGCTCAAGCACGGGCGCGAGACCGCCGCCTGGGAGGCCGCGCGGGTCGCCGGCGCCGTGATGGTGCTGAAGGGCAGGGAGACCGTCATTGCGGCGCCTGACGGCCGCCTGAGGGTCAATCCGAACGGGACGCCCTGGCTGGCCACGGCGGGCAGCGGCGACGTGCTGGCCGGGATGATCGCCGGCCTGATCGCCCAGCGGATGGACAGTTTCGAGGCCGCCTGCGCCGCAGTCTGGATGCATGCCGACGCCGCCGGACGGTTCGGCCCGGGCCTGATCGCCGAGGACCTGCCGGAACTGCTGCCCGCCGTCCTGCGCGACCTGCGGACCTAGGCGTTGCGAGCCGAACGGCGGTCTTTGGCATCGTCCACAGGAACGGGAACGGAACGGCAACAATCGTCTTGAGCCGAGTCGGCCGCCTCCCTAGCCTGAGGGGCAGGAGGAGCGCCATGCACGACATCAGGACCGACCGATACGCCCGGCCCGGCATGCGGCTTGCGACGCACTCGACGGGCGGCCTGCACGTGACCGGCGCCCAGCTGGTCGTCGCCTGTGCGGGCGCCGACTGCAGCCATGAAGTGCTCGTCGATCCCCAGCCCCTGTTCGGCGCACGGCGCTTCTGGCCGGTCAGCGGCCGTTCCGAGCGGTTTCGCTGCCGCTGCGGTTCGCGAGAGACCCGGCTGACCTATACCGCCGGCGTCGTGGCCAATGACGATCCCGTTTCGGAAGACGCCATCCGCCTGTGGGCGTAGACGACGACGCGGCTCGCCTGTAGAGCGACGCCTCTACCGTGCGGATGTGGCGAAACTGGTAGACGCACCAGATTTAGGTTCTGGCATCGCAAGATGTGGAGGTTCGAGTCCTCTCATCCGCACCATTTTTTCTGGCGCTATCGCTCGGCCCGCGAAGCCTCGCTGTTTGAGCGCCAGGTAATTTCCAGAGCGCTCACGCGCGGGTCGCGGGCCTTGGTGGAGCGCGATGCAGGGCGGCGACGCCTGCTACCGCCGATTTCTTCCCTGTCGGGCAACAAAAAAGGCCCCGGATCGCTCCGGGGCCTCTCTTCGTTCGGTGACCGATCAGACCGGGGTCGCCGGCGGCGGCGGGATGTCGGAATCGTTCTCGTGGACCTCGACCAGACCACGTCCCAGATGGCTCTTGCGATAGCCATACAGGAAGTAGATCACCAGACCGATGCCGCCCCAGATCGGCAGCACCATCTTGGCGTCGTGCGGCAGGTTCCAGAACAGGAAGGCGCAGCCGAACGCCGACAGGGGTGCGAAGACCCAGATCAGCGGCGTCTTGAACGGACGCTTGCGGTGCGGATCCTTGACCCGCAGCACCAGCACCGCGATCGACACCATGAAGAAGGCGAACAGGGTGCCGGAGTTCGAGATGTCAGCCAGCTGACCGACCGGGAACAGGGCGGCGCCGATGGCCACCGCGATGCCGGTGAAGGCGGTCACGATGTAGGGGGTCTTCCACTTCTTGTGGATCTTGGTCAGGCCTTCCGGCAGCAGGCCGTCGCGCGCCATCACGAAGAAGATGCGGGTCTGGCCGTAGATCATCATCAGGATGACCGAAGGCAGGGCCAGCAGGGCGGCGGTGCCCAGG
>Ga0209023_10008066_pt1 | contig 10641 bp, 11 predicted proteins | sample LakOneMetagenome_FD_187468 | JGI IMG/M metagenome (GOLD analysis project Ga0209023, IMG submission 187468) | Freshwater and sediment microbial communities from Lake Erie, Canada (SPAdes) (version 2) | ecosystem: Environmental > Aquatic > Freshwater > Lentic | place: Lake Erie, Canada...
GGCCCTGCCGATCGTGGCAGCCCCGTTCACCAACAGTGCGATGGCAGCCCACCCGGCGTTCGGCGAGAGCCTGGCCCGGCTGCGGGACTGGGGTGTCACGGTGATGTTCGGCACTGACACCGTCCCGCCGCACGCCCCGGGGGAGGCCGACCACCGCGGATTTCCCTGGGCGCGGCTGGTCGCGGCGCTCGCCACCACCCAGCCGACGCCGCCATTGGTGCCGTTGGCTTGGTAGCCTCGCGGCCGTGACCGCCACCAAAACCCACCCGCCGACCGACCCACCGTCGGTCGCCGCCGTGGTCGCGACCCTCGAGCAGCGGTACCCGCCGAGCTGGGCCGAGTCCTGGGACCGGGTCGGTCTGGTGCTGGGGGAGCCCACAGCGGTCGTTCGCCGGGTCCTGTGCGTGGTCGACTGCGTGCCTGAGACCGTCGCCCAGGCGCTGGCCGTGGGCGCGGACCTGATCGTCGCCCACCACCCGCTGCTCCTCGGCGGGGTCTCCTCGGTCGCACCCACCACGTACAAGGGTCGGATCGTGCACGACCTGATCCAGGCCGGGGTGGCGCTCTACGTCGCCCACACCAACGCCGATGCTGCCAACCCGGGCGTATCGGACGCCCTGGCGGAGCGGATCGGCCTGGTAGACCTGCGCCCACTGCGCCCGGCCGCCGACGGCGTACCCGATACCGGGCGGGGTACCGGGCGGGTTGGTCGGCTGGCTGAGCCGATGACGCTCGCCGCCCTCACCACGCTCGCCGCCGCCCAGCTCCCGCCGACCACCTGGGGGGTCCGCGCGGCCGGCGACCCCGACCGGCTGATCAGCTCGGTGGCCGTCTGCGGCGGCTCCGGCGACACTTTCCTCACTCATGCGGTCGCCGCCGGTGTGGACGCCTACCTCACTGCCGACCTGCGGCACCACAAAGCCAGCGAATACCTCGCCGATGGTGGCCCCGCCCTGATCGACGCCGCCCACTGGGCCACCGAACGCCCCTGGCTCGACGACCTCGCCGCCCAACTCCGCACCGCCCACGGCCTCGACGTGGTGGTCTCCGACCTCGACACCGACCCGTGGACCATGCACCAGCCCAGCCCCACCCGTACCGCTCATGAGGAGAATCTGTGAAGGCCGCACCCGCTGCCCAGCTCCGCCTGCTCGACCTGCAGGCCGTCGACACGGCCCTGGCGCAGCTCGCCCACAAGCGGAAGAACCTTCCCGAGATCGCCGAACTGGACGGACTCGCCCGCGAACTGTCCAAGCTGGAAGACGAGCGGGTACGCGCCCAGGTGGCCGTCGATGACTTTGACCGGGACATCGCCCGGATGGAGAAGGACGTCGAGCAGGTCCGGGTCCGCAAAACCAAGGACGAGGACCGGCTGGTCGCCGGCGGCGTCCCCGCCCGCGAACTGACCGCGCTCCAGCACGAGGTCACCTCGCTGGCGCGTCGGCAGGGCGAACTGGAAGACGCCGAACTGGAGTTGATGGAGAGCCGCGAGCAGGCCGTCGCGCAGCTCGACGACGTGACCAAGCGACTCGCCAGCACCCGGATCACCCGCGACGAGGTGGAGGCCCGCAAGGCCGAGGCGCTCGCCGCGATCGACAAGGACGAGGCCTTCCAGCGCTGGGCCCGCCAGCCGATGATCGACGGCATGCCCGCCGACCTGGTTGCCCTCTACCACAAGGTGCAGGAGGCCTCCGGAGTCCTCGCCGCGGCGATGGTCTACGCCGGACGCTGCGGCGGCTGCCGGCTGGAGTTCTCCGGCGGTGAGAAGGCCCGGATCAAGGCCGCCGCCCCGGACGAGGTCATCCGGTGCGAGGACTGCCGCCGGATCATGGTCCGGACCGCGGAGTCCGGCCTGTGACAGGGCGCCGCCTACACGTCATCGTCGAAGCGGACGGCGGCTCCCGCGGCAACCCCGGGCTGGCCGGGTATGGCGCACTGGTACGCGCCGCCGAGAGCGGCGAGGTGCTCCTCGAACGGGCCGAAGCGATCGGCATCGCCACCAACAACGTCGCCGAGTACTCCGGGCTGGTCGCCGGGCTGCAGGCCGCCATCGACCTGGGCGCCACCGACGTGCACGTACGGATGGACTCCAAGCTCGTCGTCGAGCAGATGTGCGGCCGTTGGCAGATCAAGAACGCCGGTCTGCGCCCGCTGGCCGCGGAGGCGGCGGCGCTGGTGCGGGCCTTCCACGCGGTGACCTACGAGTGGATCCCGCGCGCCCAGAACGTTGACGCCGACCGCCTCGCCAACGAGGCGATGGACGCCGCCAGCGGCAAGGGCACCCGTACGACGGCCGAACGCCCGGCCACGCTCGACGTGGTCCCGCCGCGCGCCAGCCTCCCGCCGGCCAGTACGCCGGTGGCCGGCCCCGCGCCCACCGCGGCCGGGTGGGCACCCCAGGTCGGCGCGCCGCTGCGGCTGATCCTGGTCCGGCACGGCGAGGCCACGCTCACCAAGCAGGGCCGCTACGCCGGCCACACCGACAGCGCCCTCACCGCGTACGGCCGCCGGCAGGCGCAGGCCACGGCGGCCAGGATTGCCGCGCTGGCTCCGGACGTCACCGCCATTTACACCTCGCCGCTGAGCCGCTGCGCTGACACCGCGGCCACCATCGCCGCCGTCACCGGCGGCCAGGTACACCAGGACAAAGACCTCATCGAGTGTCATTTCGGCGAGTGGGAGGCCCTGACCTTCGGCGAGGTCCGGGAGCGCTGGCCGGCCGAGCACGCCACCTGGCTGAGTAGCACCGCACTGGCTCCGCCGGGCGGTGAATCATTCGACGCGGTCAGCATCCGGGTGCGGCGGGCGGTGTCGGCGATCCGGGCCCGGTACAGCTCGGGCACGGTGGTGCTGGTCAGCCACGTGTCGCCGATCAAACTGCTGCTGCGCGACGCGCTCGTGGCCGGCGACGAGATCCTGCACCGGCTCTACCTCGACCCGGTCGGCATCTCGATCGTCGACAGTTGGCCCGACGGCGGCGTGGCGGTGCGTTCCATCAATGACACCGCCCACGTACCGGCCGACGTCGATTGAGGCACCGGTCGGGCAGCCCCACCGCAGCTCGGACCGCCGCCCTGGGCAGCGTAGGATCAACGCCGCGACGGACGAGTCGACCGGGCGGTCGCGCTGACTGGCCCAGGCCAGCCACCGAGGAACGTCCGGACTCCACAGGGCAGGGTGGTTGTTAACGGCAACCCGGGGCGACCCGCGGGACAGTGCCACAGAAAACAAACCGCCGACGTACGCGTCGGTAAGGGTGAAACGGTGGGGTAAGAGCCCACCAGCGCCCCGGGTGACCGGGGCGGCTAGGTAAACCCCACCCGGAGCAAGGTCAAGAAGGATCACGCGAGTGATCTGCGCAGACGTTTGAGGGCGGCCCGCCCGATGTCTGCGGGTAGACCGCTAGAGCCTGCCGGCGACGGCAGGCCGAGATGGATGGCCGCCACCTGGCGCTCGCGTCAGGTACAGAATCCGGCGTACGTGTCGACTCGTCCGTCGCCCGTACTCCTCGGCGGCGGCTTCCGCGCAGCAGCCGTAGCCTGGTCGGATGGTGGAATTACGGACTCCGCGGCTGCTGCTGCGGCAGTGGCGGGACAGTGATCTGGTGCCGTTCGCCGCGCTGAACGCCGACCCAGTAGTGATGGAGCATTTCCCGGCGCTGTTGTCGCGGGAGCAGAGCGACGCGATGGTGGGCCGGATCGAGGAGCCGGCCGCGACCGCTGTCCGCCGGCCGCGGGCTGCCTGATCTTCACAGGGCCGCCTGGTGGGGCGTTGCCGGCCGGGTGATGTCAGCGGGGTCGGTTAGCCTTCGGGGATGCCTGCTGCGCCCGCGTCCCCGCGCCCCGGATCAGCTCCGGCGGCCCCGCTATCAGCTCAGGCGGCCCCGCCGCTTCTGCCCGAGTCGCTGATGCCTGCCACGGTCCCGGACCACGATCTTGAGGACGAGGCGTCCTACTACCAGCTCGATTTCCGTGACCTCGCCTTGCCGGGGCGGGTGGCCGGCTCGGTGGAATTCGAACAGTGCCGCTTCGGGAACACCGACCTGAGCGGAACGGTGCTTGAGCGCAGCCAATTCATCGACTGCATCGGCGAACAGAGCAATGTGGCCAATCTGCGCGCCACCAGATCCGGAATGCGTCGGGTGTCGTTCAAGGGTTCGCGGCTGACGGGCCTGCAATGGGCCGACGGTGTGCTGCGGGATGTGCGATTCGACGACTGTCGGGCGGACCTGTCGTCGTTTCGGTTCACGACGTTCACCAGCGTCGTCTTCACCGACTGCAATCTGAGCCGGGCCGATTTCACCAGCTCCGATCTGACGGGCGCCTTGTTCGTCAACTGTGACCTGACCGGGGCGCAGTTTCACCAGGCGAAAATGCGTGGCGCCCGTTTCTCCCGGTGCACCCTGGCGGAGATCGGCGGCATGACATTCTTCGACGGCGCGATTATTGACAGTCAGGACCTGATCGCGCTGTCATTCACCCTGGCTAGCGCCCTCGGTATCGAGATCAGCACCGATTAGGTGGTCCCACCCGGGTCGGTGAGGTGCAGTCCCGTCTCAGGTCGGCCACAGCCGCGCTGGTATTGGCGAATGTGTTTGTCCATCTGAAGCCGGATTCCCTGCCAGGCCTGGTAGTCGAGCTTTCCGCTGACGCGAGCCCGATCGCGGACGCCTTTGGCCTGGAGAATGTCGCCAGCGACGCCGCGCGCCCCGGCGGCCAGGTCATCGTTGGTGAACACGTACCGGGTCTCGGCGACCATCTGGGCCATGACCTCCTCCGTGCCCTGCTCGCCCTTGCGGACGTAGGCGGCCTTGGCCGCGGGTGTGGTGGGCGCGACCGCCGGCATCTCGAAGCCGGCGGCGTCACGGCACAGCCGCTGCTGGTGGTACTGGTCGATACCGAGGAAGACCACTACCGGCACGGTGACGACTCCCGCGACCACCAACCCGATGATCACTTTGAGGCCGGTGCCCCGCTTCGTCCGGGCTGGCGTCGGGTCGGGGGCAAAACGGTTCCACGGGTGGTCGGCCGCTAGCCCGGTCTGATCAGTCACAGGTGCCCCTCAGGATCGAATGTCAGCGCACCCCATCGGCAGCCCTGTGGTGCTCCTTAGCGCGCCGGTATCACCGGCGGTGCCGAACCCTCCTCGTATGGGCACAGCAGATGCCCGACGAGGGGAGTGGTCATGCACCGCTGCTACCAGGGCGCCGCCGCGGCCTTGACCGTCGTTGCCGGTATCGCCCTCGCCCCGGCGCCGGCCGAGGCGGCCACCTACACGGCCCCGCTGCGTACGGCGGTGTCGGCGCTGCCCACCGCGACCGAGGTGCGGGCCGGCTACCGGCGAACCCTCTTTCCGATCTGGAAGGACGCCGACCACGACGGCTGCAACACCCGCAACGAGGTGCTGATCGCCGAGGCGAAGACCAAGCCGACCGTGTCGGCGGGCTGCCACCTGACCGGCGGCCGCTGGTACTCCTACTACGACCGCACGTACTGGACGCTCGCCACCGACCTGGACATCGACCACGTGGTGCCGCTGGCGGAGGCGTGGGACTCCGGTGCCAGGCGGTGGACGACCGCGAAGCGGCAGGCGTACGCCAACGACCTGGGGGACAAGCGGTCGCTGGTGGCGGTCACCGACAACGTCAACCAGGCCAAGGGCGACCAGGACCCCGGTACGTGGATGCCGCCGGCGGCATCGGCCCGCTGCCGCTACCTGGGCGAGTTCGTGGCGGTGAAGCTGCGCTGGCGACTCACCGTCAACCCGGCGGAGAAGCGGGCCATGACCCGGTACGCCGCCGCCTGCCCGAACGCCACGATCACGGTCACCCGCGCCTGAACCGCGATCGGATCTGGTGAGCCAACCCACGTCGGCGACTACTGACTGTTAACCGTTGCAAGGGGCTGGCACGCTGTGCCGCATGGTTAACGGGGAGTCAGCGGTAACGCAGCGCAGTGGTCGGCCGTGGCAACGGTGGGCGGTGTCGGTACTGCGGGGTGCTCTGTTCGTGCTGTGGCTGTTGTGGGCGGTGACCGCCTGCTGGACCGTGCCGCAGCGGGCCACCCTCGCCGAGTTGCACGCGGATGCCGCCACCAGCAGCGTCGCCAGCGTGGACCGGGTGGACGGCTGGCATCGTGAGGGTGTGTGGATCGCCCTGCCGTCGCCCCAGTACAACTCCAGCGGCGATGTTCTGACCTGGCAGATGAACGACGGGCAGGTCCGCTACCTCGACACCGCCGCCGCGGAGTCGGTTACCGACATCCCACCTGGCAGTGACGGTACGACGGTGGGCCCGCTCGGGCGGGCCCTGCAGCAGGAGTTGACGGCCGCGAAGCACCGAGCTGAACCGCCAGCGGTGAGGTGGGAGCACGGCACCAGCCTCGCAGTCGGCGCGGGGTTCGTGCTGGGCCTGTTGGTCCTGATCATGGGACCGGCGCCGCGGCGCGGTAACCGCTGGTTCTGGTTCTGGATCTGCGGCATCCCGGGTGGCTTCGGGGCGCTCGCCTGGCTGGCGCTGGAACGGCCCTGGTCGGTCCGTGCCGGTCGGCTGTCGGCCGATTTCCCGCAGCGGCCCGGTGGGTTCCGCGGCTTCTTCCTCATGATTGGCGCGACGTTCGTCCTCAGCATCCTGCTGCTGCTCGCCTCGGCCGTCAGCGGCAATGCGCTGACCGACTGGCCCTCGGTCTAGCGCGGCGGCCATAGTGGAGGTTCAGCTCAGCAGCGGCAGTAGCTCGGCCGCCACGCGCTCGCCGGAGCGCAGCGCCCCGTCCATGTAGCCGGTCCAGTAGTCGGCGGTCTCGGTGCCGGCCCAGTGCACCCGGCCGTGCGGCTCGCGCAGGGCCGGGCCGAGGGTGCTGAGCACGCCCGGTCCGGCAATGCCGACCGGCCCGCCCCGGGACCACTCCTCCCGGTCCCAGCGTTGCAGGGTGAAGCCGATCGGGTTGGCGGCCTGCGGGCCGAAGTAGCGGACCAGGGCGGCCAGGCACTCGGCTTTGACCTGCGCCTCGTCGGCGTTGTCGAGTCGGCGCATCTCGTTGGCGGAGATGAAGCCCACCAGTACGCCGTGTCCGTCGGCGGTCGGCGAACCGTCGAAGGTGATGTCGATCGGCCCGCCGTCGCTGGCGGCCTGCCCGGTCAGGCCCTGCCCGCGCCAGAACGGCGTCGGATACACCGTCAGCGCCTTGCCGATCGAGCCCATCGGTAGCCGCTGGGACAGTTGTAGCCGGGCCGGTGGCAGCGCCGGCGTGAAGGCGATGGTGGCGTTCATCGCGGGTGACATGGCCACCACCACGCGCTGTGCCTGGTAGCTGGCCGTGTCGGTGACCACGCTGACGCCGGTGGCGGTCTGGCTGATGGACCGGACCGGGCTGTTGAGCCTGACCCGGGCGCCCAGGGCGGCCGCCATCCGGATCGGGATCTGCTGGGCACCACCCTCAAGAATCGACTCCTGCGCCCCGCCGGTCGTGGACGCCAGCCGCTGAACGGTGCCGACGGTGGTCTCGTTGCCGGCTGCGGCGACGTAGTTCAGCCAGTAGAGCAGTGACACCTCGTACGGGCGGACCGACAGCGCCGAGGAGAGGGCCAGCCCCAGCAGGAACCGCGCGCCGTCGGTCAGCGAGTGCTTGTTGACCCACTCGGCGTACGTGCTGGCGTCCAGTTCGGCGGCGTCCCGGTGCTCCCACGGCCGGCCGACCGGTATCTCCTTAGCCAGGTCGTTCAGCATGACCATTGCCAGACCGGCCTCCAGGGCGCCCAGGTCGGGTGGGATCGGGCCGAGGATGCCGCCGGCGTCGTAGAGCCGTCGGGTGCCGGCCCGGTGGTAGACGTTTTTTCCGGTGTCGTACGTGCGGATGGTCCGTACGCCCAGCTCGGCGGCCATGGCCAGGATGTGGTCCTGGGTGGGGCCGACGAACTCGGCGCCCAGATCCACGGTCGTGCCGACCGGGTTGACCATGCTTTTGACACGCCCGCCGACCCGATCGCGGGCCTCCAGCACCAGGACCTCCTTGCCGGCCGCGACCAGTCTGCGCGCGGTGGAGAGCCCGGCGAGGCCGCCGCCCACCACGATCACGTCGGCGGAGACCACCGTCGGGGCCGCTGCTGCCGCCCTGGGGGCCGCGATGGCTGCCGTTCCAGCGCCAATGGCACCGGCCAGCGCGGTTCGGCGCGAAATCTTCGGTGCCATTGCGTGGCTCCTCCGGGTCGTGGTGACTATTTATCTCGCATGCAATGGAACATTCTTTTCGTATCGCCGAGCGACGTTCTGCTGCTAGCAATTACCTCTACTGTAGAAGTGCTAGCAATTTATCTGAATCGCCAGCGCATGTCGGATTTGGCATGCACAGTGAGTTCATGAGCCATAGCGGAGTTGGCGCGTCTTACGCGTGGTGCCTGCGGCATCACCGCGTGGAGACCGACGTCGACCGCTGTGCCGGTCGCTATCTCATGGGCCCGTACGGCTCTGCCGCCGAAGCGGAGCACGCTTTGGCGCGCGTCAGTGAGCGCAACGAGGCCTGGGAGGCCGAGGACGCCCGCTGGTCCGGAGAGGATTCCTGACCCCGGCCAGTCGGCCGAGTCGCTAATCCACGTCATCGCCCGCCCTTTCGCGGGGGCGATCCGTCACCACAGCGCAAGGAGGAACCGAGATGGCGGTAGCACGCAAGGCGGCGGGACGCCCGGCCGCGAAGAAGACCACGGCCAAGTCCACCACGGCCAAGCCCGCGGCGGCCAAGACCACGGCGAAGAAGACCACGGCGGCCCGTAAGACGGCAGCGAAGTCGACGACGCGTACCAGCACCACTGCGGTGGCCAAGAAGCCCAGCACGGCCAAGAAGCCCAGCACGGCCAAGAAGACCACCTCCACCCGCGCGACCGCCGCCAAGGCGTCTACCGGGGCGAAGAAGTCGGTCGTCAAGAAGGCCGGCACCACCCGTACGGCGGCGGCGAAGAAGGCCACCGCGACGACGGCGGCCAGGAAGACGGCCACGACCGCGGCGAAGAAGACCACCGCGACCGCGGCGAAGAAGACCACCGCGACTCGCGCGACCGCGGCCAAGAAGACCACCGCCAAGCGCGCGACCACGGCCGCGAAGAAGGCGCCGGCGACCCGTACGGTCGCTAAGAAGAGCCCGGCGAAGAAGGCCACCACGGTCCGCAAGAGCACGGCTACCGCCGCCAAGCGCGCCACCGCCACCAAGGCGGCGGCGAAGAAGACCACGGCCACGCGGGCGACGGCGGCCAAGAAGACCACGGCCACGCGGGCGACGGCGGCCAAGAAGACCACGGCGAAGAAGACGGTCGCGAAGAAGGCCACCGCGACGCGGGCGACGGCGGCGAAGACCACCGCCAAGAAGGCGCCGGCGAAGAAGGCGGCGGTCAAGGCGACTGCGGCGAAGAAGACCACCGCCCGCAAGGCCACCGTGGCCCGCAAGGTAGCAGGGGCCACCACGGCGAAGCGGACGACGGCCAAGCGCACGACGGCCAAGCGCACCACGGCCAAGCGCGCGACGGCCCGCAAGGCCGCCACCGGGCGGCCTGCGTCAGCCCGAGCCAAGGCGGCGCCGGCTCGCAAGGCGTCGACCAAGTCGCCGGTCCGGCGGGCCAGCGCCAAGGCTCCGGCCCGTCGGGCGACCTCACGGAGCCGGGTCAGCCGCTAGGTTTTATCGCTCCATCGCAGTAACGATCGGTGCAGGGCGCCGAACGCGCGGACCGCTGGTAGAAAAGACCAGTGCTAATCCGACGCGTTCAGGCGCCCCGCATTGATTTCCAGCCCCTACGGCAGGAGCTGCGCCTTCCGGCGGAGTTTCCCGCCGACGCGCTGGCCGAGGCGAAAGCGGCCGCCGCCGTACCGCCCCTGGCCAGCCATGTCGATCGGACCGACATTGCGTTCGTGACCATTGATCCGCTCGGTTCGCGCGACCTCGACCAGGCGATGTGGCTGGGCAGGACCGCCGACGGCGGCTTCCAGGTCCGGTACGCGATCGCCGACGTCGCCGCCTTCGTACGTCCCGACGGCGCCCTGGCCCGGGAGGGCTGGCGCCGCGGGCAGACCGTCTACCTCCCCGACGGCAACATTCCGCTGCACCCGCACGAACTCAGTGAGGGCGCGGCCAGTCTGCTGCCGGACGTGGTTCGCCCCGCGGTGTTGTGGAGCATCGACCTGACCGCTGAGGGCGCCGTCACCGGTGTGCACCTGGAGCGGGCCCTGGTCCGCAGCCGGGCCCAGCTCGACTACGACTCGGTCGGGGCCGGCGAGCTGCCGGCGGCGATCGCGGCCCTCCCGGAGCTGGGCAAGTTGCTGATCCAGCAGGCGACCGCCCGCGGCGCCATCAACCTGCCGATTCCCGAGCAGGAGCTGGTGGCCGACGGTGACGGTTACCGGCTGGTGCTGCGCCAGCCGTCCCCGATCGAGGATTACAACGCGCAGATCTCCCTGCTGACCGGGATGTGCGCCGCCGACATCATGCGCAAGGGCGGGGTGGGTCTGCTGCGCACGATGCCGCCACCGCCGGCGTGGGCGATCGGCAAACTGCGCGACGCGGCCCGGGCGCTCGGGATCAGCTGGCCCGACGGGGCAGCGGCCGGCGTGGTGATCGCGGCAGCGGATCCGGGTGATCCGCGCGGGGCGGCGTTCCTGGACCA
>Ga0209023_10008067_pt1 | contig 10641 bp, 8 predicted proteins | sample LakOneMetagenome_FD_187468 | JGI IMG/M metagenome (GOLD analysis project Ga0209023, IMG submission 187468) | Freshwater and sediment microbial communities from Lake Erie, Canada (SPAdes) (version 2) | ecosystem: Environmental > Aquatic > Freshwater > Lentic | place: Lake Erie, Canada | collected...
CGATCCTCGACCGACGCGCTCGCAAGGACGAGGGCAGCGACCCGTACCCCGGCGCGACCGAGGTCGGGCGCGGGACGCCCGAGCGCCAGACACAGGTCGGACAGGTGCACCACCAGTTCGACGAGCCGCGTGTCGAGGTACGCCGGCAGCACCATGCCGCCGACGGCGGTCACGCCGATCTCGTCGCCGGTCATCTCACCGAGCCGACCGAGCAATCTGCTGACGTCCTCTACGACGCTCGCCACCGGGTCGTCGCCCAGGAGGACGCCGGCCTCGCGGCCCCGGTCGGCGACCTGATCGTGGATGCCGGGCGACGAACCGAGGGCGATGCGGAAGTAGTCCGGCGCCGTTTCCACCTCGACACGATCGACCGGCTCGTCGAGGAACCGGTGCACGGTCGAGAACGCTCGCATCGTGTGTCCGACCAGCTCGCGGACGTTCCACACGCCGAGCCCCGGCTCCGACCATTCATCGGACGTGATCCCGACGACGGTGTCGACGAACGCTGCCGACGCCTCGGCGAGCAGCTCGACGATCTCGTCGTAGGGCAGGGGTGCGACGAGGGTGGTCATGTCGCCACCGCGGTGCGGGCCCGCCGGTCCGCCATCGTGAAACAACGATCGGCGAGACGACCGAAGGCGTACGCGCCGTAGCCGCCCTCGTACATCTGACGGGTGCGTTCGGACCAGCGCAGCGCCTCGGGTTCACTGATTCGACGGAACACCTGGACGATTCCCCCGTCGTGGATCCGGTACTCCGCGACGGCGCCGGGGAAGTCCTTCACGCACGCCACCTCGACGAACGGCGCACCGCCCGCCTCGGCAACGTGCATCCGTCGATTGCGGTGGGTGTGGCCGGCCAGGTAGCCGGTGAGGTTGTGGCGCCGAGCGAAGACCTCGAACAGCGCCTCGCTGTCGGCGGGGCGGATCCCGAAGAAGTCGTCGCGGCGGGGGTCGAGCTCAGGGTTCCACACGTGGTGGTGCCCGAACACGAGCACCTGGGTATCGGTGCGGGATGCCAGCTCGTCGAGCCAGTCGATCTGATCGGCAGAGATCGATCCGTTGACCCGACCGAGCCGGGCGGTGTCGAGCACGGCGAGGGTGGCGCCCTCGACCACGACCTCCTGCATCGGGAAGTCCGCGAACACCTGCCCGTGGTACGAGTCGTGGTTGCCCCGAACATGGACCAGTCGGTCTCCGAAGGCCGACCCGTACGCGTCGAGGAACCGCTCGTACTCGTCGTGTGTGCCCGTGCTGGTCAGGTCGCCCTTGACGACGACCACCTCGGGGTCGATCCGATGGAGCTCGGCGATGGCGCCGCGATTCATCACCTCGGGGTAGGGCTCCTCGCCCGGAGCGGTCGAGAACGTCGGACCGATGTCGGTCCCGGAGATCACCCCGCACTCGGTCTCGCCGAAGTGAACGTCGTTGACCGTCGCGACGCGACCGAGGAGCGGCCCCGGCTCGACCAGCGTCTGGACGTGCTGGTCGCCGAACTCGTAGACGCGGCCCGGCTCGAGGTCGGCGTAGGTCCGGAGCTCTCGGCCGTCGAACAGGACGATCTCGTCGGTCGAAACGGTGGTGATCTCCACAGGGGGCCAGGCTACCGACCCGAGGTTCCGTTCGGACGATGGAGGCGACCGCTCGAGGAGTTCACGCTCGACGGCTCGGCGGTCGGAGGAGTGCCGACACCCCCGGTCTCACCCCGGGAGGTCAGACAGCGACCAACACGCCACCCGTACGCGAAGGGCCACCACCCCGCCGACGGTGAGCCAGCGCCGGACCGCAGCCGGCGGCCGAGCGCCGATGGCTTCCCACACCATCGCCTGAGCGACGTCCAGGTGCCGGAGCCGGTGCATCGAGTACACGTCGACGAAGTGGTCGCGCCGCGCGCTGCGACGAGCCGACGTGGGCCGCCCATCGACGCCGCGTGCCACGACGGCGGCGCCCGAGATCTGCTCGTCCTCGAGCTCGAGGAGCCGGCGCACCACCGTCACGAAACGGCGGGGGGCCGACATCGGTGGCGTTGCCCGCGACCAGTCGAGGAACCGCAGGAAGTGGCGACGTTCGTCCTCACTCAGCCGGCGACAGATCTGCTGCAGGACCGGCTCGTCGGTGGCGTCGGCGAGCGCGAGATAGAAGGTCGAGGCCATCGCCTCGACCAGACATCGCGCCACCAACTCCTGGGTAGGTCCACCACGGTCCGAACGGGGGCCGTCGTGGTAGGGGACGGCAGCGAACCGGGCCATGGCCGCTTCCGGCTCGAAGGTCGGGTCCGCGAGGGCCAGCCACCGGGCGAGCGCCCGACCGTGGTGCCGTTCCTCCTCGGCCCACTGCTCGACGCCGGGAGCGTAGCGGGGAGGGAGGACACCGATCAGATGGTCGCGGTACCGATCCGACCGCGACTCGAGGAGGCAGGTGGCGCGAACGACGGCGATGACGGCCGGGTCGACCCGGGCGGCGTCGAAACGGTCCCAGTCGATCGATCGGCTCGATGGTGGGAGTGTGGTGCTGGGTGTGGGCATGGCGTCGACCGTACGGTCGGCCCGGACGCCGTCGACGACGACTCCTCGCATCCTCACGGGCCTTTCACCGCCCGCACACAACGCTGACGCATCGGCGAGCCGACCTGGAAGACTGGCGGCCATGGAGACCATCCTCGAGGCCATCGCCCGCATCCGCTCCGCCGGGTACGACCTGGAGATGTCCGCCACTCCCGAGGGGTGGCTGCAGTGCGGCGTGTGCAACGAGGTCGTCGATCCGGCGACGGCCGTCGTCGACGAGACCGTGCGCTTCGAAGGCGAATCCAACCCCGACGACGAGGCGATCGTGGTCGCGATCTCGACGCCCCACGGCCACAAGGGCTACATCGTCGCCGCCTACGGCGCCGACATGGAGGCCGGCGACGTCGCCCTCCTCCAGGCGCTCACCGCCCGCTGACGCCCCCGATCACCTGACCCCGGCTCGTTCTGTCCCGCGACAGCGTGCGATTCGCACGCTCCCGCGGGACAGAACTGGCAGGGTCAGTGGAGGACGAACTGGTCCTCGTCGACGTCGACGGTCACCTTGGAGCCTTCCGACACCGTTCCGTCGAGCAGCGCGATCGCCAGACGGTCGCCGATCTCGCGCTGGATGAGCCGCTTGAGCGGACGAGCACCGAACAGCGGGTCGTAGCCCATCGTCGCGATCTTCGACTTCGCGGCCTCGGTGACGTCGAGGTGGATGCGGCGGCCGGTCAAACGCTCCTGCAGCAGCCCGAGCTGGATATCGACGATGTGATGGAGGTCGCCGGGCTCGAGTGGCTTGAACCGCACGATGTCGTCGAGCCGGTTGATGAACTCCGGCCGGAAGAAGTCATGGGGATCGCCGGGAAGGTTCGACGTCATGATCAGGATCACGTTGGTGAAGTCGACCGTGCGACCCTGACCGTCGGTGAGCCGACCGTCGTCGAGCAGCTGCAACAGCACGTTGAAGACCTCGGGGTTGGCCTTCTCGACCTCGTCCAGCAGCACGACCGCGTAGGGCCGCCGACGGACCGCCTCGGTCAGCTGACCACCCTCGTCGTAGCCGACGTAGCCGGGAGGAGCGCCGATGAGGCGCGACACGGAGTGCTTCTCCATGTACTCGCTCATGTCGATGCGGATCATCGCCCGCTCGTCATCGAACAGGAAGTCGGCCAGCGTGCGGGCCAGTTCGGTCTTGCCGACGCCGGTCGGGCCGAGGAAGAGGAACGAACCGATCGGGCGATGGGGATCGCTCAGACCGGCGCGGCTGCGGCGGATCGCGTTGGCCACCACCGTGACAGCCTCGTCCTGTCCGACGACCCGCTCGTGGAGCACCTCCTCGAGGCGGAGCAGTTTGCCCATCTCGCCCTCGATGAGTCGGGTGACGGGGATGCCGGTCCACTTCGCGACGACCTTGGCGATGTCGCTCTCGTCGACCTCCTCCTTGAGCATCTGATGGTCGGTCTGCAGTTCGGCCAGTTGCGCCGTCGCCGCTTCGACCTCACGCTCGATCACCGGAAGGTGTCCGTACCGGATCTCCGACGCCCGGGTGAGATCGCCCTCACGTTCGGCACGATCGGCGTCGGCCTTCATCGTCTCCAGGCGCTCCTTCAGTTCCTGGATGATGGCGATCGCATCCTTCTCGCCCTGCCAGTGGCCTCGCATCGAGTCGGCCTGCTCCCGGAGATCGGCGAGCTCCTTGTCGATGGCGAGCAGCCGCTCGAGCGACACGGGGTCGCTCTCCTTGCTGAGCGCGACCCGCTCCATGTCGAGACCACGGATGCGGCGCTCGACCACGTCGATCTCGGTCGGCACCGAGTCGATCTCGATGCGGAGCGCGCTGGCGGCCTCGTCCATGAGGTCGATCGCCTTGTCCGGCAGGAACCGGCCGGTGAGGTAGCGGTCCGACAGAACGGCGGCAGCGATCAGGGCGCTGTCCTCGATGCGCACACCGTGGTGCACCTCGTAACGCTCCTTGAGCCCGCGCAGGATCGCGATCGAGTCCTCGACGGTCGGTTCGCCGACGTACACCTGCTGGAACCGCCGCTCGAGCGCAGGGTCCTTCTCGATGTACTTGCGGAACTCGTCGAGGGTCGTCGCTCCGACCATCCGCAGCTCACCGCGGGCGAGCATCGGCTTGAGCATGTTGCCCGCGTCCATCGCACCCTCGGAGCCACCGCCGGCACCGACCACCGTGTGCATCTCGTCGATGAAGGTGATGATCTCGCCGTTCGAGTCGGTGATCTCCTTGAGCACCGCCTTGAGGCGCTCTTCGAACTCGCCGCGGTACTTGGCCCCGGCGACCATCGATGCGAGGTCGAGCGCGATGAGCCGCTTGTTGCGGAGCGACTCGGGAACGTCGCCCTCGATGATGCGCTGCGCCAGCCCCTCGACGACGGCGGTCTTGCCGACGCCGGGCTCGCCGATGAGGACGGGGTTGTTCTTGGTCCGACGACTCAGGACCTGCACGACGCGACGGATCTCCTCGTCACGTCCGATGACCGGGTCGAGCTTGCCCCGACGCGCCGCCTCGGTCAGGTCGCGGCCGTACTTCTCGAGGGACTGGTACTGCTCTTCGGGGTTCTGCGACGTCACCCGGTGGCTACCGCGAACCTCGGCGAGCGCGGCGAGCACGTCTTCCTTGGTCGTGCCGTCGAGGCGCTTCTCGGCGGGCGACCGCTTCTCGTCGGCGATCACCAGTGCCAACAACAGGTGCTCGGTCGACAGGTAGTCGTCCTTCAGTTCACCGCGTTGCTTGGTCGCCTCCTGGAAGATCCCCGTGAGCTCCTTCGAGATCGACGTGTCGGTTCCGTACGCCTTGGGGAGGCGCGCCAACGATTCCTCGGTGCGGTTGCGGAGCGACAGGGGGTTCAGCCCGATCTTGCGGATGACCGGCAGGACGACGCCGTTGTCCTGGGAGATCAGCGTCACGAGAAGGTGGTCGGGGGTCACCTCGGGGTTGTCGGACGTGGACGCCAGCTCGATGGCGGCGTTCACCGCCTCCTGCGTCTTGAGCGTCCAGGTGTTCGGATCGAGACTCATGTCCGCCTCCTTCTTCCTTCGTTGTAGAGCACGACCGTGGTCGGGGGCACGGGTACAAGGTCCCGTCGGTACTGACGATGGGTGTCGGCGACGTTGGCGGCCGCCTCGGCCCGGGTACGTTCCAGCTCGGCCTCGAGCTGTTTGATGCGCCACTCGAGCTCCAGCACCCGGGTCACCCCGGCGAGGTTGAGCCCCTCGTTGGTGAGCTGCTGGATCCGCTCGAGGTGCGCGATGTCGGCCTGGCTGTACCGACGGCTTCCGCCGCCGGTGCGGGCCGGGTTGAGGAGGCCCTTGCGCTCGTAGATGCGGAGGGTCTGTGGGTGGACGCCGGCCAGCTCCGCTGCGACGGAGATGACGTAGACCGCCTGGTCGAACTCGGGCATGGGACCTCCTGATGGCTTCGGCCACCTCCGCCGAGGATCGCTCCCGCGTTCCTCGGGAGCTGCTCACGTTTCGGAGCCCTCAGCGAATGGAGTGGATTGGTCGGTTGGTCAGACGCCCAGGTGGGCGCGGGGTGACTGGGTGGAGGCGTCGCGGAACGCCTCGAGAGCGGAGCGTTCGGAGTCGGAGAGGCCGGTCGGGACGACGAGGTCGACGGCGACGAGCAGATCGCCCTTGCCGGTGGCGGTGGCGATACCTCGGGCCTTGACTCGGAACACCCGGCCGTTGGGCGTGCCTGCGGGGATGCGGATGGTCACCGCGTCGCCGTCGAGGGTCGGCACCCGGATGTCGGCGCCCAATGCGGCCTCGGCGAAGGACACCGGAACGGTGAGCAACAGGTCATCGCCCTCACGACCGAACAGCGGATGGGGCTCGACGTTGACACGGACGTAGAGGTCGCCGTCGGGCGCACCGTTGCGGCCGGGGCCGCCCTTACCCTTGAGACGGATCTGTTGGCCGTCCTTCACTCCCTCGGGCAGTCGAACCTTGACGACCCGCGGACGGGTCATCACACCACTGCCGCTGCACGCCGGGCACGGGGTGTCGATGAAGCTGCCACGACCACCGCAGCCGGCGCAGGGATGGCTCAACGAGAAGAAGCCCTGGTTGTCGTCGACCACTCCGCGCCCGCCGCACTCGGTGCACACCCGGGGGCTGGTGCCCCGAGCGGCGCACGTGCCGTTGCACTCGGTACAGGTGGCCTCGCTGATCAGGTTGACCGACGTGGTGACGCCCCGGATGGCGTCCATGAACGCCAGGTGCAGGTCGGCCTCGAGGTCGGTACCTCGCTGTTGACCCCGGCTGAAGGGCGCACGAGCACCGCCCTGCTCACCGCGGCCGAACAGGTTGCCGATGATGTCGCCCAGGTCGGCGCCGTTGAACGTGGCGTCGCCGGGGCGACCGAACCCACCGCCGGGACCACCGCCGCTGAGCCGCGAACCCATCGGGCCCATCGCCCGCACCTGGTCGTACTCCTTGCGGCGCTCGGGGTCGCCCACGACGTCGTACGCCGCGGATACCTCCTTGAACTTCTCCTCGGCGGTGGAATCGCCGGGGTTGGCGTCGGGATGGAACTGCCGGGCGAGCCGGCGGTAGGCGGTGGTGATGTCCTTGGGCGAGGCGCTGGCAGCTACCCCGAGCGCGGCGTAGTAGTCCTTCTCGAACCACTCACGCTGCATCGTCATGCTCGATCGCCTCCATCGCTTCGCGACCGGCGCTCATCGAGCGCCGATCTGCTTCGCTGCGGTCTCGGGCGGGCAAGTCCTAACCCCGCACCTTCACCATCGCCGGACGGACCACACGGCCGTTCCAGGCGTACCCACTTCGCATGATCTCGGTCACGACCGGTTCGTCGTCGGCGCCGTCACCCGCTTCGGTGAGCACGGCTTCGTGCACCAGCGGGTCGAACGAGACGTCGACGTCGTCGACCTTGGCGAGGCCACGCTTCTCGAGGGTGTTCAACAACGCCGACTGGATCGGGCCGACGTCCTGGGCGCCGTGACCGATCGCGGCGTCGCACGCGTCGAGGACCGGGAGGATCTCGACGACGAGCGCCTCGGCGGCGCGTTGGACCTGTTCGATCCGCTGGCCGTCGATCCGGCGCTTGTAGTTCTCGAACTCGGCCTGCACACGGCGGGCGAGATCGAGATACTCGTCGCGCTCGGCGGTCACCCGCTCGAGATCTTCGAGGGCGCTCGTGAGGAGCTCCTCGGCCGAACCGGTGGACCCGATCTGGTCGAGGAGTTCGGCAAGGTCGGTCTCGTCGAGGTCGATGTCCTCGACGAGACCGGAGTCCACCGAGTCGACCCCGGCGTCGGCGGACGGATCGTCCGCCGACACCTCGTCGTTGGTGGGATCGGTCACTTCTCGTCCTCGATGATCTCGGCGTCGACGACGTCGTCCTCGGCGCCACCGGCGGACGGGCTGGCCTGGGTGTAGCCGCCGTCGTTCGCTGCCTGCTCATAGAGCTGCTGAGCGAACTTCTGGCTGGCGATCATGAGGCCCTCGGTCGCGATCTTGATCTTCTCGATCTCGCCCTCGGCGATGGCTTCCTTGAGCGTGCCGAGCGCCTGCTCGACCTGCACCCGGTCGTCGCCCTCGATCTTCTCGCCCTGCTCACGGAGGAGCTTCTCGGTCTGGTACACGAGCGTGTCGGCCTTGTTGAGTTCCTCGGCGTCTTCCTTGCGCTTGCGGTCCTCTTCGGCGTGCGCCTCGGCGTCCTTCACCATCTGGCTGATCTGGTCCTTCGACAGGGACGACTGGCCGGTGATGGTGATCGACTGCTCCTTGGACGTCGCACGGTCCTTCGCCGCCACGTTCACGATGCCGTTGGCGTCGATGTCGAACGTGACCTCGATCTGGGGCACACCACGGGGGGCCGGCGGCAGGTCGACGAGCTGGAACTTGCCGAGCGTCTTGTTGTAGCTCGACATCTCGCGCTCACCCTGCAGCACGTGGATCTCCACGGAGGGCTGCATGTCCTCGGCCGTCGTGAACACCTCGGTACGACGGGTCGGGATCGTGGTGTTGCGCTCGATGAGCTTGGTCATGACGCCGCCCTTCGTCTCGATGCCGAGGGAGAGGGGCGTGACGTCGAGCAGGAGGATGTCCTTGACGTCGCCCTTGAGCACGCCGGCCTGGACGGCGGCGCCCATGGCGACGACCTCGTCGGGGTTGACACCCTTGTGGGGCTCACGGCCCGTCATCGAGTGCACGAGTTCCTGCACCGCGGGCATGCGGGTCGAGCCACCGACCATGATCACGTGGTCGAGCTGGCCCATCGTGAGGCCGGCGTCCTTGAGCGCCTGCTCGAAGGGCACCCGGCAGCGGTCGAGCAGGTCGGCCGTGATCTCCTGGAACTTCGCCCGGGTCAACGACTCGTCGAGGTGGAGCGGACCGGCGTCGGTCGCCGTGATGAACGGCAGGTTGATCTGGGTTTGCTGGACCTGGCTCAGCTCGATCTTGGCCTTCTCGGCCGCTTCCTTGAGGCGCTGCAGGGCCATGTTGTCCTTGGACAGGTCGACGCCGTTGCTGTTCTTGAACGAGTCGACCAGCCAGTCGATGACACGTTGGTCCCAGTCGTCGCCACCGAGCTCGGTGTCGCCGTGGGTGGACTTGACCTCGAACACCCCGTCGCCGATCTCGAGGGCCGACACGTCGAAGGTGCCGCCGCCGAGGTCGAACACGAGGATCGTCTGGTCGGCGCCTTCCTTCTCCATGCCGTAGGCCAGGGCCGCGGCGGTGGGCTCGTTAATGATGCGGAGCACCTCGAGGCCCGCGATCTGACCGGCCTCCTTGGTGGCCGTCCGCTGGGCGTCGTCGAAGTAGGCGGGCACGGTGATGACGGCCTGGGTGACGGTGTCGCCCAGGTAGGCCTCGGCGTCGCGCTTGAGCTTCATGAGCGTGCGGGCCGAGATCTCCTGGCTCGTGTAGGCCTTGCCGTCGATGTCGACGGACCAGTTGGTGCCCATGTGGCGCTTGACCGACCGGATGGTGCGGTCGGGGTTGGTGATGGCCTGGCGCTTCGCGACCTCGCCGACGAGCACCTCGCCGTCCTTCGTGAACGCCACGACCGACGGCGTCGTCCGGGCACCCTCGCTGTTGGGGATGACGACCGGGTCGCCCGCCTCGAGCACCGCAACGACCGAGTTGGTGGTTCCGAGATCGATTCCGACTGCCTTGGGCATGTGAGCCTCCTGGTGCGACCACCGTGGGCCGCGGTTCGTGATGTTCGACCGCCCCCAGGTGGGGACGGAGTGTTCGCTGATGACCTCAACTCTACGGGGCTGAGAGCCCACCAGCACCTTCGCGGGATGAGGCAAGCATATTCCTTGAGTGTCCTGTTATCAACTTTGTTGCGGCGATGGTTGAGGCCACTCACAGCATCGGGCCCGGGGGCCGCCGCCGACGCCACCGCTCACGAACGACGGCGGGTGCGCCGATAGGTCGGTGTGGACGACACATCTCCTCGCCGACGGTCGCCCTCGGGCCCTGCGAGCCTGGCCGTGGTTGCCGTGCTCCTCGCGGCGGTCGACCTCGCCGCTCAGTGGAACATCGACGGCAATCGACGGATCGACTACCGCATCTATGTCCGCGCCGTGTCGTCGATCGACGGTGCCGGGCTCTACGACTACGGCACCGGCATCCTCCGATTCACCTACCCCCCGGTTGCCGCAGTGCTCGTCTGGCCGTTCACGTGGCTCGACGAAGCGGTCGGATCGAGGGTGTGGCTGACCCTGTCGGTCGTCGCCTTCGTCGCCGCCTACGCCTTGGCGATCCGTCACGCCGGAGGGACCCGGCCGGTTCCACCGACGGTCGCGCTCGTTGGCGGCGCCGCCACGCTCTGGCTGGCGCCGGCGATCTCGACGCTCCGGCTCGGTCAGGTCAACGCGTTCGTCGCGCTGCTCATCTGCGTCGACTCCGTCGCCATCGCCCGCCGCTCTCGATGGTCGGGACTCGGGATCGGGCTCGCCGCGGCGATCAAGGTCACGCCCCTCGCCGTCCTTCCGGTCCTGTGGGTCGGCCTGCGGCGCCACGACCGCCTCGTGGCACGCCGCGCCGCGACGACGTTCGTGGCGGTGTCCCCGCTCGACGCGTTCGAGGTCTTCACCGAGGAGACGGAGCTGTGGTGGCGCCGCGGTCCCCGCTTCCGATTC
>Ga0209023_10008069_pt1 | contig 10640 bp, 8 predicted proteins | sample LakOneMetagenome_FD_187468 | JGI IMG/M metagenome (GOLD analysis project Ga0209023, IMG submission 187468) | Freshwater and sediment microbial communities from Lake Erie, Canada (SPAdes) (version 2) | ecosystem: Environmental > Aquatic > Freshwater > Lentic | place: Lake Erie, Canada | collected...
ATCAGCAACCATTTTGACGATTTCAAGTTTGAATTCTGAAGTGAACTGTCTGCGTGTTGCCATATTTAAATCCTCGTTTCAATGATAAATCATCTAACGAGGTGGTGACTATTCGGGGGCCATTACAAAGAAAGCTTTCAAAGGAGGAGCCTATTTTAAAACAAGGCAAAACACTATAAATATTCCTGACCTCTCACTTTGTGCAAATGCTGATATCGAGAAAGACACTTTAGGCCAAGTTGTTAAAGCAAGCATATGGTTCAAACATGCTCACCCAGATATGTCTTTAAAAGAATTTAAATTTTTTTCAAAAGAATACGATGAAACCTTTACTTTATTGATTCTGCCACGACAAGAAACAGTATGGGAAAATAAATTTGAATTTAATACCCCACTTTATTAAAACCCTGTATTTTTCCATCATGCCGATTTTTTACCTCAACTCTTGTCGGAAATTTTTCGTACCCTTCGCCAATAACGATGAGCGAAGTTTGGTAAAATTGAGTTATAGAAAGTTTTGTTAAATCAATATATATAATTCCGACCTACTTACAACAAACTAGCCGTCTGTGGATCGTACACCACACTCGTAATCGAACCATCATGGATACGACCCACAACCTCATCAATGATGTGAAGAGGCACTAGAAACCATTCTCGTGGGCGTACAGGGTTGCCAAACCTATCTTGGATTGAAAGGTCGAGTTGTACAGGTGAAAAAATCCGATGAAATAGGCTTTCCAGCTTTGTTTTATTGATACTTGCAAGTTTGTATGTCGCAACGATCTCCACGTCCGCCATTAGAAATGTCGGGTCTAGGGCAGCGTTTGCAATCCGTGATTCTACCTTACCGCCAGTCACGCCAATTTTATGGATCAGCTCTCGATGCTGAGCAATATACGGATGATCTGACAAACTTCTCAATACATAGATCGTACCACTTTCAATATCGCTATCTTCCCACTCCTCACTGAACAGAGGGCCATTATTGGGATCAGTAACTCTTCGACCTGCCTCATCCTTATACAAAGCACGTTGGAGTGATCTTCGTAGTAGGTTACTTTCGGTTCCGTTGGAAAAAATCACTCTTAATCGTGCATCATTGCTTCCATTGGGTGCTTTGATTGTTTCACCAACTTCAGCAATATAAGCAACTTGCCCCGCCAAAATAAAGAAATTACCTGCTTCTACGCTCGCATCTCTTACAAATCGCTTCGTAATTCGTAACCCGGATTGAATGTCCAGTTCGACTTGCTCAAAAAGAGGTTTATATTCCGAAAAATTAGTACAAGGAGTACGATTTGCAACTTCTTCTGCTGCTCGACGCTCTTCAAAAGTACCTACATGCTTCAGTTGAGTAATGTCATCATCACCACCCAAAACGCCCAATTCGGCAAGTAAGGCTTCGTCATCTAGGCTGTCTATCTGTATGTTTGCGGTAAGTGCTGAATCAGATAATAGTCCTTGATGATCCAATGGCATTAGCAATTCACTTGCATCAGGCAATGATCGCAACTGATCCAGCCGCACAGCATATAGGCGTTCAAAGATGTCACGATCCTCACCATGTTGCGGTAAACGACCATGTTGTTCATAGAATCGCTGTATGTCTTCAAAACCCGCAATAATACGCTCTTCTCGTTGCGTACGACCACCCACCTTGATAGGCGCAATACTGACACCAAGGGCATCCAGCAAATCATCATCAGATAAATCAGACATCTGTCGCTCCACGTTGCTCAGCGGCTTTCTGTTGCGCACGATAACGTGCAAGTGCAGCAATTCCTTCGGCCATACGTTTTTCCCAAGGATCTTGTGCATTAATATCAGGTAAACGACCACGTTCTTTTTTGAATTGCAACGCACGTTGCGCTAGATCACGTGCTTCGTCATACGAAATATTGAGTTTTTTAGCTGCAATGCTCGCTTGCACCTGACGCAGCGTTTTCTCATCCATAGCTTTACCCAAAATGGAGTACGCTGCATCAAATGGATTAATTCGGTCAATCAGATCAATATCTAAATCGCGCACATTCACAAACTTACGTACACCATGAATTAAGGACAGATTACCTTTGTCAGTTCCTGTACTTTCGCCACTCATCACTTCGTACTTAGCCTGCTGGGTCATGACTAGTGCACCAATTGCATGTTGGCGAACTGCCTCCAGATCCTCGTCACTCAGCTGAGGATATTTTTCACGTACAATTTTCCCCATTCGAACCTGAGTAAGTTCTTCTGGAATCGTATTTTCGTGATCAAATAGGCCACGTTCAAGGGCTTGTTTATCCTGCACAAATGCGGTGATCACTTCATTCAGATCCTCACTGCAAATACGGGCAGCCTCTGGACTCTTTGGCATAGACAAGCCATTAATTTCTACATGGACTTTGCCAGTCTTGTCATTAACGCCTACATTTGATTTATTTTCTTGATAGCCGTCAGGCCCATAGTCAAAGCCTTCTTGAGGGCCAGTATTCTTTGGCGTGAACTCAAACTTCGGTGCAAGCACTTGCTCCATGAGTAAACTGGCAGCAATTGCTTTTAAGGTATCGTTAATTGCTTCGACGACAGTAGACTCATCCGCAGTGGGTTCGGCAATTAAATTGGTAAAACGCGCTTTGACTTTGCCTTTTGCATCGCGTGTTGCGCGGCCAATAATCTGGATAATTTCAGTCAAGCTACTACGGTAGCCGATGGTTAAAGCATGCTCACACCAAATCCAGTCAAAGCCTTCTTTGGCCATACCTAGTGCAATAATAATGTCTACATGGTCGCGATTGCCGCGCTGCGAGGAGTCCTTCAAAGCATTCAGCACATTCGAGCGCTTAGAAGCATCCGCATCGTCAACTAGATCGGCAACTTTGATAATTCGACCGCCATGTTCAGCAGATAGCTCAATCAGATGAAAGCCAGTTAGAGGATCAACCCCCTTCCAGCTACCTAGTGAATCAATAATTTCTTCAACTTCTTTGTGTTTGTCTTTTAGGCTTTCACGTGAGTTTACATTGGGAATATGCACAATGGTTTTGAGTGATGGATCGAGCACCTTCATAATCGCGTCAAGGTAGCGACCTGTATAGAAAAAATAGCCGATGTCCAACGACTTCAGATATTCGTAGCCATTCAATTGCTCATAGTACGTATAGGTGATGGTCTCAAATCGAGACTCATCATCTGGGGACAATACAGCTTCGGCATCGCCACGAAAATATGAACCTGTCATGGCGACGATATGGGCTTTGTCACGCACGATGAACTGACCAAGTTGGCTACCTAGTCGATTGTCAGGATTGGAGCTCACATGATGAAACTCATCGACTGCAATCAACCGATTATCAAAAGCATCTATCCCAAGCTCATCGACCGCAAATCGAAAAGTCGCATGGGTGCAGACCAGCACATGATCGCTACTTGCCAGAAACTCTCCAACAGCCTTGACCTTTGATTTAGCAATGCGCGGCTCATCAATGCCAGGCGCGTTGCACAAATTCCATTTTGGCTTAACTACCCAATCTGCCCAAAATCCAAATTGAGTCAAAGGCTCATCTGCAAAGCTACCGCCAATCGAGCGTTCTGGCACCACAATAATCGCCTGCTTTAAACCTTGGTTATGCAGTTTGTCCAATGCGACAAACATCAATGCACGGGATTTACCTGAAGCTGGTGGCGACTTGATCAGCAGGTACTGCTCGCCACGCTTTGCATAAGCACGTTCCTGCATGGCACGCATGCCCATACTGTTGGGCTTTTTCGATGCGCCAGTATGAGCCGTAGTAATGGACACCGCTGGTATTGTCTGCTTATTCGTTGGATTCGGTACATCCGTCATTGTGCTTTTTTCCTTGTACTCTTAGTCGCTTGATGTACTTCAATCATTTTGGAGATAGACTGAACAGCTTTCCAGTCGCGCGTATAACCGCGAACTACACATCCATAATTGCTACTTCAAAAATAATTTACTCTGCAAATTATTTTCACCACTTAAAATCAACACATACAAATCATTGATATAAATTAAATTTAAATCAATGATCTTGCAAGCCACTTCCTTTTACTCTGCATTTACTCTGCAAAACACTGATATTTACTCTGCATTTACTCTGCATTTCCAGATAGGCTTCTTATCGCTTCCTGCATTATAAATGCGGTCAGCGCGTCGCAATTTTGTCAATAAATTCCCAACCTTACGCCCTTTTTGCTCATCATCCAACGCAGCACTGAGATGCTTTTTAATCAGCCCATCAATGTCCTGACGAGATGCAGACTCGTAAGTATGCAAGTAATCCATAATCAACTTCATGTAATGGTCATCATCCTGAGCACGGGTACGAATGTATTCTGCTTTATTGTCTGTGGCAGCAGCGACCATTGCCGACACATGCAAATTCGGCTTGCGCCCCTCAACCAAACCAGCTCGCTTCAAGCGAGTTATCGCTTTATCCGCAATTGGAAGTTTCTTTTGAATCCGATCAAGAGCAAAAATATCATCAAACGGTAAATCTGTTTTTTGAATCAGCAAACGACTGTACGCGATGTCTACCACCCCACCATAGATAGTCAATCGTACTGAGTTACTTTCAGATGAGTCATAATCAGACAATGGAAAAAAGCGTTTAGCCTGACTTTGCGCCATATCATGAATACCATATCCCATCTTATCAATCATATTGAGAGAAGACATGGCTTCGACGAGAAAAGCATTGCGATAACGCAGTGGGGTTTTGTTTCCGAGAACATAATCATCTGGCACCCCATCATAGAAGGTACCAGCATTCTCAAAAATTAATCTATCCTGTTTTTCGGTGACTAAAATCCGTCCACTCAGCGTATAGTCTTGATGAGCAATACAATTATGTAATGCCTCAAGCACCACTCGCTGATCATATTTTGACACTTCAACAGGCAGCAACTCATCTTGAGGCAAAATACGAAGCTGGACGTTCCTGATTTTCTGATAAAGCTGTGTGGTGGCTAGCAAGAATGGTGGGCTAAAATGTTCATAAGCACGCTCCACTCCTTCCAGTTTCCATGTCATCTGTGCAGGATGTGGATTTAAGAAATGGGCCGACTCAGGCTTCCCAAGCAACAAAATGGCTGCACGGGTGATTTGTCCATTTTGGGTGAGCTTTGCTTTATCCAGAAACGTGGAGAGAGGCCACGCTCGAACATCTGCCTCCTGTATGCGGTTTGCATGTTTGCGGACAAAGGAGTCCCGAGCTTTTTCAATAGCGGTACTATCAAGGTCATCCGTTGTCGCATTCGGTACAATTTGCGCTGTCCAATCACTTGACAGTGTTTGTTGACGAATTTCATCGAGCTTATCCACACTCAGTGCAGTCAGGCTTTCACCAGCACGGGCATAATAATGCCCATTCCATGAGATTGGCATCCCACGCGGTGCAGCAGGTACTTCAAAAAGGACTACACGGTTATTGGGTGTAACGAGTAATTCAAAAATATTACGGAAAGTGATATTCGGTTCGGAACCAGCCGATATTTGAACTTTAGTCGATTGTAGTCGCTCAGGGTCTAAACGGTAATCTGTATTAGCAACCGTTCTGCTCCGATTGTCGACACCAAATACCAGCCAAGCCTTCTCATATCCGCGTAAATTGGCTTCATTCGCAAGTGCTGAAAAGTACTTACCGAGCTTGACAGTATCAAAATCATTACCCGCCTGTTTGAACTCCACCACTTCGTTTTCCCAAGTGGCGATGAGGGAATCAAGCAGTGCTTTTAATGCGGATTGCTCCATGTTCATTATCCTTTGGTTTTTCGCGATGCGGCCGCATTAGGCTTTGCAGTCATTTTGGTATAAAGCTCAAACAGCTTTTCCAGTCGCTCTGTATCGTTCTTAAAACGGCGACCAATATAAATCCGCTCAAGCACCTCATCGTTTTGTTCATGAGCTCGACGTAAGTTTTCGGGCATGTCTTCTGGATCATAAAGATCTGCAATCGATGCTGGAAAAAGTGCCGCCCGTGCTATGAGAATATTTTCGGCACATCGAGTAAGGTCATACTTATTTTGCTCAGTCAGCAGCGGAATAGGAAAGGTGTTCCATCCGAGAGTGTTGGAGTAGCGATAGCGTGTTTCCAACTTACCACAGACAGCTGCAATCCATGCTAGATGTAGACGAGAAGCGATAATTGCCATATTCCATAATGGTGCATCAAAAAGAGCAAATGCACTACCGTAAACAATAGTTGGATTTGGCAATAAATCTACTGGAAGCCACTCACGATTTTCAGAGGAATGAACAGGGACTCCTATTGCAAAAGACTCATTTCCAGTCTGTCTGATTTCGTCAAATCTATGAGGTGTTCTTGCCGCCTTCTGAGTTGCCACCTTTTTACTTGAGAGCCTCATCTGACGAACGCCCTCTAAACGCTCATTTATTGGTTCAATTGCTTCAGCCTCTGCAAGGTCTGAATCATTAATCCATAGACAAAAGCGTTGGGTTCCATTAATAATTTCTGACGAACCAAGAAATGGGCGAATAAATTTCTGTCTCTGGTTATGATTTAGATTTAAATTGTCCATATCAGAATAGGATAGTAGTAAATATCCACCATCAACAGGGTAGTTCCCCTTTTGCATATTTGCTTGTTCACCAATTGGTCTATTAGATGGTGATAGTGAAACATTTTTAGCCGCTGCCAAATACGCATTTATGATTGGTGTTTTCTTAACAACTGTCTCACCATCCTCTGATAGAGAAAAAAGTCTTCTGTCATTTATCGAATTGCTTGATAAGCCTACAATTACAACAGTTACTCCTGCATTATGACTTGCAAGATTAGCCCATTTAAAACTTGTATGGGCAAAGAAAATATCAGTTCCAGTTGAAAAAATCATAGGCCAAAGCAAAGGTACCTGCTGTCCCTGACAAATAGAATTTGTTGTTACAAATGCTGTCGCAGACTTTGTAACTTTTCCATATTCAGCAGCCTTCATGAACCAGCCACAAACATAATCTAGAGCTTTCCAATTTTGAGTTTTACCTTCAAATACGCGTCTAAGATCGTCTTTGTGTGACTTGTCTTGCTCTCGACTACCTATATACGGTGGGTTGCCGCAAATATAGGTTTCTCCGCCTTCGTTCTCGAAATCAATTTCTGCTTGCTCTAAAGGTGTTTCAAAAAGGTCGTTGGCAACGAGTTTGACACTACTGCCTGTTGATGGGCAGATACTTAACCAATCAATCCATAGCGCATTTCCGCAAGTAATCCAATTCTCTGCACTAAGTGGCAAAAACTCCGCCAATGCCTGCTGCTGTCCCAAATACAACTCATCGCATTGATACTCTGCAATGATCAACGCCAATCGAGCAATTTCCGCAGGAAAATCGCGTAATTCAATACCACGAAAATTGGTTAATGGAATCTCGGAACGTAAATGTGTTTCTTGCCTTTTTTGATTGATCTTGGATTCAATGGCGCGCAATTGCTTGTAGGCAATCACCAAAAAATTACCCGAGCCACATGCTGGATCAAATACGCGAATTTTTGCGATGCGTTTGCGTAGGTTTAATAGCATCCGATGGTTATCGCCTGCCGCCTCCAATTGTGCATTCAGGTCATCTAAAAACAGCGGATTGAGTACTTTTAGAATGTTTGGGACACTGGTGTAGTGCATCCCCAATGCACCACGCTCCTCATCATCAGCCACAGCTTGAATCATAGAGCCGAAAATATCAGGATTGATCTTTTTCCAGTCCAGCTCACCTGCACGAATCAGGTAAGATCGAGCAATCTTTGAAAACTTTGGAACTTCGGTACTACCTGAAAACAGCCCGCCATTCACATACGGAAACGCATCAGCCCAGCTGGGTACTTTTTCAGCCTTGCGCTTCGACTCATGAACGTTCATTGACCTAAATAGTTCACTCACCACTTCATGCGTGTTGGATGAATCACGTTCAGCCATGCGATCAACGGTAAGCGTAAACAACCCTGTACCACGAAAAATACCTGTATCTTCAGCAAAGAAACAAAAGATCAATCGCGCCATGAAATGATTCATATCATGACGACGCGCCTCACTTGCCCATTCAGGATTGTCCTTGAGCAATTCAACATACAGCCTGTTAAGACGGCTCGTAGCGCGTACATCAATCGGATTTTCTTTGATTTCCTTAATCGTTGAGATGCCTGCAAGTGGCAGGAAAAAACCAAAATGCAGCTCAAGATCGACAAAACGAGATGCAAAGTGCTCACCACTGATCAGTTCTTCAGCTTCCAGCCACTCCCCATCAGTGGCAAGGATAAATTTTGCTTTTGCAGCGGTAGTTTTAGGACTTTCACGCAGAACTTTTAAGGTGTTGCCAACTTGGCCTAGATCACATACAGCAATATGAATGTTGTTACGCTGGAGAACGCCGTTGGGCACATCAGACGCATTGGTGTCACCTTTCATCAACCGTTTGATCGTCGTCTCTTTATTGCCGAAGGCAGCAAGAAATTCATAAGGAAACTGTTCCCTATCAAATGGTTGGCTTGATAACTCTGATATCGCGACTTCGATTTCAACTGCATTCATGTTTTAAGATTACCAAAAGCGTCATTTATTCCATTAACTAACAATCAACTAGGCCAATTAAGGCGAACAGACTGGCATTTGAAAAGTATAAACCAGTTTAAAGCCGTACCCAGCTACTTTTGAGCAGCCACGCGCATAATTGCCTGTTTGATTTCATCAAGAATATCTGCGTATTCACGAGACAAGCCACCCTGACCCTCCACAAACAAATGTTTCTGTAGTCCACCAAGCCTGCGTAGTTCATTGATGATGATCGAATCAACCTTGCTTCGCGTCTGCCGACCTAAAGCACACGCAACCATGTACTGACCAACACTCATACTGCAATCCGCAGCCTTTTGGGCAATCAAGCTCTTTTCTTCTGGAAAACATCTGGTAGGTGGAACCCAAGCTGTTCGCTGTCTTTTTTCACTAGTACTCATTCAGTTCGCCTCGTTTTTTTGACATTGCTTGTGGGGTGTCGGGGCTTGCCCTGACCAGAGAGGTAGGATTACATAATGAGTGAAAACGAGTGGAGTAATCCGATTGTATCATCGCCAAAAAATCCTTTGGCGGTGATACAAACCATACCCTGTCCCACGATTTGGTGGAAAGTTTATAACATGAAAACTATGCCATAAAAACGCCAAAAGAAATTGCATTTCAAGCTAGATTCAACGCTATCTAATCATCAATTTTCTAGCTTACAAAACGTAGCCATACAACTTAGATGATCGGTGGTGAGATCAGTTAAAATTTTGCTGTAGACAATGTTTTGACCACTCAATAAATACCTCTAAGGAAATGTCATGAACCCACTTTATAACGTGACAGATATTTATAGAATCAATCCGCTTGAAGCTGCTTCGGCGGTCATTTCAATGCAAACGCTAAAAGAAATACGGCAATTAGAAGATGTGAGCGTTCATGGCTACACAATCCTTGATAGATGGGCAACGTATCAGTCCGATGAGTTAAAGTGCCTAGAATCAGACGGATTTGCGATTTTGTTTCACCACCTGCTTAAACAGCAAAATAAAGAATTAGATGTGCTATCGAACACTTTCAACACTGAGCATGAGCAACACCTAAGCATCGCAGAGCGCTTGCAATTGCATGAGATTGATACACGGCTCGTCAGAGAGTTTTAGTGTGGAAATTTTCGTTAACGAAAGAATGAGAAAACCAAAATGACCAAAAAAGAAAAAATTAACAAAGATCGTGCACAGATTGTTGCGAATGTCAGAGCATCTTTCGCTTTAGAGGGCATCGAGCCAGATGAAGAAATGAAGGCATTGGAGGAGCGATATATCAATGGTGAATTTGCAGATGCTAAGGAGTTAGGTGGACTCACCAGAGCGCACCTACGACAAAAATACAACCTGAATTGAAAAGGTGGAGTCATGATCAAAAATATTGACGATAAAGAAAAAGACATTTCTAAAGATCTAGATCTCAGCCGTCTTTCAAAAGCTTCAAAGGATACATTGGCATCATTTGCGGTAGACAACATCTATCCAAGTAAAGCAGGCTTGGCACTTTTCATAGCCGTTGATAGCGGTGAGATGACCAGAGAAGAAGCCATTGAGGCGATTAAACAACGCGCCTTTCTATATGGGCAACGGGGTAAAAATGAAAATTAAATCCGTGTTGATGCTACCTATCATCGTCCCTATAGCTATCTTAGCTTGGCTGGCGATGGGCTTCGCGATGCTGCTTTATAAGATTACGGGCAAACCTTAAATTTAACCGAATCGTTTGGCTACTGAGCAATCAACCATAAATAAGACCGAGAAAGCCCCCTTAGCCAAGGTTTCTATTATTTTTTGGCGTATGCATTGTCTAGAAATAAGAAAACTTCACATCTGACAGCAAATTAAGCACTCAAAGCCTCATCGTCATAGCAAAATCATTTTCAAGTCGAATTAGTTGCTATTCCGTCTCCACAGAGCTGTCCATTCATGGTCAATCTGCTTGCATTTTTTCTACTATTTTTAGATTTATCCACAATTTTTAGCAGTTAATTACAGGTAAATACTTATAGGTATATATTATCGGTAACCGTTACCGGTTTTAGGGGGGGTCTGATTTAACGATGGAGGGGGGTCTGATCTAAC
>Ga0209023_10008070_pt1 | contig 10639 bp, 11 predicted proteins | sample LakOneMetagenome_FD_187468 | JGI IMG/M metagenome (GOLD analysis project Ga0209023, IMG submission 187468) | Freshwater and sediment microbial communities from Lake Erie, Canada (SPAdes) (version 2) | ecosystem: Environmental > Aquatic > Freshwater > Lentic | place: Lake Erie, Canada...
GGTGTTCAATACCAAATACCCGGTATCACAGGCCTACCAGGTCTTTGACATTGATATGCGCCGCAATGCTGCGGGCGTTTATTTCATTGTACTGAGGGAAGCCAATGGCAATAAAGTGAAGACAGGAAGGGTAGAGATCCGCTAAGAAAGGCGGGCACAAAAATGAATGATATTCTGCTCCCGTACTACACAGTACGGGAGTTTTTTTATTTCCGGGAAGACCTTTTCTGCAATAGGGCTTTGGCAATGCCGAATTCTTTTTGCCCGGTGGCGGAACTGATCCGGGTACCATAAAAAAGGGCATCTTTTGATCCCTGCGAATCTGTGGAACCATAGAGTATCTGCATGTTGAGCGATAGTTTGAGCGTGTATTTGTCGAGCCCGATGATCTCCCAGGGGTCTTCTTTTGACCTGCCCTCAAAATAAATATCATGCGTGGAGGTATTATAGCTTCCTTCCACATATTCAATACCCGTTCTTTTTTTCTTGCCGTGGTATTGTTCGGTCATACTTTTGTCGGTGCTGTCGATGGCAATATAGGTCCACAATAATTCTCCTTTTACCATATTGTCTTTATCGATGGATATTTTAAAAATACCCGTAAAGCAATCATGTTTATTGATCCTCGTCCACTCGCCTTTGTAATAAGATACCTGTGCATGCAGGAGGTTGATGCAAAATAATGTTGTCAATAGAAGGATATATTTCTTCATGTTTTTTCTATTAAAAGTATAAACTAATGAAAGGAAATGCAAATCCTGCACTGAAAGATTGTATTTATTTGAAATGCAGGTACCAGAAATTGCCAGAGTGTGTGGCTTTATAAAGACCTGGCGGTAAAAGGAATTGTAATGTCTGGTAAAGACAAATTCCTTGTTCTTACTGCGATTGCAGCATTAACTGCGGAGGTTTCTTAACATTGAAAGGTTTTGTGAATAAGGAATCAGTCCCTCACCAGGATCTGTTCTTCCCGGGTGATGATGATCTCGGGTTTTCCTTTGTACATCACGATCCTGCCGGTAATGCATACTTCTTTATCGGGAAAGTATTCTTCGGGCTTGTTCTTAAATGCTGCACGGCTTTCACCAAAGATCACTACGGTCAGAGGAGCATCGGGGTATTTGGCTCCGGCATTGAGCAGGGTGGGAGCGTTCTTGGAATTTTCGAAATACCGGCCGCCAAAGATCTTTGTGCAGATCTTTACAGAATCTCCTTCATGTTTGGCAGCATCTTCGATCTTTATCTCCTGTTGTGCAAATGCACCTGTACTTATCATGAATAAAGCAACAGCGGTAATTATTTTTTTCATACTTGGTTGTGTTATTAATTATTTTACGATGCTATAACAGCAGGAAATGCCAATGGATACTTCGCGTTTATTCATTAAACATCTATCGCTTCGCCATAAGCCACCGCGGTAGCTTCTTTCAGCCCTTCACTCATGGTGGGGTGCGGGTGAATGGCATTGAGGATCTCGTGTGCCGTGGTTTCCAGCTTACGTGCCACCACAGCTTCAGCGATCATTTCGGTCACATTCATACCGATCATGTGGCAGCCCAGGAACTCGCCATATTTGGCATCATAGATCACTTTTACAAAACCTTCGGTAGCGCCGGCAGCACTGGCCTTACCACTTGCCATAAAGGGGAACTTGCCCACTTTGATCTCATAACCTGCATCCTTAGCCGCTTTTTCGGTATAACCCACACTGGCAATTTCCGGTGTACAATAAGTACAGCCGGGAATATTGTTGTAATCGATTGGCTCGGGATGATGTCCGCTTAAATGTTCAGCAGCATTGATACCTTCTTTTGCAGCTACGTGTGCAAGGGCTTGTCCGGGTGTACAATCACCGATCGCATAAATACCGGGAACATTGGTCTGCTGGTTAGCATCCGTAATGATCTTTCCTTTTTCTGTCTTAATGCCCAATGCCTCAAGACCGATATTTTCAATATTGGCCACTACACCTACTGCGCTTAAAAGAATATCTGCTTCCAGGGTTACTTCGCCTGTTGCTGTTTTAACTTTTGCTACCACGCCATTTCCGCTTGTATTTACACTCAGTACTTCACTGTTGGTCATGATGGTCATGCCCTGCCTTTTATATTGCTTTTCCAACTCTTTGCTGATGTCTTCATCTTCAACAGGAACAATACGCGGCATGAATTCAACGATGGTTACTTTTGTACCCATGCTATTGTAGAAATAAGCGAACTCGGAACCAATGGCCCCGCTTCCGCAAATGATCATCGACTTAGGTTGACCGGGCAAAACCATCGCTTCACGGTACCCGATTATTTTTTTACCATCGATTGGCATGCTGGGTAATTCCCTTGCTCTTCCGCCCGTGGCGATCACAATATTTTTTGCTTCAACAGTTTGTTTGCTGCCATCGGCTGCTGTTACTTCCAGTTTGCCGGGAGCCAATAATTTACCATAGCCCATGATCACATCGATCTTATTCTTCTTCATCAGGAACTGAACTCCCTTACTCATTTTATCGGCCACGCCGCGGCTGCGTTTGATCACCCCGCCAAAATCATGGGAAGGGTTGCTGATGCTGATGCCGTAATCGGCCGCATGTTTCGCGTATTCATAAACCTGTGCACTTTTCAATAAGGCCTTGGTAGGAATACATCCCCAGTTGAGGCAGATGCCGCCGAGACTTTCCTTTTCAACAATTGCCACTTTTTTGCCAAGCTGGCTTGCCCTGATCGCTGCGGGGTATCCGCCTGGACCACTGCCGAGAACTATGAGGTCGTATGCCATATATAATTATGAATTAAAAATTAAGAATTAAGAATTGCAAAATTAGCTTGAAATGGGGGATTGTCCAAAAGCTTATTTGTGGGGAGATTTAACATTTTTGAGCCGTATTTCTCTGTAATTTTAAAGATGATGAAGCGATTTCTGGTCTGTATAGCCCTGCTGATATCTGCCACACTTTCACAGGCCCAATCCATCCCTAAAGTGAAGATGGCGGAAGTGGTAAAATATTTCAGTAAGGACAATGATACGGTGTACGTGGTCAATTTCTGGGCAACCTTTTGCAAGCCCTGTGTAGGTGAGATACCACATTTCATCAGGCTGGTAAAACAATATGAAAAGCAGAAGGTGAAATTATTACTGGTGAGCCTCGACCTGCCCGGGTATTATCCTGCCAAGATCGCGGCCTTTGTAAAGAAATTCAAATTCGATACCAATATCGCCTGGCTCAGCGAGACCAATGCCGATATCTTTTGCCCCATGATCGATCAAAAATGGAGCGGTGCCATACCTGCCACGATCATTATCAATAATAAAACCGGTTTCAGGAAATTCTTTGAAGATGAGATCAATGCATCAGATTTTGAGGACCTCTTGCAGCATGCGATAAGAGGATCAAATACCATCGGCAAAGCGAAAGACCATTCTGTTGAATTTGCATCTGAGCCCCAATAAAAAAGCTTCCGAAACTCCGGAAGCATATCTGCGAAATCATTTATAATCCAATCAATCTGCGATCAACTCTTACGCTTTATTGTACATCCTACACTTCTGCTTTCTTTTTTGGTGATCTCTTTTCCTGCTGTCATTTCAGTAATGGCAAGTTGTAAATGATTGCGGGTTACATTATCCGGGTCCGATGGATTGTCATCTATTGCACCATGGTAAACCAGTTTTAAATTCTTGTCGAATAAAAAACATTCGGGTGTACGCATGGCACCAAAGGCATCGGCTACTTCGCTGTTCTGGTCCAGCACATAATTCCACCTGTATTTCTGTTCTTTTGCATAATTCTGCATGGCTGCATAGCTGTCTTCATCGGCACGAAGGGCTTCATTGCTATTGATTACGATCACGCCTACATTCATTTTTAAAGCATATTCATTTATGGCAATGGTGCGTTGCTGGTTCTTCACTACAAACGGGCAGGTATTGCAACTGAACATCACCAGCACCCCGTTTTCTTTTTTGGCGTCTGCCATCGCAACTTCCCTGCCTGAAATGTCTTTCAGTTTGAGGTCAGATTTAGGCATGGTGCTTCCGATTGGCAGCGGATCGCCGGATATGAATGCAAGGCTGCTCAGTGCAGCAATTGAAATAAAGGCAAAGAGGGTTCTTTTCATAATGATCTTTTTTTAAAGTTATACATTTCGTCGTGTAAAAGGCCGCTACTCATGTAATTTTTTTTGCATCGGCTTCCGCTTTTTCTTTTGCTTCGCGGTTCATGGCAATGGTTCTGAGCGATTTGATACTCACATTCAATTCGAACCCGATCAGCAAAACCAGCGAATTGATATAGATCAGCGCCATCAGTACGATCACCGTACCGATGGAGCCATAGAGTGCATTGTACCGGGCATAATTGTTCACAAAGGCCGAGAAGCCCAGCGAGGCCAGGATGCACAGGAAAGTGGCCAGGATACTTCCGGGGGATACCAGTTTCCAGCGTTTGTGAACAGCAGGGGCATATTTATAAATAAAGGCGATGGAATAAAAAACCAGCCCTATTATAAAAACCCACCGTACATAAAAGATCACTTCGCGCCAGCCATGATTCTTAACACCCAGCCATTTCAGTACCACGCCCTGGGTGAACAACAGGGCAAGGCAGCCGAGTACCAGCCCAAAAATGAGTACGGTAAGACGAATGGCGATCCAGCGGTCGTGCAGTCCCTTTCTTTTTGCGAAGCCGATATAATCCTTGTTGAACGAGCGCATCAAACCCATCATGGCATTGGATGCGAAGAAGAGGGCCAGTAAAAGTCCGAACGACAATAATCCATAGATCGGTGTCTTGAAAAAAGTATTGATGAAACTGATGATGTTCTTGTTGTACCCGTCGGCCGGGATGATGTCTTTGATCAGCAGGATCAGTTGTGCCTTGATCTCAGACTTTTTGAAAAAAGGAAGCTGTGGGATCAGGGTGAACAGGAATAAAAAAGATGGCGGAATGGCCATGATGAAATTATAGGCCACGGCCGATGCTCTTTCTGTGAGGCCTACTTTTTTTACCTGCCTGTAAAAGAATTTGATCACATCATATAAAGGCACTCCCTCAAAACCCGGAAGGTGCCAGTGTTTGCTCCTGCGCAACAGGAAAGCGATCGGGGCGGAAGTGATCAGTATGCGTTCAAGTTTGGTCAAAACGGGTTCATGGTTGATGGGCAATGGCTTAGCGTACAGTAAGGTACTTCAATTTTAAAAAACCGCTTTGTACAATTTACTTAATATTTATGCTGTCGAGGAAATGCTGGTAGCTCTTTGCATTTACCAGGTGCTGCTGGTAAGAATCAGTAAAATTAGAGAGTCCCGACCAGTCGGGTTTTGCCACAAAGAACAGGTAATTTGTAGTGGGTGCATCCAGCACGGCATCGATCGTTTTGGAAGAGGGTGTACAGATGGGGCCGATGGGCAATCCCTTATTTGAATAAGTGCTGTAAGGTGATGCTGCTGCAGCCATGATGTGGGCCTCACGGATCCGTTTCAATCCGAAATTCCGCAATGCGAATTTTATGGTAGGATCTGCTTCCAGCCGCTGTCCGGACCGGATGCGGTTGATGTACACACTTGCTATATTGCCCTTATCCTCCTGTTTGTTGGTTTCTTCTTCCACAATGCTTGCCATCGTATACACCTGCTCGGGAGTCATGTTGAGCGCCGCCGCTTTTGCCATTCTCTCCCTGTTCCAGAATTTCTCTTTCTCCGTGAATAATTTTTTGAATATCCTGGAAGCAGGGGTGTTCCACAATATGCTGTAGGTATTGGGGATCACGGCTGTCATTACTGTATTGGGATTAAGGCCGTATTTGAGCAGACTGTCTTCATTGTTCAGAATGCTGATGACGCTGAGCGAATCGCATTCAAAATTGGCTGCGATCTTCTGGGCAAGGTCTTCCGGTGTCCTTAATTTGGTGATCACAAGTTGCACGGGCGATTGCTTACCCGCCCGCAGCATCCGCAGCAGTGAAAATAAACTCATACCCTTGCTGATCTCGTAGCGACCCGCCCTCACCGCTTTTGGGTATTTGAGCTGGTTTGCAATGCGGTCAAAGAAAAAAGTACCACTGATGATCTTCTGGTCCAGCAAAGCAGTCTTCACATCATTGTAGTTGCTCCCCGACGGGATGTAAAAATATTTTCCCTGGGGGGCTGAAACCGATGGGCCAAAGACCTTCCAGGACAGGAAACCTGCTACCAACAATACCGCTAAAATAATTCCGTATATGATTTTCTTTTTCATCAGCACTTTATTGTAAACAAAGTAAAATAAAAAACCCCGTCAATAAACGACGGGGTTTAAATATTTTTATAACAGATCTAGGGTTTAACCGGTGCGGGGTTTGTTACCGGGGCTGTTGGGGCAGTAACCGGTGCTGTCTGTTTCTGGGGTTGTGCACTTACGTTCTGCAAGAGGTCTGATCCTGATCCGCTGCTTGTTTTTGGAATGAATACAGGCGAGAGGACACAGAGAATACCTACGATACCTGCAAAAAGCCATGTGCCTTTTTCCAATACATCCGTGGTTTGCTTAACACCCATTAACTGGTTGCCAAATCCACCGAAACTTGACGACAATCCGCCACCTTTTGGATTTTGGATCAATACGATCAAACCCAGTATCGCAGAGGCGATGATCACTAATACTCCGAATAAAATTAACATACTATAATCCTTTTAATTGTTCGATTTTGGCTGCAAAGTAAGCGATTTTGGAGGGATCCAGCAAACTTAATTTGCCATACAGCTCGATGGCCTTACCCGTCTTGCCCTGTTTGGCGAAAACTTCGGCCATCGATTCGGTGATCACTTCATCGTCTTTATTGCTCTTTTCGGCCAGGCTTTGAATGGCAGCCTCATTTTGCCCGGAAGACTGTACCGGCGACGGTTCTTCCCCGGCCGGGTGCACTTTTTTCATTGTTTTCAGCCATTCGGTAAAACTTTTCAACTGCTTCCCGAGTTTGTCGGCACTCATTACTTCTTCGCTTAATTTAATGCCCTGCGAGGCGAAATAATCGACCATATGCATGGGTTCAAATAAAGGCATATCTGCGGGCAGGGGTGCATTCAGCCCTTCTGTCTTCAAAATTGGCCGCATGGGTGTGGTACCCGGTTCCATTAAAGCCTCATCATCATTGTTATCTGTATTGTCTGCTTCAATCTGCCCGGCCGTAATGGGTTGGGGTATTGGAACAGGCTCTGTGGTGTTCATAACAGGTATTACTGTTTCCTTTTCAGCAACCACGCTATCATCATCTTTGCCGGTATTTTCACCTGCTGTTTCGGTGATCTCCGGCATTTCCTTTCCCTGAAGAATTGCCGGGCCACTGTTTCCGTATTTCAATTGAAAATTCAGCCAATGCGGGTTGTTGAAAACCAATGCGGTTTTTGCGGCCTGTGACCTTTCTGCTTCGGTACCCGGCTCTGTCTTCTGGAGCAGGAAGAACTGCGCAGGGGAAAAACAGGGGTGCTCCCGTGCCACAGACGAAAGGAGTTCTGCATTCCCGCTGGCGGAAAAGGGCTGCTTAAAGATCGATTCAAAAAGGGCAGAAGATGAAAGCATAATTTAAGTCTGGGTAACCGGGCACAAACATCCGATTAATTTACCAGTTTGAAAATATCTTGTTGAAAATTTCGTCTACAATGCCCTTTATGATCTCCGAATTCAATGAAGCTTCTGCCTGCGAAAGGCTGAGGTTGGCCGAGAAGTCGAAACTTCTTGAAAGGTCCCATTCATTGTTCTTTTTTTCGTCGAGGGTATTCTTAAAAATAAGGTGAAAACTGATGGTGAGGCGGTTCAGGCTTGCATTGTTGTTGGTGATGCCCGAAGTGCTGGTGAAATACTGCGATACATAACCGCTGATGTCGTAATGTGCATCATCATTATTGGTTTGCTGCAACCTGGTGGTGTTGATGATCTTCTGTTTCAGTTTTTCGGTAAGTTGAGGGCTCAGTTGCGGGTTGATGTACTGGGCCTTGTTTTCAAGATAGTTCACCCGGAAGGTCTTTACTTCGGTTGGTATGGGAGAAGTATCTTTAAAACCGTATTTGCAGGTAGAGAAATTGAAACAGGCAATAAGAAATATACAAACAGGCAATAAGACCAGCCTGTTCGTGATCCTTTGCTTCCCGGCAATTGTGTATTGCCCATTGCCTGCTGATTTATTCTTCAATGTCATATTCTTTCAGTTTACGGTACAGGGTCCTTTCGCTGATCCCCAGGTCAAGAGAAGCGTCTTTTCTTTTTCCCTTGTGTTTTTTCAGGGCCTTGATGATGAGTTCTTTTTCCTTGTCTACGATGCTCAGTGATTCTTCCACGTCTTCATGGTGGTGGATGTCTTCCCCGTTGTTGTGAATGAAAACGGGTTGTGCAGATTGTGTATTGGGTGAAAGCGCATTGAATTCCTTTATGTTGCTGTCGCCGTTGTACATTGGTGTGTGTTGTGCAAGGGAAGGGTTCTGCAAAAGATCGAAGAACATCTTCTTCAGCTCATTCACGTCTTTTTTCATGTCGAAGAACAGTTTGTAAAGGATCTCCCGCTCATTTGCGAATTCGGTCTGGCTTACTGCGCCCGCGCCACCTGCAAGTACAGGTAAACGTGAGTAATTGTGTTCGGGTAAAAAACCTTTAAGCGCTGTTCCTGTGATCACTTTTTCCTTACTCAGTACAGATATCTGTTCTGCAATATTCTTCAATTCCCGTACATTGCCCGGCCAGGGATAGTTAATTAACACATCTTTTGCGGCCTCGTCAAGCTGCACGGGTGCTACTTTGTATTTGTCGGCAAAATCGGTCACAAATTTCCGGAACAGGAGGGGTATATCATCTTTGCGGTCGCGGAGGGCCGGCACCCTGATGGGTACCGTATTCAGACGGTAATACAGGTCTTCCCTGAATTTATTGGTCTGTGTATATTCTATGAGTTCCTTGTTGGTAGCAGCGATCACACGCACATCTGTTTTTTGCACCTTGCTGCTGCCCACACGGATGTACTCACCGGCTTCAAGTACACGAAGCAAACGAGCCTGTGTGCCCAGAGGCAATTCCCCGATCTCATCCAAAAAGATCGTGCCGCCGTTCACAGTTTCAAAGTAACCCTTACGGCTGTCTACTGCGCCGGTGAAAGAACCTTTTTCATGACCGAACAATTCAGAATCGATCGTTCCTTCGGGAATGGCCCCGCAGTTCACTGCAATGAAAGGGTTGTGTTTTCTTGCACTCAGCGCATGGATGATCTGGGAAAAAACTTCTTTTCCCACACCGCTTTCGCCGTTGATGAGTACACTGAGGTCGGTACCGGCCACCTGCACTGCAACATTCAATGCATGGTTTAGCGCCGGGGTATTGCCAATGATGGCAAACCTGTTTTTTATTTGTTGTAGATCCATTTCCTTTTGCTTTTAAGACGCTGAAGGTTCAGGTCGTTGGTCATTCATTGATCTGTACTTTTTTATTCCGGGCTTGCCCATGCAACCCCGATCAGTGTTCCGGCAGTACAGCTTTCTATCCGGGCACACACATAATCACCTTTCTTAAAATTCTCTTTCGGGAATACCACCACTTTATTCTGGTCTGTTCTTCCGAACAGTTCATTTTCATTTTTTTTGGAGACGCCTTCAACGAGTACCCTAAAGGTTTTGCCTACGTCTTTTTGCATGCTCAGCAGGGAGTGTTGCCGGTAGAGGTCAACCATTTCCTGCAGCCTGCGCTTTTTTATTTCAATGGGTACATCGTCTTTGAACCTCCTGGCCGCAAGTGTGCCGGGCCTTTCAGAATAAAAATAAAGATAGGCAAGGTCGTAACGGCAATATTCCATCAGGCTGAGCGATTCCAGGTGGTCTTCTTCTGTTTCGGTGCAGAAGCCTGCAATCATGTCGGTCGATATTCCGCAATCGGGTATCAACTCCCTGATCCTGTCTACCCTTGCGATGTACCATTCCCGGCTATAGGTCCTGTTCATCATCTGCAATATCCTGCTGCTGCCGCTTTGCACGGGCAGGTGGATGTAATTGCAGATGTTGGTATATTTCAGCATGGTATACAATACCTCATCGGTGATGTCTTTAGGATGTGATGTGGAAAACCGCACACGTAACAAAGGGGAGATGAGGGCAACCCTTTCCATCAGCATGGCAAATGTGACCTGTTCATCTTTTTGTTCATCTGCCCAGTAATAACTGTCTACATTTTGACCGAGCAGGATCACTTCACGGTACCCTTCTTCAAAAAGGTTTTTACATTCATTGATGATGGAATCTGCATCGCGGCTTCTTTCCCTTCCTCTTGTGAACGGCACCACGCAGAATGAACACATATTGTTGCAGCCCCGCATGATGCTTACAAACGCGGTTACACCATTGCTGTTGAGGCGGATGGGGGCAATGTCGGCATAGGTTTCGTCACGGCTGAGCAGCACATTAACTGCTTTCTGCCCGGTTTCCGCTTCTTCGATCAAAGCAGGCAGGCTGCGGTAGGCATCAGGCCCTACCACAATGTCGACCAGTTTTTCTTCTTCTATGAATTTTTCCTTGAGCCTTTCTGCCATGCAACCGAGTACGCCTACCAGCATGCCTGGTCTTTCCCTTTTCAGTTTCCTGAATTCGGTCAGGCGTTTTCTTACGGTGGCTTCGGCCTTCTCCCGTATGGAACAGG
>Ga0209023_10008071_pt1 | contig 10637 bp, 7 predicted proteins | sample LakOneMetagenome_FD_187468 | JGI IMG/M metagenome (GOLD analysis project Ga0209023, IMG submission 187468) | Freshwater and sediment microbial communities from Lake Erie, Canada (SPAdes) (version 2) | ecosystem: Environmental > Aquatic > Freshwater > Lentic | place: Lake Erie, Canada | collected...
CGGTTCGCGCTACGAGCCGGACGAAGAAAACCCGATGCTGGGCTTCCGCGGCGCCGCGCGCTACCTGGCCGAAGACTTCGCCGAAGCCTTCGAGATGGAATGCATCGCCATGAAGCGCGTGCGTGAGGAGATGGGCCTGACCAACGTCGAGCTGATGATCCCGTTCGTGCGCACCCTGGGCCAGGCCGAGAAAGTCATCGGACTGCTGGCCAAGTATGGCCTGAAGCGCGGCGAGAACGGACTGCGCGTCATCATGATGTGCGAAGTGCCGTCGAACGCGATCCTGGCCGAGCAGTTCCTGGAACACTTCGACGGCTTCTCGATCGGCTCGAACGACCTGACCCAGCTGACCCTGGGCCTGGACCGCGACTCCGGCATGGAGCTGCTGGCCAAGGACTTCGACGAGCGCGACCCGGCCGTCAAAGCCATGCTGACGCTGGCGATCAAGGCTTGCCGCGCGCAGGGCAAGTACATCGGCATCTGCGGCCAGGGGCCGTCGGACAACCCGGACTTCGCGGTCTGGCTGATGGAGCAGGGCATCGAGTCGATGTCGCTCAATCCTGACTCGGTGGTCGAGACCTGGCAGAAGCTGGCGTCGATGTAAGCGACACGGCTGATCACATAAGCCATCGGAAGCCGCGTCCGATGGCTTTTTTTTCGCCTCGTCGTTGCGGCTAGGATGCCCCACCCTGGGCCGCGCTTGGGCGCGCGCTCTGCGAAGATGGCCCGTACGTGCGCCCTGCGTGTGCGGACTGGGAGCGTTCGTTGGTTCGGATAGGGACCGGGTCGCCGGCCAGCCTGACCCCGGAGATCAGGAGCGCGAAGACATCGAGTTCCGCCGGTTCCGGTGGCCAGGAGACGCCGAAGACGCCGCAATGCCTGTTTGCGGCGTCACGCATCAATGCCATATTCGCCGTCTCCTGGCCGTGCTGGGCGGCGGCATTGCGCCAGCCTGGTGGGAACTTCATCATGAGCTCGTCCCGCCATGCTTCGCCGAACACCTCGTACATCGTACCGAGCGCGATCAGCTGTTGTTCGCTCAGCGCCTTCGGGCGCTGGATGTATCCTCTTGCGACGCGCCGCCCGCGCCAGCGCGCAAAGCGTTCGCGCACCATGTCGAGCACCGTCTTGTCACCTTCTTCGCTTTGCTGCAGCATGGCCAGGTAGCGCAAGCGGTTGCAGAAGCGCTTGATCGAGCGCGGCGTGGGCCGGTAGGCCGCGACGACAGGCACCCAGATCTGCAATGCGCCCTGGAATTCGAGCGAATCCCAGGTCGTCACCACGGACTGCCTGAGGATCCGGATGCCGACCAGGGCGGCGGTCGAAAAGACCAGCAAGCAGGCGGCGCCGATCCACTGCAGGTTCGCGGAGGACGTCGTCCGTTCGCCGGGTTCGATCGCCATGCGGCGCGCTGGCGCGGGTGGCTGCGCGACGCCGCCGCCGCGTTCCGCGCCCGTTGGCGCCGCGCCGGCGGCGGGAGTGGGCGTGCTGTCGGCAGCCACTGTGGTGGCTGGCTGCGCCGCCGCCGGCGGCATCCGCTCCTGTCCAAGCCCGGCGGCGCCGATCCCGATCAGCACCGCTGCTGCGCATGCCGCCACGGGCAGCATGGCGGCGAGCTTCCCGGCCAGGCTGCGCAAGTCGAACACCGGCGGCTGCGTCACGGGCGCCAGCAGGCCGCGGCGCGCCTCCTCGGTTGCCGGCACCTTGATCTCGATGTTTACCAGCTTTTGCAGGTAATCGGCGGCGTAGGCGCGGCGCTTGGCCAGCTCGCGCTCTTCGTCGCTGGCGTCGCCGTCCACGCCGGGCGTGCCGCGCTCCATCTGCACCAGCTCGGCCGCGATGTCCTTGAAGGCCAGGCCGAGCGCCGCGATCACGCGCTCCTTGGCCATGCCGAACAGGACGAAGCATTCGCCCGCCGAGGTCAGGTAGTTGACGGTCTCCATGACCTCGATCACCGCTGCCGGCCGGCAGCGGTCGAGATCGTCGATGATGACCACCATCTTGTAGGGCAGGGCCTGGGTCACTTCGCCAAACTGGCGCGCAAAGCGTTCGCGAAAGTCGATCTGGTCCGAGGCCAGCTTCAGGCTCATGTGCTTGTGCGCCGCACCGAGCAGCACCGCCGGGTTGATCCGCAAGGGCGTGGCGCCCTTCACGATCGCCACCAGCGCCGTCAGCGCCGCCGCGAGGCCGGCAAGCGCGCCCGTTGCCAGCTCCAGGTTGTCGCCCAGCGCATGCACCGACGCGGTCAGCTGGCCCAGCCCGCCTTCGGCCAGCGCATGCCAGCTGAACGCGCACGCGGCCGAGATGCCTGCCAGCGCCAGCAGGACCAGCCCGAAATGGCCCCGCGAGCGCAGCCACAGCAGCCGCAGGCGAAAACCCAGTCCGTTGATCGACAACAGCGGCGGCGCGGCCTGCGTGTAGATGGCGCCCAGCAGCGCGGCGAACAGGTGTTCTTCTTTCTGGTGATGCCAGGCGTTGAACCAGATCGGCCGGTGCTTGAAGCGGTGCATGTCCGCGCTCACCAGGCGCATCAGCGAACTCTTGCCGGTGCCCCAGGCGCCGGTGATCGCCAGCGTCAGCGGCGGCTGGGTTTCGGCATTTCTCAGGAAACGCGAGATGCCGCGCGCCAGCCCGGCGAAATTCAGGCGGTCCTGGTCGAAGCCGCGCACCTCGGCGTCCGAGGCGGCCATGCTGGACACCGACAGGTGCGTCGCCGGCCCTGGCCGGCGCGCCCACGCCAGCCAGACCAGGGCGCTGCTGAGGAGGACGGCCAGCCAGTACCAGGGCGCGGGGTAGCGGCGGTAGTGTTCGGCGTAGTCCCAGGTCTTGCCGCCGTCTTCGGTGGCAAGAATGGTGCCAGATTTGCCGACCGCCAGCACGTGCATGGCGTCGGGCGTGGAACTGACCGCATACAGGTTGCGGGTGAGCGTATGCGGACTCGGACGCCAGGTGGCGCCGGCATCGTTTGTGGTGGCGAGCACGTTAGCGAAAAAAGTGACCGGCTCTCCGGGACCGTTTATTTGCAATATGGAAGCAATTCCATAGCCCCTAGGTGCCGTGCCGCCCATAGCGACGGCTGTCAACGGCATATCGGCCGGCACTGCATGCCAGGAGCGTCCGCCATCGTCCGTTCCCAGTAACTCGCCAGCTTGCGACCAGAGAGGTTCCGGTGCGGGGTCGTTGACCGCCCAACCGTGCTTGCCGTCCATCTTCATAGAAATTGAACGCGGCACCTTCCCGTTGCTCCAGCCGGGTTCGAGGCGCGTCCACTTGTTGCCCGCGCCGAGTTCCAGGCGCGCCCCCGGCTTGTCGACGATCCAGCCGCGGCTCCCCTGGGCAAACATGTGCAAGCCGATGATGTCGGCGGTTGCGCCAGACTCACGCCGGCTCCAGGTGCGGCCGCCGTCGCTGGTCGTGATCAGCACGCCACGTTCACCACCGGCCCAGCCGTGCAATCCGTCCGCGTCGAACGCGACGGCATTCAGGCGATTGGTGACGGGGCTGGCTTGTCGAAACCAGTCGCGTCCGCCGTTTGCCGATGCCATAACACGGCCATTCGCGCCGACTGTCCACGCACGCTCGCCATCCGCGTGCAGCCAGAGACCGTTCAGGTCAGCGGCCGCGCTGGCCGTTTGCGGATGCCAGGTCTTCCAGGCATCGGTCGTGGCGATCAGCACTCCATCGAGGCCGGCGGCCCAGCCGTGCAGGCCGTCGGGCGTCATATGGATGGCTTCCAGCCCGAGGTATGGCGTCTTCGCTATCTCTTGCCACGACTCACCATTATCGCGGCTGTGTTGCAGTGTGCCACGCAAGCCCTGGATGCGCCAAACCGATAGCGCATCGACACGGGACACGTCCATGGTGCTGTTTGACCAGTATTTCAGGATGTCGCGAGAGAGCGTGCGCTGTTCCCCGGGTAAGGGGAAGACCGGAGGCACGCGCGGGCGGATGTCGACGCCCGTCTCGGTACGTACCGTATCCCAGGACCGGCCGTCGGCTTTCCAGCTGCGTCCGCCGTCCTCGGTCGCAACGAACACCGCCTCTCTGGAACCTGCCCACCCGTGCTGTCCGGCTTCGTCGAAGATGACCAGATCGAGCTGGCGGGCGACCGGCGACGCTTGCGCGGTCCAGCTGATGCCGCCGTCGTGGGTAGCCAGGATACGCCCCGCCTTGCCAACCGCCCATCCGCGTTTGCCGTCGGGTGTGAAGTGCAGCGCATACAGGGTTTCGTACACCTTGGGCAGGCGCCGATGGGGATTCGCTTCGAGCGGCAGCCAGAAGGAAAACGGCGCGGTGGCACGGTCCATCGGCACCGGCCCGGGCGCCTGGGTCCAGGTCAGCCAGGTGGAGGCCAGCAGGAGCAGCGCCGCCGCAAACAGCCACCGTACTGCGATCACGCGCGGCGGCCTGCCGTGCCCGGGGCCGCTGGATGAGGGATTGGGCATCGCCACGCGCGCCTCCAACGATCAGGTTCATTGCCGAATCAACCACGGTTCATCCACAGTAGCGCGATTCAGGAATGCATGCTGCACTTTTTGCGAACTGCGTCTCCATCCTTAATGGCTATAAAGCAACAAAATGATTGACTCTGTTCCAGAACGCGTTAGACTTTTAGACACCCTCGTGAGCCTTGCGGCGGCGGGGGTTTTTTTCGGATTCAAAGGAGATGGGGAATGAAACGCTTGTCGATTGCCGCAACCTTGTTGGGACTCATGCTGTCGGGTGCCGTGTTTGCCGACGAAACTGCCTTTTGCAAGACCGAGTGCGACAGTGCGCACTCGCAGTGCAAGGCGAATACCAGCAAGGCCTCGGGCGACGACGCCGTGAAGCTGCTGAGCACCCAGGAAACCAACGGCTTTGCCCGTGCCGCCCAGGACCCGGTGGCCGGCGCCGGCGCCAGGTCGCTGGAGCGCAGCGGCCAGCAGAACCGCCGCGCCCAGCAGCTGGGCATCTGCGACGACAACTACCAGCGCTGCACGCGCAGCTGCGCGCCCGCTGGCGGCGCGAACGATGTGTTCCCGGTGCGCAAGCACGGCAAGACGGGCTGAAGCCGCGGCGGGCGGCAAGATGCCCGCCAGCGAGCAAACGACAAGAAGGAGACAAGATGGACGACTGGGTGAACTGGATGATCGGCGCCGGCATCCTGGTGGTGGCGGAGCTGTTCACGGGAACCTTCTATTTGCTGATGATCGCCATCGGCCTGGCTTGCGGCGGTATCGCGGCGATGCTGGGCCTGTCCGGTCCGGTGCAGACCCTGGTCGCGGCGGCCACCGGCCTGGTGGCGACCAGCATCCTGCACCGCAGCCGCTTCGGCCGCCCGGCGAAAACGGGCGCCACGCGCGACCAGAACGTGAACCTCGACATCGGCGGTCGCGTCACCGTCCACGCCTGGAACAACGGCCGTGCGCGCGTGATGTACCGCGGCGCGCTGTGGGACGTGGAGCTGGGCAGCGGCGCCATTGCCGAGGCGGGCGACTTCCGCATCGTGGAAGTGCAGGGCAATCGCCTGATCGTGGCGAATTCATAAGTAACTCTCATAATTACAACTCATCTATAAGGGATGCTCATGGAACTCGAATTCTCCTTCGGCACGGTGGCATTGGTCATCTTCATCATCGCCATGGTCTTCGTCATCAAGACCATCAACGTCGTGCCGCAGCAGCACGCCTGGGTGGTCGAGCGCCTCGGCAAGTACCATGCGACGCTGGCGCCGGGCCTGAACATCGTCGTGCCCTTCGTCGACCGCATCGCCTACAAGCACGTGCTGAAGGAAATTCCGCTCGACGTGCCGCCGCAGGTCTGCATCACGCGCGACAATACCCAGCTGCAGGTGGACGGCATCCTGTACTACCAGGTGACCGACGCCATGCGCGCCTCCTACGGCGCCTCGAACTACGTGCAGGCGATTACCCAGCTGGCCCAAACCACGCTGCGTTCGGTGATCGGCAAGATGGAGCTGGACAAGACCTTCGAGGAGCGCGACCACATCAACACCACCATCGTGAATGCCATCGACGAATCGGCCGCGAACTGGGGCGTGAAGGTGCTGCGCTACGAGATCAAGGACCTGACGCCGCCGGCCGAGATCCTGCATTCGATGCAGCGTCAGATCACCGCCGAACGTGAAAAGCGGGCGCTGATTGCGGCCTCCGAAGGCCGGCGCCAGGAGCAGATCAACATCGCCAGCGGCGAGCGCGAGGCGGCGATTGCGCGTTCCGAGGGCGAGCGCCAGGCCGCGATCAACCGTGCTCAGGGCGAGGCGAACGCCATCGTGGCCCTGGCCGAGGCCAGCGCCACGGCGCTGCGCCAGGTGGGGGCGGCGATCCGCGAACCAGGCGGCGAAGACGCGATGAATTTGCGCGTGGCCGAGGAATACGTGGGCGCCTTCGGCAAGCTGGCCAAGACGAATAATTCGATCATCGTGCCGGCCAACCTGGGCGAGATGAGCGGCCTGATTGCCAGCGCGCTGCATATCGTGAAGGCGCAGAAGTGATGACTGGGGAAGTGAAGCGCGTGGTCGTCATCACCGGCGCGTCGGACGGCATCGGCGCCGAGATGGCGCGCCAGATGGCGGCAAAAGAGGGTGCCGGCCTGGCGCTGGTGCTGGCTGCGCGCCAGGCGGCGCCCTTGGACGCGGTGGCCGCGGAGTGTATTGCGCTTGGCGCCCAGGCGCTGGCGCTGCCGACCGACGTCGCGATCCAGATCCAGTGCCGCCGGCTGATCATCAGCGCGGTGGAGCACTTCGGCCGCATCGATGTGTTGGTCAACAATGCCGGGCGCTCGGCGCACGCGCTGTTCGAGGAAGTCGAGGACCTCGGCTGGTACGAAGAGCTGATGCGGGTGAATTTGTGGGGCGCCGTCTGGTGCACCCAGGCCGCGCTGCCGCACCTGAAGCGCTCGCGCGGCAGCATCGTCGCCGTGTCGTCGCTGGCGGGGCTGATCGGCGTGCCCGGACGCACCGCCTACAGCGCCACCAAGTTCGCGATGACCGGCTTTTTCGAGGCGCTGCGGGCGGAGCTGAGGGGCGCCGGGGTCAGCGTGACCACGGCCTATCCGGGCGTGGTGGCCACGAAAATCCGTTACCGCGGCTTCAACGCGGCCGGGGAAACGGCAGGGGCGAGCGGCCTGATCGAAGAGGGTGCGATGAGCGTGGAGGAGTGCGCGCGGCTGATCAATGCCGGCATGAACCGGCGCGAGCGTGAAGTGGTCATGACGGCGAAGGGCAGGTTCGGGCGCTTCCTGAAACTGCTGGCGCCGGGCGTGGTGGAGAAGATGGCACTGGCGGCGCTGAAACACGATGTCCGGCCACGCTGAGCACCTTGTTGCGCAGGACCTGCCCGACGATTACGGGTACGACCCGGTCATGACGCCGCGCGGTGCGTTGGTCGCGCTGCTGGTGCTGATGTTCGTGAGTACCCTGGTCGAGGTCGGCGCGGGCCTGAGCCGGCGTGGCGAGCCGGTGCTGTGGTCGCTGCTGACCGGTTTGCTGTCGAGTTTCCTGGGCTTCTACTGGTTCCGGCTCGACCGCGAGCTGCGGGGATGGCCGAGGTCGCGCTGGCTCAGCGTGGCCATTGTGACGATCACGCCGCTGGCGGTGCCGTACTACCTGGTGCGCAGCCGGCCGAAGGGGCGCAAGCTGCGCGGTGTGGCGGGGTTCGCGGGATATGTATTCCTGATGCTGGTGGCGTCGATGGCGGGGGCTATCCTGGCGCAGTTGATGTCCTGAGGCGCATCACCCGGCGTTGGCCATAACCGTATGGTGGGCACGCTGTGCCCACGCGGAATGGCGCGCCATGTTGGCGCATAACCCAGACAAGACGGTGGATCGTAGTTGGCGCCAACAAATGATCATTTGTTGGCGCTACGTCTTTGCAGCGTGCGCGCCCGGAACCCGGCCAACATCCAGCATGCATCCGCGTGGGCACAGGGTGCCCACCGTACGGTCGCTGCCGCCATCCCATCAGGCGCCGCCATCTCATCAGGCGATGCTATCCCATCAGGCGATGCTATCCCATCAGGCGATGCCATCCCATCAGGCGATACCAGCCCATCAGGCGCCGCTAGCCCATCTGGCACCGCCATCCCATCAGGCACCGCCAGCCGGCATGCGCCAATAAAAAAGGGCGGCAACGCCGCCCTTCGATTCTTAGCTAACAAACATCATTAGAAATCAATCGTCGCCGTCACCGCCAGCGTGCGCGGCGCGCCGGCCACCAGGTAGCCATAGGCCGGATACCCGCCGCTGGAGGCCCAGTAGTTCTTGTCGGTGACATTGTCGATGCGCGCGCGCAGCGTGACGTCGCGGTCCATCAGGCGCGTGGCCCAGTTGGCGCCGATGTCCAGGCGCGACCAGGCTGGCACTTTTTGCGTGTTGCCGGCGTCGGCGAACTGGGTCGAGGTGTACAGGGCGCGCGCATTCAGCGACAGGCCCGGCACGGTCGGCACGTCCCAGTCGGCGCCGAGGTTGACCTGGATTTCCGGCACGCCGATCGCTTCCAGGCCTTCGTTCACGCCGCCTTGGGTGCGGCGCTGCTTCGTGTCGAGCAGGGTGGCGCCGCCCAGCACGCGCAGGCCCCTGGTTGGCAGGCCGAACACCGACAGCTCGACGCCGCGGTTGCGCTGCTCGCCAAAGGTGCCGTAGGTGTTGTTGGCGATGAAGGCCAGCGGCTGGCCGGTGGTGAACAGGGCCACGCTGCCGCCCAGCTTGCCGCCGTCGACCTTCACGCCGATTTCCTTCTGGCGCGAGACGTAGGGCGCCAGCGGCTGGCCGTTGTTGGTCAGCGGCGGTTCGCCAAAGGCGCTGGTCGCCGAGCCGCCCTGCTGCAGCGCCTCGATGTAGTTCGCGTACAGCGACACGTTCTGCGTCGCCTTGTAGACCAGGCCCGCCACCGGCGTGTTCGCGCTGCGCTCGTAGCTCGCGTTGCCCAGGCCGGTCACGTAGTCGTAGCCGTAGTCTTTCAGGCGCTGGTGACGAATCCCGACCGTCAGCAGCACGCTATCGTCCATGAACGACAGCGTATCGGCAATCGCCGCGCTCGAGAGGATGGTCTTGCGCGTGACGAGCGGGTCGAACATGTCCCCGCCCGGCCAGAAGCCGGTCGGCGGCGCCGCCACGTCCACCGGGCGGTAGATGTTGGTATTCCAGCCGCTGAAGTCGCCCATCGCATACGCGTTCTTCGACTCCGAATGGTAGCCCGATACCGTGGCCGACAGGGTGTGGCCGATCGCGCCGGTACGCAGCGTGGTGCGCGCGCCGACTTCGCCGGTCTTCACTTCGTCTTCGCGCACGTTGTCGAAGCGGGTCTGGTAGCCGCTGCCGTCCGCCGCGTTGACGTTCATCGAAGCCAGGATGTTCGATTCGTCGGTCTTGCGCATGCCGAGCGCGGCCCAGGCCACCGAGTTGGCGCCCAGGTCGGCTTCGGCGCGCAGGGTACCGAAGACGTCGCGCTCCTTCGAGTCCGTCCATGGCTGGGCCCAGTTGCTGTCGGCGTCCGGTGCGGCGACGATCGGCAGGCCAGGGCCCACGGTCACGCTCGGGCGGGCGTTGTACAGCTTGTGGTCCTGGTAGCCGACGTCGGCCGACACCCGGAAGGCATCGCCGCGCCAGTCGGCGCCGACCGAGAACACGCTCAGTTCGCGCTCTTCGCGGTCGATGGCGGTGTCGCCGTCGCGGCGCACGGCGTTGATGCGGATGCCGCCGCGGTTATCGGGGCCGAAGCGGCGCGCCAGGTCGGCCGCGCCGTACAGCTGGCCGCCGGATTCGACACCAATAGTGAACTGGTTCAGGTCCTTGTTCGGCGCGCGCTTCGGCAGCAGATTGATCATGCCGCCGATGCCGCCGCCGCCCGGCGCCGCGCCGTTGACGAAGCTGTTCGCGCCGCGGAAGACTTCCACGCGCTCCAGCAGCTCGGCCGCGACGAACTGGCGCGGCAGCAAACCGTATAAACCGTTATACGCAAGGTCGTCGGAATTCACGGCAAAGCCGCGGATCACGTACAGCTCCTGGTAATTGCCGAAGCCGCGCGCCACGCGCACCGACGGGTCGTTCTGCACCACATCGGCCACGCTGCGCGCCTGCTGGTCCTGGATCAGGGCGTGCGTGTAGTTGGTGGTGTTGAACGGCGCGCTCATGATGTCGACGTTGCCCAGCAGGCCGAGGCGGCCGCCGCGTGCGACCTGGCCGCCGGCGTAGTCGCTCGGCAGGCCCTGGGCCGATGCGTCGGCCGAGGCGGTGACGACCACGGTCTGCATCGGCTGCTCCGATACAGGCTGGTCGGCGGCAGCGGTGGTTTGGGCGCTGACCGAGGCCGAGAAGAGGAGGGCGCCGAGGGCGAGCGGAGTGAGGCGGAACGTCGACTGTTTCATGAAGGAGCGTGCTTTAAAACCGTTGTTGTTGGATGAGAATGGTTCTCATTTTATCCTGCAATATTATCCTCTTAAACCTTGCGGCTGTAAATGAGAACCATTATTATCTGTAGCTCTTCGTCCGTCCCGAGTTTCAATGTCTACCCAATCCCTGCGCTGGTGGAGCTGGATCCACAAGTGGAGCAGCCTGGTCTGCACCGTCTTCATGCTCCTGCTGTGCCTGACCGGCCTGCCGCTGATCTACCACCACGAGATCGGCCACCTGCTCGGCA
>Ga0209023_10008072_pt1 | contig 10637 bp, 10 predicted proteins | sample LakOneMetagenome_FD_187468 | JGI IMG/M metagenome (GOLD analysis project Ga0209023, IMG submission 187468) | Freshwater and sediment microbial communities from Lake Erie, Canada (SPAdes) (version 2) | ecosystem: Environmental > Aquatic > Freshwater > Lentic | place: Lake Erie, Canada...
GGGGATTTGCTGTCATGCTTCCGGCATGGACCAGGGACTGCTCGAACCGCTCACGGAGGACTGGGAGCGCGCCCTCTGCATCGTCGCGCACCCCGACGACATGGAGTTCGGCGCCGCCGCCGCCGTCGCTCGCTGGACCGGGCAGGGCAAACAGATCGTCTATTGCATGGTCACCTCGGGTGAGGCGGGCATCGACGGCCTCCACCCCGACGAGTGCCGGCCCATCCGCGAGGCCGAGCAGATCGAGTCGGCACGCCTCGTCGGGGTCGATGCGGTCGAGTTCCTCGGCTTCCAGGACGGGATCGTCGAGTACGGCCTGCCCCTGCGGCGCGCGATCGCCGACGCCGTACGCCGACACAAGCCGGACATCGTGATCACCGGCAACTTCCACGCCACCTTCGGGGGGACCAACCTCAACCAGGCCGACCACATCGCCGTGGGCCGCGCCACCCTCGACGGGGTTCGCGATGCGGCCAACCGGTGGATCTTCACCGACCAGCTCGTCGACGGCCTCGAGCCGTGGGGAGGAGTGCGCCAGGTGTGGGCGGCCGCGTCCCCCGAGGCCCGACACGGCGCCGACACCACCGCAACGTTCGCGGCCGGAGTGGCCTCCCTGTCTGCCCACGCGGCCTACATCGACGGCCTCGGCTGGGAGAACTGGGACCCCGAGGAGTTCCTCGAGGGGATCGGCCGCGCCACGGGCCAGCGGATGGGCGTGCCGATGGCGGCGGCCTTCGAGGTGTTCCCCATGGGATGGGGCGACTGAACTGCTGGTGGCTCCCCCGGTTGGACTCGAACCAACAACCCTTCGGTTAACAGCCGAATGCTCTGCCAGTTGAGCTACAGGGGATCGCTGCAATGAGCCTGCACAGACTAGCAAGGTCATCGCGACGGTTGCGAATCGGGCCCGGGCGCGCCCTCACACGAGCCTCAGGTGAGGCCGATCTCCTCGCGGGCGGCGGTCAGTGCCTCGGCGGCGAGCCGGCGTACGGCGGGATCGTCCGGGTCGATGCCCTCGTCGTACTCGTAGAGCCAGGCGACCTCCCGCTCCCCCGTGGAGGTGCGGCGGGCGATCACCCGCAGACCGCGCCGGCCGTCGATGGGCACGTGGCGCTGGAGCAGCACACTGGCCGACACCCGTTCGCGGACCAGCTGGAGCAGCAGACGCGGGTCCTCCAGCTCGAAGCGGTGCTCGGGTCGCTCATCGCCCCAGTGGCCCACCTCGCTGACGCGCAGGACGCTGGCGTCGCTGTCCCAGTCGGCGGCCTGGACCTGCTCCCACGGGATCCGCTGCGGCTCGCTGCCGCCCGCGTCGAGCAGGTAGAGCGCCTCGCGCGTTCCGCCGACGACCACGCCGGGCCCACCCTCGGCCCAGGCGAGCAATCGTTCGCCGGTGACCACGGGCAGTTCCGGCCGCCTGCGACGCGCGATCACGTCTCCCCCGTCGCGCGTTCGCGCAGGGTCCGGCGGTGGTGCTCGAGGGCGACCAGCTCACCGAACATCTTGTTGTAGTCGGCAGCGTGCTCGACCGGGTTGGTCCGCTGCAGCCGCGACTTGAGGTCGGCGATGCGCCGCTGGGCCGTGAGCTCCTGGAGCCGCGAGACGTGCGCGACGACGTAGCCCTCGTCGACGGCCTTGGCGGTCAGCACCGGCTCGACGCCGAGGGCACTGATCGCGGAGGAGACCGCCGGGTCGCCGGAGGCGTCGCGGAGCCTGGCCGCCCAGCCGGGGTCGTGCGCGCCGACCGAGGGGCCTCCCGCGGCCGCGACCACGGCCCACACGGCGCGGTAGGTCGGATGGGTGAAGTCGTTGTCCCCCACGTCGGCCATCGCCCGGCCCACGAGCTCGGGGTTCTGGATCACGAGCTTGAGGGTCTGCCGCTCGATGCCGAACCGCGGGTCGGACAGGTCGGGCACGGGGGCGGCCTGTGTCCGCGTCGGAGGGCTCTCCGCGGTCACGGCGGGCCGGCGTGGCTGCTCGGGGCGCGCGGGGCCGCGCGCGGCGGCGCGGCGGACTTCGGCGCGGGCCTCGTCGATGTCCACCCCGACCATGCCCGCGACCTCGCGGGTGAAGGCGTCGACCTTGGAGCGGTCGCGGATGCTGGACACCAGCTTGGCGGCCTCACGCAGCGCGTCGACACGGCCGTCGGCGCGGTCGAGGTCGAACTTGCCGACCACGTTGACGAGCACGAAGCGATAGAGCGGGACCCGCCGCGCCACCAGGTCGCGTACGGCGGCGTCGCCCTGCTGGAGGCGCAGATCGCACGGGTCGAGCCCCGCCGGGGCGACCGCGACATAGGTCTGGGACGCGAAGTTCTGGTCGCCCCCGAAGGCGCGGAGCGCGGCCTTCTGTCCGGCGGCGTCGCCGTCGAAGGTGAAGATCACCTCGCCGCGGAACTCCTCGTGGTCGTGGAGGAAGCGGCGCAGCACCCGGGCGTGGTCGTCGCCGAAGGCGGTGCCGCACGTCGCGACGGCGGTCGGTACGCCGGCGAGGTGGCAGGCCATCACGTCGGTGTAGCCCTCGACGACGACCGCCTGGGACGACCGGGCGATGTCGCGCCGGGCGAGATCGATGCCGTAGAGGACCTGGCTCTTCTTGTAGATCGGCGTCTCGGGGGTGTTGAGGTACTTGGCCTCGATGCGGTCGTCGTCGAAGATCCGCCGGGCACCGAAGCCGATGGTGTCGCCGGTGGCGTCCCGGATGGGCCACAGCAGCCGGCCGCGGAAACGGTCATAGACCGACCGACCCTGGGCCACGAGACCCGCCGCGATCACCTCGTCGTCCTTGAAGCTCTTCTGGCGCAGGTGCTGGAGCAACGCCTCGCCGTCACGGGGGGCGAAGCCGATCCCGAACCGCTCCGCCGCCTCCTGGTCGAAGCCGCGGTCGTGGAGGAACTGCCGGGCCACGAGCGCATCGGGGGTGCCGAGCCGGTCGGCGTAGAACTCCTGCGCCACCCGGTGGGCATCGATCAGCCGCGAGCGCTGGGGGCCCTTGGAGCGCTCGGGACGCTCGTCGCCCTCCTCGCGCCGCAGCTGGACGCCGTGCTTCTCGGCGAGCCGTTCGACCGCCTCGACGAAGGTCAGGCCGTCGATCTTCATCAGGAAGTTGAAGACGTCTCCGCCCTCGCCACAGCCGAAGCAGTGCCAGAACTGGCGCGCAGGCGTGACGTGGAAGGACGGGGACTTCTCGTCGTGGAAGGGGCACAACCCCTTGTAGGAGCCGCCGCCACCAGGCCGGAGCGTGACATAGGCGGACACCACGTCGTCGATGCGCGCTCGTTCGCGCACCTCTGCGATGTCTTCCTCGCGGATCCGCCCGGCCACGTCGCGGAGTCTACGGGGCGGTCGAGCCCCTACCGGCCCGGCCTCCACACCGGACCTGACCCGTCGGCAGACTGGTGACATGGCACCGATGATCGACCTCGCAACCCGCGCCGAGGCGATGCGAGCGGCCGCCGAGCAACAGCTCGATGCCTTGGCGGGTGGTGCGTCCCTGTGCAGCATCGCCCGCTCCGGGGCGGCGTTTCCTGGCGGCAAGTACCAGGAGGGACGTGCCTACGTCGCCGGGGTGGTCGCTCGCGAGCTGCGGCAGGGACGGACCCCGGCCGAGGCGCTGACCGCAGCCGGAGCGCGCTGGGCGGCCGCCGCGCCGGCGGCGCGCCGCGGGTCACCGAGCTGGCAGGCGTACGGCGAGGGCGGCGACGACGCCCTGGCCGAGCTGGCGGGCTCGGTCCCTGGGGACACCAGCGGCTAGCGCTCGATGACGTTGGCGAGCGGCTGGCCGGCGGCGAAGCGCGCGAGCTGCTCGCGCACGAGCCGGTAGGCGCGCGGCCACATCGCGCTGCTGGCGCCGCCGGTGTGCGGCGAGATCAGCAGGTGGGGCGCCCGCCAGAGCCGGTGGTCGGCGGGCAGTGGCTCGGGGTCGACCACGTCGAGTGCGGCCGTGATGCGGCCCGACTCGAGGGCGTCGGCCAGCGCCTCGGTGTCGACCACGGCGCCGCGAGCGACGTTGACGAGTAGCGCGCCGTCCTTCATCGTCCGCAGGAACTCCGCGTCGACGAGGCGGCGCGTCTGGGGCGTCGACGGCACGACCAGCACCACGACGTCGGCCGCGGGCAGCAGCGCCGGCAGCTCGTCGATCGCGTGGACGCCGGGCCGGGCCGAGCGGGCCACGCGGACGACCTCCACCTGGAACGGCGTCAGCCGGTGCTCGATAGCGGCACCGATCTGGCCATAGCCGACGATCAGCACCCTCTTGTCGGCCAGGGCCGGGCGCCACAGCGGCTGCCACTCCCCCCGGTCCTGGGATCGGACGAACTCGGGAATGCCACGCAACGACGCCAGGATCAGCGTCAGCGCCAGCTCGGCGGTCGAGTCGTCGTGGATCCCGCGGCCGTTGCACAGGGTCACGCCGTCGGGGACCGAGCCGACCACGTGCTCGACACCCGCAGTCAGGGTCTGCACCACCCGGAGCTGCGGGAGCTCACCGATCACCGCGCTGTCGAAAGCCGAGAAGCGGTAGGGCTGGACGTAGTAGGCGACCTCCGCGGCGGAGCCGGGCAGCGGGACACCCTGCTCGGGGAGGACCACCTCGTAGCGCAGGCCTCGAGGGACCTGACCGAGCTCGGCGGGCTCGAAGGGCAGCCAGACCAGGGGGCGAGTCATGACCCCACCAACCCCGCATGGCGGGTGACGGCGCTCGCGTCGGTGAGGGAGGCGACCTGGTCGACGACCACCCGGACCCGGGCGGTGTCGTCGGAGGCAGCGCGCCAGTCGTCGGCGAAGGGACGGTCCAAGGCATCGGGGCCACGGTCGAGCAGGCCCTCGACGAGCTCGGCGATGAGCTCGCGCTGGCGCTCCATCAGCGCGACGCGGTCGTCGGCCCGCATGACGTAGTGGGCGGCGATGCCCTTGAGCACGGCGATCTCGAGCCGCGTCTGCTCGGGGACCACCAAGCCGGCGCCGTAGCGCACGAACGGTCCGGGACCCGAGGCGAAGGTGGCCTCTTGGACGCTGCCGCAGAACCGGCCGATCACGTCGGAGGTGAGGTTCTTGAGCGAGGCGAGGGCGGTCCGGCTGCCGTCGTAGGGACTGTGGGGCCAGGCCTCGATGGCCACCAGCCCGGCCAGCACCTCGTTGAGGACGTCGTCGGTCGTGTCGGGGAGGTACCAGTCGCGAACGGTCTCCCAGACGGCGGCTCGATCGATCCGGGTCAGGTCGACGCGCGCGGCGACGATCCCGTCCTCGACGTCGTGGACGGAGTAGGCGACGTCGTCGGCGAGGTCCATCACCTGGGCCTCCAGGCAACGCGCCTCGCCCGTGACGCCCGCCCGCATCCAGGAGAACACCGGGAGGTCGTCGTCATAGACGCCGAACTTGACCACGGTGCGCGGCGATCCGTCGGCGTGCACGCCCATCGGGGGCTCACCGACGGCGCGGGGCCAGGGATACTTGGTGCAGGCGTCGAGCGTGGCCCGGGTCAGGTTGAGCCCGACCGAGCGCCCCTCGGCGTCGACGGTCTTGGCCTCCAGCCTCGTCAGCAGGCGCAGGGTCTGGGCGTTGCCCTCGAAGCCACCGCAGTCCTTGGCGAGGTCGGCGAGCACCCGCTCACCGTTGTGGCCGAACGGCGGGTGCCCGAGGTCGTGGGCCAGCGCCGCCGTCTCGACGATGTCGGGGTGACAGCCGAGCGCACGGGCCAGGTCGCGGGCGACCTGGGCGACCTCGAGGCTGTGGGTGAGCCGGTTGCGGACGAAGTCGTCGGTCTCGGGGCCGACGACCTGGGTCTTGGCGGCCAGCCGACGCGAGGACGCGGCGTGCACCACGCGGGCCCGGTCGCGCTCGAACGGGGTGCGGACCGGCGCCTCCACCCGCTTGGGCGGCTCCTCGACCAACCGCGCGCGGGCGGCGGCGTCATAGAGGCCCTGCGGGTCATAGCGGTCGACGACGTCCATCAAGCGACGACCCTACAAGGGGGACGACGAGAGGCCCACGGTCACAGCCAGCCGGACTCCTCGGCGATGCGCACGGCCTCGCCACGGTTGGCGGCACCGGTCTTGCCGATCGCCGCGGACAGATGGTTGCGGACGGTGCCCGGGCTGAGGAACACGGCCCGGGCGATCTCCGACACCGGCGAGCCGTCCCGCGCCGCGCGCAGCACCTCGGTCTCCCGGTCGGTCAGCGGCGAGGCGCCCAGCACCATGCTGTCGGTGGCCAGGGTCGGGTCGATGACGCGCAACCCCTGGTGCACCCGGCGTACGGCGTCGGCGAGCTGGCGAGCCGGGGTGTCCTTGACGAGGAAGCCGTCGGCTCCCGCCCGCAGCGCGCGGTGCACGAACCCGGGGCGGCCGAAGGTGGTGACGATGAGGACGTGGGTGCCCGGGCGCGCCCGCTTGAGTGCCGCGGTCGCCTCGATCCCGTCGAGGCCGGGCATCTCCACGTCGAGGAGGGCGACGTCGACCTCGTGTGCGGTCGCCGCGGCGACCACCTCGTCGCCGCGGCCGACTTCTGCGACGACCTCCAGATCCGGTTCGAGGTCGAGCAGTGCGGCGAGGGCGCCTCGGACGAGCGCCTGGTCGTCGGCCAGCAGCAGGCGGATCACGGGACCGCCACCTCGAGGCGGAATCCCCGTGGCTGGAGCACCGAGGTGACCACGACGGCTCCCGCGGCGCTCGCCCGCTCGCGGAGGCCGGCCAGGCCGTGCCCGTCGATCCCGCCGATGGCGGTCTCCAGCGCGCCGGCGCCGTCGTCCTCGATGCGCACCGCGCGGTCGCTGAGCCGGACGGCACAGTGGCTCGCTCCGCTGTGCCGGATCACGTTGGTGACTCCCTCTCGGACGGTCCAGGCGAACAGCTCACGCAGCTCCCCAGGAACCTCCTCGACGGCCGTCGGAAGGTCGGCGCGGATACCAGCGGAGTCGAGGGCGTTGCGCGCCCTGGCCAGCTCCCCGGCCAGCGACAGCTCGCGGTAGCCACCGACGGCACGGCGTACGTCGGCCAGGGCGTCGCGGCTGAGCCGCTCCACCTCCGCCATCTCGGCGCGGGCCCGGTCGGGATCCTGGTCCATCAGCCGGCCGGCCAGCTCGGCCTTGACCGTGATCACGGTCAGGGAGTGCCCGAGGATGTCGTGGAGGTCACGGGCGAACCGGTTGCGCTCCTCGTCGACGGCGAGGCGGGCGTTCTCCTCCCGGGCCACCAACAGCTCGGCGTTGCGGTTGACCAACAGGACGAACCCCCCCATCGCGACCGCCGCCGTCGCGATCGCGAAGGACAGCGAGGGCTGCTCCTCCCACCCTGGCACTACTCGGACGAGCACCTCGTTGCCCAGCAGCAGGGCCACCGCTACGACGAGCGCGGGCCGCAGCGGGAACCACTGGACGACGCAGACCGCCAGGAACACGAAGGTGGCCGTCCCCGGCTGCCCGACCGCCCAACAGACCACGGCGCTCAGGGTGGCCAGGGTGGCGACGACCGCGAAACCCTCCCAGCTGCTCCGGACGTGGCCGCGCTGGAGCCTGAGATGCCGCGCCCACGGGAACGACACGACGTAGGTGATGCTGAACACCACGAGGGCAGCCAGCCCGACGGCCCGCCGGCTCCCTTCCGCGTGCCACGCGGCCCCGAAGGGCTCCTGGAGGAAGACCAGCCACACGGCCGAGAAGAGCAATCCCAGCCACCAGCGCCGCGGGACTCCCTCGCCACGCGGGTCGAAGGTCCTGAGGTTCTCCTGCACGGCGCTCACGCTAGCGACCCCGGTCCTCGACCCGGCAGGTCAGACCCGCCCCGTGTCCTTGCTCATCCGCCAGGCCGCACCGGCCACGAACAGCACCAGCCACACGACGGCGTTGACCACGGCATACCAGTCGAGCTCCTGGACCAGGGGCCAGCGCGAGATCTCGGCCACCCCGAACATCGGCGTGAAGGTCGCGATCCACCACATCGTGGACCCGTGCGTGAGCGGGAAGAAGACGTTGCCGAGGAAGGCCAGCATCGCCAGACCGGGCCCGAGCACCTGCATCGCGTTCTCGCCCGGGACGAGGTAGCCGACGAAGACGCCGAGAGCCGCGAAGACCAGGGTGCACAGCACCGACAGGAGGGCACAGGCGACCCAGGTGTGCAGCGGCATGTCCGGCTTGCCCTGGAGGACGCCTGCGATGTTGACGACGGTCACGGCGATGGCGCCGAGCAGCAGGGCCAGCGTCGCCTTCATCAGGATGTAGGCGACCGGCGACAACGGGGTGAGCCGCAGCTGTCGCGACCAGCCGAGGGCTCGCTCCATGGCCACCATGGCGCCGCCACTCGCGGCCGTCAGCGAGGCGCCGTAGAGCGCCATCGAGACGAGCACGTACGCCGCCACGTTGCCCACGCCGACGCGCTCGTCGGCGTACTGCTGGGAGCTGCCGAAGATGAGGAACATGGCCGTGGGGAAGAGCAGCGTGAAGATGATCGTGCGCCGGTTGCGCAGCATCCTGCGCAGCTCGATCCCGAACAGGCGCAGGTTGAGACCGCCGAACCGCGGGACGGTCCGCGTGCTGGGGTCGAACGTCGTCGTGGTCATCGGGTCTCCTCGGTGGTGTCGTGGGTGCCGGTGAGGCTGAGGAACGCTTCCTCGAGGCCCTTGGCGGTGATCTCCAGGTCCTTGGCCGGCGTGGCCGTGAGCAGGTGGCGGGCGACGGCGTCGGTGTCGCGGGCGTGCACATAGACGGTGTCGCCCCGGATCTCGAGCGACTCCACTCCCGGCAGCGTGTCGAGGCGGTGCTGCTCGGCTTCGGGCAGCGTGGCCCGCACGATGCGCCCCGAGGCGAGCGCCTTGATCTCGCTGCCCGACCCGTCGGCCACGATGCGCCCGCGGCTGATCAGCACCACGCGGTCGGCGTACTGGTCGGCCTCCTCGAGGTAGTGCGTCGCGAACAGGATCGTGCGGCCACGCTGGGCGTCCGCGCGGATGGCGCTCCAGAACGACCGCCGGCCCTCCACGTCCATGCCGGTCGTGGGCTCGTCGAGCAGGAGCACCGCCGGGTCGGGGAGGAGCGCGATCGCGAACCGCAGCCGCTGCTGCTCCCCGCCCGAGCACTTGCCGACCTTGCGGTCGGCGATCTCGGCGATGCCGGCGTTGGCCAGGACGTCGTCGACGCGCTGGCTGGTGGCGAACAGGCTCGCGGTGTAGGCCACGGTCTCGCGGACCGTGAGGTCCTTGAGGAGTCCGCCGGTCTGCATCACGGCCGAGACGAGGCCGCGCTCGATCGCGTGCCGGGGCGGGAGGCCGAGGACGGAGACCTCGCCGTGGGTGGGCCGCGCGAGGCCCAGCATCATGTCGATCGTCGAGGTCTTGCCGGCTCCGTTGGGGCCGAGGAAGGCGACGACCTCGCCGGGGCTGATGGTCAGGTCGAGGTGGTCGACGGCGACGACCTCACCATAGGTGCGGGTGACGCCGGTCAGCTCGATGGCCGCAAGATCCTGGGTGGCCCGGGTGGGGCTCTGGGTCAGGGTGTTGGTCATGCCTCAACCCTGATCGCAAACCGGGGCGGACGCCTCGTCGAGGTGTCACCGATCGACCATGACAAATGTCAGCATCCGGGTCCGGACCCACGGCGCATCGATCTCCCGCTGCGTGTCAGAGGGCCGTGTCGGACAGACTCTCGACAGCGATCAGTTCCGAGAACCATGAGAAGTGGCGCGTGTTGTCGGTGACGATCGCGCGGGCGCCATGCGCGAGCGCGACGGCAACGACGTTGGCGTCGTGCACCTGCTTGCCGACCACCTGGTGATCGCTGACCAGGCCCATCAGCACGGCCGTCGTCGCAGCGTCCTCGGACAACAGGTCCATGTCGTCAAGGAACTCGTAGACGTTCGCGACCGCATCATGCATGGCGAGACCGAAGCCGTTCGCTTCAACGGGACGGGTCGCGACCGCGAGGTACTCCCGCACGATCTGGGGGGGTCAACGCCAAGCGACGCTCGTCCTCGTTCAGGAACGCCGTGGCTGCCGTGTGGACGCCACGGCTGCGATCCGTGGCGGCGCAGCGAGCAGCCGAGCGGTCTCAGTAGACCGCGACGTGCACGTGGTCGTAGTGGTTGGCGGTGGCGGAGCCGCGGCTCGACATCGGCCGCCAGCCCTCGCCGGCCCGGACCGGGGTCCAGATGTGCTGACGCCAGAGGATGTCGTAGAGGTGCAGCTCGGAGGCGTGGGACTGGAGGAACTGGGCGATCGCGGTGCCGAGGGCGACGTCGCTGGTCATGATGTCGAGCGCGCGACCGGAGGCGTGCTCGCCGTGGGCGTCCCAGCCGCCGTAGCTGGTGATCTGCGGGAAGGCGTGGCAGACCGAGCGGTAGACATAGACGGCGCGGTCGGTCAGGCCGTTCTCGACCGACGGGTCCGGGCACGGGGCCATGGACAGCCCGGCAGCGGCGGCCAGCGGCTTCTCGTCGCTGAGGTAGCCGGCGGTCACCCAGTGGAGCTCACCCTTGACGAGGACCTCGATCCGGCCCTTCTTCTCGCGCCCGGTCGGCAGGACCGCCGAGCCCACCGGAAGCTCACCGAGGTCGCGCGCCTGCTCAGCGGCCGAGCTCCAGAGGTTGAGCGTCGTGGTGGTCCACTTCTTCTCACCGTCCTGGGTGACGCTGTGAACAAGCTTGTTCAGGT
>Ga0209023_10008073_pt1 | contig 10636 bp, 6 predicted proteins | sample LakOneMetagenome_FD_187468 | JGI IMG/M metagenome (GOLD analysis project Ga0209023, IMG submission 187468) | Freshwater and sediment microbial communities from Lake Erie, Canada (SPAdes) (version 2) | ecosystem: Environmental > Aquatic > Freshwater > Lentic | place: Lake Erie, Canada | collected...
CTGGCGGAAGCAAAGAAGGCGGCCGATCTCGCCCGCGAACACGCCGCGGCGTCCGACTTGGCGAAGACGCGCTTTCTCGCCGTCGCCAGCCACGACATGCGACAGCCTTTGCATGCACTCACCTTGTACCTAAGCGCGCTGGAGCGGCGGGTGGAAGGCGAAGAAGCGCGCGGCATCATCACTAAGATGGAGCGCGCAACCGAATCCATGGTGGCTATGTTCGCCACCTTGCTCGACTTGGCGCGCATTCAGGCCGGTGTGGTGAAGCCGGAGATTGCAGAGTTTCCGCTTCAAGATGTGTTTGACCGCATCATCGCTGAGAACCCCGGCGGGCGCGTTGACGTAGCGCCGACATCGATCGCGCTCAAAAGCGATCCGGTGCTGGTCGAGCGCGTTTTGCGCAATCTTGTCTCTAATGCCGTAAAGCATGGCGGTGGCAAGGCGCGTATCTCAGCGGTGATCGCCGGCGATCGCGCGGAGATCGCGGTGATCGACAATGGCCCGGGCATCCCGGACGAAGACCAGGTGCGGATGTTCGACGAATTCGTGCGTCTCGACAGCCGCAGCGAAGGGCTCGGGCTGGGCTTGGCGATCGTCAAACGCATCACTGACATGCTCGATATGCCGCTGCGCGTTGTCTCCGAGACAGGCCGCGGTGCGCGCTTCATTTTGCAGGCCAAGCTCGCCGGCGCGGGCGCATCACGCACCCCGCGAACCCCGGCGCCCGCTGCAAACCTCGAAGGCGCGCCCGTGCTCGTCATCGATGATGATCCGTTGGCGCGCGAAGCCATCACCGGCCTCTTGCGTGATCTGGGTGCTGCGGTTCGCAGCGGCGCCAATGAAGCCGAAGGCGAGGCAATCCTGGCCGAAGGTTTCAAGCCGCGCCTTCTGCTGATGGATCTGCGCATCGATGGCGCGCTCATCGGCGTTGAAATTGCCAAACGCTTTCGCGCGCAGCTTGAGCCTTCGCCGCGTGTGATCGTCATCACCGGGGACACTGGCCCGGAAACCCTGACGCTGCTGCGCAATTCCGGCTTTGCCTGGATGATCAAGCCGGTGAGCCCGCAAACGCTCAGCGAAGTAGCGGCCGAACAACTCGCCGCGGCGTGATCAGTTCGACTTGAGCTTTGCGATCGCTTCAGCGCGCGAACGCACGCCCAATGCGCGATAGATCGCGGCGAGGTGAATCTTTACCGTGCCCTCGGCGATGTCGAGCGAGCGCGCGATCTCCTTGCTGGCCTGGCCCTTAAGCAACTCAGTCAGCACCTCTTTCTGGCGCGACGTAAGCTTCTCTTCACTTGGACTGCCAGTGGTGAGCCGAACCGGCGCGGCGCCGGGATCGCGCTTGCCAAGAGAGGGCGGCACGAAAATACCGCCGTCGAGAATGGTGCGAATCGCGCCAGCGATTTCAGCGGACGGCAGTGATTTCGGGATGTAACCGTGAACGCCCGCATTCAGCGCCGCAATAATATCGCCGCGCTCTTCCCAGGCGGAAACCACAGCGACCTTGGCGTTGGGAAACCCATCTCGCAGCGCGCTCAACGCTTCGGCGCCAGACATCCCGGGCATGCGCAAATCAACGAGAACCAGATCACCCGCACCCTCGTTCGTGAGCAACTCGATCGCTTGATCCAAAGTCTCCGCCTCGCGGACTTCCTCGGCATCTAGCATATCGACAAGTAATTGCTTCAAACCGCTGCGGAAAAGCTCATGATCGTCAGCAATCAACGCACGGATCGGCATCTTAGGTCGCTTTGCCTGTTGTCGTCGGACAGCCCGCCCTCGACCTGACCGATCATACTTGCACGCGGTAACATGCGACGGATTCTTTACGAGCTCAACTCAGAATTGGCGAACGACGATTATGGCGCGGCGGCGCGCGTCCGGATCTGGACGGCCGCGGCGGCCCCGCCCTCCTCAGACCGCGCCTGGCGCAGCGTGTCGATACGCTCGCGCTCGATCTGGAAGAGTTCCAGTGACCGCCCGGTTAGGTTGCGCCCGTTGGCGACGCGCAAGGTCATCGGGTTGATCTGCGAACCGCTCTGCAGAACTTCGTAGTGCAGGTGCGGGCCGGTCGAGCGGCCCGTGGTCCCCACGTACCCGATAATCTGGCCTTGCACGACGCGTACGCCGGGGCCGATGCCGCGGCCGAAGCGCAGCATGTGCGCGTATGCGGTCTCGTAGCCGCCGCCGTGTCGGATCTTGACATAGTTGCCGTAGGTACTGAATGGGCTGGCGCGCTCGATGACGCCGTCACCCGCCGCGAGGATCGGCGTGCCAATTGGCGCGGCAAAGTCAGTGCCGCGGTGCATGCGCGAGTAGCCCAGCACAGGATGCAAGCGCATGCCGAATCCTGACGACAAGCGGGCGCCGTTGATTGGCGTCTTCATCAGAAAACGCCGCGAGCTCTTCCCGTCAGCGTCATACCATTCCGGATGTGAGTCACCCGGCGCCAGGAACGAATAGAAGGCGCGCGAACCATTGCTACGCGTGTTCAAACCAAGGAACAGCAGGTCGCCTGTACGCACGGTGTTACCCTGGTCATCGTAGAAACGCTCGAACACCAACTCGAAGCGATCGCCCGGACGCACGTCGCGCTGGAAGTCGATGTCGTACGAAAACTGCGTGGCGAGCGCCGACACTTCGCGGTCTGTGGCGCCCAAGGCCAGTGCGCTTGCATACAGGCCCCCGCGAACGGGGCCAGCGACGCGCGCAATCTCGAAGTTGAGCGGCATCTGCACTTCTCGCGCGGCGAAACCGCCGGTGGTGAGACGATTGGCGGTGACTGAAGCGCCAGGCTCGGATCGAAACGCGACGCCGGTCAACTGCACCGCGTCGTCGCGGTGATAGAAAGACAAGCTCACCGGCAAACCCGGCCGCACGCGCCCGGGATCGTAGACGCTGGCGATCGACGAAATCGCAGCGTTGGCTTCAGCTTGCGTGGCGCCGGCGCGCGTTAGCAATCCGATAAGGCTCTCACCACTGGCGACGCGGAACTCGCGCGTCACGTGTTCGAGGTAAGGTTCCGTGAACGCAAGTTGCTCGGCTCTTAAGGCTGCTTCTTCGTGAATGACTTCGTTGGCCGCCGCTGCTGCAGCAGCGCCGTTGCCGAACAATCCCGCATTCCACGCAAGGCCAATTCCAAGGCCCGCCGCGGCAGCCATAATGCTGAACGCAGCTAAACCTTTCCGCACCTTCATGAGGCGATGAGCGAAATCTGCTCTCAAACTCATGCTCCAAGCAATTGCGTCAGCGAAAAACACACAAAGGACAGCCTTTTCAGTCCTTTGGTTATCTCACCAGAAACCGTGTTGGCTGCATTTTCATTGGCCGACGAGACAAGACCAAGAGACCGTCAAGTCGAGCAAGGACTGAACCAAGCGAAAGACGATGGCACATAGGTCTAACCAGGCCGTTGCGAGTCAAGAACTTCCGTTGCCGCAGAGGCCGGAAGATCTGCCGCCACCGCCCCGCCGATGGCTGATCGGCTGGACGACCGCCCTCATGGCGCTCGTGGTGAGCCTTGCTGCGCTCGGCGCGGGCGTCTGGTTCCTTCGCTTTCCGATCGCCTCCTTCTTCGTGGCCGGCGCTTTGGCCGACAACGGCGCGGACGCGGATTTCCGCTTTGTGGAACTCGATCTCGATCACGCCACGTTGCGCGACGTGCGCTTCGGCTCAGCCGCCTCGCCCGACGCCTCCGTGGAGCAAATCGAAGCGCGCTGGAGCTGGCGCGGGATCGCGCCGCACCTGGACGCGGTGCGCTTAGAACAACCTCGCATCCGCTTGCGCGTCGATCCCGCCGGCCGCGTGTCGGCAGGCTCACTTGATCATCTCGGCGGCAGCAGCCCAGCGCGTGCGCGGCCCTCTATCCCTTCGATCGATGTCGACGTTGAGAATGGCATGATTGTCGTCGACGCGCCGTTCGGCGCGCTCGAGGCGCCGTTTCATGCGACTGGCCTATTGGGTGAAGATTTTTACGGCGTCGCACGCTTGACGGAAACGTCGCGTGCGCGCGGCGCGCATGCTCTTGATCACGGGGCAGCAGAGCTGGTGGTGCTCTCGCGCAACAACGCGCTCGCGTTCCGCTTGAGCGCCGACGCGCAGGCGCTCGTGTGGGAAAATACATCGCTGAGCGGCGCGCATCTGCGCGTGATGGGCAGCGCGCCGCTCAACCTTAGGCGCTATCAATTCGAAGCAGCATGGCGCGCCGAAAGCGCACGGACCCCGGCGTTCGCCGCGCAAGTCATTAGCGGCGCGGCCGGCGGCGAAGCCGTCGCACACGCCAACAGGCTTGAGCCGCAGCTTTGGCAAGCAACAGCTCGCTTCAACGCCTCCACCTTCACTTTTGGCTCGAACAGTTTGAACCAGATGCGGCTCGATGCGCGCGCTGAAGGTCGCGACACACAAGGTCGCGTCTTCTGGACACTCGGCGGCTCGCGTTTCGCAGGCCTTTCGCTGGTTTCAGAACAGCCAGCCGCCAGCGGCGCATTGACGCTGGACTTGGGCAACGACCAACATCTTGTGGGCCAAGCCCGGGCAGTGCTCGCGCAATCGCGGCTTGATGAAGGTGGACAACGTCAACTCCGCAACGCCTTCCCCGCACTCGATGGCGCACCTGTCGGACCCACCTTCGCGCAAGCGCGCGCGAGCTTGGATCGCGCTGCGGATCGCTTCGATCTCGCCGTTCCGCTGTCGCTCAATGCGGACGCCAGCAGCTTTCACGTTCGCATGACCGCTCCTGCGGAGCTGCGCGCAGCGAACGGCGCGGTGCTGCGTCTCTCTCCGCTGCGGCAGGACGAACCGTCGCTGACGATGCAATGGCCCGGCGCGCAGCTGCACGGCGCCGTGGCGCTCGAACTTTCAGGCGGTGGCGCGCCGAGCTTGTCGCTGCTGCTTGATACGGTCGATTGGTCGCCCGACGCGCCCTTCGAAGCCGATGGCACACTCAGCGTCGCCAATTGGCGCGCTGCGAACGCAAGCATCGCCGGCAACGAGTTGGATTTCGGTTTGAACCTCGCGCCGAACGGCGGCGGTCAGCTTGATCTCAAAGGCCCCCTCCACATTACCGGCCCACTCGGCGACGGCGTGGTTCGCGATCTCACGCCCACGCTCGATATCAGCGTACGCTGGCGCGACGGCTGGAGCGTCCAAACCAATCACGGTTGCCTGCCGACCCGCATGGACGGACTCGACGCCGCGGGATTGTCATTCGCGAACGGCGCGTTTGCGCTCTGCCCATTGAATGGCTCGCTGATCGCGGCCGACGCGGGCAACACCCTATCCGGCGGTTTCAGCATTCAGCGCCTCGCGCTCAACGGCCGTATGGCGGGTCAGAACGGTCAACTGGCGCGGCTCAGCGCTGACAACGTCGTTGGTCGCTTCGGCGGCCGCAGCGGCGACATGACGCTCGCGCTGCAAGCCGATGCACCGCGCCTCGCGATCGCGACACCGGACACCAACGGCATGACGCTGCGACTCGACCGCGTCACCGCAAATGCGCGCATCGGCGACTCCTGGCGTATCGAGGGCGCGTTTACACAAGGCGCGCTGGCGGATGCAGGCCTCCCCGGCACCGTTTCCAGTCTCGCGGGCCGCTGGAGCGCCGCGCCGGAAGACGACAAGCCCGTTATTCGCGTCGAGGCCGGCGAAGCGCTGCTGACGGCAAACCGCCCAGCTACCGAAGCGGAGCGCGAACTCTTTCATCCCCTGCGCATCGTCGGCCTGAACGCCACGCTGCGCGAAGGCCAGATCGATGCCACTGGCGCGATCCAGCTTGCCGAGCAAGCCCAGCAAGTGGCGGCATTCACGGCGCATCACGATGTCGATGAAGGCGTAGGCGCGGCGCACATCATCGCTGACAATCTGGTCTTCGACCGCACGCTGCAGCCTTATCAAATCTCCGAACAAACGCGGGGTCTTGTCGACAACGTCCGCGGCCCGGTCGCGCTCAATGCGGAGATCGATTGGACCCGCGAGCGCATCACCAGCAATGGGCGCGTGACCATCAACGGCGTTTCACTCGCCACCGCAACAATCCCCGCCATCACCGACGTCCACGGCGAGGTGTTTTTCGACGATTTGTTCGCGCTGACCACGCCACCCGGCCAGCATGTCACCATCGGCTCCCTCAACCCCGGCGTTGTCGTCACCGACGGCGATGTCCGCTTCCAACTCTTGCCAGACAGCCGCATCTCCATTGAGCGCGCGCACTTCGCGCTCGCCGGCGGCGTTCTTGAAATGCGGCCTACATCAATCACGGTCGGCGCCGATGAAACAGAGTTTGAGCTCACGCTAAACGATGTCGATGCCGGCAACCTCATTCACACGCTGAACATTCCCGACCTGAATGCAACAGGCCGCGTCGAAGGCTCGTTCCCGCTTCGGCTAACGCGGCAGAGCGCCATCATTCACGGCGGCGTTCTGCGCGCGCTGCCGCCAGGTGGCACCCTCTCCTACACCGGTAATGCGGGCCAAGAAGCAGTCGGCCCCGCGCGCCTTGCCTTCGATGCGTTGCGTCAGTTCCGGTACGATCAACTCGCGCTGACGCTTGATGGCGATCTTTCCGGGGATGTCGTGTCATCGATCGATTTCAGCGGCCACAATAGCGGCGACGCCGTCGATCTCGGACCCATCATTTCCGTTCCGGGCGTTGGCCACGTCACCGTTCGTGGCGTGCCGTTCGACTTCAACATCCATCTGACGGCGCCCTTCCGCCGCCTTGCGCAAACTGCCGCCTCGATCACCGACCCGGGCACGATCATCAACAGCGCCCGCCCTCAGGATGGCGATGAATCGGTTGACCGGACGCCCCAACAGCCAAGATAAAGTTCCGCTTCAGAGCGCGTTCAGCCGCGCCTTCTTATGTTGGACGATGAGGAGCATTGGCGATGCGGGCACATTTGCTTTCCGGCCTAGGCGCGGCGATCGCCGTTGCAGGCTGCATCCCAGTGCAAATCCAGGCGCCGGATCGCCCGATCGAGATCAATCTGAACGTGAACATCCGCCAGGAAGTGATCGTTCGTCTCGAGCACGATGCGGAAGACCTGCTCAACCAGAATTCGGATTTGTTCGGAGGCTCACCGCAATGACGCGCACTTTTGCTCTTCTGGCCGCCGCTGCGCTGGCTGCAGGCGCATTGGCGCTGGCGACGCCGGCTTCGGCGCAAGCGGCTGATCCTGTGCTTGCGGCTGCGCGCGCCGCCGGCCAAGTCGGCGAACAGGCTGACGGCTATCTTGGCGTTGTGCCAGGCGCTTCGATTTCAGCCGACGTGCGCGGCCATGTCGATCAAAACAACATCCGCCGCCGCGCGCTCTACACCAGCCGCGCGCAAGAGCGGAACGCGACGGTGAACGAAATGGCGGCCGCCGTGGCGTGTGAAGTGTTCTCTGGCCGCATCGCGGTCGGCGAGCGCTATCGCAATGAGCAAGGTCAATGGCGCCAGCGCACCGCCAGTTCGCCGGTGCAAGTGCCGAGCTTCTGCGGCAACTAAAGAACGTTTCTCTTCGCGCCACTGCGCGCAGGAGATGAAGACGCCAGCCTTTTCGACGCGAGCGGGACAGTCCTACGAAACGCGCGCCCTCTAGGCCGTCGCCGCTTCCTGCGTGCCGTGGCAGTACTTGAACTTCTTGCCGGATCCACACGGGCATGGCGCGTTGCGGCTGACCTTGCCCCAGGTGCCCGGATCGTCGCGATTGAAGCCGTCTGGCGCGAGCGACGGGGCGTCGCGGCGGGCCATTTCGTTTTCGCCAGTATCCGGGTTTTGGTGGATCTCGTAGGTCTGCGTCGGCGCGCGCGGCGCGAGCGCTGCTTCTTCGGCTTGGCCGATTTGCAGACGCAGCAGCATGCGCGTGATGGTCGTGCGCAGGTCAAGCAGCATACGTTCGAAGAGCGTGAACGCTTCGGTCTTGAACTCGTTCAGCGGATCGCGCTGGGCATAGCCCCGCAAGTGGATCACGGAGCGCAGGTGATCGAGCAGGCTCAAGTGCTCGCGCCAACGCATGTCCACGACGGAAAGCAGAACTTGCTTCTCGACGGCTCGTAAGCGCTCCGGGCCGAGTTGCGCAGCCTTCTGCGCGTAAGCTTGATCGACTTCGCGCGTTAGCCGCTCGATGATTTCCTGCTGAGCGATGCCCTCTTCGGCCGCCCACTGATCGATCGGCGGTTTGAAACCGAAAATCTCATCGGCTTCAACCATGAGCTCAGGCGTGTCCCATTGCTCGGGATAGGCCTTCTCCGGCATGTGACGCCAGACAAGCTTTTCCACCACATCGTGGCGCATGTCCTTGACGATAGGTGAGACGTCGGCGGTGCGCATGAACTCGATGCGCTGCTCAAAGATCGCCTTGCGTTGATCGTTGATGACGTCGTCGTACTTGAGCAAGTTTTTGCGGATTTCGAAGTTGCGCTGTTCGACGCGGCGTTGCGACGTCTCAAGCGCCTTGTTCATCCACGGGTGCGTGATGGCCTCACCCTCTTGGATGCCGAGGCCGCGCATGATGGCGTCAAGGCGATCGGCGGCGAAGATGCGCAGAAGATCGTCTTCCAAGCAGATGTAGAATTTCGACTTGCCCGGGTCGCCTTGGCGCCCAGTACGGCCGCGAAGCTGGTTGTCGATGCGGCGGCTTTCGTGGCGCTCGGTGCCAAGCACGTAGAGGCCGCCAGCTTCCAGCGCGACGCGCTTCTTCTGCTCGATATCGACGCTCACTTGACGCTTCAGCGCAGCAATCTGATCGGGCGTTTCATCGCCCTTCAGCGCGGCCTTCAAGCGCATATCCAAATTGCCGCCGAGCTGAATGTCGGTGCCGCGGCCGGCCATGTTGGTGGCGATCGTGACGGCGCCCGGCACGCCCGCTTGCGCGACGATGGTGGCTTCCTGCTCGTGGTAGCGCGCATTCAGCACTTGGTGCGGAATGCCGCGCTGCTTCAGCAGATTGGAGAGAAATTCCGATTTCTCGATCGACACCGTACCGACAAGCACCGGTTGTTGCTTGCGGTGTGTCTCTTCGATGTCGGCAATGATGGCTTTATATTTCTCGCTCGCGGTTCGGTAGACCTCGTCGTCGTCGTCCTGGCGCTTCACTGGACGGTTGGTCGGGATCTCGACCACGTCGAGCTTGTAGATGTCGCCGAATTCAGCGGCTTCCGTGGACGCCGTACCGGTCATGCCGCCCAGCTTGTCGTAGAGCCGGAAGTAATTCTGGAAGGTGATCGACGCCAGCGTTTGGTTTTCCGGCTGGATCGTGACACCTTCCTTGGCCTCGATCGCTTGGTGCAGACCTTCCGACATGCGCCGGCCATGCATCATGCGACCGGTGAATTCGTCGACCAGGATCACTTCACCGTCTTTAACGATGTAGTCCTTATCGCGCTGAAACAGCTTGTGCGCGCGTAGCGCTTGGTTGGTGTGGTGGACGATCGAGATGTTCGCCGGTTCGTAGAGCGAGCCTTGCAGCAGCCCGCGTTCGGCCAGCATCTCTTCAATGCGTTCAGAGCCCTCTTCCGTGTAAGTGATCGAGCGCTGCTTCTCGTCGTGTTCGTAGTGCTCGGGCCGCAGCAACGGCATCAGAGCGTCGATCGACTTGTAGAATTCGCTGCGATCTTCGGTGGGGCCGGAGATGATCAGCGGCGTGCGGGCTTCGTCGATCAGGATGGAGTCGACTTCGTCGACGATGGCGAAGCGGTGGCCGCGCTGGACCATCTCGCCCAGCGAATACTTCATGTTGTCGCGGAGATAGTCGAAGCCGAATTCGTTGTTGGTGCCGTAGGTGATGTCCGAGGCGTAGGCCTGGCGGCGTTCGTTGTCGTAGAGACCGTGAACGATGACGCCAACCGAGAGGCCGAGGAAACGATAGACCTGGCCCATCCAGTCGCTGTCGCGCTTGGCCAAGTAGTCGTTCACCGTGATGACGTGGACGCCTCGGCTCTCGAGCGCGTTCAGATAGACTGGCAGCGTGGCGACGAGCGTCTTGCCTTCGCCCGTCCGCATTTCTGCGATCGTGCCTTGGTGCAAGAACATGCCGCCCATCATCTGGGTGTCGAAGTGGCGCATGCCGAGCGTGCGCTTGGCGGCTTCGCGGACGGTGGCAAAGGCCTCCGGCAGGATGTCGTCGATCTTGGCGCCGCGGGCGAGTTTGTGGCGGTACTCACTGGTCTTGTTGCGGAGCGCTTCATCGGAAAGCGCCTCGAACGTTGGTTCCAGGGCATTGATGCGCGCCACCATGGGCCGCAGCTGCCGGACCTTACGGTCGTTCAGAGAACCAAAAATCTGCTTCGCGATGTTCAGCATGGGCGCGATCTTAAGGTTGATGCGCCGTTGTTCACAGGGCGCTGGGCTATGCGTCGAGAAGTTTGAATTTGTAGGCTTTTCTGTGTCTCACCGACGCGCGCCCGCGTGCGAAAACACCCTCGACTCGTGCGCTGGCGAGACTTAAGAGCGGCCCTGGGCGGTGTCAATGCGACCCGAGGAACTCGACCTTGGGCGCAGGCCTTGCACACGCCTCGGTCAACGCCCCGATCCAGAGAGCAGAACGCATGGCGCCTTCCAGAAAAATTCTGTCCGCAGCAGGCCTCATCGGCATGGGCCTCGCGCTCGGCTTGATGCTGTCGGGTTGCGGCTTGGGGCGCGATGGCGGCGGCG
>Ga0209023_10008074_pt1 | contig 10636 bp, 9 predicted proteins | sample LakOneMetagenome_FD_187468 | JGI IMG/M metagenome (GOLD analysis project Ga0209023, IMG submission 187468) | Freshwater and sediment microbial communities from Lake Erie, Canada (SPAdes) (version 2) | ecosystem: Environmental > Aquatic > Freshwater > Lentic | place: Lake Erie, Canada | collected...
CGGTGCCCTGATGCACCCGTCCACCGGCGCCGGAATATTCGCCCTCGGTGTTTTCGCGGATGCAGAGGATGTCGAAATTTTCCGCCCGCAGCGGGCCTTGCACGCCCGGCAGCAGGCGGTGCGGGCGGACATTGGCATATTGCACGAACGCCTTGCGGATCGGCAGCAACAGTCCGTGCAGCGACACCGCGTCCGGCACTTCGGCCGGCCAGCCGACGGCTCCCAGCAAGATCGCGTCGAAGCCGCGCAGCGTCTCGATGCCGTCGGCGGGCATCATCGCGCCGGTTTCCTTGTAGAAGGCACAGGACCAGGGGAAGGTCTTGCCTACAAGACGGAATGCGCCGGCCGACGCCTTCTCCAGGACCGCCCAGGCCGCCCCGGTCACCGCGGCCCCGATGCCGTCACCGGGAATGAGGGCGATCGAATAGGTCTTCATTTCTTTCGTCCTTCCAGAAAGGCCGGCGACCGAAACTCAGCCGGATCGCGATACGGCCGGGCGGATCGGCTCCTCATCGGGAGCCGTGTATTGTGGCTCCGGGCCTGCCCACGATTTGAAATCCGTCACTTGGCTCTAGCTGCCCGCGGCCTCCAGCTTGGCCGGCGAGATCCACCCTTCCAGCCATGCCGTGTGGAAATCCCCGCGCCTCACCTCTGCGTCGGCGGCGAGCGCCCGATGCAGCGGCGCCGTCGTGTGGATGCCTTCGACCTTGAGATCGCCGAGCGCGGCCTGCAGGGCGCTGATCGCTTCATGTCGATCCGGCGCCCATACGATCAACTTGCCGATGAGCGAATCGTAGAAAGGCGCCACCCGATAACCTTCGAAGAGCAGCGTGTCGAAGCGAGTGTTCGCCCCTTGCGGCGCGGCATAGGCGGTAACCAGCCCCGGAGACGGCATGAACATCCTGGCCGGGTTTTCGGCGTTGATGCGGACTTCGATGGCGTGCCCGCGCCGGCCGACGTCCTTCTGGCTGAACCACAGCCGTTCGCCGCCAGCGATCCTGAGCTGTGCCTGGACGAGATCGATGCCGGTGATGGCCTCGGTGACGGGATGCTCAACCTGGATGCGGGTGTTCATCTCGATGAAGAAGAACTCCTGCGTGTCGCCGTCATAGAGATATTCCAGCGTGCCGGCGTTGCGGTAGTTGACGCGACCGGCGAGCGCCACCGCGGAGGCGCACAGCGCCTCGCGCACCGCTTCCGGCAGCATGGCGGCCGGCGCCTCCTCCCACACTTTCTGCCGCTTGCGCTGCAGCGAGCATTCGCGTTCGAACAGGTGCACGACGTCCTTGCCGTCGCCCAGCACCTGCACCTCGATATGACGCGCGCGCTGGATGTAGCGTTCCATGTAGAGGCCGTCGTCGCCGAAGGCCGCGCGGGCTTCCGCCATCGCCTGCGGCACCAGTTTTTCCAGCGCCGCCTCGTCCTCCACGACGCGAATGCCGCGGCCGCCGCCGCCGGCGCTGGCCTTGATCATGACCGGGTAGCCGATACGGGCGGCCTGGCGGCGCGCGTCGTCGAGGTCGCCGATGCGCCCCTCGCTGCCGGGCACGACCGGCACGCCGGCCGCTATCGCCTCAGAACGCGCCATGGCCTTGTCGCCCATCTTGGCGATCGTCGCGGCATCCGGCCCGACGAAGGTGATGCCGGCGGCCTCGACAGCCGCGACGAACCGGGGGTTCTCGGACAGGAAGCCGTAGCCCGGATGCACCGCATCCGCGCCGCTCGCCTTGACCGCCCCGAGGATGGCCTCGACATCGAGATAGGATTTAGCGGCCTGCGGCGGTCCGATGACGACCACTTCGTCGGCCATGCGGCAGGCCAGCGAATCCGTGTCCGCCTCGCTCGCCGCCTGAATGGTGCGGATGCCGAGCGCCTTCGCCGCGCGTATGATGCGGACGGCGATTTCGCCGCGATTGGCGATGAAAAGCGATGATATGGCCACCGGCGCTACTCCAGTTCCACGATCGCCTGGTCGGCATCGACGGCTTCGCCTTCCTCGACCAGGAAGCGCTTGAGGGTGCCGGCGGCATCGGCCTCGACCGGGAAGAAGGACTTCATCGCCTCCACCAGGCCGACCGTCTCGCCGGCCGCGACGGCGTCTCCCGGCTGCTTGAACGGCGCCTCGTCGGGCGAGGGCCTGCGGTAGAAGATGCCGGGAAGCGGTGCGAGAATTTGCTTTGCCATGTTGGTCGTTCCCTCTTTTTCAGGCCTGCACGAGATTGGCGGACACGCAGCGCTCCGCGATCTGCGTGGCGATCAGTTGGGCCTCCTTCACACTGACCAGCCTGAAGTGCAGATGGTCGCCAGGCTTGGCCTGGCCCAGTTTCCAGAAGCCGGCCGACGGGACGGTGTAGGGGTTGATGAAGCCACCCATCGACGGGCCGTCGTTCACCAGGATGATCGGCGTCTGCCCGGCAAGGTTGATCGCCCCCATGGGGTAGCCGTGGTCGATGATGTTCGACGGCAGCGACCCATGCTCCTTGGGCTTGTCATAGGCTTTCTTGGCAAAGGTCCATTCGGGCCCTTCCAGGCGGAAGCCGGTGCGGTCGGATTTTGCCGAGAGAGTCCAGGCCGAGGTCAGGAAACGTTCTTGGCCGGCCTCGTCGATCCAGTCGTCGTTGGGGCCGGCGCAGACCTCGACGGTCCAGTTGCGGTCGGTACGGATTTCCGGGCGCAATGCCTCGGGCACGAGCAGGCCCGGCGTGCCTTGGGCCGCCGCGACCGGCAGTTCCTGTCCTGGCTTGATCGAATGGCCGTCGATGCCGCCCACACCCGCCTTGTTGAAGGTGGAGCGGGAGCCGAGCATCTGCGGATTGTCGAAGCCGCCGGCAATGGCGACATAGGCGCGCGCGCCGGCGCGGGCCGCGCCCAGCGCCAGCGTCTGGCCGGCCTTCACGGCGAGCGAGCGCCACATCGGCAGCGCTTCGCCGTCGAGCGTCGGGCGCATATCGGCGCCCGTGACGGCAACAACCGTGTCGGCGCCGAACTCCAGCGTGGGGCCGAGGAACTGGCATTCGAGCCCGGCCGTCCCCGGCGCGTTGCCGACAAGCACATTGGCCATGCGGAAGGACCAGCTATCCATTGGTCCCGACGGCGGGAAGCCCTGGTTCCAATAGCCTATGCGGCCGGGATAATCCTGGATCGAGGTTTCGAGGCCGGCTTTGAGAACCTTGATCATGCCGATGCCCCCGCCTTTGCGATCCGCTCCACCTTCGCCACCCAGTCGTTGTAGTTGCGCACCACGAACTTCTGGTATTCGACGACCGTGTACTCGTAGCGCTCCTCCTTCACCGCGGCTTCGGCGGCGTCGTATTCTTCGCGCGTCACCGGCACGAACTTGATGCGGTCGCCGGGGCGGAACAGGCAGAGGCTTCCTTCGAACGCCGGGCGCCGCCCGGTCGGATCCCAGATCGGAACCGGTGTGCGGGCAAAGATCTGGTAGCCGCCGGGCGTCGCGACCGGATAGATCGAGTTCGCGGCGCCGCCGAGCCCGATCGCGCCCTGCGGCGTGTGCGTGCGCGGCGGGTTGTATTTCGGCGCGGTGAGGCGAGCGCGCGGATCGAGCGGCATCAGGAACGGCAGCCCCGGCCAGAAGCCGAGCGAGGCGACCCAGTATTCCGACGAGGAATGCAGGCGAACCAGGTGGTTCACGTCCTCCAGGCCGTTCTCCTGCACCAGCAGCTCGGGATCCGGCATCTTCTTGGCGATCTTGGCGCAATAGTCCTCGACGCAGGCTTTCGTCCAGGGGTCGAGATAGAGAGCCGGCAGATAGAAGACCCGGCTTTCCAGCTCGATGTCCTGCGACGGGCCGAGCGAGGTGGCGAGCCGCGAGAACTCGCGCACGACGTCGTCATAGCCGATCTGCGTCGGCTCGTAGTGAACGAGCAGCGAGGCGAAGCAGGGCGCCGTTTCGATGACGCCGGCGATGTTGGCCGCGGCCGCCGCCGTGGCCAGTCCTTGCGCCATGAAATTGAGATCGAGATTCATCTCGTTGCCGAATTCGATCAGCAAGTATCTGTCGCCGGCCGGCAGGAATTTGGGCTGTTCGTAGATCAAAGTTCGCCTCCCTCGATGACGTCAGCTCAGTTTTCGGTGGCCTGCCGCGCGGTGTCGTCGAGCGCCCTTCGCAACCGCGCCACCAACTCCTCGACCTGCTCCTCGGTGATGATGAGCGGCGGGCATAGCGCGACCACGTCGCCGATGGCGCGCACGACCAGCCCATGTTGCTGAGCGGCGGCGAAGACGCGCGCGCCGGTCTTGCCGGCGGGGGAGAAGGGGCGGCGCGTCTTTTTGTCTGCCACCAGCTCGACGCCGGCGATCAGGCCCGCGCCGCGCACCTCGCCCACCAGCGGATGATCGGCAAGCTCCGCCAGGCGCGCCTGGAAGACCCGGCCGACGCGGGCCGCGTTTCCGACAAGGTCGCGCTCCTCGATGATTTTGAGGTTCTCCAGTCCGACGGCGGTCGCGACCGGATGGCCGGAGGCGGTGAAGCCATGGCCGAACGTGCCGATCCTGGCCGTGTTGTCGGCGATAGCGTCGTAGACGGCTTCGCTGAAGACCACCGCGGCGAGCGGCATGTAGGACGAGGTGATCTGTTTGGAGACGACCATGATGTCGGGCGTGAAGCCGTAATGCTGGCAGCCGAATGCCGTGCCGAGACGGCCGAAGCCGCAGATCACCTCGTCGGCGATGAGCAGGATATCGTATTTGCGGCACAATGCCTCGATGCCCTGCCAATAGCCGGCGGGAGGCGGCATCACGCCGCCCGCGGCCATCAGCGGCTCGCCGATGAAGGCGGCGATCGTGTCCGGCCCTTCCTCGAGGATGACCGCCTCGGCTTCCGCGATCAGGCGGGCGGCGAACTCCGCTTCGGTCTCGCCAGGCTGCGCGAAGCGATAATGGTGCGGGCAGGTCAGGTGCCGGACCGGGATCGCCGGAAGGTCGAAATCCGTGTGGTTGTTCGGCAGGCCGGTCAGGCTGCCGGCGGCGACCGTGATGCCGTGATAGGCCTTGTTGCGGGCGAGGAACTTCTTCTTCTTCGGCCGGCCGAGCGCGTTGTTCATGAACCAGACCATCTTGACCACGCTGTCGTTGGCCTCGGAGCCGGAATTGGTGAAGAAGACGCGGGTCAGCGGCGCGGGCGTCATCTCGACGATCTTCTCCGCCAGCCGGATGGACGGCTCGTGCGCCTTGTGGCTGAAGGTGTGATAGTAGGGCAGCCTGGCCATCTGCTCGGCCGCAACCTTCACCAGGCGCGGCTCGTCGAAGCCGATTGCCACCGACCACAGTCCGGCCAGTCCCTCGATATATTCCTTGCCTGCATCGTCGTAGATGTAGATGCCCTTGCCGCGGTCGATGATGACCGGTCCCTGCCGCTCATGGGCCCGCGCGTCCGTGTAGGGATGCAGCGTGGTGGTGACATCCAGATGAGCCAGCGAATTCGAAAGTTGTGTGGCCACGATATAATCCTTCTCTCCAGGCACAGCGTCCAAAAGGCTTGCCTTGCCGCGGGTGGTACCCGCGCGATCCGTTGACATGACGCCGCCTGTGCGTCTGCTTGAAAGTGGAAGCGACGCGGCTATTGCCGCCCGCGTCCGGCCGAGTTCGGCAACCTCACCGTTTCGCCGCGTTGGCGAGCCGGTAGCGGTCGAGCACGACGGCCCCGACCAGCACGATGCCCAGGACGATCATCTGGTAGTTCGAGCCGATGCGCAGCAGGTCCATGCCGTTGGCGAGCACGGTGATGAAGACCACGCCCATGAAGACCCCGGACGGCGTGCCCTCGCCGCCCCGCAGCGAGCAGCCGCCGATGACGGCTGCGGCGATCGAGTTGAGCGGGAACTCGCCGCCGAGCATCGGTTCGCCGGACGAGACGCGCGCCGTCAACAGCCAGCCGGCGAAGGCGGTGATGGTGGCGCACAGCGCGTAGCAGGCGATGAGGTAGCGGTTGATGTTGACGCCCGCCACCACAGCCGAACGGATGTTCGAGCCGATGGCGTAGATGTAGCGGCCGAAGCGCATGTGGCAGACCAGAAGATAGACCGCGGCCACGGCCGGAATGGCCAGGTAGAAGGATACCGGCAGGCCGAGGAAGAAGCCGGAGCCGATGCCGTAGACGAACTCGCGCGGCAGGCCACTGACCTGGAGGCCCTGCGATATGACGAGGGTGACGCCGTGGAAGATAGAGGCCGTCGCCAGCGTCACGATGAAGGCGTTGACCTTCAGGATCGCCACGCCGAAACCGTTTATCGCCCCGCAGACCAGGCCGACCACGAGGGTGGCGAGGAAGCCGGCCGCGATAGCGAGGCTCGGCGCGTCGGGATAGGCGATCGACACCGCGACCATGACCTGCGCCGAGATGATCGAGGTGAGCGCGACCACCGCCCCGACCGAGAGATCGAAGCCGCCGGCAAGCAGCACCAGCATCTGGCCGAAGGCGATCAGCATCAGGAACACGCCCTGCTGCAGCATGTTGAGCATGTTGGCTGAGGAGAGGAAGCGCGGATTGCCGATCTGGAACACCACGATGCAGATGACCAGGATCACGGGCAGGGCGCCGAAGGCCAGCAGTTTGGAGATGGCGTTGGCGCCCACCGAAGGAGCCGCACCCGCTTGGGATCGGATCTGGGTCATTGAAGCTCCTTTTTCGGCGTTTCGCCAAAGGCGTACGCGATCACAATTTCTTCGCTGATCTCGTCACCCTCGAGCTCCGCCGTACAGACGCCCTCATGCATGACGTAGATCCGATGGGAGAGATGGACGAGTTCCTGCAGGTCGGAACTGATGAGCAGGATCGCCGCGCCGTCGGCGCACAATCCCTGAAGCTGGTTGTAGAAATCGAGGCGGGCGCCGACATCGATGCCGGCGGTCGGCTCATCGAAGATGTACACCTTCCGCTCGCAGCTCAGGGCCCGGCCAAGCACGATCTTCTGCTGATTGCCGCCGGAGAGTTCCTGGACCGGCTTGCCGGGCTCTGCCGGGTGCACCTTCAGGCGAGCGAGCAGGTCCCTGACCAGGCCCGCCAACACCGAGGTCCGCACGAAGCCGGCGCGCGTCGACCCGGCATGGCCCAGCACCTCGATCGTCATGTTCTCCGAAATCGACCGGTTGAGCGCCAGCGCCTCGCCACGCCGGTCCTGGGGCAGGTAGATCAGCCCGCGGTCGAGCAAGCCGGCGGGAGAATGCGCGGCGATCTTTTTGCCGGCGAGCACGATTTCGCCGGCGTCGAGTTCCTGAAGCCCGAAGATCGCCCGCGCAACCTCCGCCTTGCCGCAACCGACCAGGCCGCCGAGGCCGACGATCTCGCCGGCGCGCAGCGCGAAGGAAATGCCTTGGACTTTCCGGCCCGAGGACAACCCTCTCACATCCAAAACGGTCTCGCCGGGTGCATGTGGAATCTCAGGATAGAAATTGGCCATCTCGCGCCCGACCATCTCGGCGATCATCCGCTCGTTGGTGACGTCCGCCAGGCGATGGAAGCCGACGAAGCGTCCGTCGCGCAGGATCGTCACGACGTCGCCCAGCCGGCGGATCTCCTCCATGCGGTGGCTGATGTAGAGGATCGCCCAGCCTTCCTTCTTCAGCACCTCCACGGTGGCGAAGAGATGCTCGGATTCGTCGTGGCTGAGCGTCGCCGTCGGCTCGTCGAGGATAAGGGCGCCCGGCTTGCCGCCCAGGGCGCGCACGATTTCCAGGAGCTGCTGTTCGGCGCGCGTCAGCGTGTCGACACGGGCATCGGGATCGATGGAGACGCCGAGCTTGCGCATCGCCTCCACCATGTCCTCGCGCATGGCGGCCTTGTCGAGAAGACCGTTGCGGGTCTTCTCGCGGCCCAGCGCATAGTTCTCGGCCGCCGTCAGCGACGGCGCCAGGCCGAAGTCCTGGAGAACGGTGTTGACGCCGCTTTCGCGCGCCTCGAGCGGCGTCAGGCTGGGGCAGGCCCGACCGGCCAGGACGAGTTCTCCCTCGTCCAGCCGGTTCGTTCCGGTCAGCAGGGACACGAGCGTCGACTTGCCCGCCCCGTTCTCGCCGAGCAGCATATGCACCTCGCCGGCCCGCAGCGTGATGCTGACGCTCTTCAGTGCCGCGAAGCTTCCGTAGAATTTCGACGCACCGGACAGCGAGGCGAACACCTCGCCGTCCTTGATGCCGTTGACGGCTGTCATTTCTTCGTCGCTTCGATGGAGAACTCGACCTTGTAGCCGGCAGGCGCGAACATGTCGTTCTTGTTGACCGACTTGATCGTTTCGGCCGTCACCATCTCCGGCTTCGGGCCGGCGCGCTTGGCCGGCAGCTTCTGGCCTTCGAGCAGCCGCAGCGCCATATCGACGGCGAGGCGGCCCTGCAGCACGGTGAAGTCGGTCGGCGAGGCTTTTGACGCGCCGGCGGCGATGTCGTCATAGACCGGGGGAATGATATCGAACGCCGCGACGTCGACCTTGCCGCCGAGATTGGCGTTGCGGACCGCGACCGCCGCCGCCTGTCCGGCGATGTCGACGCCGACCAGCCAGTTGAGGTTGTCGTAGGTCTGCAAGGCGTTGTTGATCATGTCGAGCTGGATGTTCAGCCCGGTGTCGCCGCGCCGCGTCACCGCGACCTCGACCTTCGAGCCCTTGATGGCATCGTTGAAACCGCGCACGGCGTCATCCGACCAGCCCGCGCCCTGGGGGCCAGGGAAGAAGCCGACGACCGTCGGATTGCCGCCCGACTGCTCGACAATGTATTTTCCGGTCGCGAAGGCGAGATCGTAGAAGCTGACGAGCGCATGGCCCGAAACGCTGGGTTCATTGACGCCGTTGACGAAGTCGATGACCGGAATGCCGGCATCCGTCGCCTTCTTGACGAGCGGCCCCACGCCGTCGGCGCTGATCGCGCCCAGGATGATGCCGTCGAACTTCTGCGCGATGCAGTTGTCCATCTGGCTGAGCTGGGTGGAAAGGTTCGTGTAGCCGCCGGCCTCGTAGAGAGTCATCGCCGTGCCGGTGCGGTGGATCTCGTCGGCGACGCCATAGTTCGCGGCCACCCAGTAGCTGTCCTTGAGGTGCGGGAACAAGACGCAGATGTTCCAGGGCTTGGTGACCTCTTCCTTCTTCAGGAGCTGCCAGTCGGCATCGGTCTTCTTGTCGCCGTCGACGAGCTGGACCTTGAAGCTCGACGGGCCATCTTCGCTATGAGCCACGCCGGCAAAGGCGACGCCTGCCATGAGCGCGAACATACCGTTCAGAATAATCTTCCTCATGTTCCAATCCTCTGCGGGTTCGTTTTTCTTGGGTTTCGGGGTTCCGCCCCGAACGGTTCACCGTTGCACGGCATCGAGTACGCGGCGCATGGCGGCCGCGACGTCCCGCGCATTGGGCGGGTCGGAATGAATGCAGACAGTCTGGAAGGAGACCTTGAGAACGGTGCCGTCCACTGCCTCCACGATCCCGTCGCGCAGGGCGCGCTCCAGACGCGCGGCCGCCTTGTCTATGTCGACGGCGGAATGGCTGCGCGGAATGATCAGCTCTCCGGTGGCGCTGTATGTCAGGTCGCCGAAGAACTCGCCGACGAACCGCGCGCCGACGGCCTTGGCGGCCTGCTCGTGCAGCGTTCCCGCCATGCCGAAAAGCGGCAGGTCGAATGCTTTTGCCGCCTCGGCCATCGCCGTCGCGAGCGCGATGTCGCGCGCGGCCATGCCGTAGATGATGCCATGCGGCTTGACATGGTTGAGGCTTGTTCCGGCGGCCTGGACGAAGCCGGCAAGCGCGCCGATCTGGTAGATGAAGGCCGAGCGCAGCTCGTCCGGCGAAAGGCGCATCTCGCGGCGGCCGAAGCCTTCGCGGTCCGGCAGGGACGGGTGGGCCCCTATCCTTTTGCCCTCGCGGACCGCGAGCTCCACCGTCCGCATCATGGTTATCGGATCGCCGGCGTGGAAGCCGCAAGCGATGTTCGCGCAATCGACGGAGGGCATGATGCCCGCGTCGTCTCCGAACCGCCAATGGCCGTAGCTTTCGCCCATGTCGCAATTCAGGGTAACGACCATGCCTCGCGTCTCTCCCGTCTAGTGTTATAACACCATACGGCCAAATCTGCCTTCGAATGATTTTGCTGTCAATAGTGCCGTCTAGTGTTATAACAAAAATCACCCAGGATTTTGGAGATGGGACTTGAGTCTCGATAACGATGCGCCAAGCGGCCTGCAGGAGCCTGACCTCTCGCCGGTGTCACGAGACATGCTGTACGAGCAGATTTACGAGCGCTTGAAACACAATCTCATGATGGGCCGTTTCGTGCCCGGACAGAGGCTCCCGTTGCGCGGCCTGGCCAAAAGCCTGGGCACGAGCCTGATGCCCGTGCGCGATGCGCTGCAGCGCCTCGAAAGTACCGGCTGCGTGGTGTCGATGCCCAACCGCACGATGATGGTGCCGCAGTTCGGCGCCAAGCAGCTCCAGGACATCTGCACGCTTCGCACCATATTGGAAGGCGAGACGGCGCACCGGGCAGCCCTGATGCGCACGGACCGGGAACTGGAAAGGCTTGAAGCCCATGTCCAGGAAATCTGCCGGTCGGCGGAGACCGACGACATCGACCTTTTCCTCGAGGCCAACTACCATTTCCACATGCAGGTCGCCGAGATGAGCCGCCTGTCGTTCATCGG
>Ga0209023_10008075_pt1 | contig 10636 bp, 6 predicted proteins | sample LakOneMetagenome_FD_187468 | JGI IMG/M metagenome (GOLD analysis project Ga0209023, IMG submission 187468) | Freshwater and sediment microbial communities from Lake Erie, Canada (SPAdes) (version 2) | ecosystem: Environmental > Aquatic > Freshwater > Lentic | place: Lake Erie, Canada | collected...
CCAGGCGCGGCTGTGCGGCGGGCTGCCGAGGCGGCGCATGTTGCGGCTGTACACATCGTAGAACGCGGCCACAGCCTCACTTCCGCTCGCCACCTCCGAGGTGAGGCCATTCTTTTCCGCTTTGCGCACCTGGCTGCGCAGTTTCGGCGGGTAACTCTGCATCAGGGCCGCGGCGCTGTCGGGCAGGCCCAGCAGCATGCGCACCTTGCGTCCTTCGAGCGCCGCTTCGTCGAGGGCGCCGTCGTGCGAGCAGCGCAGCGCGAGTCCGGCGGCGCCGGCGCCGCCGACGTCTGTCCGCGCGCGCGCCGCCAGGGCGTCGGCCACGTCCGCCGAGTCGGCCAGCGGCCCGCCCAGGTCGCAGAAGGGAAGGGAGATCCAGCGTGGCTTGCCCAGGGGCCGGCTCACCGCCGACAAGGGCAGCATGCCGGCCAGCTTGCCGTTGCGGCGCGCGACCAGGGCTTGCCCGGCGTAGCCGTAGGCGCCCGCCACCGCGCGGCGCCAGGCCGCCAGGTGATAGGCGCTGCCGTCCGGTCGGGCGCGGGCAAAGGCGTCGAGCTCGTCGTTGCCGGGGGCGGCCGAGTCGAGATAGGAGAATTCGAGGTCGTTCAAGCGCTGCTCCTGCGGTGTGTACCGGGTTTCCGACGGTACATGATTGATCGCGCCAGATTGTATACGATTGACAACTTCGTTCTCGCCTGGCGAGCCAAAAGTGTGGCCTGCGCACGATTCATTTTCTTGCGGAACTTGTCTAGCAGAAAATGCTAATATTGCACGGTGCCATGTGGCGAGCGTGCGGCTTCGTGCCGCAACCGGCCTGTAGCGAATGGCAGTGAGAACGACAGACTTCGCACCGCCGGCAAATAAAGCCCGGCACGATTCTGCCGCATCTCAGGCAAGTTCATCCAGCATGCATGGAAAGGGAGCCTTGGGAAGCGTTCAGATGCAAATACAACATCGTCAGGAAACGTCTGTTGTTGGTGTTCTACAAACAGGAACCCGGTATTGAGGCGTCTCCTGTTTCCATGCTATATTAAAAATTAGCATAATAGCAAAACTTTATTCGATAACGGAAGCTGATAATGAAAGCAGATCAGGTCGTCGCAGTAGTTGGACTGGGTTACGTCGGGCTGCCACTGGCAGTGGAGTTCGGCAAGAAGGTAAGAACGATTGGTTTCGACCTGTCGGCCGCCAAAATCGAGAACTACAAACAATTCATCGACCCGACCGGCGAAGTCTCGACCGAGCAGCTGAAGTCGGCAAAACAACTGGAAGTGACCACCGACCCGGCCAAGCTGGCCGAGGCCGATTACGTGGTGGTGGCCGTGCCGACCCCGGTCGACATCGCCCATAACCCGGACTTCACGCCGCTGATCGGCGCCAGCACCACTGTCGGCAAGCACATGAAGAAGGGCGCGATCGTCGTCTTCGAGTCGACCGTGTACCCGGGCGCCACCGAGGAAGTCTGCATTCCCCTGCTCGAAAAACACTCGGGCCTGAAGTGGAAGGACGATTTCCACGTCGGCTTCTCGCCGGAGCGCATCAATCCGGGCGACAAGGAACACACCCTGACCACGATCCTGAAGGTCGTCTCGGGCGACGACGCCGAGTCGCTGGAGCAAATTGCCCAGCTGTACGAATCGGTGATCACCGCCGGCGTGCACCGCGCCTCGAGCATCAAAGTCGCGGAAGCGGCGAAGGTCATCGAAAACACCCAGCGCGACCTGAATATCGCGCTGATGAACGAACTTGCGATCATTTTCGACAAGATCGGCATCGACACGCTGGAAGTGCTGAAAGCCGCCGGCACCAAGTGGAACTTCCTGCCCTTCCGTCCGGGCCTGGTCGGCGGCCATTGCATCGGCGTCGATCCCTACTACCTGACCCACAAGGCCGAGATGGTCGGCTACCATCCGCAGGTGATCCTGGCGGGCCGCCGCATCAACGACGGCATGGCCAAGTTTGTCGCGGAAAAAACCGTGAAGTCGATGATTTCCTCGGGTTTCCAGGTGAAGGGCGCGAAGGTCAACGTCATCGGCCTGACCTTCAAGGAAAACTGCCCCGACCTGCGCAACTCGAAAGTGGCCGACATCGTCCATGAACTGCAGAGCTACGGCGTCGACGTCCACGTCTACGACCCGCTGGCCGAAAGCGACGAAGCCGAGCACGAGTACGGCATCAAGCTGGAATCCTGGGACAGCCTGCCGAAGGCCGACGCCCTGATCGCCGCCGTGCCGCACAAGGAAGTGCTGGCGCTGTCGCTGACCGATTTCCAGGCCAAGCTGAACGACGGCGGCTGCTTCATCGACGTCAAGTCGCAATTCGACGAGGCTGCCCTGAAGGAAGCGGGCTACTGCGTCTGGCGCTTGTAAAACGGGGACCGCGGCCGGGTCGCCGTCGCGGCGGCCCCGCCACCCGCGCCGGCCAGGTGCGGGACAGGTCGACTTTTTACACTGCGCAATCGAGAAAGTGTTCGGAAAACTGTGAATAAGATTCAAGACGTAAGGCAGCAACTGGGCCAGCACAGCCACCATTGGCTGGTCACCGGCGCCGCCGGCTTCATCGGCTCGAACCTGGTCGAAGCGCTGCTCGCGCTCGGCCAGCGTGTGACCGGCCTCGACAATTTTGCGACCGGGCATCGCCGCAATCTGGAGCAGGTGAAAGAATCTGTCACAAACGAGGCCTGGATGAAATTTAATTTCATCGAAGGCGATATTCGCCATGTGGCGGACTGTGCGCGCGCATGCGAAGGCGTAGACTTCGTGCTGCACCAGGCCGCGCTCGGTTCGGTGTCGCGTTCGATCGACGATCCGATTGCCACCAATGAAACGAATGTCACCGGTTTCCTGAACATGCTGGTTGCCGCCCGCGACGCCAAGGTGCGCCGCTTCGTCTACGCCGCCTCGAGCTCGACCTACGGCGACCACCCGGCCCTGCCGAAGGTGGAAGACGTGATCGGCAACCCGCTGTCGCCGTACGCGGTGACCAAGTACGTGAACGAGCTGTATGCGAACGTGTTCGGCCGCACTTATGGCATGGAGTCGATCGGCCTGCGCTACTTCAACGTGTTCGGCCCGCGCCAGGACCCGAACGGCGCGTATGCCGCCGTGATCCCGCAGTGGGTGGCGGCGCTGATCCGCAACCAGCCGCTGCGCATCAACGGCGACGGCGAGACCAGCCGCGATTTCTGCTACATCGACAACGTGGTGCAGGCGAATCTGCTGGCCGCGCTGGCCCCGTCGGACGCGGTGAACGCGGTCTACAACGTGGCGCTGAACCAGCGGACCAGCCTGAACGAGCTGTATGCCATGATGCGCGCCCTGCTGGCCCAGCGCTTCCCGCACGTGGAAGCGCACCGGCCGGAATACGTCGACTTCCGCCGTGGCGACGTGCGCCACTCGCAGGCCGACATCGGCAAGGCGCAGGCGCTGCTGGGCTATGCGCCCACGCACCGCATCGAAGAGGGCCTGCAACAGGCCATGGATTGGTACGTCCGCGACCTGCAAGGGTCGCAAGCGGTATCCGAATAAGCAAGAAGAAAGCAAGAAGAACTGGAGGGCTGACGTGTTTAGAATCTCTAACCACTACGTGTCGAAGATCGTTTCCGTGTTGCTGGTCGTGGAAGTGCTGGTGCTGCTCGGCGCCGCCTACGCCGGCGCGGCCCTGCGCTACATCGAGGTCGGCAATGGCGTGACCCTGCCGCCGCTCGATCATTTCTTTACCTCGGCCGTCGCCTTTGCCCTGGCCATCGTGTTCAGCATGAGTGCGATGGGCATGTACCAGCTCGACTTCGAGGACGGCCTGCGCCACCCCTTCCTGATGAAGCTCCTGCCGTCGTTCGTGATGGGCTTCCTGATCCTGACCCTGGTGTTCTACATCGCGCCCGAACTGTCGCTGGGCCGCGGCATCCTGCTGATGGTGTTCGCCCTGTCGGCGGCGGGCATCTACCTGGCGCGCATGATCTTCTTCAAGACTTCGGAAGCACGCTTCCTGCAGTCGCGCATCCTGTTCCTCGGCGGCGGCGCGCTGGCCAAGGAATGCGCCGATCTTGCCGACCGCGCCGCGCGCTACCACCGCTACGACATCGCCGGCTTCCTGCCGAGCGCCGGCGAAGAGGTGTGCGTGCCGCAGAACGGCCTGCTCAAGGTGCGCGAGGGCGATTCCCTGGTCAAGCTGGCGCGCCAGTACAGCGTGCAGGAAATCGTGGTCTCGGTGCAGAACCGCCGCGGCGGCTTCCCGATCAAGGAACTGCTGGACTGCAAGCTGCAGGGCGTGAAAGTCACCGACGCCGCCACCTTCTTCGAGCGCGAGACCTGCCAGATCCGCGTCGATTCGATCCAGCCGAGCTGGCTGGTGTTCGGCGGCGGCTTCGACCAGAGTTTCGTGCGCACCTTCATGAAGCGCAGCTTCGACCTGGTGTGCAGCACCGCGATCCTGGTGCTGACCTTCCCGCTGATGCTGCTGGCCGCGCTGGCCGTGCGGCTGGAAGACCGCGGTCCGATCTTTTATTCGCAGGAGCGCGTCGGCAAGGACGGCAAGAGCTTCTTCGTCCATAAATTCCGCAGCATGCGCGCCGATGCCGAAAAGGGCGGCAAGCCGCAGTGGGCGGCGCAGAACGACCCGCGCGTCACGCGCGTGGGCAACTTCATGCGCAAGACCCGGATCGACGAACTGCCGCAGATCCTGAACGTCTTCAAGGGCGAGATGTCCTTCGTCGGCCCGCGTCCGGAACGTCCCTATTTCGTCGAGCAGCTGATCGAAGTGGTCCCGTACTACAACGTCCGCCACAGCATCAAGCCGGGCATCACCGGCTGGGCCCAGGTGCGCTACGGCTACGGTTCCTCGGCCGAGGACGCGCTGCAAAAGCTGCAGTACGACCTGTATTACGTGAAGAACAACAGCCTGTTCCTCGACTTCCTGATCCTGATCGATACGCTGAAGGTGGTGCTGTTCCGCAGCGGCCGCTAAGGGTGTGCGGTTCGACCTGTCCCGGCTGCGGCCGGGATCCGTTTTTTGCGGTTGCCGCGCGCGCCCTCCACAACCATGGATAGTGTTTCCCTGACCCGTATCGCCGCCTTCAGCTATGGCTTTGCCGCCATCGGCTTCGTGGCGCTTGCCGTGCCGCTGCTGACCGGCTGGCGCAGGCGCGCCTATGGCCCGGTGCTGACCCTGGCCTGCGTCGCCACGGCGCTCTGGGCCGCTGCATTGACCGCGGCCGCCAGCGACAGGATGCTGTGGACGGACCTCAGCGACGCCATGGAAGTGGCGCGCAACGCCGCCTGGTCGCTGTTCCTGGTGGTGCTGCTGGGCGACTACCATGAAAAGGGCAGCCGCCTGCCGTTCGGCCTGCGACCCGCGCTGTTTATCGCCGCCGTCTGCTACCTGCTGGCCCTGGGCGCCGCATTCGCCGGCTACTGGGACCTGGCCCTGCTCGACTCGGTGCTGCCGGTGACGGCGCGCGTGGCCCAGGCCGTGGGCGGCATGCTGCTGGTCGAGCAGGCCTACCGCAACAAGACGGCCCAGGAACGCTGGGCCATCAAGTTCGTCTGCCTGGCCATCGGCGGGATGTTCGCGTATGACTTTTACCTGTATAGCCACGCGATGCTGTTCCGCGAAGTCGATCCCGACATCTGGGCCGCGCGCGGCGTGGTGAACGCGCTGACGGTGCCGCTGATCGCGGTGTCGATGCGGCGCGCCAAGTCCTGGAGTTCGCCGCTGGCGGTGTCGCGCCGCGCCATGTTCCACTCGGCCGCGCTGTTCGGCTCCGCGATCTACCTGCTGGCGATGGGTTCGGCCGGCTACTACCTGCGCTACTTTGGCGGCAGCTGGGGCACGGTGATGCAGGTGACTTTCCTGTTCGGCGCCTTGCTGCTGCTGGCGGGGATCCTGTTCTCGGGCACCTTCCGCGCCTGGCTGAAGGTCTTCATCAGCAAGCATTTCTACAGCTACGGCTACGACTATCGCGAAGAGTGGATGCGCTTCACGCGCACCCTGTCCGGCGGCGGCGAGAACCTCGGCGAGCGCGCCATCCAGGCGGTGGCGGCGCTGGTGGAAAGCCCGGGCGGGGTCCTGTGGCAGCGGCGCGAGTCGGGCAACTTCGAGCCGCTGGCGCACTGGCAGGTGCCGGCCGTCGACACGGTCGAGCCGGGCGACTCGGCCCTGTGCCGCTTCCTCGAAAGCACGCAGTGGGTCATCGACCTGGGCGAAACCATCACCGAGCCGGAAAAATACGATGGCCTGGAACTGCCGCAGTGGCTGAAGGAGTACCCGCGCGGCTGGCTGGTGGTGCCGCTGATGATGGGCAGCCAGCTGTTCGGCTTCGTGGTGCTGCAGACCGCGCGCAGCCCGATCAAGCTGAACTGGGAAGTGATCGATTTGCTCGACATCGCCGGCAGCCAGGCCGCCAGCTACCTGGCGCAGCAGGAAGCGGCGAATGCGCTGATGGTGGCGCGCCAGTTCGAGTCCTTCAACCGCATGTCGACCTTCGTGGTGCACGATCTGAAGAACCTGGTGTCGCAGCTGTCGCTGATGAACGCCAACGCCGAGAAGCACAAGGACAATCCCGAGTTCCAGGCCGACATGCTGGAAACCGTCTCGCTGTCGGTGCAGAAGATGCGCCTGATGCTGCAAAAGCTGAGCCGCATCGACGTCCAGGAAACGCCGGCGCCGCAGGCCCTGGAAACGGTGGTGCGCCAGGCGATGGCGGGCAAGGCGGCGTTCGAGCCGCGCCCGCAGCTGCAGGTCAGGGAGGCCGGCCTGCGCGTGCTGGCCGACCGCGAACGCCTCGAACGCGTGCTCGGCCACCTGATCCAGAACGCGATCGAAGCCACGCCGAAGACCGGCAGCGTGACGATTTCGCTGGCGCGCGCCGGCGAATCGGTGCAGGTCGAGATCGCCGACACCGGCGAAGGCATGAGCGAGGAATTCATCCGCGAGCGCCTGTTCAAGCCTTTTGAATCGACCAAGTCGGCCGGCATGGGCATCGGCGTGTTCGAAAGCCGCGAATACATCAACGAGCTGGGCGGGCGCCTGGAAGTGTCCAGCCAGCCCTCGCTCGGCACCACGTTCAAGGTCATCCTGCCGCTCTACCAGCGCGACGCGCTGCTCGAGCGGGCAGCCTGACCGTCCAGCAGACACAAGGAACACCGTGACACAGAATAAACCGAAACTCCTGATCATCGAAGACGACCCCGGCCTGCAAAAGCAGCTGAAGTGGAGCCTGGACGCCTACGACGTGGTCGTGGCCGGCGACCGCGAAGCGGCGCTGGCGCAGATCCGCCGCCACGAACCGGCGGTGGTGACCATGGACCTGGGCCTGCCGCCCGACCCGGACGGCTCGACCGAAGGCCTGGCCACGCTACAGCAGATCCTGGCGCTGGCGCCGGACACGCGCGTGATCGTCCTCACCGGTAACCAGGACCATGCCAACGCCGTGAAAGCCATCGGCCTGGGCGCCTACGACTTCCACCAGAAGCCCTGCGACCCCGAGGTATTGAACCTGGTGGTGCAGCGCGCCTTCTTCCTGCACACGCTGCAGCAGGAAAACCGCCGCATGCAGCAGCAGCAAGCCGATTCGCCGATGTCGGGCGTGATCTCGCGCGCCCCGAGCATGCTGAAGATCTGCCGCAATGTGGAGAAGGTGGCGCCGACCTCGGCCTCCGTGATGCTGCTGGGCGAATCCGGCACCGGCAAGGAGGTGCTGGCGCGCGCCGTGCACGCCTTGTCCCCGCGCGCCAAGGAACGCTTCATGGCGATCAACTGCGCGGCCATTCCCGAAAACCTGCTCGAATCCGAACTGTTCGGCTACGAGAAGGGCGCGTTTACCGGCGCGGCCAAGCAGACCAAGGGCAAGGTGGAACTGGCCCACGGCGGCACCTTCTTCCTCGACGAAGTCGGGGACCTGCCGATGCCCCTGCAGGCCAAGCTGCTGCGCTTCCTGCAGGAGCGCGTAATCGAGCGCATCGGCGGCCACGAAGAGATTCCGGTCGACGTGCGCATCGTCTGCGCAACCCACCAGAAGCTGAAGGAACTGTGCGCCACCGGGCGCTTCCGCGAAGACTTGTATTACCGTCTGTCGGAGATCGTGGTGACGATTCCGCCGCTGCGCGAGCGCGAAGGCGATGCGGCCCTGCTGGCGCACCACTTCAAGAACAAGTTCTGCGCCGCCGAGTCGCGCCCGTCGCTGCACTTCGCGCCGGACGCGATCGCCGCCATCGAGGCCTACAACTGGCCGGGCAACGTGCGCGAGATGGAAAACTACATCAAGCGCGCCGTCATCATGGCCGACGGGAACACCATCGTTGCCGACGACCTGGGCCTGCCGGGCGAGGGACTGGAAGAAGAACCGATCAATCTGCGCCAGGTGCGCGACGAAGCCGAGTACAAGGCCATCGTCAAGGCGCTGGCGCGGGTGGACGGGAATATCGTCAAGGCGTCCGAGATCCTCGGCATCAGCCGCCCGACCATGTACGACCTGATGAGCCGCCATAACATCAAGACCGGACCGTGAAGCGCCTGGTCGGCGCGCTGGCGCTGCTGTTCGTGGGCAGCGTGGCCGGCGCGCTGGCGTTTTTGCAATCGCAAGGCGTGGCGCCACGCGCGCTGGCGCCGTACCTGCTGCACCGTACGAGTGGCCACAATGCGCTGGTCGAAGCTGCCGGCCGCGTCACGGCGGGCGCCTTGCAGCGCCTGGACCGCGGCCCTTATTTGCGCCAGGCCCTGCCGCCGCTGGTGGTCGGCGCCCAGCCGCAGGCCGCCCGCACTGAAGGCGGCAACGAACGCCTCGTTGCCACGGTCGAGGAAGCGCGGCGGGCGCTGGCCACTACTGCCCCCGGCGACGTCATCACCTTCCTTCCCGGCAGCTACGCGGTGAAAGGCAAGCTGTTCGCCAGCCGTCCCGGCAGCGCGGAGGCGCCGGTCGTGGTACGCGCCGCGCGTCCCGGCACGGTGCAGATTGCCTTCGACAGCGCCGAGGGCTTCGTGGTGTCGGCGCCGTACTGGCGTTTCGAAAATTTGACTATTCGCGGCGCCTGCCGCCACGACGACAACTGCCAGCACGCCTTCCACGTGGTCGGGAATGCCCATCATTTCGTCGCCCGCAACAACACGCTGGCCGACTTCAACGCCCACTTCAAGATCAACGGCGAAAAGGGCGCCTTTCCCGATCAGGGCCTGATCGAAGCGAACACCCTGTCCAACACGGGCGTGCGCCGCACCGCCAGGCCGGTGACGCCGATCGACCTGGTCGGCGCCAGCGACTGGACCGTGCGCGCCAACATCATCCGCGACTTCGTCAAGGGCAGCGGCGACCGCATCAGCTATGGCGCCTACGCCAAGGGCGGCGCCCAGCGCACGGTCTTCGAGCGCAACGTGGTGCTGTGCGAGGAAACGCTGCTGGGCGAGCCGGGGCAGCGCGTCGGCCTGTCGTTCGGCGGCGGCGGCACCGGCAAGCGCTATTGCCGCGACCGCCAATGCATCACCGAGCACGACGAAGGCATCATGCGCGCCAACCTGGTGGCCGGCTGTTCCGACGTCGGCATGTACCTGAACAGCGCGGCGAGCACGCGCATCGTCGACAACACCCTGCTCGACACGGCCGGAGTGCAGGTGCGCTTCCCCACCAGCAGCGCCACCTTCGAGGGCAACCTGGTCGATGGACCGATCCGCAGCGATGCCGGCGGTGTGGTGCGCTTGGGTGAGAACCTGGTCACGCCGATCTGGCAGCTGTACCTGGGGCGGCATCCGCAGCGGGCGCTGTTCGTGGATAGCGCCCGCCTGGATTTGCGTTGGCGGGATGGCGCATCGCGTCGTCAAACAGGGGAACCTGGCAGCGATCTGTGCGGCCAGGGGCGCGGGACACAACGCGCTTTCGGTGCATTCGACGATTTCAGGCAGTGCCTGCAGGCTGTGCAGTGAGAATGGAAGGCTTATCGATAGATTTGTTTCGATAAGGCTTCCAGCGATCCTTTTTCAGCCATAAAAGAAAGATTTCTTTCGATAGGCCAATGGATCAGTCCGGCACCGCCAGGATCACGCTCGACGCCTTGAAGATCGCCATCACGCCCTTGCCCACCGCCAGCTCCAGCGCGTCGCTGCTGTCGTTGGTCACGATCGCCGCCACTGCCACGCCGCCGTCCAGGTCGATCACGACCTCGGTGTTCACGGCGCCCGGCTGCACGCGCGACACGGTGCCGCGCAATTGGTTGCGCGCCGAGAAGCGCGCGGTTTCGTCGGCCGCCACCAGGATGATCGACGAGGCCTTGATCAGCGCATAGGCTTCGGCGCCCGGCGAGAGGCCGAGTTCCTGGGTGCTGCCGTGGGTGATGACGGCCACGATGCGGTGGCCGCCGGCGACGTCGAGTGCGATCTCGTCGTTGACGGCGCCGGTCTTGACCGAGGCAACTTTGCCCAGGAACTGGTTACGGGCGCTGGTGCGCATGCTGATTCTCCTGATGACGTGGTAGTCGTCGGCGAGGCCTGCGCTCTGCCGTCCCAACTGTTCGACAAAGCGCCGGTGTTCCTGTTCCACTTGCTGGAAGTTCTGCACCAGCTGGGCGCCGCGTTGCGTGAGGCGGGTGCCGCCGCCGCCCTTGCCGCCGGCCACGCGCTCGACCAGCGGCTCGCCGGCCAGGTTGTTCAT
>Ga0209023_10008076_pt1 | contig 10636 bp, 8 predicted proteins | sample LakOneMetagenome_FD_187468 | JGI IMG/M metagenome (GOLD analysis project Ga0209023, IMG submission 187468) | Freshwater and sediment microbial communities from Lake Erie, Canada (SPAdes) (version 2) | ecosystem: Environmental > Aquatic > Freshwater > Lentic | place: Lake Erie, Canada | collected...
AGTGATCTGAAACTTGTTGATCACCCTCAACGTTTCCTTGCAGACGCACGTCCACATGATCCGCACTATAGCGACCACCGAGCGTCAATTCTTGATCGCTATAACTTGATTCTGCAAATGGGCGAGGAAAATTTTGATGATCCGTGGAGACTTGCGCTTTCACAACAGCAGTCGACTTTAAATCTCGAAGTTGTTGTTGGACGCGCGCGATGGTGCCTGTCTCTAATGCAGTCGACGGATGCGCATGAGTCAAAGAAGATTCGATTTCCTCTTGACTCATTGGCCACGTGGAAAGACTAATGTCAATCACGCCCCGATCCGACAACCACGCTAAATCTTGCCGTAAATCCATATCTGGTGTAATAAGTCCCGCAGCGCTCGCTTCCATTGCACCGGTAAGCAGTCCAAGCGTAATCATCAACTTCGTTTTAAAAAACATATCACTCTCTTTTTGCGAAATCGTTAAGTTACAATATTATAATTTACTTAGAAAACAGCATATTAGATTCAACAAAAATCATTAAAAAATTTTCCATCTTTGGTAAGAAGCCGAAAGATTATACTAACTTATACAACTACTTCCTAAATGAAAATTTTACCGACTCACCTTATTAGCTCACTAAATATAGAACTATACAGCTGAAGACATATTACTACCAACTGCACGCAATATGGTACCTGGTTCACATATTTCGTCATCGGCTACAACCACCCGATAAGCGGCGCAGGAACCTGCCTGCAACCAAGCACTGGAACCGATTTGTACTCCTCCAGCCAAGTGAACTCCAACACCCAAGTGAGCAAAATCAGCAAGTATCACATCATGATCAACTGTACTGTGCGCATTTATAATAGAGCCTTCGCCGATTTGGACATCTACACCGACCATGGCTAATGCCATAATGGCCGTGCCGTCACCAATGTTTGCGGTTGAACTAACACTTGCAGAGGGATGAATTACAGTCGCAAGATTAAGTCCTGTATCACGAATTATTTGCAACCATTTTTTACGAAGACTATTATTACCAACCCCTGGAATTCCAGCTGTCCATTGCGAAGCGATCTCAGGTAATCCTGCGATATTCGATAGTACAGGTAAGCCAAAAAAACTCTGAAGGTCAGGCCAACGATCATCAATAAATGCCACTTTTCCCCAAGTTTTGGATAATAATGCTGCCTCAGCCAGTGCCTTACCATGCCCTCCAGCACCCAGAATTAATAATGTATCTTCTCGCATGGCGAATCCTCTTTATAAGCAAATGTTTTTACTAATTGTAGAATATAAGAAATAAGCCGTACTCTTTTATATTTTACATTCCGTGCAATACAGAGCCTCTACTTGGATTCAAGAAATTAACCATTTGATATTATTTAAGTTAATGAGATACACCATCTCGCACCAGCACCTTAATAAAGGTGCGCCATAAGATCAAGAAATCAAATACAAAGGATCGCCTATGCAAATAATCAACATCAAGCTTGACTTTTTCTGGTATAGGCAACTCATCCCGACCATTAATCTGAGCCCATCCAGTTAAGCCTGGCAAAATTTTATGCACACCATAAGAAGTGCGTAATTGAATTAAATCGTCTTGATTAAAAAGAGCAGGTCTTGGTCCAACCAAGCTCATGTCACCCTTCAAAATATTCCAAAGCTGAGGCAACTCATCCAAACTACTTTTTCTTAAAAAACCGCCCACTGGTGTTAAAAAATAATCTGGATTAGTCAGTAAATGTGTGGCTACGGCTGGCGTTCCAACATGCATACTTCTAAATTTCGGCATTTCAAAAACGATATTGTCTTTACCAATTCGCTTAGACCAATACAAGATAGGGCCTTTAGATGTTACCTTGACAACGATTGCTATTACCAACAGTGGTATTAACAGAATGATTACTGCTAATAAGCAAACGCATAAATCAAAGAGTTTTTTCATTATGAAAATCCTGCGCAGTTTTATATAACCCTTGGTCAACACTAATCTTGGGGCTCCACCCAAGCATATTTTTAGTCTTCGAAATATCTACCTGCAATGACTCGCAAAGGCGCTCCGCAACATCACCTTTGCCAAGCATTCGAGCCCCAAATATGATCAAAGCACTTGGGACAGAAAACAATCTCGCAGGTGCATTAAGAGCCCGTCCCATCCGCCGTAATAGGTCTGTCGTGGACAGATCCTCTCCATCAGATACCAAAAAGGTTTGATTTGCGGCATTAGGATGATAACTGCACAGAACAATCAAATCTATTAAATTCTCAATAAACACAAGACTCCGGTGGTTTTTGATTAGACCGAGTGGTAGAGGGACTCCACGACTCAGCCAAAGCATCATGCTACGAAAATTTGCCTTTACCCATGGTCCATATACAAGCGGCGGTCGGATGATGACGACCTCCAATCCAGTTTGCTCAGATAATAGACGTAATCCTTGTTCGGCTTCCTGTTTAGAAATGCCATAAGGATCCGATGGCAAAGGAGTATCATCAGCAAAAAATGGTTTTCCAGTGATTGTTTTCTCACCGTTTACTTTGATAGAGCTGATAAAAATAAACCGCTTCACACCTGCAGAAGCCGCTTGTCGAGCTAGATTTAATGTGCCATCCACATTCACCCTACGAAACTCTATTAGTGGTTCAGCCTCTTGTTCACGCATAACATGGACACGGGCTGCTGTATGCACGACCACATCAACATTATTTAATGCCAACTGCCAATCAGTTTGACCATCAATATTACCTACAGCTATTGTATCAGCATGATAACCACGCGTTGCTTTCTTGGTCATATAGCCGCGTTCAACTAGGATTTCTGCCAGTCTCTTGCCCAAGAATCCGTTTGCACCTGTTACTAAAATCACATCCTTCATCTTTACTAAGCCTCAATTTTATAAGCAACCAAATATATTAAAAAAAATATGGTGTTTATTTAGCATAAGAATGTCTCGGGCTTTAGATAACCGTCCGTTATAGTAGTAGCTCATGATAAATATCCAGATGCTTCCGGGTGATGCGCTTAATATCAAATTCATCTTCTGCAAGAACTCGCCCCGCTGCACCCATAGATTGCCGAAGCAAAGGCTGTTCCAGCAACCTTATGATTGCATCGGCTAGCGCATGACTATCGTATGCGGGCACTAAAAGCCCTGTTCTGTCCGGGATAATTGCATCTCGACAACCAGGTACATCCGTCGTTACGACAGCCCGACCACAGGCAGCAGCCTCAACCAACACTTTAGGCAATCCCTCACGATAAGAGGGCAAAACTACCACATGAACAGTTGCGAAGAATGATGCTATATCTGTGCAATAGCCACTGACAACCACATATCCGCTTTGTTTAATTGACTCGATATTAGCTAGTGATAGCGATGCTGGGTTACCTTGATCAACATCACCCACCAATACAAATTGCGACTTAATGCCACGCTCATGAACTTCTTTTGCGGCTGAGACAAACTCCCATACCCCCTTATCTTTCAATAAACGTGATGCCATCGCCACAACCAGTACGCCTTCGGGCTCAGGGACATACCTGCATGTGGAAAGATTAGCTCCCGATCCACGAATCATAACGGCTTTATTGACGGGTAATACATTCATAGCTACGAGCAGATCACGGTCATCCATATTTTGAAAAATCACACGTAAATTCTTATGTCCCAACGCAAACCGATAAAATACCTTAACTATCGCTCTTATTAGGCGAGCTTTAAAACCAGACGCTAAAAATACGAATCCTAAACCAGATACCGCAGCAACAACCGCCTGAATACGAGCTAAACGCGCAGCAATACCCCCGTACAAGACAGGCTTAATTGTGACCAAATGAACCAGATCTGGCTTTATGGAGCGAAATAAACAATAAATCGAGATGATGCAAATCATCTCATGAAGCAGGTTACGCCCACTACGACTGAGCGGTAGAACATGAAATGGAAATCCATACGCCTTAATATCGTCCACGGCTTTACCTTCTGCTGTTGCAACGTGGACTTCATGCCCCTCCGCCTTCGCTGCAAGAGCAATCGGTAAACGATGAGAAAGAAAAAAAGCTGGATCATTGACGACAAATAATATTTTAGACATACATCCGCTCAATCTTAGAAAATATGACAAGAGCTGCTATCACTGCAATAAGCGGCATCTGGATTAAAATCACAACTAAAGCCAAAAACATCGACCTACGCAGTTAGACTTGTTTCACCTATGCTAGTTTACAAGGGGCAAGAGTGGGTTACCAAATTGTGAAATGTATTTATGCCCAACTAGCTCCGAACCTATTTGATTCAGGTGGCTTCCCTTACCATACAATGGAATTCCATCAATCTGAGAAACACACCGCTCCTGATCACATATTACTTTTGTCGGGTCAATAATCATTAACTTAGGATATTTTTGCACTAACCTATTCAGCACAGCATTCCATGCTCCGGCATTTTTCAATTGATCATGTAAATTAACATCACAATTATCTGATCGACTAAACCTTTCATTCTTCAATGTGCAGTCAGCATGTATTGAACCCAGTTCAGGCGTATCGTTAATGATTACCGCTATCGAACCAGCATCTTGAATCAGACTAATCGCCTGTGCCAGTTTAATTTCAAAAACTTTTCGTGAGGCGATATTTCCACCTAAAACCTCAAAATTTCCACCATTATAATGCTCTGTAAACGCCGCCCCTAGAATTACGGCTTTATAGTGAGTATCTCTAATCTTCTTAACTAATATCTTATTTCTTAACGCAAATCTTTCCATTTCAACTTTTGCGCCATTAACCTCATAGAAACTCTGCGTATCTGGCAGAAAAATCGTATTACTTTGTGTAATATCATATCCTCTTAGCCCAGCGTCTTTTGCCATCACGTCCAGCATTCCTGTGAAATGATTCGCGTGAGAATCTCCAACCAATAAAAAATCAACAGGTCTGTTTTTGATCCCTAATACGCATTGATCTGGAGGCATGGGATTTTCAACATTTCCTTCATTACATCGTCCACGTATAACATTAGGAAAGCTTAATAAAGCTTCAGACTTCATATCAAGGCTCTTAGAGAAACGTTGAGGCCAGCCTTTTTCAGATTTTGCATAAGCAGAAAAACTAAAAAGAGCCAGTGCTGGCATTAAAAATCCGAAGCCTATTACCTTCATACTACTGTATTTTTTTAGATTTTGGATTGGTTTTTCGATATATGAGTATGTGATCTGAGATAAAAATAATGTCGCGATAATGATTAAACCACCTACCTGCCAATTAATCACAATTTCATAAATATTAATAAAAGCGATAATAGGCCAATGCCAGAGATATGCGGGGTACGATAATTTCCCAATGCGCACCATTGCTGGAGTTGAAAGTAACCTCCCAACAACATTAATTCGACTATCACTAAATTGCAAAATAAGCGCAGCGCCTAGACAGGGTAGAACTGCTGCCAATCCTGGGAAGTACATGTCACTTTTGTACGTCACGGCAGTAAAAAAAATTAAGCACAGACCGATCAAGCTAAGAAGCATGCTCGTAATACGTCCAAATGTAACCTTGGGTAAAAAAATGAGTATTGCGCCAATCATTAGCTCAAATATTCTCGTGGGCATTAAATAATAAGAAGCAGAAATATAATGTTTCACGCCATATTCAGAGATAGCGATGCTAAAAATCAATCCCACCAGTAGCAATGGGAAAATAAAGGGTTTTCTAAAACACTTCACCAGAAGGAGTAGAACAAATGGCCAAAAGATATAAAATTGTTCTTCAACAGCCAAGGACCAAAGGTGTAAAAGTGGAATGACATCTGCGTTTGAACCAAAATAACCACCAACCTCACGCCACATATAAAAATTAGCCATAAAAGCTGTCGAATATGCAACGCTTTTAAAGTAATTCAGAATTTCTGCGGGTAGCATAACAACGATACTGGCAATGGTGACCGCAATAAGTACGATGAAGTAAGCTGGGGCCAGACGAAGCACTCGTCGCTTATAGAACCCCGTAAATGAGAACTCACCCGCCAGAATCTCTTTGTAAACAATTGAGGTAATCAAATATCCAGAAATAACAAAAAAGACATCAACGCCTATAAATCCACCAGAGAAAACCGACCAACCAAGATGATTAAAAATAACCAGCATGACTGATATTGCACGTAAACCATCTATTTCAGGACGGTAAGTAATAGACATCTATACGTCTCCAATGAGCTTAATGCAAAAACCCTTATTCTTAAGAACGCTATGGATGCTTAAACAATCGAATAAGGAAATACAATCAACTAAAAAATCTTAAAACATAAATGGTTGGCTTAAAAGAAATCCTAAGCTGCGCCCAAAAAAACCAACCATCAGCATCAAACACCGCAATATAAATCACCAAACTTTTTTACATACAAAAAGCAATGCCAAAGGGCACCATCAAAAGCGCTAAAATTACTCTTGATGACTTTTCTTTAATTTTGACTGAGTCCAAATTGAAAAATATCTCTGAGCAACACTATCCAGCTCATAATTCTGTTTAATAATTTCCCTACATGCTAATGATAAAGAGCATTTTTCCCCGAGTGGCAAGTCTGCATATTTTAAAATTGCATCAGCCAAGGCAACCGCATTTTTCGACTCCACAACCAGACCAGCATCTCGCACTATAGCAGCGGCATCCCCGACATTGGTCGTGACGCATGGCACTCCAGAGGCCATAGCTTCAATTAAGACATTTGGAAAACCTTCCGTAATGGAAGATAAAACAAACAAATCGATTTCATTATAGAATTTAGGCATATCAGCAACTTGCTCGCATAACGTAATGCGGCTAGTTTCAACCTTATTTTTTTCGATCAACTGAACAATCTCTTGATTTTTCTCTGATACATTCGAACCAGCTAATCTAAAAAAAATACTGTTGTTCCTTTGCTGAACTCGCGCGATCGCTTCAAACAGATAAGGAAAACCTTTGGCTTCATGGTATCGACCAGCAAATCCTACGATGGTCTGATCTGAATGAATTGTTTTCTCTGAACTAAACTCTTGAACTGGAATTCCATTTGGAATGACGACATTCTTTTGATTTTTAAAACCAAAAGTTTGATGTTGAATGCGCGAAGATTCAGCACAAAACAAAATAGTATTAGGACAACTTGAAAGAAATCGACTTGCTTTTAAAGCAATTTTTGTACTGAGTGACTCTTCTTTAATAGAGGTCAGTGAATGGTGAATGCCCCACACCAAAGCAGCCTCACTAGAATTCGCGAGCGTAGATAAGACATTGGCGTGGTACATCCAGCTTTGAATCACATCAGGTTGAATTTCTTTAATTATTTCTCTGAGCTTAAAAACAGTCATTGGCGTATTAATTAAACGCCAACCGAGCGCTCTTGAAGTTTTGCATCGTTGCAATGATGCTGCATATAAATCAGAAATTTGCATGAGTGAGATGATGTGATGTTCCACTTCAGGCAAGCTCTCAATGAGGCGAGAAAGCATTTTTTCAGCTCCCCCCATACCCGAATAATCAGTAATAATATGAACAACTCTCAACATCACATCGTATTCCACGCTCATGGAGCTAAGCTAAACATAGAGGATAAAGCAATAAAATTTCATTTTGATACTAACTGACAACTTAAAATATATCTCTTAAGCACTGGCTACTTGTACTTTTCCGTAATCGAGTTTGCAATATAAGCCCAACTAAACACGTTTGTATTATCAATCGTTTTACATGAATTACCAAAAAAAACTCTTATCGCAACAGCATATTGTTCGCACTCAAAATCAGTAATCACTTTTGCTTGCGGATATTTTTCCAATAGGTGAGATATCCCACCAGCATTCGAGGTCACAACTGGAAGACCAAAAGTGAGTGCTTCCAAGACGGCAGTCGGAGTGCCTTCACGAAACGACGTCAATAAGAACAGATCCGCCTTCTCGTAATAAGAGGCTAATTCATCTCCATATTTCTCACCTAACAGAACAATATTTTTTAAACCTAATGTGTTGATTTTATCTTGTAGTTTCTGACGTTCCTCGCCTTCACCAATGATTTCAAAATCACACTCCAACATTTGAGAAGCTAATAATATGATAAAATCGATATTCTTAACTTTCTTATAATTACATACAGAAAGAATCACAGGCCGTTTAGAAACACTCTTTACTGTAGTTAAAAACAGCCTCGCACGATTTAATAATTGGTCATCAATACCACTCGGCTGAAAATAGCAAGGGACCGCTGAAATCTTTGAAAGGATTTGATAGCTTAAAAAACCCGTCGCAAACATCACATCTACGGGTTTTATAAAATAACGTAACAACTTATACCGCAATCCATGCTCAGAGAGCTCACCATGAACACTGAAAGCAAGACAACGAGCCTTGACGATTTTTTTAACTACACCCGCTAAACACAAATGCCCCCAATCTCCATGAACATGAACAACATCAGCCCTGACCCCTTCCTTTAATATTTTCACAATAACAAGAAAATAAAAAATAATGGCCCCTAAAAAAGCAGGCTTGATAGACGATAAATCAAAAGAAGGCGCGATGGCATAGTCATTAGATGAAATCGAATCACCCGAATTATAAAAAACAGTAACCTCATGTCCTGCCTTTAACTGCTCTTGAGATAAAAAGGCGATATGCTTTTCCATACCTCCAGAACACGGAGGTAACCGCAAATAGATGCGTAAAATTTTCATTATTTATGCACCCAAAATAGCATTTCTGTATTTTTTAAAAACCACTTCAGCCTCATAGTTTTCAAGAACGTAATTTCTCGCAGCGACACCTAGTTGTCGTCTTAATGTCTCACTTTGTAAACGTGTTAATGCAGAATTCAGCTCTTGATGTGTAAAATCAGATAACAATATTCCAGTGTATTCAGATTGAATGATATCTTTAACATACCCTACATCTGTAGTGATGACGGGCAAACCCACCATCATCGCTTCTAAAATAGCTCTAGGCGTGCCTTCAGCGATTGAGTAATGAATATAAACATCTTGTGTAATCAAAATATTACTAATTTCACTTTGACTAATATTCTGTTTGACCAGAAGCTCAACATTCAAACTATTGGCTAAAGCGATACATTTTTCTTTTAGTGGACCATGATTTCCGATGATTATCAAGGACACAGGAATATTCAACTTTGAAATATTTTCAATGAGTTGCAAATGATTTTTAACACTATTAAAAGCACCCACAGTGACTAACTTTAATTTTTTTTCAGTCGACAATGCATAATGTTCTTTAAAAACATTAAAAATATTTTTATCAACTCTCACTGGAACCACTATAGATTTTTTCCGATTTTCCAGTCCATAAACCCTTTCAATATCATCCAACATTGAAGTGGATAAAACACGTATACATTGCGCCCGTTTAAAGCTAAATGAACTCACGAGTCGATAGAACCTAAAATGCCATTTTCCTTTTTGTATTCCACAAAAATACATCACACCATGTATTTCAATAAAAAGACGGAACTGATAAAAAAAACTCAAAATTGCCGCCGTTAATCCCCCAACAACGGGAGACTGAGCAATAACATGGCTAACTTTATATTTAGGGATCAAAAATAAAATGATCCAGCTGGTAAACATAAAATAAAAAGCGCTATTGCCGATTTTTGGCAACAAATGCAGATAGATATTCCCTTCTTGAGAGTAACTATATTGATTGTCTAAACTCCGTGCGACAACATGATACTCGTCAACACCCGCACTTAATTGTTGCCAGATATTTTTTGTATGATGATTAGCGGGCAGAGGAGGATAACAATTTGCGCTTAAATGCATAATGACTGTCTTAGTCATGGAATATTTCCTTGATATACATATCAGCAATTACAGGGGTTGCAAATCTTTTCACTGTATTTAAGTTCTCAGCAATCAAATTTTTCCGTAATTCAGGATTTTCAATAAGTCGGGCTAAAGCTGTGACAAATGCATCTCGATCATCCCGAGGCACGACAAGTTCTGCTTGTAATTTTCCAACAATCTGATGAGTTCCACCAGCATCAGTAGCCACAATAGGCAATCCAGATGCCATTGCCTCCAAAACGACTCGAGGAAATCCTTCGTTATAGCTTGGCTGAATGAATATATCTGTTTTTTGATAGAGTACGGCTATATCTTTATTCGGGATTGGTCCAGAAAGCGTTATCAGTGAAGCCAACTTTAGACGATTAATACTGTCTTCGAGCTCCTTCTTTTCAGGGCCTCCGCCGACAATCGTTAAATGGAACTTTAGTTTAGGATACTTATTAGCGAGCTCTTGAATTATATAAGGCAAATAAAACATTGTTTTTCTGACTGGTGACAATCGGTGCACCATCAGAAGTTTAACCACATCTTGCGCACTATTTTCCGATTCTTTTGCAGGAGTAAATCTTGATAAATCAATATCATTATAGAGTATTTTTATTTTTTTAGAATTTACACCGACTACGTTTGCATAGTATTCGCCCATAAATTCTGGGCCGGTTACGAAGTGACTCGTTATTTTTCGCGCTAACCAGTTTGGAACAAAAGATTTTACATACCAAATGATTTTTTTTAGATTAAATGGCTGCGCCATATCAAATTCGTAAACTGTCCCACTTTGCCACAAATATGTTTTTGCTCGATTCATACTCCC
>Ga0209023_10008077_pt1 | contig 10635 bp, 10 predicted proteins | sample LakOneMetagenome_FD_187468 | JGI IMG/M metagenome (GOLD analysis project Ga0209023, IMG submission 187468) | Freshwater and sediment microbial communities from Lake Erie, Canada (SPAdes) (version 2) | ecosystem: Environmental > Aquatic > Freshwater > Lentic | place: Lake Erie, Canada...
CACCGAGATCACCCCAACACAGCCGCCCACCGACGGCGCCGAACAACCCGGAACGGAGGTCGCCTGAACAACCCGATCCACAGGTATTGACAATTTCTCGACGGCGGCAACCCATACCGCATAAACCGCACACGAACGGGTGCCACCTTTATCAGCAGACAGCTAGCAGACGGTGAACACACCCGAATGGTTTTAGGCAAAGACGACCTAACCAACGTGTGCAATGCACTGATAGATTTAGCAGAACAGGACACTAATCCATGAACACAATCACTCCCGAGGCTTTCGAGTTCTCACTAGACACCGACAGCCACGACCAGCCATATATCGGTCTCGGTCTTGTACTCGCAGACGGCCAGGGGTTGACCGTCGCAATGACCGCGCAGAGCGCGCAGTACGTCGGCCGCGCACTGGTCGCACATAGCGATTACCTCGCGGGCCGCGAACCGCGGGAATGGTGAGCGGCATACAACGGCCTTGTCTTGGCTGCGGAAAGCTCATAGGTAGCGGCAGCCGATGCGGCCCATGCCGACCGCAACCCAAACGCACCGCACCCGAACGCGGATACGACCACCGCTGGCGGCAACTCTCAACCAAACAACGAAAAGCCAGCCCATTCTGCGAACGCTGCGGCAGTACCCAAACGCTCGAATGCGATCACATAATCCCGCTGGCCGAACGACCAGACCTGGCACTGGAACCGCTTAACACGCGCGTCCTATGCCGAACCTGTAACCGATCACGCGGCAACCGAGCAACCGACGCCGAACGTAAGCAGGTACTCGATGCGATCACTCGGCGTAAGCAACGGCTAGCGCGCTTCTACGCAAGCCAACAGTGAGGGTGTGCGCGATCCGCACCGGGAGTATCAATCCGATATGGCTGAGCCTGACCTGCACAAACACCGCTAAGGCCAACGCTAAGGCCGTGACCAGCGGCTAAGCACGCTAAGCGCAACGCTAACGACAGCCCGCAGCAAACAAACCTTAGCCTTAACGCTAAGCACCAAAAAGGCTTTGACCTGCGGAAACAGTGTGGCCGACGCAGCCGGTGGGGAGTGACCCCAGCTAAGCCGTCCAGGCTACTCGAACGGCCAGCCCGGAGCCGCGCGATAGGGCACCAAATACTAGTAAAACATGCGCTGACCAGCGCTTACAACTTCATAAGGGGGTGGCAGCTTATGAGCCGTCCCAAACTTTTGGACTCAACACGGCTTCCGTTCCGGTCCACGAAATCGGGTACGGCCCGTTTCGCCGCTTGGGTTGAGCGCTTCATTCGGGTACCTAAGGGCACCGGGGCCGGTAAGCCGATGAAACTGCGGGACTGGCAGCTCGACCTCGTTGGGTCGGTAATGGACGCCGAGACTCAACCTCGTATTGCGGGGTGGTGTCTACCACGAGGCCAGGGTAAATCGACGTTGTGCGCGGTGTACGCCCTGTACGCCCTACTTGAGGGCGATATCGGTACGTCGGTGATTGTGGCGGCGGTTGATGAACGCCAAGCCGGGATTGTGTTCGGTATCGCGGCCCGCATGGTCGCTTTGCACCCGGAACTCGAAAAGCGAGTACAGGTCTTTAAGGAACGTATAGAGACGGGCCGGGGCGGCACTTTTCAGTGCCTACCGGCGTCCCCGGCGTCACTTGAGGGCCTGGATTACCACCTAGCCATTTGCGACGAGATCGGCCGTATTCTCCCGGAAACGTGGGAGGTTGTGGCCCTAGCGCAGGGTAAGCAGGAACGATCAACCCTTATCGGCATCGGCACTCCCAGTACTAACACGGATAGTGTTCTGGCGCGGCTGCGGGCATATTCGATTGAGCATCCCGAGGACACCAGTCAGGTTTACAAGGAGTTCAGCGCGGCGGGGTTTGAGGATCATTCGCCGGGTTGTGAGCATTGTTGGGAGCTGGCCAATCCGGCCTTAGATGACTTTTTGCATAGGGATGCTTTGCGGGCCCTGTTGCCGCCGAAGATGACCGAGGCACACTTTAGGCGGGCCCGGTTGTGCCAGCCGATTGACGTTAACGAGACTCCGTTTCTGGAATCGGCCGTGTGGGACGGCCTTGCCGTGGCGGGTGCGATCCCGGACGGGGCTGATGTGGTCCTGGCCCTGGACGGGTCGCTTAAGGATGACAGCACTGCGCTAGTTGTCGGCACCGTGGCCGGGGTACCGCATTTTGACACGCTCGGTGTGTGGGAGAAGCCGCCGGATAATGACGAATGGCGGGTGCCCGTACTGGACGTGGAACAGGCCATACGTGAGGCTTGTAAGCGGTGGCGGGTGCGCGAGGTTGCATTCGACCCGTATCTCTGGACCCGCTCAGCGCAAGCCTTGGCGGTCGAGGGCATCCCTATGGTGGAGTTTCGGCAATCACCGTCGCGGCAGACAGCGGCGACTACCGATCTGTATTCGGATGCGGTTAACGGTCGTCTCACACATTCTGGCGATGCGGACCTTAGGCGTCATGTGCTGAATGCGACGGTATTGGATACCGGTACGGGTTTGCGTTTGGCTAAAACTTCGCGGTCTAAACGGGCCGGGAAAATCGACTTGTGTACGGCGTTAATGATGGCTCATTCGAGGGCATCGTGGTTAGCGTCGCAGAAACCTAAGCGTAAACGGGCGTGGTCGTTCGCCGCTTAGCGCAACTGAAAAAGTAAGGAAAACATATGACTTCTCCACTATTGGTGGATTTGTTGCAGAAGCTCGACGGGCCGCAACACTATTATCGGGAATTGGAAGAATACGCCACTAACCGCCAACAGCTAGCTTATTTGAGCCCGGAGGCGCGTATTGCGTTGCCGTCGCTGAACCGTATAGGCACTAACTTGTGTGATCTTGCGGTGTCTAGTTTGGCTGAGCGGCTTAAGGTGACTGGTTTTCGTGGTTTAGATGTTTGGGACGATTGGCTGGCCAATAATCTCGATCAGCTTGCGGTTAATCTGCATCGTGAGGCTTTGACGTACGGGGATGCTTACGCGATTGTGTGGGCGCGGCCGGACGGGTCGCCGCTTGTCTCGATTGAGTCCCCTAAGCAGGTGGCCGCTATTTATGATCCGGCGACACGGGAGATTACCGCGGCAGTTAAGCGGTGGACCACTAAGACCGAGACTCATGCAATGGTGTATTTGGCGGATCGTTTAGAACATTGGCGGGCACTTACTGCGGGCGCGGCTAGTAGCGCGTTTGAACTTATCGAAACTATCCCGCATGTTTTGGGTGTTGTGCCGGTAGTCGGTTTTCGTAATCAAAAGTGGATTCTTGGTGATGGGCATTCTGAGCTGGATGACATTATCCCGCTGGTGGACGGCCTTAACGCCACGCTAAGCGGTTTGGCTGTTGCGCAGGAGTACACGGCCCGGCCGCGACGGTGGGCGACGGGTATTGAGCTGGTCGAAAAGCCGCTGCTCGACGCCAATAATGAGCCTGTCATCGGTGACGACGGGGAACCCGTTATGGAAGCGGTCAACCCTATTCCCGAGGGCAATCGGGCCATGATCAGCGAGGCGGAAAAGGCGGCGTTTGGCCAGCTTCCCGGTGCCGATCTGTCCGGGTATGAGGCCGCGGTAAGGATTTGGCTCGGTCAAATCATGGCCGTATCAGCATTGCCTGCGCATATGTGCGGAATTACGACCGAGAATCCCAGTTCATCCGAGGCTATTAGGGCCAGTGAATCGGCACTTACTGCGCGGGCGGAACAACGGCAGGCCGTGTTTGGCCGGTCCTGGGAACAGGTGGCGCGGCTCATGGTCGCGGTGCGGAACCGCACGCAAGTAGACGTTGTGCCGGTGATTGTGCAATGGCGCGACCCGAGTTCAACCAGCATCGCGGCGGAATCTGATGCTGTTACCAAACTTGTCCAGTCCGGGATTCTGAGTAAGTCTGGCGCGCTGCGCAGGTTGGGGTACACCGAACCGGAAATTGAGAAGGAACTCTATTACGCCGAGCGTGACGCTATGGCGACGGCTAATCCTGAGTTTTCTATGGCGGTCAGTAAGCACGCCGAGCTAATGCTTAACCACAATGATAAGACGGGGGATTATGCGGCATGAGTGATACAGAAACGCGCCCAGATGGCGCAGACAATGACGAAACCGACGCTACGGATACGGATACCGCCGAGACGGTAGATAACCCGGGAGACGGGCAGCTAGACGGCAATGCGGACAATTCCAAGACATTGGACGACCTGCGGCGGCTGCGGAACGAAAACGCGGCTTTGCGGGCCCGGACCAAGGCAGCCGAGGAACTGGCCGACAAGGCCGCTCGGCGGTTGCACCGGGCCCTCGTTGAATCGACGCATCGGTTGGAATATGCCGACGATCTCCCGTTTGATCCTGAGCACTTGGACGATGACACGAAACTCACGGCCGCGCTGGATGCGTTGCTGGCTGAGCGCCCCGGGCGGGCGAAGCGTGCCGTCGTCGGGGATGCCGGGCAGGGCAAGCGCGGCGGGGCCGATCCGGGTGTTGATCTGTTGGGCATCCTGCGGGGCGGCAAGTGATCGCCGGGGAAACCCTCACCGTCACCCGCGGCGCAACTGACAGGTTCGGCAACCGCGAGAACACCGGCACCCATGAGGTTGTCGGCGTGATCGCCTGGCACGGATTCACGAGGGCAACCGGCCAACGCGCGGAATCTGCCAGCGGAGCACCCGAACTGTATGTGAAAGCCGGTACCGACCTACGGGCCCGCGACCGAATCACACGCGCATCCGGGCAAGTGTTCGCCGTCGTCGGCGGACCAATGTGGGACGGCCCGCACCCGATTACCGGGAACACTCCCAAAAACGTCGCCTATCAGCTTGAGGCTGTTACCGGCTAAGCGCCAGGAGCGCAAACACAAATACCGCCCGGGAGGCGGGAAGCTAAACAACTTAACAAACAATTTAATAAGGACAAGTGAATAAAATTGACGATTCAAACTACTTCGGGTAATTCAACCCTGCTACAGGCTCAGGTACAGAAGCTGCTTATTGAGCCGCTGGAACAGGTATCTACCTTTTTGGGTGCTGGCCCGCTGATTATCGACAGTAACCAACAGGTTCGTATCCCGCGCATTGTGTCGGGTACTACCGCCGGGTTTGTCGGCGAGGGCCAACTTATTTCCGATGGCTCGGTGACCTTTGACGAGGTAACGGCACTCCCGTCCACTTTGCAGTCCATTAAGGTGTGGCTGCCGGTCAGTAATGAACTGTTGCGTGGTAGTGCTGTGGCTGGTCTCGATAGCGTGCTTAAGACCCGCCTCGTGACCGATGTCGCTAACGCGCTCGACACTGCTATGTGGGACGGCACCGGAGCATCGAACACCATTAAGGGTATTTTCCGGCAGTCCGGTATTGCTACGGGTGTTCTGGACGTGACCGATGTCGATTCTTTGATTGATGCGGTGGCGACGGCTCAGGCTAACTTTGTGCAGCCGACTCACTGGGTGATGACCCCGGCGACGTTCGCCGCTTTCCGTAAAATCAAGGTTGGTTCCACCGATGCGCGTTACGTGATCGACCCGCAGACGGTGCAGAACGGTACCGCGTTCCAGCTTTTGGGACTGCCGGTGATCGTTACCAACCACATTCCGAATGCGTCGGGTAAGGCCCGTGTCGGTTTGGTGGACTTTAGCCGGGTGGCCGTGGTCCGCGACAACGACAGCGAGGTTTACGTGGCCGAGGATACCCTGGCGAACTATGACACCAAGGCTATCCGTGTGACGGCTCGGTTTGATGTGGCTTTGTTGCAGCCTAAGGCTGTGACGCTGCTGACCGCGGCTTAAATTATGGCTGCGCCGACTGTGGCTGATTTGTCGGCGTTTGTTGGTGAGAGTGTTAACGCTAGCCAGGCCGAGGCGATCATAGCGATTGTTTCGGCTCAGGCTAAGAGTTACACGCGCGGTCGCGGTTGGGACATGGCAGGGGAACCGAGTAGTGATATTCGGGCCGTGATCCTTACCGCGGCTGCGCGGCTTCTCACCGATACGTCGCAGATGGTTACCGATGAACGAATGGGGCCCTTTGCGGTCTCGTATAGGGATGGGTTTACGGGGTGGACGACTAACGAACTGTATGTTCTAAACCGTTACCGCGAACGCGCCCAGTAAATAATTTTCCACCTGGCTTAGGTTGGGTGGTTGTCGCGCGGCTTAGGAACCGTGCGACGTGGATAAGGCACGCGGTGACTCCTATTAATTAGGTGGTGGAGAGTCCTTAGCGGCTTGCCGTGTGCTGCCACAACCCGCCGGAACAATTAGGTTCCGGCGGGTATGAGTTACTAGTGGGAACCAATGGGTTCCCACTAGCTAATGGGAGGGGAATGCTGGTCTCATAGGACCAACCACTTGCCCGCTTTACATACAAAAAGTAACGAAATGTGTTGAGTCATATAAGGGGCCATGCTTGCGGATTCTCTACCGCTAATGAGTGTGGTCCCGGGGGCGGGGCCCGGTCGGTGTGAGGAACATCGACCGGGCCCAACCTTTGCTGACCTGCTTGGCCGGCAAAGCCATTAGGCCAGGTACAGGCGTTTTAATCGGGGTTAGTCGGGTTTGCTGTGCGGGTGGTGTTGGTTGAGGGTGAGCCTTGGTTTGTTGCTAAGGACGTGACCGACCTACTTGGATATGCCAACGGACCTAAGGCTGTCAGAGACCACGTTTCCGCAGGTCAGTCCCGGGCATCGCGTATCCCGATGCCCGCTTCGGCTACCGGGTTCCAGAACATGACGCTTATCAATGAGCCCGGTTTGTACCGGCTCATCATGCGGTCCAACGTCCCCGGTGCTGAGAGGTTCCAAGATTGGGTTACGGGTGAGGTACTGCCCACCATCCGCACCGCGACACGCCGCACGGCCTGGCCGTACCCGCGCCGTACTCCCGGATGGCCTTACCGTCCCGGCCCATGACGACCACCGACACGACAGATATCCCCGATGACTACTACCGACTGTTGGCCAGCCGAACGTTCGGCCGTGGCGAGGTCGGCGTGGACGAGTCCACCCCCGGCGAGGCCGCAGCGTTCATCGACGGCACCGTTGAGCTACCTACCCGGGCTGAGTTTTGGGAGTTCATCGAGTACCTGCTGAGCGTGGAGCACCTACTGCCCGAGTAGTCCGTTAGTCCGCAGTCAGTCCGCACCACGCTGGCCAGTGTTGGCGAGTGTTGGCCCGGATAGTCGGAATTAACGCAGGTGAGGCCATATTTTTACCGCTACCAACCGCAGGCGTCCGCAAGTGCCCAAAAACAACATAAGGCCAGGTCAGGCCCTATTTCTAGCGCCTTCTAATCCCTAGGTCGCAGGTTCGATTCCTGCCGGGGGCGCTTCTCTCTGCGTCTGGTCCGCTCACCCGGTCACCGTGCCCGCTGCGTACAGCTGACGGGGGCGCCCGGTCGAGCCGTACTGCAGGTGCATGCTGACGGTCCCGGCGCGCACCAGGTCCGCCAGATAGCGTCGCGCCGTCGGTACCGACACGCCGACCTCCGCGGCGATGTCGTCGGCCGGCAGCGGTCGGTCGGCGGTGCTCAGCACGGCGACGATCCTGTTCTCAGTGACCGAGACGGTCTCGGGGCGAGTGGTCGAGGTGCGGCCGGAGCGCAGTGCGCCCAGGGCGGCGTCGACGTCGTCCTGGCGTAACGTCGGCGCGGCCAGGATCCGCCGATACGCGCAGTAGGCCGCCAGCCGGTGCGCCAGCTCCGTGGTGGTGAACGGTTTGATCAGGTAGTGCAGCGCCCCGGCGGCGAGCCCGGAACGGACACTCGCGGCATCATCGGCAGCGCCGAGAATGAAAGCGTCGCAACGCAATTCCCGAACCAGATCGAGGCCCGACCCGTCCGGGAGATAGACGTCGACCAGGGCCAGATCCACCGGCCCGGCAGCCACCAGCTTGCGCGCCTCGGCGAGGGTGCGCGTCGAACCCACGGTGGTCAGGCCGGCCATCGTGTCGACGACCTTCGCGTGCAGGCCGGCGACACGGAAATCGTCGTCGACGACGAGCACCCGCAGGTCAGGTCTCATCGGGGCGGATCCCGTCGGGCAGGGTGGCGATCACCGCTGTTGGCTCGGGACAGTCCGGACCGCCCGGTGAGCCGACGGTGACATCGCCGCCGTGGCAGCGGGCGACCTGCCGGGCGATGGCCAGGCCCATGCCGCGACCACCCGGCACCGTGGGGTCACGGCGGGTGGTGACGCCCTCGGAGAACGGATCCTCGACGGCAAATCCCGGTCCGGTGTCGGTGACCACGACGACCAGTGTCGCACCGTCGCGCAGCACGTCGATCTCCACTTCGGCAGGCGCGGGTCCGTCGCACGCGGCATCGATCGCATTGTCGATGAGGTTGCCCACCAGCGTGGTGGTGTCCACCGGATGGGACAGCGCACCGACCAGCGCGGTGTCCTCGCCGATTCGCAGGCTCACCCCGCGCTCGCGGGCCTGTGCGGCCTTGGCGGCGAGGAACGCCGTCAGATGCGGTTCGCCGACGCGCTCAAGGCCGGCGATGGCCGCGATCCCCGTGCGGCCGGCGATCTCGTCCAGGTAGGCCAGCGCCTCCCCGGGCCGATCATCGCGCAACAGGCCGGCCAGCGCATGCATGCGGTTGGCGGTTTCGTGCCGCTGGGCGCGCAGTGCCGAACTCATCGCCTGCACCGAATCGAGTTCCCGGGTCAATTGCTCGACGTCGGTCCGATCGACCGCCGTCAGGACCGTGCCGAGGTCGGTGCCGTCCCGGTGCACCCGGCGGCAGCTGAGCAGCACGATGCGTTCGTTCACCGCCGCGGCGACGGGCACATCCGTGGGTGCGATCACCACGCCGGCCACCCGGGCGGTCAGTCCCAGGTCGCGCAGCGGTGTCCCGGTCGGCGCGGTGACGCCCAGTAGTTCTCGCGCCTGCGGATTGATCACCCGCGCCACCAGGGCGGCGTCGAAGGCGATGACCGCCTCGGCGCCGGAGTGCAGGACCGCGTGCTGTTCGCGGATCAACTCGGCCATCTCCTCGGGCTCCAGTCCCAGCGTGACCCGGCGCCAGTGTCGTGCCAGCAACGCCGACCCGCCGACGCCCACCAGCAGGCCGGCCACCACCAGTCCCAGCAGAATCGCCAGGTTGTGCCGGCTGGCTCGATCCACCGCGTCGGTCGAGATACCGACGCTGACCAACCCCACAACGGCTCCGTCGGGTCCGAACACCGGCACCTTGGCCCGCACCGAACCGCCCAGCGTTCCGGTGTCCTCGGCCACCTCCAGCCGACCGTGCAGCGGCGCCGACGGATCGGTGCTGACCCGTTGACCCAGCAGCGTGCGGTCGGGGTGGGCGATCCGGTAGCCGTCGTCGTCGGCGACGACGACGAACAGCGCGCCGGTGCGGGCGGTGATGGTTGCGGTCTGCCGCTGCAGTTCCGAGTTCGCCAGTTCGGCCGGCTCGGCCGGGCTTCCGGATCGGCGTCGCGCGGTCTGGGCCGCGGCGGCGGCGCGGACGTCGGAATCAGAGGCGACGGCTTCGGCGATCCCCTGTGCGCGCTGGGCGTACTGGTCGCGGGTGGCGGTGTCCATCCGGTCGAAGACGAACGCGAAGCCGGCGGTGAGACTGGCGATGATCACCGCCGTCTGCAACAGCAGAATCTGGGTGCGCAGCCGGAAGCGGGGCATCCCTGCAACCTACGCAGAACGCGGGATCGGGCGGTCAGAATGGAATGGCGCCGATCACCGTGCCGGTGACCAGCATGACGATCGCCACCACGGCGGCGCGCCACAACACCTTCTTGTGGTGGTCGGCCAGGCTCACTCCGGCCAGCGACACCAGCAGCAGAATCGCCGGCACCAGAGGACTCTGCATGTGGAACGGCTGCCCGGTGATGGATGCGCGGGCCATCTCCGCCGCGCTGATGCCGTAGTTCCCGGCGGTCTCCGACAGAACCGGCAGCACGCCGAAGTAGAAGGCGTCGTTGGACATCAGGAAGGTGAACGGGATCGACAGCAGCCCGGTGATGATCGCCAGATGCGAGCCCATACTCGTCGGGATGACGTGAGCCACCCAGGTGGCGACCGCGTCGACCATGCCGGTGCCCTTGAAGATCCCGGTGAGTACGGCGGCGGCGAGCACCATGCCGACCACGGCGACGATCGAGGAGGAGTGCCGGGTGATGGCGGACTGCTGCTCGGCGACCTTCGGGAAGTTGATGGCCAGTGCGACGGCGGCGGCGATCATGAACAGCACGGCGATCGGCAGGATGTCGAGGGTCAGCACGCTCAGCAGTGCGATGGTGAGCGCGGCGTTCACCCACATCAGCCGGGGTCGGGCGTGCTGACCGGAGATGCCGCCGTTGCCGGTGGTTTCGTCCCCACCGGGCGGGGTGGCGGCGATCAGCGCGCTGTCGCCGACGCCGGCGAGTACCCGCTCGCGGACCACGATCGAGCCGATGCGCCGGCGTTCCAGCACGCCGAGATGCCAGGCGAACGAGAAGACCACGGCCAGGCCGGCGACGAGTGCGGGGATCATCGGCACGAAGACCTCCGAGGGGGAGAGCTTGAGCGCGGCCGCGGCCCGCGCGGTGGGTCCGCCCCACGGCACGATGTTCATCGTCCCGTTGGCCAGGCCGGCCACGACGGTGAGCACGACGGGGCTCACGCCCAGCTTCAGATACGGCGGTAACAGCGCCG
>Ga0209023_10008078_pt1 | contig 10635 bp, 10 predicted proteins | sample LakOneMetagenome_FD_187468 | JGI IMG/M metagenome (GOLD analysis project Ga0209023, IMG submission 187468) | Freshwater and sediment microbial communities from Lake Erie, Canada (SPAdes) (version 2) | ecosystem: Environmental > Aquatic > Freshwater > Lentic | place: Lake Erie, Canada...
GGCGCGGGAAAGGCTTGCGGTCGCCGCTATCTGTTTGACACGCATCAAGGTCCGGGACCAGAAGGCAGGCAATGCTCGGACCCGCAACCGAAAGGATAGCGGATGACGCATACCCCCCACGAGCTTCAAGAAGAGTTCCCCGATCAGGCCGACAGGCTTCACCAACTGCGGGAAACCGACCACCATTTCGCCCGGCTCGCCGACGAATATCATGAGGTGAACCGCCAGGTGCACCGGGCCGAGACCTTTGTCGAGCCGGTCGATGACGCGGCCGAAAAGGCCCTGCGTCACCGGCGCAGCCACCTGAAGGACGAGATCGCCCGCATCCTCGCGCGGGGCTGAGCCCGGCAGGGGCCAGGACCAGGGCCAAGGCCGCCGGGCGCGGGTCCGGCGGCCTTGTCATGAGACTTCGTAAGGCAGAAGCCCGCGCCGGTCGGGGTCGATGCGCAGCCGGCTTTCCAGCGGCGGGACCGAGCGCTGATGGCAATCGGGGCGCTCGCAGATCCGGCAGGAGATGCCGATCGGCTCATAGGCGCGCGCGTTCGTCAGGTCCAGGTCGTCGGCATAGACTAGGCCCCCGGCATGGCTGACCTCGCAGCCAAGCGCGATGGCATAGCGGCGGACCGGCGCATTCCACGACCCGCCCGACTTCGACACGTCCCGCGCAAGACACAGGTAGCGCACCCCGTCCGGCGTCTCGGCCAGCTGGCGCAGGAAGCGGCCCGGCGTCTCGAAGGCGCGGTAGACGTTCCAGAGCGGGCAGGCCCCCCCGAAGCGCGCGAACTGCAGGCGCGTGGCCGAATGGCGCTTGGTGATGGTGCCGGCCTGGTCGACGCGCACGAAGAAGAAGGGGATGCCCTTCATCCCCGGACGTTGCAGGGTGGACAGCCGGTGCGCCACCTGTTCGATCGAGGCGCCGAAGCGATCGGCCAGCCGTTCGAGGTCATGGCGCAACTCTTCGGCCGCCGCGTGGAAGGCGCGGTAGGGCATCAGCGCCGCCCCGGCGAAATAGTTCGCAAGCCCGATCCGGGCGATGGCGCGGGCGGTGTCGGACGAAAAGCGCGCGAGGTCGAGCGTCGCCTCCAAAAGGTCGGCCTGGGTCAGAAGCGCGATCTGGTGCAGAAGCTGGAAGCGCTGAGTCGGCCCGTCGCTGCGCGAGGAGAGGTAAAGCACGTCGCCCTCACGGGCGCGCATGGTCGGAATGTCGGAAAATGACAATTTCAGCCCGTGCTGGCCCAGCACCTCCGTCGCGCGATCGACAAGGGGTTTCCCGACGTTTTCATGGGTCGCGAACCGCTCGGCCGCGCGATCCACCGCATCCAGATAATTGTCGCAATAGTGAAAGAAGTCGCGCACCTCTTCCCAGGGTGACGACCGTGGCCCGGTGTCGTCGCGGCCGAGCGCCTCGGACAGGGACGCGAGCCGTTCGCTGCCCTGCCGATAGGCGCGGTGCAGTTCCAGGAACACCCGAGCGAAGGCCGGCGCGTTGGTCGCCGCGAGCCTCAGGTCCGACAGGGGCGGTGCCATGCCGGCAAAGACCGGATCGGCCAGTGCCTCGCGCATGTCGGCCACGATCCGCTCGGCATCGCCGGTCGCCAGTTCGCTCACATCCATGCCGAAGTCGGTCGCGAGCGCCAGCACCACGGCGGCCGAAAGTGGCCGGTGGTTGTTTTCCATCTGGTTGAGGTAGGGCAGCGACACGCCCAGCCGGTCGGCAAAGGTCTTTTGCGTCAGGCCAAGGCGGGTGCGCGTCTCGCGCAGCTTGACCCCGGCATAAAGCTTTTGCGTGGCCATGGCGCCCTCGTGTTTGCTAAACCATTCCTAGGGTTTGCAAACCTGTCGCGCAAGCGGCTCAGCGCCCCAGTTGACCCTGGCGCCCCAGCCGCCGTGCGCGCCGGATGACCAGAATCATGGCGACAGACGACAGGGCTGATGAGGCGGCCATCAGGACCAGAAGCGTGATATGCCCCGACACCTCGGTCATCAGGGGGCCGGACAGCGCCGCAAGGCCCGCACCGCCTCCGATCATCAGCGCGCCGCCAAGGCCCGAGGCGGACCCGGCCAACTGCGGGCGGACCGACAGAAGACCGGCATTGGCATTCGGCAGCGTCATCCCGTTGCCGACGGCCATCAGGCCGACGACAGGAAAGAAGAGCATGGGGTGCGGCGGCCAGAGCGCGGCAGCCAGTGCGCCGAGGCAAAGACACGCCGTTGAAACGAGCGTGCCGAGATAGGCCATCCGGTCGAGCCCGATCCGCACCGAATAGCGCCCGGCTAGGAAGTTCCCGAGCGCGTAGCCGAGGCCGGGCGCCGCGAAATAGCTGCCGACTTCGGCCGGTGTCAGGTGAAAGATGCGCTCGCCCACAAAGGGCGCGCCCCCGAGGTAGGCGTAAAAGCCGCCCGAGGCGAAACTCGCCGTCGCGGCATAGCCCCAGAAGCGGGGTGATCGGAAAAGCGCGGGATATTCGGCGATCTGTTCCCCGAGGGTGCGCCCGATGGGGCGCGACGTCTCGCCCAGATCGGCCCAAAGAAGCCCGAGCGTCAAGAAGCCGAGCGTGATCAGCAGAACGAAGCTCGCCCGCCAGCCGAACGTCTGGTCGAGGACCCCGCCAATCGCCGGGCCGACCATCGGCACGACCGACATGGCCATGGTCACATAGCCGATCATCGAGGCCGCATGTTCGGTCGGCACCATGTCGCGGATCACCGCGCGCGACAGGGCCATGCCGGTCGCGATCACCGCCTGAACCACCCGTGCGGCCAGAAACAGGCCCGCAGTCGGGGCGGCGGCGGCCGCGACGCTCGCCAGGATGAAGAGCGCGGTCGCGGCCAGAATGACCGGGCGCCGCCCGTAGCGGTCCGAAATCGGGCCGACGACGATCTGCAGGACTGCGCTGCCCGCCAGGTAGGCCGAGACGGACAGCTGCATGACGGAATAATCGACGCCAAAGCTCCGCGCCATGTCCGGAAGCGAGGGCAGGAAAATGTTCATCGCCAGCGTCGACAGCCCGGCGAGCAGAACGAGCGTCCCGATATGAGGCGGGGTCGAGCGGTCGAGGAAGCGGGCTGGCTTCATCCCTGACCCCTCATCCCTGCCCGCCGCCCTGGAAGACGAAGGCCGCGCCGGCCGCGATCAGCGCGAAGCCCACCGCATGGTGCCAGGTCAGCCGCTCGCCGAGCCACGCCCAGGAGAAGATGGCGAAGACGATCAGGGTGATGACCTCTTGGATCGTCTTCAGTTGTGCCGCCGACAGCGCGCCGTAGCCCCAGCGGTTCGCCGGCACCTGCAGGCAATATTCGAAGAAGGCGATCCCCCAGCTGGCCAGGATCGCGATCCACAAGGGCGAGGAGCGAAAGCGCAGGTGGCCATACCAGGCGAAGGTCATGAAGACGTTCGAGGCGGTCAGAAGGACGATGGTCAGGATCGGGGCGGGGATCGCGGGCATGGGGCAAACCGAAGGGTCAGGGGACCCGTTTCCCTTACGCCCGCAGGCAGCACTTCGCGAGGGTCAATCGTCCGCCCGGCGCCGAAGGGGGCAATTTGCAATTTGCAGAAGGAAGCGGGTCATAAATTTGCAAAGTTGCGGCTTTCCGCTTTGACCCACTGGCGGGCGGGTCTATAGGCGGGTCTGTGAAGGGCAGCGCCGGTGCGGAGGAAGACCATGAAGGACATTCTGGGCGAGTTGGAAGCCCGCCGCGCCGAGGCACGCCTTGGCGGCGGCCAGCGCCGCATCGACGCGCAGCACGCGCGCGGCAAGCTGACGGCGCGCGAGCGGATCGAGCTTCTGCTCGACGACGGCTCGTTCGAGGAGTTCGACATGTTCGTCGCCCACCGCGCCACCGACTTCGGCATGCAGGCCGAACGCCCGGCGGGCGACGGGGTGGTGACCGGCTGGGGCACGATCAACGGCCGCATGGTCTATGTGTTCAGCCAGGACTTCACCGTCTTCGGCGGCTCGCTCTCGGAAACCCACGCGCAAAAGATCTGCAAGATCATGGACATGGCGCTGCAGAACGGCGCGCCGGTCATCGGGCTGAACGATTCCGGCGGCGCGCGCATCCAGGAAGGCGTCGCCTCGCTTGCCGGCTATGCCGAGGTCTTCCAGAAGAACGTGCTCGCCTCGGGCGTCGTGCCGCAGATATCTGTCATCATGGGGCCCTGCGCGGGAGGCGCGGTCTATTCGCCCGCCATGACCGACTTCATCTTCATGGTGAAGGACACGTCCTACATGTTCGTGACCGGCCCCGACGTCGTGAAGACGGTCACGAACGAGATCGTGACGGCCGAGGAACTGGGCGGCGCGTCCACGCACACCAAGAAGTCCTCGGTCGCGGACGGCGCCTTCGAAAACGATGTCGAGGCGCTGGCCGAGATTCGCCGCCTGTTCGACTTCCTGCCGCTCAACAACCGCGAGCGCGCGCCAACGCGGCCCTTCTTCGACGATGTGGCGCGGATCGAACCCAGCCTCGACACGCTGATCCCCGACAACCCGAACCAGCCCTATGACATGAAGGAACTGATCCTGAAGGTCGCGGACGAGGGCGACTTCTTCGAGGTCCAGAAGGATTACGCGGCCAACATCATCACCGGCTTCATCCGCATCGAAGGCCAGACGGTCGGCGTGGTCGCGAACCAGCCGATGGTGCTGGCGGGCTGCCTCGATATCGACAGCAGCCGCAAGGCCGCCCGCTTCGTGCGCTTCTGCGATGCCTTCGAAATCCCGATCCTGACGCTCGTCGACGTGCCGGGCTTCCTGCCGGGCACCAGCCAGGAATATGGCGGCGTCATCAAGCATGGGGCGAAGCTTCTTTTCGCCTATGGCGAGGCGACGGTGCCGAAGGTCACGGTCATCACCCGCAAGGCCTATGGCGGGGCCTATGACGTGATGTCCTCCAAGCACCTGCGCGGCGACTTCAACTACGCCTGGCCCACGGCAGAGATCGCAGTGATGGGCGCGAAGGGCGCGGTCGAGATCCTGTATCGGAGCGAGTTGGGCGACAGGGACAAGATTGCCGAGCGCACGAAGGAATATGAGGGCCGCTTTGCCAACCCCTTCGTCGCTGCCGAAAAAGGCTTCATCGACGAGGTCATCATGCCCCATTCCACCCGCCGCCGCGTGGCGCGGGCCTTCGCGAGCCTCAGGACCAAGAAGCTCGCGAACCCATGGAAGAAGCACGACAATATTCCGCTGTGAGGGCATGATGAGGGGCGCAACGCGCATCGGCCTGGTCCTGGCGCTGGTCATCGGCACGGGGGCCATGGCGCAGGATCAGGACGCGGATGCGGGCACGGATTCGGGCACGGATTCGGGCGCGGAGTCGGGCACCAGCGCCGAACGGGTCGAGGCGGCGAAGGACGCCGCCGGCGTTCCCGTCGACCTCGCGCTGCCCTCTGGCCAGAAGGTGCGCTGGCTCGAGACCCTGCGCGACATCGGCGGACCGGCCGGGCTGACCTACCGCTTCCGCTTCCTTGCGCCCGCCATCGCGAAGAAGGGCGGCACCGTTTCGGCCGAGGCCGTGCAGGACGACATGCAGGCGCTGTGCGACGGTTTCGCACTGCCGCGCCTGCCAAATCAGGGGCCAAGGCCCGAAGAGCTGGTCATCAGCCTGTCGGACAAGCCCGTGGCCTTCGGTGCGGCGACCCCCGGCGTGACCCAGTATTTCGAGGCCTACCGCCCCGACGGCGCCACCTGCGCGTGGGAGGGGTTCTGATGCGGACCCATGATGCGCAGGCGCAACAGCACAACCGCCTTTCGTCCCGGGCCACTCTCCCTTCGGTGGCGCTCCGTGCTAGTCTGGCGTTGGCCATCCCATCCGGGCGGCCGGATCACAGAACAGAGACCCCCGGCGTTCTGCGCACGCGGGTCCGATTGAGCAGGAGCCTCTCATGTCGACCAAGACCGCTGCGCGCACCGCAATCCTTGCCGCTGTCCTTCTGGCCGGGCTCGGCGCTTGCGCCAAGAAGCAATCGGACGCCGTCTATGTGCCCGACACCGGCGTCACGCAGGAACCGGCCTTCACCGGCAAGGTCTGAAACCGGGGCTGACGACTACAGGACGGGCCACAGGACGGGCCACAGGACGGGCCTGAAAGCGGTGCCCCAGACAGAAAGGGGGCGCCCATGCTGAAGCATCGCGGCTTTCCGGGGCGTCTGCCCAGTTCCGACCACCAGTTCGTCATCCGCCGCGCCAATGCCAAGGGCGCGACCCGGATCATCGTGCGGGAACGTTTCCGCGACCGCGCCGCCGTCGACCGGCGCGCGGACGAGGCCTTTCTGGCTGCGCTCTGGCAGCATTTCGGCGAAGAGCCGTTCGAGCGCGGCAACCTGGACGCCGGGCGCCTCTCGTGGCTCTTCGGGCGCGAGGTCGTGCCGGCCGAAGACCCGTTCGATCCCGAAAGCTACGAAGCGCTTCTGAAGGTCGACGCCGCCAAGGCGCGCGCGAGTTTTCCCCAGATTTTTGCGGAAAACGCCCCGCCGCCCGCCTGGGACGACGAGGATTAGGCATGTTCCCGCTTACCCCATGGGCCGCCGCGCAGCTTGCTGCCGACCCCTGCCGGGGCGGTGAGTTTTCCGTTGCGGCACGGGCCCCCGCGCGCAACTCTGTCGGGGCTGCCGGGTTCGGCATTGCCCGCCTTGGCAGCGATTGTGACGTGCCTATCCCTTCCCCTTCTCAGTGGCTCGTCCCTCGGTGGTTCGTCTGCCGGCGGGACGGGCCACCCCTTTCTGCGGCCCGGCGATTTGGCGCTCACGGCGGCGTGATCTGCGGCGCCGACAGCAAATCGCACTTTTTCGTGTCCCTTCGGGCGGCTATGGTGTTGCGCACAACAATGCCAAACGGAGGCGGAGCATCATGTCCAAACTCAAACTCATCGCGGCCATCGCACTGGTCACTGCCGCTGCAGCCTGCCAGCAGCCGGGCTACAACAACGGCTATGGCCAGAAGAAGCCGGCGATCAACGCGAACTGCACCGCGCTTGGCGCGGTCGGCGGCGCGGCCCTTGGCGCTGCGACCGACAACAACATCGCCCAGACTGCCATCGTCGGCGGCGTGGCCGGTGCGCTGGCCGGCAACGCGGGCTATTGCGGCTGATCTGACCGCGGGCGCGCCCGACCGGCGCGCCGCGACACATATCATCAGGCCATCGGGGCAACGCGCCCCGGTGGCCTTTTTTCCGTCTGACGGCCCGAAGGAGCGCCCCGCATGTTCAAGAAGATCCTGATCGCCAATCGGGGCGAGATCGCCTGCCGCGTCATCAAGACGGCGCGCAAGATGGGGATCAAGACGGTCGCGGTCTATTCGGACGCCGACCGCAATGCGCTGCATGTGAAGATGGCCGACGAGGCGGTGCACATCGGCCCGCCGCCCGCCGCGCAAAGCTATATCGTCATCGACCGCATCCTGGAGGCCGTGCGCCAGACCGGGGCCGAGGCGGTGCATCCGGGCTATGGCTTCCTGTCCGAACGCCGCGACTTTGCCGCAGCGCTCGAGGCGATGGGCGTCGTCTTCATCGGCCCGCCCAGCCCGGCAATCGAGGCGATGGGCGACAAGATCACCTCGAAGAAGATCGCGGCCGAGGCGGGCGTCTCGACAGTGCCCGGCTACATGGGCCTGATCGCCGATGCCGACGAGGCCGTGAGGATCAGCCGAGAGGTCGGCTATCCGGTCATGATCAAGGCCAGCGCGGGCGGCGGCGGCAAGGGCATGCGCATCGCCTGGACCGACGACGAGGCGCGCGAGGGGTTCCAGTCATCGAAGAACGAGGCGGCGGCGAGTTTCGGCGACGACCGCATCTTCATTGAAAAGTTCGTGACCCAGCCCCGCCACATCGAAATCCAGGTCTTGGCCGACAAGCACGGCAATGTCGTCTACCTGAACGAACGCGAATGCTCGATCCAGCGCCGGAACCAGAAGGTGATCGAAGAGGCGCCCTCGCCCTTTCTTGACCCCGCGACCCGCAAGGCCATGGGCGAACAGGCCTGCGCGCTGGCGAAGGCGGTGGGCTACACCAGCGCAGGCACCGTCGAATTCATCGTCGACGGCCAGCGGAACTTCTACTTCCTGGAAATGAACACCCGCCTTCAGGTCGAACATCCGGTGACCGAACTCATCACCGGCGTCGACCTGGTGGAACAGATGATCCGCGTGGCGGACGGCGAGAGGCTGCCCTTCGCCCAGAAGGACATCGGCATCAACGGCTGGGCCATCGAAAGCCGGCTTTACGCCGAAGACCCCTACCGCAACTTCCTGCCCTCGATCGGCCGCCTGACCCGCTACCGCCCGCCGGCCGAGGTGGCGGCGGGGCCGATGGTCGGCACCGGCAAATGGCTGAACGACGCGGCTGCGCAGGGCGCGACGGCCGTCAGGAATGACACCGGCGTCTTCGAGGGCGGCGAGATCAGCATGTTCTACGACCCGATGATCGCCAAGCTCTGCACCTGGGCCCCCGACCGCGCCGGCGCAATCGAGGCGATGCGTCAGGCGCTCGACGCCTTCGAGGTCGAGGGGATCGGCCACAACCTGCCCTTCTGCCAGGCGGTGATGGACCATCCCCGCTTCGTCACGGGCAACATCACCACCGCCTTCATCGCCGAGGAATATCCCGACGGTTTCGCCGGTGCCGTCCTTGATGACGCAGCACTGCGCCGCATCGCGGCCGCGACGGCGGCCATGAACCGCGTCGCCGAAATCCGGCGGACGCGCATCACCGGCACGCTCGGCAACCATGAGCGCAAGGTCGGCGACGACTGGGTCGTCAGCCTTCAGGGCGCGGATTTTCCGGTCACGGTCGATGCGGACCGCGAAGGCTCGACCGTGACCTTCGCCGATGGGACCGCCCACAGGGTGGCGTCCGACTGGCTGCCGGGCCAGTCGCTGGCGCGGCTCGACATCGACGGCACCGAACTGGTGCTGAAGGTCGGCAAGATCTCCGGCGGTTTCCGCGTCCGTTCGCGCGGCGCCGACCTGAAGGTCCATGTCCGCACCCCGCGCACGGCGGAACTGGCGCGGCTCATGCCCGAAAAGGCGCCCGCCGACACCTCGCGCTTCCTTCTCTGCCCGATGCCCGGCCTGGTCGTGAAGATCAGCGTCGAAGAGGGGCAGGAGGTGCAGGAGGGCCAGGCGCTGGCCACCGTCGAGGCGATGAAGATGGAAAACATCCTGCGCGCCGAAAGGAAGGCCGTCGTCTCGAAGATCCTGGCCAAGCCGGGCGCGAGCCTGAAGGTCGACGACGTGATCCTGGAGTTCGAGGGCTGAGCCGCCCCCGGACCTGCCAAACAGACTGAAGAGGCCCCGACATGACCGACCGCCGCCCCGCCGTGACCGACTGGAGCGCCCTTGTGGGCAAGGAACTGAAGGGCAAGACGCCCGAGGACCTGACCTGGAACACGCTCGAGGGCATCGCCGTCAAGCCGCTCTATACGGCCGATGATACCGACGGCCTGCCACAGATGGGCGAGCTGCCCGGCATTGCGCCCTTCACGCGCGGCGTGCGCGCGACGATGTATGCCGGCCGGCCCTGGACGATCCGGCAATATGCGGGCTTTTCCACCGCCGAGGAAAGCAACGCCTTCTACCGCAAGAACCTCGCCGCCGGGCAGCAGGGTGTGTCGGTCGCCTTCGACCTGGCGACGCACCGGGGCTATGACAGCGACCATCCGCGCGTCGTCGGCGATGTGGGCAAGGCGGGCGTGGCGATCGATTCCGTCGAGGACATGAAGATCCTCTTCGACGGCATCCCGCTCGATCAGGTCAGCGTGTCGATGACCATGAACGGCGCGGTGATCCCGGTCCTGGCCAGCTTCATCGTCGCGGGCGAGGAACAGGGCGTTTCCCGCGCCGCCCTGTCGGGGACCATCCAGAACGACATCCTGAAGGAGTTCATGGTCCGCAACACCTACATCTACCCTCCCGAGCCATCGATGCGCATCGTCGCCGACATCATCGAATATACCGCGCGCGAGATGCCGAAGTTCAACTCGATCTCGATCTCCGGCTACCACATGCAGGAGGCGGGCGCGAACCTTGTGCAGGAGCTGGCCTATACGCTGGCCGACGGGCGGGAATATGTGAAGACGGCGCTGGCGCGCGGCATGAACGTCGATGACTTCGCCGGGCGGCTCAGCTTCTTTTTCGCCATCGGCATGAATTTCTTCATGGAGGCCGCGAAACTCCGCGCCGCGCGGATGCTCTGGCACCGGATCATGACCGAATTCGGCGCGAAGAAGCCCGGCAGCCTGATGCTGCGCACCCATTGCCAGACCTCTGGCGTGTCGCTGCAGGAAAAGGACCCCTACAACAACGTCATCCGCACGGCCTATGAGGCGATGAGCGCGGTCCTGGGCGGCACCCAGTCGCTGCACACCAATGCGCTCGACGAGGCGATGGCGCTGCCGACCGAGTTTTCCGCCCGGATCGCGCGCAACACCCAGCTGATCCTGCAGGAGGAAACCGGCGTGACCCGGGTGGTCGATCCGCTGGCCGGGTCCTACTATGTCGAGGCCTTGACCGACGAACTGGCCAGGTCCGCCTGGGCCCTGATCGAAGAGGTCGAGGCGATGGGCGGCATGACCAAGGCCGTCGCCTCGGGCCTGCCGAAGATGCGGATCGAGGAATCTGCCGCGAAGCGTCAGGCGAT
>Ga0209023_10008079_pt1 | contig 10634 bp, 8 predicted proteins | sample LakOneMetagenome_FD_187468 | JGI IMG/M metagenome (GOLD analysis project Ga0209023, IMG submission 187468) | Freshwater and sediment microbial communities from Lake Erie, Canada (SPAdes) (version 2) | ecosystem: Environmental > Aquatic > Freshwater > Lentic | place: Lake Erie, Canada | collected...
GGTCGCCGCATCGAACGGTGCAGCGCACGGCCTCTACCTAGCATGCGGCTTCAGCGAAGCGGGACGGCGCAAGGGCTATTACCAGCGCCGCGACGGCGCTGAGGATGCCATCGTCATGCGCCGCGAAATCCTTCCGTGAACAGGTTGAGGCCATGGGTGGCGCTGGTGCTCTTCACCGCAGTCACCCTGCCCCTCATGCCACTGCAGCAACTCTTCGTGTGGTTCTGGCCGCGCATGGCGCGCGTCTTCCCCCTGCACTACCATCGTCTCGTTTGCCGCCTCCTCGGCGTGCAGGTGGCGGTGGCCGGCGCAGCGCCGCAGAATGGCCCCCTGCTCATCGCCTGCAATCATGTGAGCTGGCTCGACATCGTGGTGCTCAGTTCGGTGGCGCCCGTCTCCTTCGTGGCGAAAAGCGAGGTTGCGCGATGGCCCCTGTTCGGAAGCCTGGCACGGCTGCAGCGCACCGTCTTCGTCGACCGCCAGCGCCGCCATGCCACGGGCGGCTCGCGCGACGAGATGCGCGAACGGTTGAAGTCGGGCGACATCCTCGTCCTCTTCGCGGAGGGAACCTCGGGCGACGGCCGCAGCGTGCTGCCCTTCAAGAGTTCCTTCTTTGGTGCGGCAGACGAGCCCGGCGTGCTGGTGCAACCCGTGGCGCTGGCCTATCGCGGCCACCGCAACCTGCCGATGAGCCGCCGGATGCTGCCGGCCTATGCCTGGTATGGCGATATGGCACTGGCACCGCACCTTCTGGGGGCGCTGCGGGCGGGCCCGATCGAGGTGACGGTGGTGTTTCACCCGCCGCTGTCACTGAGCGGCGAGATGAACCGCAAGGGGCTGGCGCGCCATGCCGAGGAGGAGGTACGGCGGAGCCTGGCCCAGGCGCTTCACGACCCGGCCAAAATCCGCTAGAGGCCTCGCCCCATGGAACACGCCCCGAAGAAGGTCTTCGTCAAGACCTATGGCTGCCAGATGAATGTCTATGACAGCGAGCGCATGCGCGACGTGCTCGGGCCCCTGGGCTATGCCGAAACGGCCACAGTCGAGGATGCGGACCTCGTCATCCTCAACACCTGCCACATCCGGGAAAAGGCGGCCGAGAAGGTCTATTCCGAACTCGGCAAGATCCGCCGGATGAAACACCTGCGGGCGGAGCAGGGGGCGGAGATGCTGATCGCCGTGGCTGGCTGCGTGGCCCAGGCCGAAGGCGAGGAGATCGTGCGGCGGGCGCCCAGCGTGGATCTGGTGTTCGGCCCGCAGACCTATCATCGCCTGCCGCAGCTGCTGGCACGCCGGCGCGAGGCAGGAAAGGCGGTGGTCGAAACCGAGTTCCCGGCCGAGGACAAGTTCGAGGGGCTCGATGCCAAGGCGTTGCCGCGCAAGGGCGTTGCCGCCTTTCTGACGGTGCAGGAGGGCTGCGACAAGTTCTGCAGCTTCTGCGTGGTGCCCTATACCCGCGGCGCGGAGTTCTCACGCCCGGTGGAGCAGGTGGTGGCGGAGGCCCGCCGCATGGCGGGGCAGGGGGTGAAGGAGTTCACGCTGCTCGGCCAGAACGTCAACGCCTATCACGGGCTTGACGGAAAGGGACGCAGCATGGGTCTCGCCGGACTCGTCGCCGAACTGTCACGCATCGGAGGTATCGAGAGGCTGCGCTACACCACCAGCCACCCGCGGGACATGACCGACGACCTGATCGCCGCACATGCCGAAAACCCCAAGCTGATGCCTTATCTGCATCTGCCGGTGCAATCTGGATGCGATTCGATACTTAAAGCCATGAATCGCGGGCATACAGCTGATTTCTACCTGCGCCTGATCGAAAGAATTCGTATAACAAAGCCCGACGTGGCGTTGTCAGGTGACTTCATCGTCGGATTTCCCGGTGAGACGGATGTTGATTTTGAGTCGACACTTGCACTCATCCGGGAAGTCGGCTACGCCAGCGCCTATTCCTTCAAATACTCTCCCCGCCCTGGCACACCGGCGGCGGAAAGCGGGAAGCAGGTCTCGGAGGCCGAAAAATCCGCGCGACTGCAGGAGCTGCAGGCCCTTGTCCATGCCCAGCAGACGGCTTTCAACGCCAGCATGGTTGGCCGCAGCCTTCCGGTGCTGCTGGAAAGGCCGGGACGCGACCCCGGCCAGCTGGTCGGCCGCTCGCCCTATCTCCAGGCGGTCCACCTCATCGCGAACCAAGCCCTTATCGGCAGCATCGTGGATACCCACATATCAGGTGTTGGAACGAACAGTCTTTCGGGTCATTATGATCAGGCAGTCTAAACACGGAGAATCGATTCCTTGAATCCGCCCGTCACTGCGGCCCAGATCGGCAGCCACACCAACGGCTCCCGACAGGAAAATTCGGAAATCCTCACCCTCTCCTTCGACGATAACCGGTTGTTATCAATGCTCTGTGGCGAGCATGACGAGAATCTCGCGGTTCTCGAACACCGGCTCAACGTTGACATCACGCCGCGCGGCAACAGGCTCGCCGTGCGCGGAAGTGATTCGGGGCGCAGCGCCGCGCGCGACGTGCTGATGGCGCTGTACAATCGCGCCCGACGCGGCCTCGACGTCACCAAGGGCGAGGTGGAAGGGGCGATCCGCATGCGCGAAGCTCAGGAAACCAACGTTCCAGGCGGCGCCATCCGCACCCGCCGCAAGCTCGTCATGCCGCGCACGCCTACCCAGGGCACCTACATCGAGGCGATCCGCAAGCATGAACTGGTGTTCGGCATCGGACCCGCCGGCACGGGCAAGACCTATCTTGCCGTGGCCTGCGCGGCGGAAGCGCTGATGAACGGCGAGGTGGACCGCATCGTCCTGTCACGCCCTGCCGTCGAGGCGGGCGAGCGGCTGGGCTTCCTGCCGGGCGACATGAAGGAGAAGGTAGATCCCTATCTCCGGCCGCTCTACGACGCGCTTTATGACATGATGCCGGCGAGCCTGGTGGCCAAGGGCATCGCCGAGAACCAGATCGAGATCGCGCCGCTGGCCTTCATGCGCGGCCGCACCCTGTCCTCCGCGTTCATCATTCTCGACGAGGCGCAGAACACCACACCGCAGCAGATGAAGATGTTCCTCACCCGTCTCGGTGAAGGCAGCCGCATGGTAGTGACGGGCGATCCGACGCAGGTCGATCTTCCGTCCGGCGTGTCGTCCGGGCTGGCGGACGCCGTATCGGTGCTCGACGGTGTTTCGGGCGTCGCCTCGGTCGGCTTCAACAATGCCGATATCGTGCGCCACGCGCTGGTGGGCCGCATCGTTGCCGCCTACGACAAGAAGGCGCCGAAGCCGAAGAAATGACTGTCTCAATCGAAGTCGAGGACGATGCCTGGGCGACAGAGCCCGGGCTTGGGGAGCTTGCCCATGCAGCCGTGCGGGCCACCCTCGCGTGTGCAACGCTCGCTGACCTCGACTGCGCGGTCGCCGTCCTGTTCACCGACGATGCCGCAATCGCCGAGATCAACGCCGAATGGCGCGGCAAGGACAAGCCCACCAACGTTCTGTCCTTCCCAATACCGGAGGACATCCCTGTGCCGCAGGGCGAACCCCGCCCGCTGGGAGACATCGTGCTGGCCCATGGAGTGATCGCCCGCGAGGCCGCCGAACAGGGCAAGACGTTGCGCGACCACACCGCGCACCTTATTGTTCATGGCACGTTGCATCTCCTAGGCCACGATCATGAATCCGACGCCGAGGCCGAGGAGATGGAAGCGCTCGAGACGCGCATCCTGAAAGGCCTGGGCATTTCCGATCCCTATGAGCGACACTGACAGTACCGGCGGCAACACGCCCCCCGACGCAACTCGCGAAAGCCTTTGGCAACGCCTGCGCAGCCGCTTTGGACGCGGCCGCGACGTAGGCTTGCGGGAGAGCCTCGAGGGTGCAATCGAGAGCCACGAGGCCCAGAATCCGGGCGAGACCGTGGGCGAAGAGGCAAAGTCGATGATGCTCAACATCATCGAGTTCTCGGGCCTTCGCGTCGACGACGTGATGGTGCCGAGGGTCGACATCGTGGCCGTGGACGAGGCCGACAGCATGCAGGACCTGCTGGCGAAGTTCATCGATGCCAATCATTCGCGCATGCCGGTCTACCGCGAGACGCTGGACGGCATCACCGGCATGATCCACGTGAAGGACTTGCTGCGCTGGATGGGGGCGCGCGGCACGCGAAAGCGCCGGGCGACGAGATCGGAGAAACCCGAGAAGGTCGAAAAGGCCGTTGCGCCGGGCCTCAGCATCGCCGCGACCGCCCTGGCAACCAGCGTCAAGCAGGCTGGTCTTAACCGCGAGGTGCTGTTCGTTCCGCCCTCCATGCCGGCGACCGATCTCCTGGTGCGGATGCAGGCGAGCCGAACGCACCTCGCTATCGTCATCGACGAGTATGGTGGCACCGAGGGCCTCGTCTCGATCGAGGATCTCGTCGAGGTCATCGTCGGCGACATTGCGGATGAGCATGACACCGAGGAAGACCTGGAAATCAAGCCGGTGGAGGAGGGACTTTACGTCGCCGACGGCCGCGTCGATCTCGCGCCACTCGAGGCGTTGCTTGCCGTCGATCTGCTGCCCGAAGACGAGGAGGAGGAAGCGGATACGCTGGCCGGCCTGATCTTCAAGATTGCCGGCAGGGTGCCGGCACGCGGCGAGATCATCCGCCACGAGAGTGGCCTTGAATTCGAGATTCTCGATTCCGACCCCCGGCGGGTGAAGCGGGTGCGCATCAACGCCCGCAACGTGAGCCCAGCCAGTGCGGAGCCCTCGACCGACTCTTCGGGCTGATGCAAATTGACGGCTTTTGCAACCTCCTGTAACGTCAAGTTATGGAGGAAGAGGCATGACGTCTCGGGCGGCAACGGTGGCATTCCAGGGAATCGAGGCGGTCCCCGTGGATGTCCAGGCACACTTCCTGTCGGGGGCCGTCGCCTTCAACGTGGTCGGACTTGGCGACAAGGCGGTCGCCGAGAGCCGCGAGCGGATCCGCGCCGCCTTGCATGCGATTGGCCTCGGGTTGCCCGGCAAGCGCCTGGTGGTGAACCTGTCGCCCGCCGACCTTCCCAAGGAAGGCAGCCATTTTGACCTTCCCATCACTCTCGCGGTGTTGGCTGCCCTTGCCATCATCCCGCAGGATTTCCTGAACCGCTACCTGGCGATGGGAGAACTGGCGCTGGACGGCGCGCTGATGGCGGTGTCCGGCGTGCTTCCGGCCGCCATCGCTGCCAATGGCCGCGACTTGGGATTGATCTGCCCCAAGGCTTCCGGCCCCGAGGCGGCCTGGGCCGCGGAAGACGCAGATATCCTGGCGCCCGAGAACCTCATCCAGTTGATCAACCACGTGCGAGGCACACAGGTGCTGACCCGGCCGAGGCCTGCCATTGCAGCGGAGCCGGAACAACTCCCGGACCTGAAAGATATCAAGGGCCAGGAAACCGGCAAGCGCGCGCTGGAAGTGGCGGCGGCAGGCGGTCACCACTTCCTGATGGTGGGACCGCCTGGGGCGGGCAAATCGATGCTGGCCCAGCGACTGCCCTCCATTATGCCGCCGATGGACTCGCGCGAGATGCTGGACATCAGCATGGTGGCATCGCTGGCGGGCGAATTGTCCAATGGCCAGCTGTCGCGCCGGCGGCCCTTTCGCGCTCCGCATCACTCGGCCTCCATGCCGGCACTGGTCGGCGGTGGCCTGCGGGCCAAGCCAGGCGAGATGGCGCTGGCCCACCACGGCGTGCTGTTCCTCGACGAGCTGCCCGAATTTCAGCCACGCGTTCTCGAATCCCTGCGCCAGCCCATGGAGACAGGAGAAGCCGTGGTGGCCCGCGTCAACTATCACGTCACCTATCCTGCAAGGTTCCAGCTGGTTGCCGCGATGAATCCTTGCAAGTGTGGCTTCGCAGGGCAGCCGGGGCACGTCTGCCGCAATGGACCGCGCTGTGCGGCCGACTATCAGGCGCGGATTTCCGGTCCGCTTCTCGACCGCATGGACATCCAGATCGAACTGGCCGCAGTGAAGGCCTCGGACCTCAGCCTGCCGCCACCCAAGGAGGCAAGCGCCGACGTGGCGACGCGGGTGCTTGCAGCGCGCCAGATCCAGGCCCGGCGCTTCGCGAGCCTGGAAAAGCCTGCGTTGCGCACCAATGCCGAAGCGGACGGTGCGCTACTGGAGGAGATCGCCAGGCCCGACCCACCCGGCCTCGACCTGCTGCGGGATGCCGCAGATGCGATGAAACTTTCGGCGCGCGGCTATCATCGGGTGTTGCGAGTGGCCAGAACCCTGGCCGATCTCGACCGGCGCGACCAGGTGGCGCGGATCCACATCGCCGAAGCGCTGAGCTACCGGCAGAAGCTGTCGGCCTTTATCGCCGCAGCGTGAAATTTACGCTTTCTTCACCACGTTTGGCCGCCGTAAAACATTTGAAAGCCGTGCGTGGCATTGTTCTTCCATGCACATGAAACACAATGCCGATTCAGCGGTTTCCAGTGCTGCGTCCGGCCGCAGCCCCGCAGCAAGCGTGGGCCATGGTGGCCTCATCGCCTCCCTGGCGATGCTGGTCCTATTCGGTGGCATCGCCGCCGCTGCTACACTGCCCGCAATGCCGCCTCTCGCCATCCTCGTTATGGCAGGCATGGGCCTGATCCTTTCGGGCGGGCTGGTCTTCGGCCAGATCATGTGGCGCCGCGGCACCGAACGTCGCCTCTCAGAGCTTGCGACGGCGGCAAAGGCCCTACAGGAAGCCAACCTTCGGGCCGAAGCTTCAAACATTGCCAAGTCGCGCTTCCTCGCCATCACCAGTCACGAAATCCGCACGCCGATGAACGGCATACTCGGAATGCTCGGACTGCTGATGGAGACCCCGCTCACCCTCGAACAGCGCAACTATGCTCGCACCGCCGATTCGTCGGCCAGAGCACTTCTGTCGATCGTCGACGAGTTGCTCGATGCCACGATAGCCGAACGCCAGGGCGTCGAGGTTTCCGAGGAGCCGTTCGATCTCGCAGCGCTCATCGAGTCGGTGACCGAGCTGCTCGCACCGCGCGCCCATGCCAAGGGCATCGAGATCTCAAGCTTCATCTCCATGCGCATACCCTCTCAGATCCGAGGCGACGAGCGCCGCCTGCGCCAGGTGCTGCTGAACCTCTGCGGCAATGCCATCAAGTTCACGCCGGCGGGCGGCGTCGGCATCAGCGCGCGGCTGCGCGACGACGGCAACCTGATGATCACGGTGAGCGACTCCGGCATCGGCATGTCGGAGGACGAACAGCAGCGCATCTTCGAGGAATTCACGCAGGCCAATGAAGCAACCCGGCAGATGTTCGGCGGCACGGGCCTCGGGCTGACAATCTCGCGCCGCCTGGTGGAAGCGATGAACGGCACCATCTCGGTGCGGTCCGCGCCGGGCGCCGGATCGTCCTTCGATGTCATCCTTCCCATTGCCGAGGCGGCGCAGCATGGATCGCAGGACCTGTTGCGGCGGCGGCGTTTCATCCTTGCAGCATCGCCGTCGATCACTGCTGACCACATTCGCGAGACCCTGGAAGACAGCGGTGCCAGCGTGCAGACGATGCATTATCCGCACGAACTGCTGCGCCTGCTCGGCGATGAAGACGCAGCGCCCTGCACCGCCGTGCTGTGCGACAGCGAATTTGCCGAAATCCTTCATCATGCCTGGCCGCAGCTTGGAAGTGCGAAGAGCCAGCGTGTCTACCTGATGCTGCGCAGCGAGGAACGCCGGCAATATGCCGACCTGCTTGCAAAAAACTTTTCAGGCTATCTGCTGAAGCCGTTCCGCCGCCACTCGCTGCTACGGCTGGTAAGCCTGCGCGACGATCCTGCAGGGCCGGCAATGCCGTCGCAGCGCAACGTGATTTCACTGCAGGCCAAGCGCCAGCTGCACGTTGTTCTGGCGGAGGACAACCCGGTAAACATGTTGCTTGCCAGCACGCTGCTCCGCCGCGAAGGCTACAATGTGACGACCGCCGGCAATGGCGAGCAGGTGCTGCTGGCGCTTTCCACCGGCAAGCGTCCGGACCTCGTCATCATGGATGTCGAGATGCCGGTGCTCGACGGTCTGGAGGCCACGCGCTGCATCCGCCGGAAGGAGGCCGACAGGTCCCTGCCTCGCATACCTATCCTAGCCCTGACAGCCAATGTCCAAAAAGATGACATCGATGCTTGCCTTGCTGCGGGCATGGATGGCTTCCTCTCCAAGCCCTTTGACCGGGAGGCACTGGAGGAGGCCATTTCCCGCATCATGAAAAGGCAAGTTGTCGCCTGAGCGCTGTCACGAAACTTTCACTGGGATATCGACTCTGGCAAACCGTCCCCGGGAGTGACAGATCTTGCCGAAATTACCGGACATCCGCGCCGAGAAGGGCGGTCTGCTCCTCCGCCAGGCGCGGGGGCCGGAAGAGATTGCCGCCTGCCAGCGGCTTCGCTACCGCGTCTTCTATGAAGAGCTCGGGGCCACGCCGGTTGGCGACATGGCCCGGATGCGCATGGACACCGATCGTTTCGACGAGATCTGCGACCACCTTGTGGTGGTGCGCGGCGGGGCAGACCATGACGGTGATGCGATATGCCTGCCCGATGGCGAGCTGATCGGCACATACCGCCTGCTGCGGCAAGAGGTGGCCGAGGTCAACGGCGGCTTCTACACGCAGGGTGAATTCGACATCGCTCCGCTGGTCGCCGCCCATCCCCGGCATCGCTTCCTCGAACTGGGGCGCTCATGCGTGCTCAAGTCCTATCGCACCCGGCCGGTGGTGGAACTCCTGTGGCAGGGGATCTGGGATTATGTGCGCGCCCATGATCTCGATGTCATGCTTGGCTGCGCCAGCCTCGAAGGCACCGACCCGCGCCAGCACGAGCTGGCTCTGAGCCTTCTCGCAGAAGCTTCGGCTCCCCCCGACTGGACTGTCAGGGCGCTGCCCGGACACCGCGTCGAGATGCGCCGCCTGCCACCTGAACAGATCGACCGGCGGCGGGCCCTGAAACTGCTGCCGCCGCTTATCAAGGGTTACCTGCGGCTTGGCTGCTACATCGGCGATGGTGCGGTGATCGACCGGCAATTCAACACCATCGACGTCCTCATCATCCTGCCCGTATCAGCGATCAATGCCCGGTATTTCGAGCACTTCGGGGCTCCTAACGGTTGATGTCGTAGGCTGCGATGGCCGCCAGGTTGAGAATTTCCGATGTGGTGGCCGACATTGCCGCGATCTGCACCGGCCGATCGAGACCCGTCAACAGAGGCCCGACGACTGTGACGCCGCCCAGCTGTTGCAGCATCTTGGTGGAGATCGAGGCAGAGTGGGCCGCCGGCATGACCAGGACATTGGCCGGACCAGTGAGGCGGCAGAACGGGTAGAGCGCCATGGCTTCGCGCGACAAGGCCACGTCGGCAGCCATCTCGCCATCATATTCGAAGTCGACGTTGCGACGATCGAGCACGCTCACCGCATCCCGAACATAGGCCGCGCGTTCGCCCCGAGGATAACCGAAGGTGGAATAGGACAGGAAGGCGACACGCGGCTCATAACCGAAGCGGCGTGCGACTCCGGCAGCTTCCTGCGCGATATCTGCAAGCTCCTCGGGAGATGGCAGTTCGTGGATCGAGGTATCGGCGATGAATACCGTCCGCCCACGGACGAGTGCCATGGATACGCCGATGGGCCGGTGGCCCGGGCGATTGTCGATCGCCTGGCGAACGTTGTCGAGCGCGACCGAGAAGTTGCGGGTGAGGCCCGTCACCATCGCGTCGGCATCGCCCATCGCCACCATGCAGGCGGCGAAGACGTTGCGGTCCTGGTTGACCATGCGCTGGCAATCGCGCAGCAGGAAGCCGTTCCGCTGCAGGCGCTCGTAGAGAAAATTCGCATAGTCGACGTTGCGGTCCGAGACGCGGGCGTTGGAGATCTCGACATTCTCGTTGAGTTCGAGGCCGCCACTGGACATCGTCTCCTGGATCTGGACCTCGCGGCCGATGAGGATGGCCCGGCCCAGGCCGGCACTCGCATAGCTGTTGGCGGCACGGATCATGCGGTCTTCCTCGCCCTCCGCGAAGACGACGCGCTTGGGCGCAACGCGAACCTTGCCGAAGACGCTTTGCAGTGTGCCCGCGATGGGGTCAAGCCGGGCCGACAGCGAATGCGCATAGTCGTCGAGGTTGGCGATGTGGCGGCGTGCGACACCGGTTTCCATTGCGGCCTTGGCCACCGCGACGGGAATGGTGGAGATGAGACGGGGGTCGAAGGGCACCGGAATGAGGTAGTCGCGGCCGAAGGACGGACGAGGCCCATGATAGGCGGCTGCCACTTCGTCCGGCACGTCCTCGCGCGCCAGGCCGGCCAGGGCATGCGCTGCAGCGATCTTCATCTCGTCGTTGATGGTGCGGGCGCGTACGTCAAGTGCGCCGCGGAAGATATAGGGGAAACCCAGGACATTGTTGACCTGGTTCGCGTAGTCGGAACGGCCGGTCGCCATGATCGCATCCTGGCGCACCTTCAGGACATCTTCCGGCGTGATCTCCGGGTCAGGGTTGGCCATGGCGAAGATGATGGGATTGGCGGCCATGCTCTTCACCATGGCTGGCGTCAGCGCACCGGCGACGGAGAGGCCGAAGAAGACGTCCGCCCCTTCC
>Ga0209023_10008080_pt1 | contig 10634 bp, 8 predicted proteins | sample LakOneMetagenome_FD_187468 | JGI IMG/M metagenome (GOLD analysis project Ga0209023, IMG submission 187468) | Freshwater and sediment microbial communities from Lake Erie, Canada (SPAdes) (version 2) | ecosystem: Environmental > Aquatic > Freshwater > Lentic | place: Lake Erie, Canada | collected...
CCGTACTGCATAAACAGGTCGTGTGCTTTTTGTTTGATCCTTGCTTTCAAATTTATTTTGTCTTAAATCGGGGGCAAAACTATGGAAACTTTTTAAGTTGCCAAAGTTTCCATCACTTTTTTTTGCCGTTCAGCACAAAATTTATCTTCGGGGAATACAAAATGCGGCTGTTGGCCGCATGCTTTACAGTAGTAAAAATGGTAACTGTGATATTATGTAGCAACAGCATTAAGGGCAATGCTAAAGCTGCTGCCTGCGCCAAAGTCGCTCTGTACCTGTATAGTACCGCCCTGTGCCTCAACAAATTCTTTACTGATTGATAACCCAAGGCCTGTGCCTTCCTTTTTTGTTCCCGGAACCCGGAAATAGCGGTCGAATATTTTTTCTTTATACTGCGGCGCAATGCCCTGTCCTTTGTCTGTTACTGTGAACAAAATTTTATGATGCAGCTCTTTTACATCCACATTAATAGCTGCATTATCATACGAATACCTTATGGCATTGGAGATGAGATTAGTTAACACCCAGGCTGTTTTTTCTTCATCTGCCAGCACTTTAGGTAAATTATCTTCAATCGCTACATCTATCCTGATATTTTTTTGATCTGCTGCCGCTTTATTTGCATTTACCGCATACTGTACAATATCTTTTGCATCGGCAGACAGCACCGATACCTGTATGTTTCCACTTTCCACCTGCGTCATGTTCAGTAATTCGGCAGTAATTTTCAGCAACCGGTTGGCATCATCTTTAATACTGCCCAGTAAATTCTTTTGCTCCTCGTTTACATGACCCACCTGCTCGTTCTCCAACAGCTGTAAGCTCATTTTTATGGAAGAAATAGGCGTTTTTAATTCGTGTGATACGGTTGCAATAAAATTTGTTTTTGCAAAGTCCAGCTCTTTAAAAGGCGTGATATTCTGGAGTAAAATTACAGTGCCGATAAATTTTTCTTCCTGTTCTCCGGTTGGTGTAATATTAATAGCAATCACCTGTTTTTCAAAATAGCTTTCTTTATTGTCTGCGTATATTTTTACAGGCTCGTTCCTGGTGTTGATGCTTTCATTTGTGCTGGTAAATAAATCCTGGATCAGGGAACGGATGAGATCGTTATTTACTGCCACATCCTGGATCAATTTACCAATAGTATTTGCGGCCTTAAGTCCTGAAATTTTTAATGCCACATCATTCATAAATAATATATGCTTTTTGGCATCCAGTCCAATTACCGGGTCTTTTATATTATTGATGAGTGTTTCTATCCGCTTCTTCTCCATCATAATTTTCTCCAGGTTACTGGTCTTGTATTCCTCCAGCTTCTGGGCCATGGTATTAAAGGCATTAGCCAGGTCGCCAAACTCGTCATGGTCTTCAAAGTGTACCCTTTTTGAATAATTCTGGGCAGCTATTTCCTTGATACTGTCGGTAAGCTCTTTTACCGGGTTGGCAATATTTCCCGGCAAATTCACAAGCATTACAAATGCAATCAGAAAACACAAGGTACCTGCCAACGCAATCCACTGCGTGGCATTATCAGCAGTTTTTTTTGCTTTACTGCTTTTGCGTTCAATGGCCTGCATATTCAGCAGCATAATATCGGTGAGGGTATTGTGCACAGTAGCCCACAAAACTGTATCTGCCGGATTGGCTTTCAGTTTATTAAAATTCAAAGTGAGGTCATCTGTTAACTGCTGTTCGCCTGGTTCAGTAATATTATGCTGCTGCTGTTTTAAATTGTTTTCAAATTTTAAAACGCTAGAAGGAGTAAACCCATTTTCATTTAATGCAATCAGCATTTGCCTTGCATAGTCCAGGGTATTATAATTGGCTGTTAATATATTTTTGGTATCATTTGAAAGTTTATTGATATAAATACTGCCTATAACAGTTAATATCACTATCATGGCAAACAATGACCCAATTCCCAGAAAAAGCTTTGTTTTAATTTTCATCAACTTAAAATTACAAGGTCTATACTGTTAACTGAAAGTTTTTTAAGCAACTCATTAAAAACATTAGTAGCCAAAATTACTTTTAATAAACTTAAGTGAGGCTTGCCTATGCAAACCGTGGTGATATTCCTTTCTTCGCACTGTTCAATAATGGCTTTTGCCACTTTTGTATTTTCCACCTTAATTATCTCCCCGCCCAATTCGGTTGCCAGTTTAAAATTATTGATAAGGTGTCTTTGCTTATCCAGTGCTATCTTGGCAGCACTTTCGGCGGGCGTTTGTACATACAGCACATACCACTTGCTGTTGTAATAATTGGCCAGCCTCGCTGTTTTCCTGATCACTGTTTTTGCAGTAACCTCATTAGTACTGATGCAGGCCAAAAACCGCTCATGCTTAGCGGCATTTACCTTGGTGATCTCTATTTCCACTTTTCTTTCCACCTGGCTGGCCACCTCCTTCAACGCCAGTTCCCGCAGTTGCAAAATATGTTCGCTCTTAAAAAAATTATTTAAAGCGGCCTGTATCTTTTCTTCTTTATAAATTTTTCCTTCCTTCAAGCGTGTGATCAGCTCATCGGCAGTAAGGTCAATGTTCACCACTTCATCGGCCAGCCCCAGTACTTTGTCAGGAATACGTTCGGCCACTTCAATACCGGTAATCTCCTTCACTTCCCCGTTTAAACTTTCAATATGCTGAATGTTCACCGCACTAATAACGTTAATACCTGCTTCCAAAATCTCAATAACATCCTGCCAGCGCTTTTCGTTTTTGCTGCCTTCAATATTAGTATGTGCCAGTTCGTCCACTATCACTACTTCCGGCCGCAGGTTAATAACAGCCTGCACATCCAGTTCTTCCAGTTCTTTTCCTTTATAAAATAATTTTCGCCTGGGTACTACGGGCAAACCTTCCAGTAAATCATGTGTTTCTTTCCGGTGGTGTGTTTCTATATAACCGATCTTTACATCAATACCGTTTTTCAATAACGCATGGGCCTCCTGCAGCATCCGGTAAGTTTTACCCACACCGGCACTCATGCCAATATAAATTTTAAATTTGCCCAGTCTCGATTTTTTGATCAGGTCGAGAAAATGCTGTACGTTATTTTCTTTGTTACCCTCCATTTAGAAACATATTGTTTTTAATGTTTGATAAAGGTATTACACCTGCGGCCGTTTTTAAAAATGCCATGTTGCCCCCAAAACAAACGAACCCGTACTTTTTAGTGTGGGCGAAAATGTACCGGCATTTTTATAAAATACCGGGTCCTTTGCCCCATCTATCCTAAACTCGGGAATAATGGCCAGGTTATCAATATGTATATTACCCGACAAGGTAAGATCGTAAATGCCGGTTCCAAAACCAGCGGCTCCTTTTTTATCATTAAAATATTCTCCCCTGGCCGTTATGCCAAATATAGCTGTGGGATCGTAATTAAGATACAATGCCGATGCCCACCACGAATTACTGCTGCCCGGTTTTGGCTTTATATTTTTTACAGTACCATTATAGCCTATGCTGAATTTATTACTGACTGTTCCTGTAAATACAATATCTGCCTGGTTAACTGAAGCATTGGAAATATCTTTCCCGCCCAGGTAATTGAAGTAAATATTTATTTTATTGTTAGTAGTAATGCCGTGCAGTTGTGCAATTAATGATTTTTTTGCAAAGCTGGCAGATACCATATCTGTTGGATTGATGACGCCGGCCATGAATGTAATATTTTTATTCACCGTGATATCCGCTTTTAAACCGGTATGGAAGAATGGTCCGTAAGAAAACATATAATCCATACTATAGTTGCGGTTTGAATAAGCATCCAGCATTTCGTAACCGATATGTGTTGCCCATTTACCTGCAGTAAATTTTATTTTAGCCGATGGTGAGTAAGAAAGATAAGCCTGCTTAATAGCTGCCAGTATTCCTTTATCATTATATGAAAATTCTTCTGCCCTTCTTCCAAAACCAAGATCTGCTAATCCTGCTATCTTACCAGCAGTATAATCCGCTTTAACTGAAGCCATGCCCAATTCAAATGAATTTTGTGAATTGGTAAAACTGGTATAGTTGTTTGTATGCATTGAATCCCTGGCATTATTGAAATTATACCTGTAATATGCATCCACCGAACCTGAAATAGATAATGGTGAAGTTTTTTTAGTGGAATCCTGTGAAAATACCGACTGGCTAATCAATATCATCACCAGTACAATAGGAATCTTTTTCATCGCCTTTAGCTTTGTCTTTGTTATTTCAATTTATCTAATTCAATATTGAGTTGCAGGATGTTTACCTTTTCTGTACCAAATACCCCAAATAATGGTTTTTGGATTTGTTGCGCTATAAGTGAATTTATTTTTTCTTTAGCGATATTTCTTGTTGCTGCAATTCTTGCCACCTGCACATAGGCGCCCTGTGGAGAAAGATCAGGGTCTAACCCGCTGCCGGAAGCAGTAATTAATTCAGCCGGTATCTCTGCTTTTTTTACTGAAGGATTGTGCACTAAAAATGTGTCGATCCTGCTTTGCACATCTTTTAAATAATCAGGATTGGAGGGACCCTTATTGCTGCCGCCACTGCCCGCTGCATTATATCCGCAAGCCGAGGGGCGGCTGGTAAAATATTTATCATCAGTAAAATTCTGCCCTTCTAATTTATAGCCCACTATTTTATTATTTGCTGTTACGGTTTCGCCTTTTCCATTGTTGGGCGCAAGCTGTGCAATGCCCCAGATGAACAAAGTATAAAGACCAACAAATACTACAGCACTCAGTACTGTAATTTTTAAAGCGGGAAGAATATGCTGTTTCATTTTAATTTTTTTTGTATTGCATTATTATATAATCAGTCATTAAACGATGCCGCCTTCGACATACTCAGGCTGACAACTCAATTTTTTAAAACCATAGCTGCACCAGCATGTCTAATAATTTGATACCGATAAAAGGAACGATAACACCACCCAGGCCATAGATAAGCAGGTTTCTTCTTAACAGGGCACTGGCACCAATAGGCTTGTAAGCAACGCCTCTTAATGCCAACGGAATCAATAAAGGAATAATAATGGCATTAAAAATTATTGCAGACAGGATGGCGCTTTCAGGACTGTGCAAATGCATAATATTTAAACCCTGTAATGCCGGTATGGAGACAATGAACAATGCAGGAACAATGGCAAAATATTTTGCCACATCGTTGGCAATTGAAAATGTGGTAAGCGTACCCCTAGTCATTAATAATTGTTTGCCTATCTCCACTATTTCTATCAGCTTGGTGGGGTCGTTATCCAGGTCCACCATATTACCGGCTTCTTTGGCAGCTGCAGTTCCGCTGTTCATAGCTACACCTACATCCGCCTGTGCCAGCGCAGGTGCATCGTTGGTGCCATCACCCATCATGGCTACTAATTTTCCCAGTTGCTGTTCTTTCCTGATATAATCCATTTTATCTTCCGGTTTCGCTTCGGCAATAAAATCATCCACCCCCGCTTTTTGGGCAATGAACTTTGCAGTAAGGGGGTTATCCCCGGTTACCATCACTGTTTTAATCCCCATTTTACGCAGGCGTTCAAACCGTTCACTAATACCTGTTTTAATGATATCCTGCAATTCTATTACGCCAAGCACTTTACCATTTTCGCTCACAACAAGCGGCGTTCCTCCATTTGATGCAATATTTTTTACAGTTGTATCAATTTCAGCAGGAAAAGGAAAACCCTTTGCTGCCGCTATTTTTTTGATTGAGTCTGATGCGCCTTTGCGGATGCTCCTGTTACCAATATCAACACCACTGCTCCTGGTTTCTGCAGTAAATTTTATCATTTTTGCACCTTCCAGTGATAAACCCTTTACAATTGCATTTCCTGCCAGCTCCACTATTGATTTTCCTTCTGGAGTGTCATCAGCTAAAGAACTGAGTGCTGCGGCTTTAATAAATTCGATTTTATCAATTCCGCTGGCAGGATAAAAGCAGGTGGCCTTACGGTTACCGATGGTAATGGTTCCTGTTTTATCCAGCAATAATGTATCCAGGTCACCCGCAGTTTCCACTGCCTTTCCGCTTTTAGTAATTACGTTTGCCCTTAAAGCCCTGTCCATACCTGCAATTCCAATAGCGCTTAATAGCCCGCCAATTGTTGTGGGTATCAGGCAAACAAATAAAGAAATGAAAGCGGCAATGGTAATAGGTGTATTGGCGTAATCGCCAAAAGGCTGGAGTGTTACACACACAATGATAAACACCAATGTAAAGCCTGCCAGCAAAATTGTCAATGCAATTTCGTTAGGTGTTTTTTGCCTTGATGCACCTTCCACCAATGCAATCATCTTGTCTAAAAAACTTTCACCGGCTTCAGTGGTTACCCGCACTTTTATTTTATCGCTCAGTACTTTTGTACCACCTGTTACAGAAGATTTATCGCCTCCTGCTTCACGTATCACCGGTGCACTTTCGCCGGTGATGGCACTTTCATCAATGGTGGCAATGCCTTCAATGATCTCTCCATCCATAGGTATGGTATCACCTGCTTCGCAGAGAAACAGATCGCCCTTTGTCAGTTGTGATGAAGGCACTATTTTAACTTCATTCACATACATCTCTCCAATGATCTGTATCAGCTTAGCCGGAGTTTCTTCCCTTGTTTTACGCAGGCTGTCTGCCTGTGCTTTACCCCTTGCTTCTGCAATTGCTTCGGCAAAATTGGCAAACAATAGCGTGAGCAACAGTACTGTAAATACAATAATATTATACACCAGGCTGCCCTGTGATCTTTCTCCCTGCATAATCCATATACACACCACCAGCATTATAGCAGTGCATATTTCCACTGTAAACATTACGGGATTGCGGAACATGACCCTTGGGTTCAATTTTACAAACGATTGTTTGAGTGCTGTATTTAACAGGCTTGCTTCAAACAATTTTGATTTATTTTTTGTCATAGTTTTTTATTTTTTGTTGCTGATGGAAACACTACGGTGTAAAGAACATCAACCGAAAAATTTTTTATCTCATTCCAAAATATTCTGCGATCGGCCCCAATGCCAGTGCGGGAAAAAATGACAACGCAGCGATGATGAATATTACTGCAAATACCATGATGCCAAATGTTGAAGTATCTGTTTTAAGTGTACCTGCACTTTCTGGTATGTATTTCTTTTTAGCAAGGATGCCCGCTATGGCAACAGGTCCAATAATGGGTAAAAACCTGGCCAGCAACATTACAATGCCACAGGCTGTATTCCAGAAAGGTGTATTATCGCCCAGCCCTTCAAAGCCGCTGCCGTTATTTGCAGATGATGAAGTAAACTCGTACAGCATTTCGCTGAAGCCATGGTTGCCGGGGTTGTTGAGCCAACTGGCATAGGCCGCAGGATTGTGTGCATACAAATGCGAGGCAATAGCAGTACCCACTAATATCAGGAACGGGTGCAGCAATGCAATGATGGCAGCTATCTTCATTTCTTTTGCCTCAATTTTTTTACCTAAAAATTCAGGAGTTCTGCCCACCATTAAACCGCTGATAAAAACTGCTATAATGATGAAAATATAAAAATTTAAAAAGCCAACGCCAACACCACCATAAAAGGAATTGATCATCATTCCCAGCATGGCACACATCCCGGTTAAGGAAGTGAAACTGTCATGCATGGCATTTACTGAGCCGTTGGATGTTACAGTGGTGGTAATGCCCCAATAGGCCGACGCGGCGGAGCCAAAGCGTACTTCCTTGCCTTCCATGCTGCCCAGGTTTTGCAGTACCCCCATTTTACCAATAGCAGGGTTGCCATGCATTTCATTATACACAGAAGGGATGAGCAGGAGTAAAAATCCTAAGGTCATTACGCCAAACACCATCCATGCAAATTTTCTTCTCTTCAGCATGTAACCCAGGGCAAAGATCATTGCAATGGGGATCAGCACGATACATACATTCTCTACCATATTGGTAAAGTAGTTGGGGTTTTCAAAAGGATGCGCACTGTTCACACCAAAATATCCACCACCATTAGTACCCAGTTGTTTTACAGCGATCATAGAGGCAGCAGGCCCCCTTGACACATTAACCGTATCTCCCTGCATACTGATGTATTGCGCTTTACCTTCAAAGTTTTGCGGAGTGCCGCTAAACACTAATATGATTGCCACCACAATGGAAAGCGGTAATAAAACCCTGGTACATGATTTAATAAAATAGTTGTAGAAATTGCCCAGCCTGTCTGCGCTTTTTTCTTTCATGGCTTTAAACACTATGGCGCATGCTGCCATTCCGGTTCCCGCACTTACAAACTGAAACAGGGTTAGTAATAATTGCCCCAGATAAGATACACCGGTTTCACCTGAATAATGCTGCAGGTTGGTATTTGATACAAAACTTACGGTGGTATTAAAAGCAAGGTCAGCGGTCATGGATAGATTACCATCTGGGTTTAAAGGCAACCAGCTCATATTCATCAGCACCAGCATCGAAAACAGGAACCACACTACATTGATCACCAGGAGCGCCTTCATACTCTGCTGCCAGGTCATTTCATTTTGTGGTGTAATGCCACCTACTTTAAAAAACAATTTATCCAGCGGGTTCAGGATAAAATCCAGCCAGGTTTTATCGCCGCTATACACTTTACCAATATAGCGCCCCAACGGGATGGCCAGCAGCACCATAATAATATACATGGCTGCCACGCCAAGGATTTCTGTATTCATAGTTAAAAATTTTCTGGTTTAATCAATACGTAGCAGATGTAACAAAACACCAGTACCGAAAGAATGAATAGTGCTGTCATGTTGTTCAGATTTTATCGAAGAAATCGATGGATTTAAAAAATATTGCGAAGCCAACCAGGCCGGCAACAATTAGAATTAACGTTAATAACATCGTCAAGGGTTTGGCATGTAATTTTCAACTATTGTACCTAAAAGGATAAAAATGGCAGAATGCAGTACTGTAAAGGGTTACAGGTTGAGGATGCAATTGAGGGTACCAAAAAACCCTTTCAAAATGAAAGGGTGGCAATAGCGTTTTGATAGGCAGCAATCATATAAGTAAGAGCAGCGGTGCAGTAAGAATTTTCATCCCTATCGTTAATTCCATAATAGTTTAAGTAATCCTGTATTCATCCAGCTTGCGGTATAATGTGGTTAATGCAATATTCAGCAACTTTGCTGTTTCAGTTTTATTGCCATTAGTATAATTCAGTACTTTTTGAATGTGGATCTTTTCTGCACTGGCAAGGTCAAAGGCCGAGAGTTGTTTGGTAATATTGGCAGTTTGCTGCAGTTCAAAGGGCAGGTGCTCAAATTTCAATTCATCACCTTCCATCAATATCACACACCGCTCCATTACATTTTTCAGTTCGCGGATATTACCGTGCCACTGGTGCTTTTTCAACGCTTCTGTAAACACTTTAGTGAGCGGTTTTAATTTTTTATTGGTTTTTACGGCCATTATTTTTGCAAAATGCCAGGCCAGTTCTTCAATATCCATCACGCGTTCTCTTAATGCCGGCAAAGGAATTTGAAAAACCGCAATGCGGTAAAACAGATCTTCCCTGAAATGCCCGGCTTTAATTTCTTCCTGTAAATCCCTGTTGGTTGCGGCAATAAACCGGATGTTTACCTTGATGGGTTTGTTTTCTCCCACCTTTATCATTTCCCCGCTTTCCAGCACACGCAGCAATTTGGCCTGCAGTTCCAGTGGCATTTCGCCAATTTCATCAAGGAAAACCGTGCCGTTATTGGCTTCTTCCAAAATACCCTTTGTATCTTTTATAGCACCGGTAAAAGCGCCGGCCTTATGGCCAAACAGTTCACTTTCCAGCAGGTCTTTACTGATGGCGGCACAGTTAACAGCTATAAAATTTTTGTTGTTCCGGGCGCTTGCCTGGTGTATGGCCTGGGCAAAAACTTCCTTTCCGGTCCCGGTTTCGCCAGTCAATAAAACCGCGGCATCTGTAACAGCTACTTTTTTTGCAAGGTTAACTGCAGTTAAAATGCCTTTCGACTTCCCGGTAATACTTTCAAATGAATATTTATTGGATAATTGCTTTTCAAGATGCTGTACCCTTTTTGCCAGGGCCACTTTTTCCACAGCACGATAAAGCAAAGGAATTATTTTATTATTGTCGTCACCTTTGGTAATATAGTCAAAAGCACCATTTTTTATCGCCTGTACACTATCAGGAATATTGCCGTAGGCAGTAAGCAAAATGATCTCAATAACCGGGTATTTTTCTTTTACCAGTTTTGCAAAGTCAACGCCGTTACCGTCAGGCAACTTTACATCACACAGCACAACATCTATTTCTGTCTGTTCCAGTTTTTTCAGTGCGCTTTTAATGTCTGCTGCCTGTAATACCTCGAACCCTTCCAGGCTAATAATCCTTGAGAGGAGTGTTCTCAGTTTTTCCTCATCATCGGCAATTAAAATTTTAATCATTGCAGTAAGCAATTAAGTGACCTCAAATTTAGTTATTTTAATTGTTGCCCTGAAGATTTAAACAGCTCTTAAGGTATCTTTGACAAATAAATTGCGCAACATGAAAAAGCCGTTCAGCTATAAAAAACTGTTACAATATTTTTTACAGGGACTTTTGATACTGGCACCCCTGGCCATTACCGCCTATGCCATTTTTTGGGTGGTGAGTTCCATCGACAGTTTATTGCCCATTTTTACCT